>Ga0315290_10001866_pt1 | contig 14617 bp, 10 predicted proteins | sample YL17G12_0_MG_FD_203627 | JGI IMG/M metagenome (GOLD analysis project Ga0315290, IMG submission 203627) | Sediment microbial communities from Yellowstone Lake, YNP, Wyoming, USA - YL17G12_0 | ecosystem: Environmental > Aquatic > Freshwater > Lake > Sediment | place: USA: Wyoming | collected... | reverse complement strand
TGCCCGTCGAGACAACGAAGAAGTCGAATTACCCGATGAGCCAGCACGTCCTCGTTGTGGCCGACGGCGTCGGCGGCTACGCGCCACAGGTGTGGAAGCCGACGGACATGAACGGCACGCTCGACAAGTCGGTGTACGGCAAGGTCGCCTTCAGGAGGGTCACACCCGACGTCGCCGCCCCGGTGCACCTGCTGGCTGCTCCCAAGGTTGACACCGTCGTGCTCTCCCAGCTGTGCGAGATGGATGAGAACGTCTCCAAGGAATTCAAGCAAGCGCTCATGGCGTGGGTCGCGGCCGGCCACAAGCTCATCATTCAGGACTCGGACGGCTGCACCGCCGATCCGAAGACGCGCAGCCCCCGCCGGGTACCCGACTACAGTTTCCTGCCATTCAAGTTTGCGACGAGCAATCCGGGGTCGCTCGGCGCGCGAGGCGTGGCCGGGCTTCTCGAGAACAACACCCTGGCGAGCGCCACGCCACAGTCGCCCCACTTCATCGACGCCATCGGCTGGTCGAAGCAAGCCAACGACCTGGGCGACTCGAATGTCGTCATCGAACACGACCCTCACTGGTGCGGCGCGATGTGGGCGAAGAACGCGCTCAAGAAGAGCGGCTTCGCCCTGGCCTACGCCCGGTACGGGCGCGGCCTCATCATCTATGACGGCTTCGACTTCGATCAGAGCGGAAACTCGATCTACGCCAAGCTGATCACGCAGGAACTGAAACAGCCGTTCGACGCGGACTACTTGCCCTGCACGCAGCCGCTCGGAGGCTTCATCATCACGGCCGACGCGGAGTTGAAGTCGCAGCCCATGGCAGCGGGCAAGACGTATTCCTACCCGCTGTCGGTGCTCGCCAACTTCGGCTACAGCGGCAGGGTCACGCTTGACGCGAGCCTGACTCCGGCCGATCCGAACGTCACGATCAAGCTGCAGTCTACGCAGGCCGATCTTACGAAAGTCGACGAAACCAGCACGGCGCTCACCGTCACAGCGTCGCCCGGTGCCTCGCTCGCGTCGAAGGTCGTCACGGTCCGCGGCCGCGACGCCGCCGGCAAGTCGAATGTGCTGTGCCTGGCTCTGCCCGAACGCACGACCGGAAGTCTGCGAGTCATCAGCGGGCTGACACAGGGCAAGAAGCCAACGAAGAACCTCGAGATCATCCTCGATGCCTCCGGATCAATGAAGGCGCTGCTCGGTGCGAAGACGCGCTGGGCCACCGCACAGGCTGTGCTGAAGGACGTCGTCTCGAAACTGCCGAAGGACTTCTCGGTTGGGCTGCGCGCCTACGGCCACACGTTGGCGTCGACCGATCCCAAGACGTGCACCGACTCAGCCCTCGTCGTCCCCGTCACGCCGCTCAACCCGGCGAATCTTCTGGCTGCGGCGGGTCGGCTCGCGCCGCGTGGCGAAACGCCGCTGGTCTATTCAATCCTGCAAACGCCGGCCGATTTGAAGGGCGTCGGCGGCGGCGCCGTGATTCTGATTACCGACGGCGAAGAGAGTTGCAAGGGCGACTTCTCGGCCGCCGCGAAGACGCTCAAGGACAGTGGCCTCAATCTGACGCTCAACATCGTCGGCTTCACGCTGAAGAGCGTGCCGGCGCAGGCGCAACTCAGCGGCCTGGCGGAATCGACCGGCGGCCACTACTACGGCGCGTCGAGCGGTGACGCGCTCGCGCGTGCGGTGCTGCTCGCGGCGGTGGACAAGCTGCCGTATCGGATCCTCGATGCGGCCGGTAAGGAAGTCGCGAAGGGCGAAGCTGGTGTGGACCAGGCGCATGAGCTGCCCGCGGGCAACTACACGGTCGTCATCACGGCGGCCGAGCAGGAACTGCGGACACACGTGACCGTCGCGGTCGCGAGCGATCTCGTGCTGAAGGCGCTGATCAAGGGCGACACATTAGTGGTGGAAAGATGAGGAACCCTGTTATGTCTCAACGCATTCGACGATTCACGGTCGTGACGTCGCTGATTGTTCTGGTGTTTGCGGGCGCGGTGGCGCTGGCCCAGAACGTACTGGCCCAGCTCGGACAAACCGAAGAGAGCGCGCGCGAATACATCATCACGGAGTTTGGCGAAAGCAACGCCTTCGGGAGTCGCCTCATCGTGCCGGCGTACCAGGCCTACGACAAGCTCCCGCGCGCCGCGCGCGGACAGGTGACAACCGGCCTTTATGCGTGGACCAAGACCTACGTGAACTCGGCGGCCTTCAAGAAGGCCTACGCCGACAAGCGAACCGAAAGCACGCCGCAGCCGCGCCTGCACCCGGGCACCGTTGACGAGGAGCTGAAAGCGGCACTCGACAGCAGAAAAGCTGAGTTTGAAAAGACGGCCAAGGACCTCATCGCGGCCGGGATGAAAGAGTTCGTCGACAGCACGCGCAAGTTGATGGCCGACCCGGCGACCGCCAGCGCGGTGCGCACGGAGATCGAAGAGACCCGGGCGAAGGATAAAGCCGACAACGACCTATTAATGGAGGCATGGCGGCGGGAGTTCCCGGCCGACCCGATGATCGTGGTCGCGCGCCACCTTCGCGAATTCCTGGCCGCCACGCCCGACGTGGACTTTGCGGCCAAGGCGACCAAGGTGATTGAGGTGGGCTCCTTTTACGTGTACGAGTTCGAGAACCCGGCCTACGAAAAGAAACCCTGGCAGTGGCGATGGTCCTACGGATTCGGCCCGGAGGCACTGAACGCCGCGCGCACCGCGGCCGCGGCGTGGCTGAAGGAACTCGGAGCGAAATAAGCGTGGACCGGATCACCAGACGCACGGCGCTCGCCCGACTGTCGGCGGTGCCATTCGCGCCCTTGGCGGCGCGGCTCAGGGCGCAAGCGCGACCCGCCGGGCTGCGCCGGATCTTTCCAGGCAGGTACCACACGCTGCTGCTCGAGCCGGATGGAGCGCTGAAGGGCTGGCCGACTGGTCCCACACAGAACAGGTCCGGAGAGTTGGGCCAGGGACACTTCGACGTGCTGGAGAAATACCGGTTGCGCTCACTTCCAGGCCTGAGCCAGATTGTCGCGGCCGGAGCAGGATGGGACACGTCGTTCGCGGTGCTCGCCGACGGCCGCGTCTTGTCCTGGGGAGCACGAGGCACAGGGATCCGGGGTATCACACCCCTTTCTTTCGTCGAGGTGCATGCCGAAGATGGCCCAGGAACACCGACGCCGACCCCTGTCGCGGCACGCTTCGATGCGGTGGACCTTTCCGTTGGGAGCAACCACGTCCTTGCGCTCGCACGCAACGGCACGGTCTGGGCTTGGGGCGATGGCTCGAACGGCCGTCTGGGCATCGGACCGCTGCCCGTCATTCATTTCAAAACGAACGCGCCGGACGCGATGTCGTTCGTGCCATTCCCGGTGCAGATTCCTGGCCTGACGGATGTGGCTGCGGTCAGCGCCGGAGCCGATCACTCGCTGGCGCTGCTGAAGGACGGCACGATTCGAGCGTGGGGCGGCAACAAGTTCGGGCAGGTCGGCGACGGCACGACCGTCGATCGCACCACACCAGTGCAAGTGCCGGGAATCGGCAAGGCGATCGCGATCGCCGCGAATGCGGTCTCCGTCGCGGTGCTGGCCGATGGACGGGCGCTCACGTGGGGCCGCAACGAAAGCCGGTCTCTCGGTCGCCCGTGGAAGGACGACGGCACGCCGACGCCCGCGTTGGTTCCGGGCGTCATCAACGGCCTTGCCGTCTCGGTCGGCCTCGCGCACGTCCTGCTGCTGACTCAAGCCGGAACCATCGTCTCCTGGGGATGGGACGCGTTCGGACAAACGGGACAGGGCACCGCCAACGAACTAGGCGTGTCGGTCGGCACGGTCAAGGGTGTGACCGGCGTCCACTCGGTGACCGCGAGCGGGAACAGCAGTTACGCGTTTCTGAACGACGGCCGAATTGTCTGTTGGGGTTCAGGGCGCTCGTGGATCTCGGTGCGCGGTGGAGCCGCCGACGTCAGGGGCCGGGGTAACAGGACGCCGATCCTGCTCAACGTCGACGGCCTGGACAACGGATAACCGGTCATGCAGAGCGTACTCACTCAGCTTGGCTTGACGGAAGCAGCCGCGCGTGTGCTGATCACGAACGAAGTGCGGTCGTCTGGCGAGGGCGGGTACTCCAGCGAGTTGGCGGTCGCGGGCAGGACGGCGTACTTGAGGGTTCCCGAAGCGGCACGAGGCGCGGTGACGACCGGCCTGTTCGCGTGGGCCAAGGCGTACGTGAACTCGCCATCCTTCGCGACCGACTATGCGCGGATTCGATCGGAGAGTAGACCGCAACTGCGCGAACGCGCGCCCACGATCGACGAGGAACTGAAGCAGCAACTGAACGAGAGCGTCGCCGCCTACGAGAGCGGAAAGGCGGCCGCGGCGGCCCTGCCGGCGGGTGAGCGGGAGAAATTCCTCGTGGATCTTAGGCAGATATTCGACATGCGGCACAACCCGGAGATGCAACGGATCCTGCGTGCCGGGCTCGAAGAAGAACGCGCGAAGAGCCAGGCGGGGGAAGACCAGGTCATGGCGCGGTGGCAGGAGGCGTTCCCAGCCGATCGTCAAGTCCTCTTCGCGCGCCGGCTACGCGAGTTGTTGGATGCGACGGCCGACGTTGACTTCGAGGCAAGAAAGAACACGATCAGGAACCCCGCGGGCGAAACGGTGGGATTTGCGCTGAGCGATGCATACAGGGAGAAGCCGTGGCAGTGGCTCGACGCGTTCGTGGTGGGCAAAGAGGCGACGACCGCGGGGCGCGTGGCGGCGGCGGCGTGGTTGAAAGAGATCGAGGCAAAGTAGCGAGGATGGTCATGCGGATACTTCTCTTTGGAATCAGTCTGTTTGCTGTTGCTGCCGCGATGCCGGTTGCCCGTCCGTCCGCGCCTGAGGGCCGAACGTCGGAGGCGCCCCAGGCCGCGCTCGAGCAGCGACCGACCGACGTCACGGTCGTCATGTCGACCAGCCGGAAGAAGTACGACGGCACGTACACGCTCAGCCATCGGTCTCGCGCCTGCGGCGAGGTCACCCAGGCGATGATTGATGCGTTCCAGCATGTGTCCCGAATGTTCCTTGTGGAGTTTCCTGTCGTGGACGGCGGTGACTACGAGGTCAACGATGTGACGTTCAATTCGAAAGCCCTCGTGGGCGGGGTGACCACCACGACCAAGTTCTATCTGTCAGTCGGCGTGAAGTCGCCGCGAATCGGCCATCCGGCCGAGTACGTCCTGGACACGTCGAAGCCGGACATGACCGGAACAGCGACGTTGACGACGCCTTCGGCCGGCACCGTTCAACTGAAAGTCGATGGCGTGAACGACCGGGGGGAAACGGTCAACTTGACGGTCGTCTGCGCCCCCCGGCGGGACCAATGACGGCGCTCTGGGCGCTGCTCCGACACAACTCCTGAGGCACACATATGACTGAGACCCCATCGCCCCTCCGCGCATTCCTGACGCCGAAGACCATCGGGGCGTTAAGCGCCTTCCTGTGCCTGGTCGTACTGGTCGTGTGGGTGATCCGTCGCGGTGGAAGTGAGTCTCCCGCGAGTGAGACTGCTTCCGCAGTGACGGCGCCCGCGCCAGTGGCAAGTCTCTCGCCCGAGCAGCGACAGCAGGCCTACAACGCGGGACTCTCCGCGGTGCGAAGCCGCTCCACCCGGCTGCAAGCCCTCGTCGATGGCTTTCCCAGGGAACTGGTCGACGTCGATGCGCTGGCCCGTTCCCTCACGACGCCGGAAGCCGCGTTTGCGTACGTGCGCGACGGGATCGCCCTCGAGCCTTATGCAGGGATCATGAAGGGCGCCGCCGGAACACTCGTCTCACGCGGAGGCAATTCCGTCGACCGCGCGCTCCTGCTGGCCGCGATCCTCTCCGCCAACGGCGTCACCGCCAGGATCGTGCGCGGGACGCTGCCTGAGGCGCAGGTGGCCGCCCTGCTCCAACAAATCGCTGACACGCCAGGCGCGGTCGCGCACATCGCGCGCACACTTCCGAAAACCCTGCCCGTGAGCAGCGTCAGCGACGCCGGCCGGCGATCGATAGAGGCCCTCCAGGCGCAGGCCGACGCCCGCGCCCGGACGCACCGCGTCGAATCCGAGGCGAGCGTCGCAACGGTGCGGGCAGTGTTGGAGAAGTCGGGCTTCTCGATCGGACTGAACCGCAACGCGACGCAGGTGAAGGCCCTGCAAGATCACTTCTGGGTCCAGGCGTCGATTGGTGCGGCGACGATCGACCTGGATCCGAGTCTCACGACCGCCGCGATGAACCAGCGCATCGCCGAGCCTGCCGAAACCTACGCCGCCGATCGCTTGCCAGAGACCCTGCACCACCGTATCGGAATTCGCATCGTTGCCGACATGCTCGAGGGCGCGCGCGTCTCGACGAAAGAGGTTCTAAGGACGGACGCGAACGCCGTTGATCTGTTCAATCAGAACGTCCGCGTGGCCGTGGCTCCGCAAAACATCGCTCGCAACCAGAACACCTACCAGGCCGAGGTGACGCTGGGGCGTGCGCCGGCGGTCGTCAAGACGTTCCAGATCCGGCCGGTTCCGGGATCGGCAACGCCAGCGCGAGGCGGGGCCGGGGGGTTGTTGGGTGCCTTCGGGGCGGGCCCAGAGCCAACGCCGGAGGCGGCTGCGGTACTCGGCCGCCTTTCAGTTGAAGTCATCAGCAACGCGCCACTTCTGGGAGAAACGCGGTATCGGCGCGTCGTGGTCGACCGGCTCGAAGGCGACACCGGGGAGCCGCGCCTTCAAAGCGGAACCGATGATGACGACAGCGTGCGGATGCTGCTCCTGCAGGTGTGGGACGGCGCGATCGACGTCGGGGCGGTTCACCCGCTGCACGTGTTCATGCGCGAGTTGGAGGCGATCAAGGCGGAGCAGGCCATGACGGAACTGGCGCTCGCGGCGAAGTACTTGGATCAGCCGTTCACCGCGGAGAGCCTCGCGGCCGGCCACCTGCCGCCGAAACTCGTCAGCTTCTTTTTCTATAGCGGCCTCACCCACGATCTGATCGCGGCGGAGAACGCTCCGCGGGTGCGGGAGTACCACCTCAGACCGCGCCTCGCGTTTTTCCGGCACGGTGTCGTCGTACACGATTGGTCGAAACCGGGTGTGTCCAGGCGCTTTCAGGACAGTATCGATCTCGTCAGCGAGCCGTACGGTTTCGTTGGGCCCCACGACGACGCCATTACGCTGGGATTGAAGGTCGGCGTGGCCGACACGGCGCTGGAGCGCGCATTCGCGAAGAAGGGCGGTGACTTCAACACCGTGCCGCTCTTCGCGGCGGCAGGAGATCAGAAAATCGCCGTCTCGGCCGCCGGCGCAGGCCAAGAGTCGGCGGTGGAGCAGTTGCCCGTCCCGGCCGCAATCCGGGGCGTGCTGCGGGGCGAAATGGCGCTCGGCCGCACGCTCGTGCTGCCTGCACGCTTGGTGGAGCTGAACGACGTCCGGACCTTCGGGTGGTGGACCCTCGATCCGGAGTCCGGCGTGCCATTGGGACAGATGGAGCTGGGTGCCGGACAGGGTGCGGTCGAATCCAGCGCGCTCACCGAGAAGGTGATGGAGATGAGCCACGTCATCTTTAAGTTCTACGGCGGCCTGCTGGGGTGCTTCTACACGGAGGCAGCCGATCAGCTCGTTGCACCAACCGGCCCGTACACGGTGGTGAACTTGCCTCTTCTCCCGAAGATCAAGGGCGGAAGCCACCTGGGCGCATGCGTCGCGGGAAAGATCTGCGAGGCCATTGTCGAGTACGCCTTGCTCGCGGCCGGGACCGCGGTACATCACGTGAAGGCCGAAGCCGAGCACGCCGTGGCGCAACTCTTGCTCATGCTTGGAAAGATGGTCTTCGAGGAACAAGTGGCAGAGGGCGTGTGCCACGGGCTGGAGAGCGGCGGGCACTAGCCGGAGCCGGTTCCACGAGCGCCGCGCGTCCCTCCGGTCCCAGGGCCTGGATCGCAGCCCCGGCGGAAACCGGGATTGTCGGGAGGACGAGATCCCGCATCTGCGGGATCATCACTACCCGCGGGTGTGCCGCCGCCCTTCCGGGATGTCCTCCGACTTCCCTGTGCGGTCGTCCCCAACGCGGGATTCATGGAGGTGTCGGGACAACCCCCCGCGGTTGCCCCACGGCATCGGTTGCTCTGGATTCCCGCGTTCGCCGGAATGACGAGGACTCGCGTCAGCGCGGCAGTCGCTGTGGCATGTCCGCGACGACGTAGCTCATCACCGCGATGGCTGCCACGCACTTCGCGAGGTCGGCTGGCGCAATCTTGTCGATCGTGTCGGCACTCGTGTGGTGGATGGTGAAGTAGAGGCTCGAATCGACATCGAGCGACATCGAGGCCATCTTGCCCGCCTCGACGCTGGGACCGATGTCGGCCCCGCCACCGGCCGATCCGATGGCGCTCGCATCGATGCCGGCGAGCAGAACCGAGATGTCCTTGACGACGGCGCGTGCCGCCTCGCTGCCAGAGAACCCGAATCCTCGCGGTCTGAAAACGCCGCCGTCGATCTCCATCATCAGGAGATGGTTGGGAAGTTCGGCCTTGTGCTGATCGCGATAGCCCAATCCTCCCCGCCCGCCGTTCTCCTCGTTGTTGAAGAGCACCGCTCTGATCGTGCGCCGCGGTCGAAGGCCCAGCTTCTTCATCAGGCGGATGGCTTCCCACGCCGCAATGCTGCCGCCGCCATCATCGGTCGCGCCGCTGCCGACGTCCCACGAGTCGAGGTGGCCGCCGATGACGATGACCTCTTCGGGATGTTCCCGCCCGACAATCTCTGCGACGACGTTCGCCGATTCGACGTCCGGCAGCATGCGCGCGTCCATCGAGAGGCGCACGACCAGCTTCACCCCGCGATCCTGGAGCCGCTGGAGGCGGTCGGCATCCTCGTTGGTGATGGCCGCTGCGGGAATCCTGGGAGCGTTGTCCGCGTAGTCCAGGGCGCCGGTGTGCGGGGTTCGAAGGCCGGGTTGGCCCACCGATCGAAGCAGCATCGCCACGGCGCCCAGAGCCGCCGCGCGCGAGGCGCCGGTGGAGCGATAGCGGACGGTTTCGCCGTAGGTGGTGAACGGCACGTTGTAGACGACGATGCGTCCGGCGACGCGTGGCCCGAGCGCATCGAGTTCATCGAAGCTGCCGACGACGATGGCCTCGGCCTTGATGCCCTCCGGCGGCGTGCCGACGCTGTTGCCCAGCCCGAGCATCACGAGCTGGTGCGGACCCGGCTCGACCAGTTCGGCGCTCTCGCGCCCGCGGACCCAGTGCGGGACCATCACCTTCTCGGCGCGGACGTTGTCGAGGCCGTCCTTCTTCATCTCGGTCACGGCCCACGCGATCGCATCGTCGAGCGCCTTTGAGCCGGCCAGCCGATGGCCGAAGGTGTCGGTCAATTCGGCCAGACGCTGCCAGGCATGGGTCGTGGCGAGGGCCTCACCGATGAGGCGCGATGCGGCCTCACGGTGCGGAGCGAGCCAGGCGGGAGGCGCCTCTGCGGCCACCAGCACCGCCGACAGCGCGGCCGACACCATCAGGAGGATGAGAGTAAGTCTCTTCATTGTGGGGGCATCCATCCGACTCGGCAGCTACATCATCAGAGAGATCTTGCCCTTGGCTTTCAGCTGGTCCACGAACACCTGGCTCTTCTGTTCCCGCTGCTGAGTCGCGAGGTACTCGCGAATCTGATCCTTCACTTCGTCGAATCCGACGTCGCGCGCGGGCTTGGTCTCGTGCGCCTGGATGATGTGATAGCCGAACGGGGTCTCGACCACACCGCTCGTCTGGCCCGGCTTGAGCGCGAAGACCGCCTGATCGAACGGCCCCACCATCTGACCGCGGTTGAAGAAGCCGAGATCCCCGCCGTTTTGAGCGGAGCCCGGATCCTGGGAAAACTTCTTGGCGAGATCGGCGAAGGTAGCGCCCTTCTTGAGCTGCTTCAGGAGATCGTCAGCCAGCGTCTTTGCCCCGGCCCTGGTGGCGGCGTCTGCCTGTGCGTCGGCGCGGATCAGGATATGGCTGGCGTGCACCGACTCGGGCTGGTGGAAGCGGGGCTTGTTCTGATCGAAGAACGTCTTGACATCCGCGTCCTGCACCTTGACCTGTGGCTCGATCTCTTTTTGCAGCATCTGATTGACCACCATCGTGTCCTCAGTCTCCTTGCGCAGCTCGTCGGTGGTCACGCCGCGAGACAGGAGCATCTGGTTGAATGCCGCCTCGGTGGGAAACTGTTTCTTGAGATCGCCCAACTGCTTGTCCACCTCCCACGGCGCGGCGACCAGTTTTCGTGCCCGCGCTTCCTGGGCGAGCAGGTGGAAGCCGATAATCCGATCGAGCACCTGCCGGTACACCGCGTCCCGCTGCTCGGGCGGCACCGGGCTTTGCGCGCGCTGCTCGAGGGTACGCACCGCCATTTCGAGTTCAGCCCGCGTCACAGCCTCGCCGTTGACCTTGGCGACCACGTCCGGCAATTGAGCAGGGACGGGCTTGGCGGCGTTCGCGGGCCCCGGCGCCGCGGTGGGAGAGGCGGCGGACGCGGAGGCGGAAGGCGCGACCGAGGCGGCTGGCGGCTTGGCCGCGTCTTTCTTTCCGCACGCGGCAGTAGCACCGAGGACAATAACGGCGAGCACGGCTAGGCTTCTCTTCACGATGACTCCCTGAATGGCAAGAACGGTTCCAAGGTACCAGACCGTCTGCCGATACGCAAGGCGCGGAAGGGAGGCCTTGTGTTTCGCTGTTGCGCCGGAGGTGAGAGGTTTGCTACAGTCAAGGCCGGTACACGTGCCAAAGCCTTGACGTCCCATCTTTTCGATCCGCCAGAGCAGTCACATATCGCGCCAACGAGCGGCATGCCGCCGCGTCATCACGAGGTGAAATAAGAGCGTGGCAGTCCGGTTGTTTCTTGGAAATCTCCCTTACAGCGCGACAGAGGCCGATGTTCGAGCCCACGTCACCAGCGTCGCGCCACCGCTGTCCGTCGTTCTCCCGATGGACCGCGAAACAGGCCGCCCCCGCGGGTTTGCGTTTGTTGACTACGCGGACCTGGAGGCGGCAACCGAGGTCATTCGCCAGCTGAACGGGCAGCCGTTCCTGGGACGGACCTTGTCGGTGAGCGAGGCCCGGCCCAGAGAAGAGCGGGGGCTGCGGCCGCCGATGGGCTCGCCGCCGGGCTTTGGCCCGCGACCGGGAGGGCCGCCCGGGTTTGGCGGCGGCGACGGCGCGCCCCGGCGAGAGCGCAATTTCGGTCCTCCTGCACCGCCCAAGGGCAAGAGAACCTCGCAATCGAAGGGGCGGCCCGAGAACGCGCCGAAGGGCCCGATCAAGGTGCGTGGCGGTAACCGGGTGTTCGACGTGGACGAGCCGGCCGTGGACGCCGCGGCGCCAGTCCCGTTCGATGATTTCGCCACGAGCCTTCCCGAGGACGCCAAACTGGCCGACGAATCGGGCGACGAACAGAGCGACGAATAGGGCTCCCGGCGGAATCCGAAGCGGTTGTGCGCGGGCGGGAGCCTCTTTGGCGCCGCCCGTCAACCACGAACCCACCATTTTTGTTGCGTTCGCGGGGGGAGACTACGTCTTTGGGGTGGTCCCCCCGGTGATGCCTGCCGGAATTGTAGCCACAGGCCCCAATTATCTCCCCAGGTGCCGTGCTGCCATCAGGACCGACTCTTAACCCGAATCCCCCAATCGGAGACCGGGCGGTCATCCCGCCTGACCGGACAGGAGCCCCTCTATCTCGCACGTTCTCGTTCTTGTTGACACGTACGGACGAGCCAGAGCAAAGTCACTGCTTCCGCGGGCACAGTCACGGTATCGAACCGATCGGGAACGGCCCGGCGCGCGGGTCCTCGGGCTGTGTCGCTGGAGGCCCCGCTTGTAAGTGCGGCGCCGTCCGATTGCGCATCGTCGTGGGATAGCCCAGACGGGAGCCAGGCGTTAACGGCGCTCGTCGTAAGGTAAGGACGCCGTCGTTTCCAACGGATCCCTCTCGGGTCGAGGGGGCGCGGGCCGCGGCTTCAGCCACCGCGGCCCGTATCGTGTACGGCCCCGTGCCCGATTCCGTCGCTTTCGTCCCCCTGATCACCCTCACGCTCCCGCGCGGTACCCAAAAACCGACACCGAGAGCAGAAGCCGAGACGAGGAGCGAACCTGCGTCAGCGTGAGGAGCACGACCTCACGAGGGTTCCCGTATCGATGGTCGTGGTTGCCCAGGACGGCGAAGGTGCCGTAGCGGGATCGAACTCGCGCCAGCTCTTCGGCGCACAACTACGTCGAGGGCGACCTGCCCGTTGGCGTGCAGTTCCGCAACGAGTTGAATGACGGCCATGTCCGCGAGATTCAAGAGAAGGGCGGTCACGTCGTCGTCATGAAGGCCGACTACGCCCTGCCCGACCTTGAAGACGCGATGAGGCGGACCCGGTTACCTTGGACACGCATTCGAGGAGAGACTGATGTCCAAGGAGAGAGCGATGACTCAACCGCGAGACGATCGGATAGAGGCACGGCTACAGCAGGCACTGGCTGTCGCCGCTTGAACGCACACTTGTGTCCAGAATGCCGGGCGCGGTACAGTTCAAACGAAACACCAACTGGAGACGCAGATGTTCGACAGCTCAACCCGGAAACCTTTCGACTCAGCGGACGCGAAGAAAGTGAGGTGGGTCGGGTATCTCTGGATCGCGCTGAATGTCGTGGCTATCACCTTCGTGGTCTGTGCGGACCTTGCTCTTGGCGGTTTTCCGAATCCGCCGTACTTCGCGGCGCTGCCGTTCGGCGTGGTGGGTTGCCTGCACCTCGGGCGCGCGGGCGTGGCCTCCAAGGTCACAGTTCCGCTGGCGGTCGCGTTCGGGATCGTCTCGATCGCTATCTTCTTTCGCTACATCCTCTGATCGATCGCACGCGCTGTGGAGCGCTACTCGTGCCCGGGCGGCGTCTGATGGCGGGATATTGCGTGAACTCGCGAGCGGCAGGCGAACGGAGACCGCTCTAATGCGTCCTATCCTCATGTTCCCCGTTCCGGTATTCCCTCTAATTGCCTCCTCCGTCAGGCTCATTCCGTGCGGTCATGCCATGGCATTTCCAGTTTCGCCGAAGGAGGGCTCGGGCGAGATCCGGCGGCGTCCTGTTGTTCTTCGGCCACGTGACTGGAAGGGGGACATATGAGGAGAACGACAGTCCTGCTGGGCATCATGTTGTCAGTGCCCTCCTTGGCATGTACCAGAACTGAATCCGCCGATCTCGCGATCACGAATGTCACGGTGATTGACGTAACGGGTGCCCGTGCTCCATCAAGTGCGACGGTTCTCATCACGGGCACGCGCATTTCGAAAATCGACCGATCAAGACGAACCAAGCTCGCTGATGGCGTTCAGGTTATCGATGGCACCGGCAAGTTCGTGATCCCGGGCCTCTGGGACATGCACATGCACATGTCGTCCAAGCAGTACCTGGCACTGTTTGTCGCGAACGGAGTCACGAGCATACGAGTCATGGCGGCTTTCAAAGGGGAATCCGAGCTGCGAGACGAGGTTTCCGCGGGAAGACTGACGGGTCCCCGGATGACGGTCGCGAGTCCAGTTGCCTACGGGCGGGAACCGGGATGGACAGGCTCCTTTGGCGCTATCACCAACGAAGAGGAAGGGCGCCAGCTTGTCAGGAAGGCCAAGAATGATGGTGCGGACTTTGTGAAGGTCGACTCATATCTGCCGCGGAATGCCTATTTCGCCATTGTCGATGAGGCGAAGAAACAAGGGATCCCCGTTGCCGGCCACGTGCCTTACTCCGTCAACGGGGCTGAGGTCTCGGACGCTGGGCAAAGGAGCATCGAACACAAGTACGGCGTCATCATCCCGTGCTCCAAGAGAGAAGAAGCCATTGGAAAGACATTCATGGAAGAACTCATACCAACGCCTGTTGCCCGGGTGAGACTTCTGGCAGCCATCGACTACAGCGAAGAGAAGGCCGCGACGCTCTTCGCTCGCTTCGTGAAGAATCGCACTTTTGTGTGCCCCACGCTAGTCGTTTGGAGTGAGCTGTCGCTGCGGGATCGGGCAGACCTCTCGAAAGACCCACGACTCAGGTTCATGATGCCGGACAGATCGGATGGCTGGATTCGGCAGAGCAGTCAGCTTGCCGATGCAGAAGCCCTGGCTGACCTTCGAACCCTGCAACGGAAGGCACTCGACATCGTCCGAGCGATGGCGCATGCGGGCGTTGAACTGCTTGCTGGGACAGATACACCCATGCCCTATTGCTATCCTGGATTCGGCCTGCACGATGAGTTGGCGCTGTTCGTTCAGGCCGGATTGTCACCCATGGAAGCCTTGCGTACGGCAACGTACAATCCGGCGAAGTTCCTTGGAAAGCTGGATTCGATGGGTACCGTTGAGGAGGGCAAGGTCGCTGACCTGGTTATGCTCGACGCCAACCCGCTGGAGGACATCCGCAATACCAGGAAGATTGCTGCTGTCGTCGTTGGCGGCAAGATCTTACAGCGCGCGGAGTTAGCCAAGATGCTCGCAGAGGTCGAGGCCGCGACCGACAAGAGCAAGAAGAAGTAGCATCAAGACGCAGAATCTTCGGGACACCACGGGCACTCTTACACAGGCTTTCCTGTACAGCTATCACGCCAAGC
>Ga0315290_10001862_pt1 | contig 14634 bp, 9 predicted proteins | sample YL17G12_0_MG_FD_203627 | JGI IMG/M metagenome (GOLD analysis project Ga0315290, IMG submission 203627) | Sediment microbial communities from Yellowstone Lake, YNP, Wyoming, USA - YL17G12_0 | ecosystem: Environmental > Aquatic > Freshwater > Lake > Sediment | place: USA: Wyoming | collected... | reverse complement strand
CGGCAGGATGCCCATACGCATCGTGGTCATAATGTTGGCCAACGGCGTAACAGACATCTGCGCTGAAAGGTGTCTGGGGTCGGCTTTGTTCGCCTGGAAGTACGCTTCAGCCTGCCGCTGCTCATCAGGGTCAGTGGTAGCGTCAGATACCCCGCGCATGAGCATAAGAGCCCTAAGCTCTGTGGAGTCTACGATGTCCGATTTGAAGTAGTAGTGGCAGTACAGCTCTATGGCCTTCTCCGTAAAGACTACGCCGAAACGCTGCTTGAGCATCAAGGAGACCCACTGGGGATTGGACCCAGTGATAACCATCGCCTCTACTGCCTCTTTGATCCTGGGTTTCTCCAGGACGGTATTGGCGGAGACCATGTCGTCATCGGGCCGGTAGATACTTTCTAGCTTCTCCTTACGCAGAAACTTATTAGATGGTCGATGCCGTTCGTCCTCTGGGTAGAAGGGGTCTGGCACTACGACAGAGTCGCGCAGCCTGAGCAGGTAGGGCATCCCCAGAAAGTCCAGTTGCTGAACTTTTATGAGGCGCCGTATTGTTTCTTCTGAGTACCCGTCCGGGTGTGTCAGAAGATACTTTAGGTAGTACTCGCAAGGGGACCTTCGGATCACCCCGCGAACCTGGCGGATATTACGTCAAACGTCAAGCTCTAGTACTTTTGTGGCTCTTCGAAGGCCAGAGCCTTCAGGCCCTCAAGAACTTCTTCCAGGGCGCGCATGCTCTTCTCGATTGCTCCCATGGGGATGCTATCAAGACCCAGCCTGGTAGCCATGAGGATCTCAGCCAACTTCTCTGAGGCAGCCTCAAGCGCCGGCATGTAGCTGATGAATGCTGTCAGGTTCTCAGGGTTGATGAAGCCGATGGACAGGACGGCATCAACAGCCTCGGGGTCTGTGACCACCGCTGCCTCCTTGAAGAGCTGCCGCTTGAGGCTTGGGAACACACTGTAGGCGTGTGCTGCTCGCGCTTGTGCCTGCTTGACCTGCTCGTCCGACGTAGTGATGACGCGGCCAATGCGTACCTGCACCGGCTCTCTGCCGTTGAAGGACTGACCCAGTTTGCGCATGCCGTACTGCTGCTCGACGCCCAGACCGGCCATCAGGAACATGGCCCCATCGAGATCTAGGAACTCGCGCTGGTCACTGGCCAGCTTCTCCACAACAGGGCCACGGAACGAGAATGTGCCACCACCCGAGACTACATCCACCGATGCCAGCCGGCGCTGCGCATTCGCGGTCTTCTCCTGGATGTCTGACGAGCCCACCAAGGCTGCCTCACCAGAAGGGCCCAGGGGCGTCCACTGCCAGCCGTGTGGGATCAGCATTGTCTGCTCGTCGGGGCTTACCACGGTGACGATGTTGGGCTGGATGGCTACCTGGATCTGACGACCGTCGAAAGTAACAGCCTGGTACTTCTTGCCCTTCCCCTGCTCTGACCATGAACTGTGGACGTCCATTGGGATAGTTCCAACAAGACCACCGGCCAACATCGCGTGGAACATACCGTAGCCACTTGGCTCCGTTGCTGTGGGCAGGACGGGCTTTCCTTCGACCGCCTCGCCCAGGATGTCTTCCTGGAGTGCTGCCACAGAGCCGTTGGTAAACAGACTGAGCGGCAACGCCGACCCGTTGACGTCCAAGAGACCGTGGACAACACAGCCCACCATCTCAACGCCGTCCAAGGACCGAACCTTGTACATGCCACTGACATCAATAGGTGCCAGCTTCTCCGTGTCCACGTCAGCCTCGGGGGGCACTGAGGCATCTGCCCCATCAGCGATTGTCGTAGCGCCGGACATATCAGCAGCGAGAACGATCTTAGAACCGAACTCTTGAATGGCTTCGCCGCGACTCAGGTGACGTGTCTGCGGGTCCCACAACAAATGACTCGCAGTCTTGACGCTGTACCCATCGTCAATACGAACGATCTGCGCAACCGTAGGGCGCAGGACAGAGGACATCACTGAAGCAAACTTAGCCTTGTCCGGGCGATCAGCCAAGATTGTTTGAAGCGCTTCGATAGTTGCAGCAGCATTTTTCTCATAGGCAAGACGCACATCGTAGTCTGTGATGGTTCGACGAAATGAATCGAGATCAGCCTCATTAGCCGTAGGCATGATTGCTTCGAGGACACTAGAGGTCTTATTCTCCAGTTTATCCGCTAGCTCCGTGAGCTTACGTACATGATCTTTGTACCCACGCGACTTCATATAGCCGTCGACATCGCCAGCTTTTACTGCTCTACGATTAACTTTGATAGCGGCACGACCCATTGCCTCACTATCAGGACTCATCGCAAGCCGACGAAGACGAGCTAGACCGGCTTCTTTATCGAGGCTTTGAGCACTACCCTCAGAAAGAAAACTCTCAAGGGCAGAGCCCTGCTTACCCATGAAGCATCCGCACTTCTCTTTACCGCACTCAAGGCACCTCGAGGCACTCATTCCCTCTTTCTTTTTTCCTGCGGCAGGCATCATCCCACGCTTGCGCCACTCGCTGCCCAGCCTGGTAGCCATGAGGATCTCAGCCAACTCCCGGTCCCCTTCGTTAAACGGAATCTTATTCCGACCCTTTGACATGCTTGCTGCATCGTCGGCATTCAACCCGAGCACCTTAAAGTGTTCAGGAGTCGGATTGAAAGAACCCTCTTTGCCCATGCCGACATTCATGGCAACGCCACCGCCACCGAAGCCATTGTTCTGTCGGTATGGCGGATAGAGCTGGCCAATCATGGACTGGTCACCCGGCGTCCGCCCAGTAACGTCGAACGCTTGAGGGCGAAAGATTGCCGAACGAAGGCGGCTCTCCGTCAGGGGCACAACCTTCGAATCATCTGTGACCATCAAATCAAGGGGCGCCATCTTGTTGTCCTTGATGATGATCGGCACGCGCACTTGACGCAGGCCGGCAGCTTGCATGGCGCCGGGATCTGCGCCCTGCTGAACTTCCGACTTCGGCATGATGAGTGCGTAGCCGAAGCCATACCCCTTCTCAGCATCCACCTTATCCATCGTGACCTGCGGTGCGAAGTCACTCAGGAATGGAGCCTGCTTAAAAAGCTGCTGCAACACTTCCTGGGACCAACTATTTGGGTCCTCCGGCATCGTGGTGTCGAAAGCAATCTTTTCGAAGGTCAGGGACGACTGAAGAAATAGATCCATGGTTTCTCCTCAATGTGCTTGATTATCGCACGCGGCACACAACTACGGGAAGATACCAAACGGGTCAGTGAATAGAAGCCCGAAGCTAGCCCCCAAAGAAGGCGCTGAACCAACAATCACTATCCCTAGTGTGTTGTCTGCGGGCTGCGGACCATTGAGAGGACCAAGAGTTATCCCAGCATCAAAGATGGTCTTTATTTTCGCACCAGCTCCCGACAGCGTTAGCGGATCACCTGGATTAGTTCCGTTCCAAATAAGCACGGCGATATCGGGGCCAGACAGCGCAGCAGCAAGCTCAGCGGCAGCACGTAGCGCTGGTATCTTGATTGCAATAATCGCCTCTAAAAGAACATTTAGAAGACCTAGCTGGATGCCCAGCGCAATGCTTGCGTCGATAGCCGCACTAACCTCAACAGATGCGGATATGGATACGGCAGCTGATAAAGACGCCACCAGGGCCACAGCTATTTCTAGCTGTGCCGCCAATGAAAGACTAATCCCCAAACTCAGAGAAGCCTCCAAGCTAAGCGCTACATTTAGTGCTGCTTGTAGCTCCAGCCCCAGCGGCCCTAAAAATAAAGCAACTGCTAGATCTAGCTGAGCTGCCAACGGATTTAGAAGTGCTATGGCGGCAGCAAGGCCTATGTTGGCGTCGCCCAAAGAACCCACAAGAACTGTTTGTACGTCAGCAGCCATTACGCTCGAACACTATCGTTGCCTCGAGTAATGATGCCAGACAGCTCCGGCTGCGGCATACCGATAGAAGTTGGATCCCCAGACCGCCCGATCATAACGGGCGCACCAGGGGCTGCTGGCGCAAAGCTATACAGAGGAAGCACAATCTTTATGGCCACCGTGTCCCCCACTCGAGCAACAGGTGAATCTCCGCCATTTAGCCTTATCATGCCGCCCCTCAAGTTAAGATTCTTACCGCCATCTATTGAAGCCGTGTCATCAACAGTCAGTGTGAAGTTCTTCTTAGCATCTATGCGAATGTCCTCGTCGGCAATGATGCGAAGCGTCTTGCGGGCAACTACTAGGATGTTTCCCTCTGATCGTAAGAAGGCATTTCCGCTCTTGTCGAAGATGTAGCGGAGCTTCGTAGCCTTTGGGGTGTTAGTGTCTATGCCCCCGCTGTTAGCCTCAATAGAGTCAGGGGCAAGGGCGACCTCACAGATTATCGGGTTGTCCTTGCCGGCACCGATACCTAGACCAGCCACGTCCGCCGCATTGGTAGTTTCTGCGATGAAGTCTTTTGCACGACCAACGGTGACACGAATACTGGCTTTCTTATCGCCAGCTAGCAGTCGGTACGTCTCTCTGTAGATCGTTGATGGGTTCGTCTCTGACTCACCGGGCGCCAGGTACCAGTTGATTGCCCCGCCAGTGTTGTAGTGCCTGTACGTCTGGCTGATGTCGCTAATCAGGTTCTGCAGCGGGATATAGATACGTTGAGCAAGCTCTGACGCGCCAATCTGAAGAACACCGCCACGGTGAAGAACAACAAAGTTACCGTTGCGCCCGCGCATCATGATGTCGCCGGGCTTTGCACGGACACGACCACCTGCAAAGGACGCTGCTGTGGAGGTGTCTATACTATCGCCCTGCCCCGGCAGGGTCGGGGATGGGAGGTCTACTGATGTCTGGTCCAGCGTCTCCACCGGCATGATGAAATCAAGCACGTAGGGCACGCCATCACTGGCTATGCACATGTGACACTTGGCGCCAATATCCGGCATGGCATAAATGCCTTCGCCAGTATTGTGGTGCATGTACGGGCTGCTGATCTGAACATTCGGGTAGAACTTTAGATCAAACTTAGACGCAACATCCACCGTCCACAGAACCAAATTTACATCGGCGACAATCCCTTCAATGATGTGCGCAGCGGCACCGCCCTCCCCCTGCGAAATGGACGTGCGGAAGTCACTACGCTGTAACGAGTCAGCCTGCGCGTTGCTTTTTACGACAGAGGTCATTAGTCACTAAAGTCAGTAGGCGGCTGGTGCTACGTCCTTGAGGTGTAGGCGCCCAGGCTGCAAAGAATGTTCGCTGGTAAGCCCGAACTCAGCACCATAGACCAGCCCAGGGATTGGATGCAACCCGTGAATATTCGATTTAGCAGCAACGGATGCAGCCTCCGTGAGAGTGGCTCGCAGCCCTGTGTGCTGCATCTTGGCCATCCAATCTTCCTGAACTGCCTGCGGCATGTGATCAACACCCTTGAGGACAGGCCTGTGTTCGATAGGACGCTTACCCGCTTTGACTAGCTCCTTGTTCATGGAGCGAACCATGGACGCCCTCTTGAACTCGCCCTTGATGACGCCATCAGCATCACCCGCATCCTCAACCTTAGTGAGGTTGCCCATGCTCCGAACAATAGACTCTACGTGCCGGCGATTGACGTCCTTGCCGTAGATGTCGCTAATCTCATGCACCAAAAAGTTCTGTACCCGCTCCATGTTACCTGTAGCCTTATACAGGTCTCGAGGGTTTATGCTGGTGCGGTTTGGGTCCGATAACTGGTCTCCGGCTCGCACCGTCATGCCGACCTGCGGAGGCTGCCAAGGCTTATATGCAGCACTCCTAGCGTCACCTACCTGTGGTGTGTGCAGTGAGTTGCCGTAGTGATCTTTGCCGACGTGATGCTTAATGCCCCCGATCCAAACAGTTGCACCGGTCCTGTCCGTGTCAATCTTGTCAATCTTGCCAGAGTGCATGGCCAGCGTGGAGGCGTCGCGCATGTGCTCTGTGAGATCTGTTAGCTGCTGCACACGTTCGAAGTCATTCACAGAGCGCTGCTCGGCACCCGACTGGACAACACCGCCGCTATGGAACGCTTTCATCGTCAACTGTACTGAACGCTCACCGATAGACTGCGCCGCTATAATCCCAACATTCGTTCCTAGCGCATACGACGTTCCGCCCGGCCTAAGACCTGCGCATAGCTTACACAGGCCCTGTGCGTGCTCGCACTTCAACGGGCTTCGTACCAAGATCTTTGCATTTTTGTCTGCGGCGCGGATGCAGCCAATGACATCAGGGGTGACTACTGTCCCGGCGGTAAAGTGGGCATTGCCTACCTTCACATCAGCAGCCAGGTGCCTATCCAGCACACTGGCGTCCGTGACGGGCAGGAATAAACCCTCCTTGGTGCCACAGTCATGCTCAGCTATAACTTGATCCATTGAGGAGCTGACCAAACGCTTCAAGAATGAACCAGGCTCTCGAACCTCCTGAACCTTCATAACCGTACCGCGACGTGCGCCTTGCTGCTGTGTCCAGTAGCCAGCCACGTCCAAGCCCTCAGAGTATGACTTCGTAATGGGGCTTAGGATCGGCTTACCGTTCGCGTCACTCATCAGCACGGGGGCAAGTGCCAACTGTTTGTACTGGAACCCCGCAGGCTTGACGCCGGCCTTCAGCATCATCGCAAGGTTGTTAGGGTTGTCGTGTGTCTTGGCCGCGTGCTCCTTCTCCATCTTTGCAGAAGCATTAAGCCACACATCGACAGATCTGCGCTCCTTCTCTCCCTTTGTTAGGCTAGTAGAAGAGGCGATCAGATCTGCGTCTTTCTTGGCTTTACCCAAAACCCTATCGCGAGTTTTTACGTCGGGCTCAAGATCATCAAGACCCAGTGAGTGAGTGGGCATGTAGACGTGCTTCAGCCCCTTCTCTGCCAGAGCAATAGCTGCCGGTCCCTTCTGCCCGTGAAAGATGGGCACGGCGCCATACGATGCCCCGTTGCCAATGTCCTTTAGCTTATTGGCCGCATCGCCGAACCCCAGCTTATGCTCGAGCGCCAATGTCTGAAACATCTTATTGAGACCGCCCTTGTCGATCACGTGCGTGTGGTCGTACAAGATCTTATCCTGCATAGTTGTGGGAAGAGCCGACGCGATCAAGATGCGCCCAGGCGTGGTCTTCTTGTCATCGATGGTCACCGTGTCGGTTACTTTGATCTTCTTGTCATTTACCGCAGTGAGTGCCTCAGCAGGGGTCTTGAACACCTTGCCGCTGTGGCCATCTACACGGCTGAGTTTATAGAGGCCCAGGGCACTCTCGAGTGTTGGCGTGTAGACGACGCGCCCAGACGCTTCGCTAAAGAGGTTATTGCTCGGCATCATCCCGCGAGCTTCTTTGACTGCATCCGGATGGATCGGCACGTAGACATTCATTTGATCGCCGTCGAAGTCGGCGTTGTATCCACCAGTCACAAGCGGATGAATCTGAATAGCCTTGCCGGATACCAACTTAACTTTGAAAGCCTGCAGTGAATGCCGGTGTAGTGCCGGGTCTCGCTTCAGCAGAATAGGGCGGTCCTGAATAGCTAGCTCTAGCGCCCTATTTACGTCTGGGTTCTTGTGCGCGTTCTTCGCTCCAAGCACCTTAGCTGCCTCCGGTATAGAACCAGCGCCGCCAATCTCTACGAGCTTATTGATCACAAACGGGCGAAAAAGCGTAAACGCCTTCGACCTTGGGATGCCTACCTCATCCAGATCTAGAGCCGGCTCAGGAACGATTGTAGAGCGCATCGACATATCTTGCCGACGTGACATCAAGACGTTCTGGAAGTACCCCTTCTTAGCGGGGTCACCTGCGATGTAGCTGATAAGGCCCTTATGCGTAGAGTCTTTAGCCGGCGTACCAATCCCCATTAGGGCGGACAGTGCGTCATATGAGGACTGGCGCTGCTCCTGCAAATCGTGGTCTGTAGCCCACCGACGAACATCTGGGTCTTTGAGAACATCGTTACGCTGACCAAGCGCCGAGTACAGTTCATTTACGTCGCCCCACTGAACTGACCTCCCGCCTTTGAGGGCCGAAATGGTACGCATAGCTGGCGGCAGAACGGGTACGTTTTGGAGCATGTACGCCTCAGAGGCTGTGTGCCCCAACGACTTTAGCGCGCGAAGGAACTTTACCTTCTTCGCGAGACCGTCGATCTTGGGCGTAGCCTCAAGACCAAACTTATGCGGCACCGCAGTTTCCTTAAGCTCCTTTTCATACTTGGCCAAGTCTTTATGAACATCAACCTTGTCCAGCAGACGCTGGATACCAAGACCGCCAGTGATTGAGTCCTTAGCGCCAAGGTCAACAAGAGAGCCTGACTTGCTTACAGAAACCTTTCCCTGCACGACGCTTAGATACTTAGCTTTCGTAAGACCCACAAGCTTGCAGACCGGGTCTTCAAACACGGGATTAGGCATAGGCTCAGCGAGCTTGAAGTGGCTCCAGCCCTTGCCTCCATGACCGCCCGTGATCTTAGGGTCAAAGATGCCGCCAACGATAGGCTTAGGCTCCCCGTTCTCATCCAGCTTGGGGTGGGCCACCAGTGCCGGCTTGGTTAGCTCACCATTCGACAACGCCAAAATATCTTTATTCGTAAGAGGAGAGAGCTGAAGCTGGTGCCCCTTCTTCTCATACTTGACTCCTGCACCGCGCAGCATGTCCACGAACTTCTGGTACGCAAACGTAGTCTTAGGCGGGGGCGGCATCGTTCCCTGCTGCATAGCCTCCCACACTGCAAAGTGGTCGGAGTTCCACTTCTTTGATTCATTCGGTTGCGGATCAGGCCCTTCACTCTTCCAGGTCTGCATCTCGCGGATGTTGGCTCGAGCCCCATGCGCCAACAGGACGTATAGGTCCAGTGGGCTTACGCGCATAGCGCCCGTCTTACCGCCACGCGCAGGCGTTAGGTTACTGTCGTAACTCTCTGGCTCCTCTTCGCTGCCAGGCAAAGCCATGCCAGATCGAACAGAGTTCTTCTTGTCGATCTGATGCGTCATCTTGAGCATGTGCTGCGGGCCCACAAGGGCCGGACCAAGACTGTGCCCTGTAGCTGGATCGAACAACTCTTCCTTGTCCGTGAGCCCGTGCTTCTTCAGCTCGCCCTTGATCTTGGCCAAATGATTATCACCGCTGAAGTTATCAACGATGTATGTCTTGCCGGTCTTCTCCGCGATCTTCCCGGCGGCAGTCTCAAGTACCTGCCCGACGTTCATACGACCAGGCACCCCGCTAGGGTTGAGGGCAACCTCAATATGCCTGCCGTCCTTTGTGTGCGGCATCTCAGCATCGGGAACGACCATAGTCACGATCCCCTTATTGCCGTGACGACCCGCGAGCTTATCGCCCATCTGCATAGGCTCTACGGTGCGGATGTGGACCGTGATCTTGTCTTTTCCGTGGTGAACGCCAACCACTTCACCGGCATGGTCTGCGCGCCAACGCAGGGTATTGTCATTCTTCTTCCCTGCTAGGGCCTTGCCAACAGCCTGAAGGCTCATCCGGTCTCGTGGGTTGTAGTCACGCATGGCCAGGATCAAAGGATCGCCTGATCCAACGCGGGCCCCCACCTTGATAACACCGTGCTCATCGAGCTTATCGTATTGCTCCGGCCTGTATGCGTCAGAGAAATTCATACGGTAGCTAGACTTGTTGCGTTGAATATCTGCTGTTAGCTGAATCTCCGGTTTGTGCAGGTGCTCACTTGCCATCTTGTTGGCAGCGCTTTGGCTTATGACCACACCATCTTCAAAGTTGTACCCCTTGTACGGCAGGTAGCCGACACGAAGATTCGTACCAAGAGCAATCGTGCCGTTTCGCGTAAAGTTTGTATCAGCCACAACTTGGCCAGGCTTTACTGCGTCCCCTACCTTCACAGAAGCTGTAGAGTGCAAAACAGTCTTCGGGTCATTCAGGGGGAAGTTATGGTACAGATGTACCTCATGCTTAGCACCCTTGCTGTCCTTGATGATAACTGCGTCCGTCTTAACGCTATGCACTACGCCCGCAACAGGCGAAACATGCGACGCCTGCTTACCAACCACCTCTTCAAAAGTACTGCGTCCCGCCTGGTCTAACCCAGTTGAGACTTGAACAAGAGGTGCGTCCCTGCCTCGCAATGAGATGGCCTGCTCAATGTGCTGCCCTGCATACGATGCACGGTTACCAGAGTTGTTACCCAGGAACGGGATTAGGTTTGTTGTCAGGCTGAAAAGCTGCGATGGGTGTCTCATCACATACTGGGCCTCTGAGAACTTCACCTCATCAAAGGCACCACCACGTGTAGAAGCTTTCAGCTTGGACGCGATCGGAATCGGTTTGCCGTCCTTCCACTTGACTTGATCCGGCATCAAGACAACTGAGGACTCCATGCCCACAGGGTCTACCTCCTCAAGTTTATTTGTCTTCAAGTTGTAAAGTGTCGTTACGGGCGTCATGCCCTTCTTATGCACCGACATGGGCAGCCGGAGCACGATGCCCGAGCTCTCTGACTCCGGTGTTCGAACAGGGTCAATGAAGCCGAGGGACGAAGGGTTGATGTACTTGGCGCTGACCATCTGATCGATGACCTGCGAGTTTTGAATACCGCCCTCACCCTTGATGGTCGTCTGCTGCGCACTGGCCATCATCTCTACAGGGTTGAACTGGTCAGGGCGATCTACAATGTCACTCCCCTTGAAGGATTGCCGGATAGGGGCATTGAACTTGTCGTACTTGATCAGGTCCCGGATACTCGTCGCCTTCTGCATCTTGCGGACAATAGTTCCACGCAGAGCAGCCTTAGTCTCTCGAGCAGTAAGCCTGTCAAAGGTATAGTCACCCATCGAACGCAGGCGCTTGGTGATGATGGAATCGCGATCATCTTCAGGCGCCCCGGAATATACACGCAGCATCTTAGCCGTGGTGTCCTCTAGAACACCCTTCGTGATCGAAGAGTAACGCTTACCAAGGGTTCTCTGCGTAACGCTGGGGTCTAGCTCGGACTTGCCGAATACCTCGTGGACATAGGCATCTGACTCTGCGGCATCCTTCGGCATGCGCTTCTTGTCCGCCCTGAAGAAAGCTTCAGTGCCACGCTTGCCGCTAGTCTTCTTAGCCTCCGAAAAAATCTCCTTACCCCACAACGCCTCAAGCGTATCGTCATCTGTGCCCATGGCCTTCATGACGGGGTACAGCGGAATAGCCGAGGAGGTTCCGCGATCGATAACAAATCTTTTCTTGTTCGGCTCAAAAACAATCTTAAAGTCTCTGTGCCCTGCAGGGTTGAAGGCAGCCACCAAGTCATCGTTAGTAGCCCGGCGGGTGAACACCCCAGGCTTCAACTGCCATTGATTATCTGCCTGATACTCAGAGCCATCAATAATGAAGCTACGGCGCGGCGTAACTGTAGGCAGCTGGGCAAGTCGGATTTTCTGCTTATCGATGATCTCGCCGGTTACGTGGTCCTTCAAAACAAAGTGTCCGTGGGCGGTCGGCCCCCAGGTCTCTTCCTTCACCCGAGCTTCGTGCTGGGCGCGGAGGTCATCGAGCTTGTGCTTGGATTCATCGATCTCAATGTGGGTGAGTTCGAGTGTCCTGTTCCCGCTGGTGATGGGGAAGTGGCTTTTTAGGCCCTCAAGAGTGCGCTCTTGAAAGTGTTTATTGGCTTCAGTTTGATCTAGATACGCCATGTCACCCATCCCATTCTACAGCAAGCAGCCTAGCTCGGGGATCTGACTGCCCGCAATACCCTTCGAACACAAGAGATAAGGCACCTGGAGGAAAAACAATGCCAGGTAAACCAGTAACGACAGACGACATTTACAACGATGACATGGGCGCCATCTACGGGGTGGCTGAGCCGGCGGAAGAAGAAGAGCCGGCGGAAGAAGAGGCGCCTGCTGCGCCAGTATCGGAGGAGAAATAATGTTCTGGTTAGCTGTGCTGACCGGGGTTTGCAACGGGTTAGTTTTTTGGGCACGAGACAAGGAGGCGCGAGATGCTTATCAATCCCAACAGCGGCCACCTGCCGACGTTCCCTGAAACGCGAATGCTGCAAGAGGCCTTCGGGTTGGCTGGCTGGCAGTTCACTGATCTGCGTGACCCGCAGCGAATATGGACACTACAATACTTCCTCAGTCCTATCCCTGGAAGGGCTCTCGGAGGTATACGCGCAAGGTTCTTGGACAACAAGAACTTCGTATCGTACTGCAACCAGCGTGACCTAGAGGTTCTGCTTGGGATCGGTACCCCCGGACGAAAATGTCTGTGGGGCGGCGGACTATACCCAGAGGTCGGCGACTCCGACTGGTACGGCTTGTGCGTTGACGGTGAAGACCTCACCGACGACCTGCAAGACCGAGAGCTTCGTCTGCGACAATCTGCGCCAGGCATTCTCCCGACGAACATGGAGATGCAGCGCACCGTTCATGACGCTGGGTCCGACACAAGTGAACTTCTGTATCTAATCGGAGATATGGACTTTGTGTCGGGCTACGGCCCAGACATGCGTATTGAAACAATTGAACAACGATGGGTTCGAATAGAACGCCATCGAGTGGAGTGGACTTATGTATGAAGGCCGCAACTTCGAAGGGGAGGAGGACGTAGCCGTTTGGTCGAAGACACGTAGCTGTGCCTGCTTCGAATGCGGAGATCCGATCGTATACACGGAGGAAGTATTCCTTCTGTCCGTGATGCGGACACGGATAACAGGAAACGGACTCGTCTACGACAACATTGTTGTGGACGATATGTCCGATCTCCTTTACGAGCCCATCTTATTCTGCGTGGGATGTTGGGAGACAGTATCGGAAGAGCTGGCGGAGCAGATGGCCGATGCTCCGCCCATCACAGACGACTACAGCATCATCGATTGCGTGTGCTGTGGCAGCAGCATTCGCACTGACGAGGTCTTGGGTGTGTGCACGTTCGGCGAGGTGCACCTATCTCGAAGAGCCCCGAACGGTATACACGAAGATGTGTTTGAGAACGTGGACGCGAACCCGATAGCGATATGCCTCGGGTGCCTGAATACGATCAACCAGGCCGTTACCTTGCTCTGGGGTGACGACGAAGACTGCCCAGTACTCATCCAGCAACAGGATGAGTGTCTCGAAGGAATCTATGCGCGTTGTTGGCGTGCAGGGTGCTGCGCCGACGCAGACATTTGTGGAGGGTGTAAGTAATGGCGAAAAAAGAAAGTACCGCACAGTTCGCGTCGGACGCGACGATTCAGGAAATCTTCGAGGGCGGCGTCGTCCCCGAAGTACGTGGGGAGTTCGAAGAGCTCTTCGGGGTAGCCATCATGACCCCGATGGGAAACCCGGCGGACCCGTCGTGTAACTGGGGCGCCCCCACACTGTGGTGGGGCTTGAACTCCGTGGCCAAGAGCCAACGGATCAAGCAAGCCGCCGCCAGGTATGACTTGCCCCTGGGCACGACATATCCATCACAGCGGCAGCCGGAGGAGTTTGGCGACCTCGCCGTCGTCCTCTGGAATGAGAACATCGGGCAGGATGAAGTACGCACAGCGTGCATGCTTCATCAGATCAACCAGCTGAATGCTCACGGCAAGGGCATCTGGTTCGTTGATGAAGTCGGCGATGCTCTGCGTGCAACACAAGGTGCCCTCTTGAGCGCAGTGCTCGAGAGGATGTTGGGCAGCACGCCCATCCACCCCCACATTCGAATCCAGTTGGCGGCGAACCCGCCGTCCTTCTCGACGAATGGGCATGAGCTGGCATCGGCACTATCAAGCCGATGCATGCACTTCTACGTGCACCCGCCGACGTCAGACCAGTTCAACGCCCACCTGCTCCAGGAAGGTGCGCCCCCGGTCAAGGTCGGGGTTGAGTCCGCGATGGACAAGATCCGAAAGGAGTGGCCATCGGAGTGGGCCAAAACGAAAGGCCTACTCATGGCCTACCACGACCGGACAAAGGGATCTACGCTGCACCGGCAGCCGATGCCCGACCACCCGCAGTCCAGCTACTGCTGGCCAAGCCCGCGCATGTGGGAGACTGCCGCCCGATGCTGGGCAACAGCCCACATTCTCAAGCCGCCGGGCTTTGAGAAGCTAAGTCACCTCTTCCTGGAGGGGGCAGTTGGTATCGGGGCAGCAACCGAGTTCGTAGCATTCGCTGCAAACGCCGATCTGCCGGAACCAAAAGAGTTCCTCACCAACGGCAAGGTCGACAAGAAGAGACTTGACCGGACACTGGCCATGTACGGGGCGGCGACGACCTACGTCCTTTCCCTGAAGGACAAGGAGCAACTTCAGTACGGTACGCTCCTCTGGGGAAAGCTGGATGAGGCAGTAACCGAGGGCCTCACAGACATCGCATACAAACACGCGGACGCGCTGCTGCGAAACAACTTGGGCGGTGCTCGCTCCAAGCTGCAGTCAGCAAGCGATCCCGTCATCCTGAAACTCGGCCTGAGCCGGATTGCTGAGAAGATATGAAAAAGGATCCAGTACGGCAATGCCTGGAGGACCTTGCGATTGTTCGTATGTACATCAGCAAGGAGTTCCCGTACTTCGCGCTAAACACATACGCCCTGTGCCCGCACATGGCTTCCGGCTACGGCACAGTCGGAACCACCGCCGGAATGGGTCTAATCATTGACCCGGAGTGGTTCTCCGGGATGGGCTCAGAGCTCAACCCAGAACAACAAAAGGCAATGGACGTAAACA
>Ga0315290_10001859_pt1 | contig 14641 bp, 11 predicted proteins | sample YL17G12_0_MG_FD_203627 | JGI IMG/M metagenome (GOLD analysis project Ga0315290, IMG submission 203627) | Sediment microbial communities from Yellowstone Lake, YNP, Wyoming, USA - YL17G12_0 | ecosystem: Environmental > Aquatic > Freshwater > Lake > Sediment | place: USA: Wyoming | collected... | reverse complement strand
CTCGGCGGACAGGACGTGGTGGTCGCGCTCGGTATCGTGCTCCTCCTCGTCGGCGTCGGCTACAAGCTCGCCCTGGTCCCGTTCCACATGTGGACCCCGGACGTCTACCAGGGCGCGCCGGCGCCCATCGGGGCCTACGTCGCGACGGTCTCCAAGGGCGCCGTGTTCGCCCTGCTCCTGCGGTACTTCCGGCCGGTGAGCCTGGATCCCGGATCCACGCTGTTCCTGGTGTTCGCCGCCGTGGCCGTCGCCTCGATGGTCGCCGGCAACCTGCTGGCCCTGCGGCAAGACAACGTCAAACGCGTCCTCGCCTACTCGTCGATCGCCAACCTGGGGTACCTTCTGGTGGCGTTCCTCGCCACGGGCGAACAGGCCGCCGTCGCGGTGACGTTCTTCCTCGTCGCCTACTTCGCCACGACGCTGGTGGCCTTCGGGGTCGTCGCGGCACTGTCGACGCCGGAGCGGGACGCGGAGTCGATCGACGACTACCGCGGGCTTGGGCGCCGGCGCCGCTGGACGGCGACCGCGTTCACCGTGGCCCTGTTCTCGCTGGCCGGCATGCCGCTGACGATGGGCTTCATCGGCAAGTTCTACGTCGTCACGGCCGGCGCCGGTGCGGCGCTGTGGGCGCTCATCATCGTGTTGGTCCTGACGAGCACCATCGGCCTCTACTACTACACGCGGATCGTCGTGGCCATGTGGGTGCGGCAGCCGGATGAGAGCACGGACGCGGTGAGCGCGGCGCTCGACGGCGGCTCCGCCGCCGTCCTCGCCGCGCTCACCGCCTTCCTCATCGTCTTCGGCGTGTATCCGGCGCCGCTGATCCAGCTCATCGAGCGAGCCGTCGCAACGCTGCCGTAAAGGCTGGCTCCGCCGGGGTCATGCCGGCCGGCGCCGGCGCCCCGTGCTGAGTCGTTGATCGCGACGCCCGCGGGGGACGTTCCGGGGATCCGACGCGGTACCACTGGCGGTACCACTGGCGGCACCACTGGCGGCATCGCAGGTCACGACTCTACCGAGTGAGGAACCCAGCTTGCTCAAGTGGGGCCTGACCTGCGTCGGGACGGCGCCACCCGGGACCTTCACGGTTGAGCACGACGGGCGCGCGCAAACGCATGCCCCGTCTTGCCCGATCGGCGGGTCGCCGGGGTGGTCAGCCCTTGTCGCCGTCCTTCGACCCGTCCGGCTTCCCATCGTCAGCTTTAGGCTGGTCGGCGTTGAGCCACGCCTTGAACCCGCCGACCTTCTTCGCCGGCTTGGGCGGCTCGGCCGCAGCGACGACCGCGGAGGCCGCCTCGGTTGCCCGGGCGGCAGGAGCGGAGAGCGAGGAACCAAGTTCAACGGGCGCGGCGCCCGCCACGACCGCGGCGTCCGGTCCTCCCTCGACCTCACCCTGCCCTACGTTCATCCACCCGCGGAGCTTGTCGAAGCTGCGTTGAAGCAGGCCGTCGATGCCGGCCGGCCAGAACGCGAGGACGACGAGGAGCAGAACCCCCTGCACGACCAGCCGCCACATGACCGTGTCGCGCAAGAGCTCGCTGAGGATGGTGACGGCAAAGGCGCCGATGATCGGGCCGCGTACCGTCCCCAGCCCGCCGACGACGACCATGATGACCATCAGGCCCATGGGGCCAAGGCCCATGAAGGTCGGCGTGATGCCGTGGTAGAAGGTCGCGTAGAGCCCTCCCGCGAGGCCGGCGATCAGGCCGGACGTGAGCGTGGCCACGATGAACTGCACGCGCCGGTTGATCCCCATGCCGATGGAGAAGCGGATGGACTCCCTCAGACTCACGAGACCCATGCCGAACGGCGCATTCATCATGCGGTGAATAAGGAGCATGACCGCCGCTGAGAGCACCAGCGTGAGCCAGAAGTAGGCGCGCAGATTCCACGAGGGCGAGAGACTGTCGAAGAGCCCTTTGACGCCCGTGATCCCGAACGGACCACCGCTGAACCCGGAGCTGTCGGCGATGATGAGCAGTCGCACGACCTCAGCGAACGCGAAGGTCAGCATAGAGGCGTAGATGCCGCGCAAACGGATGCTGGGAAGCACCATGATGACGGCGGCCAGGCCGCCGGCGAGCATGCCGCACGGCAAAGCCAGCCAAGGCGACATGTCGAGCTTGATGGTCAGGAGCCCCGTGGCGTAGCCGCCGATGGCGATGATCGCCAGCTGGCCGAAGTTCCAGATGCCGCACATGCCGATCGTAAGGTTCCAGCTCTGGGTCATGAGCGTGAAGAGCAGGATCAGTACGAGGAGGCTGATGATGTAGTCGTTGCGCCACAACAGCGGGATGAAAGCCAGCACGATGACGGCAACGATCGTCGACACAACGGGGGTCTTACTCCACGCAAGCGTCCTGGCGAGCTTGGCCTTGGCCGCGGCGGCCGGCGTCATGTCGCTCACAGCCGCTCCTCCTCACGCTTGCCGAACAGCCCGTAAGGCCGCACGATCATGAACACGATGATCAGAGCGAACAGTACCGGCAGCGACCACAGGCTGCCGAAATAGGTGGCCACCAGCGCCTCGATGAGGCCGATGATAAAGGCCGCGTAGATGGTGCCGCGGATGCTGCCCAGACCGGCGACCACGGCCACCGTGAGCCCTTTGAGGATGGGCAGGTCGCCGGCCGAAGGTGAGACGAAGTAGAGCGGCGCCAGCAGCACGCCGGCGATCCCGCCCAGCAGACCGGCGAGCGCCATCGTCACCCAGTAGACGCGTCCCGCGGGTACGCCCATGAGCTTGGCGGCGTCGAACTGCTGGGCCACCGCCATGATAGAGAGTCCCTGGCGCGAGCGACTGAGCATGAGGCTCAACCCGCCCAGACAGATCAATGCGACCGCCGCCACGGCGACCTGCTGCCAGGCGACGGTGACGGTACCGAACACATGGAGGCGCCCTTCAACGAGCGGCTCGATGGCCTTGTTGCGGGCGCCGAACAGAAGGATGATCGCCGCCGAAAACATGATCGCCACGACCAGCGTGGAGATATACGCCGTCATCTCGAAGTCGATGTCTTTGCGGCCCACGAGCGGTTTGATCGAGATGAAGTGCGTGAGAATGCCGATGCCGGCGGCCGCGAGGGCGCCGACAAAGAGCCCGACGATCGGTGGCGCACCCATATCCGTAGTGACCACCCAGGCGGCGTAGCCGCCGACCATGCCGAACGCGCCCTGCGCCATGTTCAGTGTGCGCAGGCATCCGTATATCAGCGTCAGACCCATCGTCATGATCGCGTAGATGGCACCGAACACCAGGCCGCTGATGAGGGCCTGTACCAGTGTTTCCATGGGTCAGCCCTCCTTGCTGCCGAGATAAGTCGAGGTGAGCACGTCGGCGCCGATCTCGGCCATCGTGCCCTGGTGGACGATGCGCCCGGTGTCAATGAGATAGACGTAGTCGGCGATGTCCTTGGCGTTTGCCAGCGTCTCCTCGACGAGCAGCACGGTGGCCTCACTACGGGCGACCCTGGCCAGGGTCGCGTAGACCTCCTGGATGAGGACGGGCGCGAGTCCCAGCGCCGGCTCGTCGACCATGAGCAGCTTGGCATTGCTCATGAGGCCGCGACCGATGCCGAGCATGCGGCGCTCGCCGCCCGAGAGCGTGCGCGCCTGCTGCGCGCGCCGCTCTTCGAGGCGCGGGAACAGCTCGTAGACACGCCGAATGCGCTCGCGGCGGGCCTTCCAGGCGTTGCGGAGATACGCGCCCATGAAGAGGTTCTGCTCCACCGTGAGGTCGACGAAGAGAAGGTCGCCCTGCGGGATGTGGACCAGGCCGTGCGCCACGATAGTGGCGGCGGACCGGCCGTTGAGGCGCTCCCCGCAAAACTCGATCTCCCCATGATTCACGGGCAAGAGACCGCTCAGGACGCGGAGCAGGGTGGTCTTTCCGTGGCCATTTGGCCCGGTGACCACGACGATCTTGCCTTCGTCGACGGAGATGCTCACGTCCTGGAGCACCGTCGCCGCCCCGTAGCCGGCGCTCAGATTGGAGACCTCAAGCATCTCGCACCTCCGGCAGCGAGCCGATCTCTTCCAGCGTGATGCCCGCCTCGACGCCGACGTTGCCCAGGTACACCTTGATGACGTCGGGGTTCGCCTGGACCTCCTTGGGCGTGCCGACGAAGAACTTGGCGCCCTGATGCATCATCATCACGCGGTCGGAGACCGTCATGAGCACGCTCATGACGTGCTCCACGATCATCACGGTGATGCCCTGCGCCTTCACTCGCCGGATGAGGTCGATGAGGTGTGCGCTCTCGTCGTCGCTGAGGCCGCCCGCCGGCTCGTCGAGCAGCAAGACGTCGGGCCGTGTGGCCAGAGCAGCGGCGAACATGACGCGCTTGCGGTCGTAGGCCGAGAGGAGCTCGCCGGGGTCGGCGAGCGCGTCCTGCAGGCCGACGAACTCGGCGGCCTGCTCCGCACGCTCGACGGTCTCCATGTCGTAGCTCAGGCCGGCCCATGAGCGCTTCTTGTGGCCGAAGTATGAAGCCAGCACGATGTTGCCGAGCACAGTCTGCGTGGTGAGCACCGAGGCGACCTGGTAGGTGCGCGCCATGCCCAAGTGGCAGATGGAGTATGCGGGCAGGTGCTGGATCTCCTGACCCTTGAAGCGCACCACGCCTTCGGTGGCGCGGCCGTGCCCGCTGATCACGTCGAAGAGCGTCGTCTTTCCGGCCCCGTTCGGGCCGGCGATGCCGAACACCTCGCCCTGCTCGACCTCACAGGTGACCGCGTCCACGGCGGCGAGGGCGCCGAAGCGCTTGGTCAGCCCTTCGGTCTCCAGGATGGCCGTCAACGCGCCGTCACCCGCCGAGCTGGGGCGGCAGCTGGAACTCGCCCGTGGGGTACGGGAACGGGTCGATGCAGACCTGCTTGCCGTTCTGGATCTGGAAGGAAAGCAGCGGCATGCCGAGGCTGGGGTCGTTGACGGCGGCCGGGTACGGAATCGCCTGGTTGTCCTTGGGGTCGAAGCGCGCCGTGCCTGTGATGCCGCGGTGAATACCGGACTTGATCCAGTTCACGACCGACGGGTAGTCCTCGGCGTCGCCGGATAGGCCAGCGGCCTGCGCCCACATCATCACCTGGTCGTAGATGCCGCCGGCCGTGCTGAAGCCTGCCTTCACGCCGTATGTCTGCTCGAATCGGGCGCGGAATTCGTCGCCCATCTTATCGGGCAGGATGCCGACCGTGGTCGACCACAGGACGCCGTTGGCGGCATCGCCGGCCAGCTCGATGAACTCGGGCGCGGAGGGGCCGTACTGCTCGTATACCAGCGACGGCGTCGGCGAAGCCATGAACTGCTTGGTGAACGCCGCCAGGTCGGTGGCCAGCCAGTCGGTGTTCACGACAAGATCCGGTACGGTGGAGCGGATCTTGGCGAGCACCGGGCCCCATTCGGAGAGCGGCGCCGTGACCTTCTCGAACAAGACGACCTTCCAGCCCGCCTTCTGGATGCCGTCGCGGAAACTGTTGGCGATGATCACGGAGTAGGGGTCGGTGCTCGTGACGATGGCCACCGTCTTCTTCTTGGGCGTCCACTTCCCGCTCTCCTGGATGCGGGCGAGAAGACCGACGAGGTTGGGGCCGTACCACGTCTCGTTGGGGCAGGACTCGAAGATCATGCCGCGCTTCACGGGATCCTCGGCCACCCAGCCGGTGTTGACGATGGTGGCGTTTATGTGGAAGGTCGGCACGCCCTTGGCGAGCACAGGGTCCCAGGAGGTGTTGACGTAGTCGGCGTAGAGCATCGACACCATGGCGACGTTCTTCTCGTTGACGAGGCGCTGGAGCACGTTACGGATCTTGTCCGGCGCCAGCTCGCTCTCGATGTCGAGACTTGCCGTCTCGACCTTGCGACCGAGGATGCCGCCGGCTTCATTCAGGTCGTTGGCGGCCATCTCGAGAGCGCGCTTGGCCTCGCCGCCGTCGCCGGCGGAAACCCCGGTGAGCGGGTAGGCGCCGCCGATGATGATGGGCTCCGTGCTGGTGGTGGTGCCGCTCGAGCCGGAATCGCCGCCGGTGAGGGCGCCCACGACGCCACCGCCGATGGCGAGACCGGCGACGCCGGCGGCGCCTGCGAAGACGACCTCGCGGCGGGTCATGCCTTCCTGGGACTTGATTGAATCGGTCATTCGTTTCCCCTTTCATGCCATCGACCGTCCGCGCGCAAGAGCCGCGGCGGTCCGCGCCGGCGACGACGGTGGCTGTTCTGCCGCACCCACCACACACGCCGCGCACCGGTCAAGGCTCCGAGATTTTGGTTGACCGGCCAAACCAGATAGGCGGTATGATACGGCTCAGGCCCCGCTTGTCAAGGGGATCGACGGTGGGCAGTTCGGCCCGTTGGAGGCGACGAGGAGTCATGGGGAATCAGCGCCGGAGTCAGGATCAGCCCGCCCCACCAGCCCTCATGGGCCGCATGCCGGCGGAGTACATCACCGGCGAGTTGCCGCCGACCGCGCAGCGCATCCTGGCGGCGTCACAACGCGTGCTCATGCGCGATGGCTACGGAGGCCTCACGCTGCGGCGCATCGCCGACGAAGCCGGCGTGAACAAGTCTCTCGTGACCTACCACCTCGAGAGCAAGGCGATGCTCCTGGCGATGCTGGTGGACTCTCTGTGGCACGACGTCGACGTGGAGCTCTTCCGCGCCGTGGAGAGGCTGCCGCTGCTCTCCGAGCTCCGTATCGGCGCCCTCATCGACGCGCACCGGCGGCTCGGCCATCTCACCGACCAGTGGCGCATGTACATCGACGTGTTCGCCAACCTCATGCGCACGCCCGCCGCCCTTCGACGTATGGGCGCGCTCAACGATCTGTATCGCGACCTGGGCACGCGATGCCTGGGAGCGACCGGCTTTGAGGGCCACCAGCTCCGTGCCCTGGCCAGCCTGGTGCTCGCTGTCGGCGACGGCATGGGCGTCGCCCTCCTGGTCCGCCCCGACAGGATCGACGACATCGCCGTGTATACGCTGCTTGAGGAGATGGTCGTCTCAGTGGCCGGCGACCGCGACGGAGAGCATGCCGTCGCGCCGGCCCATTCCGGCAGCAGATACGCCCAGGCTGACCGCGCGCCGGCGCGGCCCGGGGAGCAACACCGCCGGGTCCTGCTCGGACCGGACCCCCTCGCCGGTCTGGCTCCCGTGGCCCGCAAGCTCGTGCGCGGCGCCGAGCGGGTGCTGCGCAAGCGCGGCTTCCAGGCCCTCACGCTGGAGTCCGTCGGGCGCGAGGCCGGCGAGCCGCCATCGGCCGTGACCTACTACTTCGGCGACAAGCGCGGCCTCATCGCGAAGCTCGTCGCGGCGCGCTTGTTCGAACAGCGCAAGGTGGCAGTCCGTCTCTTCGCGAGCCCTCGGAGCGACCGCGCCTGCGAGACCGGCGCGATCTGCGCCGCGCGCGAACTGCTCACCGACATGACGAGCTTCCGCACGTTCTACGACCTGCTTCCGGTCGTGCTGCGGGAACCCCTCTTCTGCGAACAGCAGGCCGACCACGAACGCTGGCTGGCGGGCCTTATCGCCGCGGAGCTGGCCGAGAACCCCGAGCCGGCCATCGGCGCGCACGCCGCTGAGCTCGCCGCCCTGTCGGTGGCTGCCGCGGACGGGCTGGCCATGCAAGCCCTGGCTGATCCCTCGGGCTTCGACCCGTCGCCGTCTTGCGCCATGCTCGAGCACCTCATCTGCCGATACACGCCCGGTACGAAGCCGACAGGTGCGCTGAGGCGCACGACGAGCGCGCCCCGGGCCGGAGATCATCGACCCGGCGACGCCGACGGGCTTCGCCTGCTCAAGGTCGGCGTCGACGTGGGCGGCACGTTCACCGACGTGTGTCTGCTCGACGCCGTGAGCGGCGAGGTCTGGGTCGACAAGCTGCCGTCGACCGTCGGCGACCAATCGATCGCCTTCGTGGAGGGCCTCATGAAGGTGCTGCAAAAGGCGGAACGCGGCCCTGCCGAAATCGACTTCCTCGTGCACGGCACGACGGTCGCCACCAACGCGCTGCTCGAGCACAAGGGCGCGCGCACCGCGCTGCTGACCACGCGCGGCTTTCGAGACGTCCTCGAGATCGGCACGCAGCAGCGCCGCGAGCTCTACAGCGTCGTGCAGTCGCGCCCGCCGGTTCTTGTTCCGCGGTATCTGCGCCGGGAGGTCACCGAACGCGTGGCGGCAGACGGCACGGTGGTCACGCCGCTCGACGAAGACGAGGCGCGCCGTGTGCTTTCCGAGCTCGCCGACCAAGGCGTCGAGACCCTTGCCATCTGCCTGCTGTTCTCGTTCATGAACCCGGAGCACGAACGGCGCCTGGCCGAGCTGGCGGCGCAGATCATGCCGCAGGCCATGGTCTCGCTGTCCTCGGCCATCAGCCCCGAGTACCGCGAGTACTGGCGCATGAGCACCACGGCCGTGAACGCCTACGTCATCCGCCCCGTGTTCGGCTACATCGGCCGCCTCGAAGAGCGTCTGCGCGAGAACGGCGTGGCCGCCGGACTGCACGTGATGCAGTCCTCCGGCGGCCTCATGACCGCGGGCACGACCAGAGAGCGCCCGGTCAACACGATCCTCTCCGGCCCGGTCGGCGGAGTCGTGGGCGGCACCTTCTTCGGCCTCTCCGCCGGCTACCGCGACCTGGTCACCTTCGACATGGGCGGCACCAGCTGCGACGTCGCCACAGTGATCGACGGGGAGCCCGGCCGCACCCATCTCAAGGAAGTCGAAGGGTATCCGCTGCGCACGCCGATGGTCGACATCGAGACCATCGGCGCCGGCGGCGGCAGTATCGCCCGCGTGGACGTCGGCGGCAGCCTCAAGGTGGGCCCGCAGAGCGCCGGCGCCGAACCCGGCCCGGCGTGCTACGGCAAGGGCGGCATGCTGCCCACCGTGTCCGACGCGAACCTGGTCGTCGGCGTGCTCGGCGCCGACACCGTGCTGGGCCGCGACCTCGGCCTCGACGCGGACGCTGCGCGACAGGCCGTTGATCGCGAGGTCGCGCGGCCCTTGGGCATCCCGCTGGAGGAGGCCGCCGCGGGCATCATCGCCATAGCCAACGCCAACATGCTCGGCGCCATCCGCGTGATCACCGTCCAGAAGGGCCTCGACCCTCGCGACTTCGCGCTTGTGGCGTTCGGCGGTGCCGGCCCGATGCACGCCTGCGCCGTCGCTCGCGAGGCCAGCATCCCCCGCGTCGTCGTGCCGCCACATCCCGGCATCACCTCCGCAGTCGGGCTGCTCATGGCCGATATCCGCCACCCCATGGTGGCCGCGTTCATCGTGCCGACCGCCCGCGCCGATCTCGCGAAGGCCGAGCGTATGCTCGCGGCGCTCCGCGCCGAGGCGGAGCGCAAGCTGCTTGACGACGGCGTGCCGGCGGCGGCGACCGCGTTCAAGCGCTCCGTCGATATGCGCTACTTCGGACAGGCCTACGAACTGACCATCCCCTGCGACGAGCCGCTGGCCGGCGGCAGCGCCGGCCCTGGGGACGGAGCTCTCGCACGGCTCGTGGCGCGCTTCCACGAGACGCACGAGCGCGTCTACGGCCACCATTCGGTCGACGAGCCCACGCAGCTGGTCAACTTGCGGGTGGAAGGCATCGGCAGCGTCCCGCGTGGCGCGTGGCGCGAGCGCATCGCCCCACGCCACGAGCACGACCGCAGGCGCCCTGTGTACGTCCACGGCGAGGGATGGCTCGACACGCCGGTCCTCGACCGTAGTCACCTGCGAGCCGGCGAGTCGTATCCCGGCCCGCTGCTCCTGGAGCAACTCGACACCACCGTCTGGATCCCGCCCCGAGACGTCGCCCGCGTCGACGAGCAGGGCACGATCGTCGTCGAGGTGGCCCTGTGAGCGCCCGGGCGGCTCGCGGCGGGGCCGCTCCGACGCCGCGGCGCCGTGGCCCGCGGCCCAGCGACCCCGTCACGCGGGAGGTCGTCGCCAGCAGCCTGGTCTCGGCGGCCGAAGAGATGAGCCGCGCCCTGCGCCGCAGCGCCTACTCCGCCATCATCTACGACATGCTCGACTACTCGTGTGCCATTTTCGGACCGCGCGGCGAGCTCATCAGCCAAGCCGAGAATCTACCCGCGCAGCTCGGCGTCATGTCGTCGGTCATCGCGCACCTGCTGCGCAAGTTCGGCGACGGTGGCCTCGAGCCCGGCGACATCGTCATCGCCAACCACCCCTACCACGGCGCCACGCACGCCAACGACGTGATCATCGCGCTGCCCCTGTACGCCGAAGGCCGGCTCATGGGGCTCGCCGCCACCAACGCGCACCACATGGACGTCGGTGGCAAGACCGCGGCCAGTGAGGCCGCAGATGCCGTTGAAGTCTGGCAGGAGGGCCTGCTGCTCCCCCTCGTGAAGCTGTACCGCGCCGGCGAACCCAACGACGCCCTTTTCGACATCATCGCCGCCAACGTGCGCGTCCCCAAGGAGACGCTCGGCGACATCCGCGCCCAGATCGCCGCCTGCCGCACCGGCGAGCGGCGCTTCGCCGCGATCTGCACGCGCCACGGCGCCGACGCGCTCCAGAGCTACATCGCCGACATGTTGGATTCCACCGAGGCCGTCGTACGCGACGGCCTGCGACGCATGCGCCCCGGCACCTACCATGCCGTGGGGCTCATGGACCCGGACCTGTACGACGACCGTCCGCTGCGCCTCGAGGTCACGATCACGGTGAGCAGCGGCGACATCCGTGCCGACTTCAGCGGCACGGCGCCGCAGACCCGCGGGAGTCTCAACTGCCCGCTGTCGTCGACGATCTCGTCGGTGTGGTACGCCGTGCGCTGCATGATCGGCGCCGATGTGGCGCAGAACGAAGGCGCGTATCGCCCCATCACGACGCACGTCCCAGAGGGCTGCCTGCTCAACCCCGTGTTCCCGGCGCCCGTCAGCGTGCGCCACCTCACCGAGCAGAAGGTAGCCGACCTGATGCTGCAAGCCCTGCGAGAGGCGTGCCCGGAGCGCTCCGCCGCCGGCTGCTCCGTCTCGTTCCCCACCTTCAACATCACGGGTCTCGACGCGGCGACCGGTGAACCCTACATGGCCGCCGACATCGTCGGCGGCGGCATGGGCGGACACGCCGCGGGCGACGGCGTCTCGGCCATCGACACGCACATGGGCAACTGCGCCATGATGTCTGCCGAAGCCTTCGAGGTGGAGGCTCCGGTGCGCGTGCTGCGCACGGAGCTCGTGCCCGATTCGGGCGGCCCCGGCGAGCATCGCGGCGGGTTGGCGCTGGAGCGCCGCTACGAGCTGCTCGCGGACCGCGCGAACATGTCCGGCCGCTACGCCGACCAGACCCTCGAGGAAACGCGCCCGTGGGGCGCCGAAGGCGGGCTCGCGGGCGCCCGCGCCGCCGTGACGCTGGACCCCGGCGGCCCAGACGAGCGCGAGATCCTCGGCAAGGGCGTGGACCTGCCGCTGCAGCGCGGCGACACGTTCGCGCTGCGCTCCAGCGGCGGCGGCGGCTGGGGCGACCCGCGACGGCGAGCCCGTGAAGAGGTGCGCGCCGACGTGCGCAACGGTTACATCACCGCGGAGCAGGCGCACGACGTGTACGGGTTCGTGGATGACGAATGACCAGATCAACTGAAGCAACATGGAGGCACGAGAGATGACTGAGACGACGAGGGTCGAAGAGCGCGTCCTTGCGCGCATCCGCGCCGGCCGCGACGAGCTGATCGGCCTGCTCGGCGAGCTGATCGCCTGCGACACCACCGCCCGCGTGCCGGGCGACCCGGCGCGGGACGAAGCCGCGTTGCAGGAGATCCTCGCCGTGCGCCTGCGCGGCGTCGGGGCCGAGGTCGACGTGTGGGAGCCCGAACCGTTCACGGCGGGCGAGTCGCCGGTCATCCCCTACGCGCTCGACTTCGAAGGGCGCCCGCAGCTTGTGGCGCGGCTCGCCGGCGCCAGCGGAGGGCGCTCGCTGTTGCTCAACGGACACATCGATGCCGTGCCCTGCGGCGACCTCGCCCGCTGGGACAGCCACCCCCTCGCCGCCGAAGTGCGTGACGGCTTCCTCTACGGCCGCGGCGCCAACGACATGAAGGGCGCTATCGCCGCGTTCGTGCACGTCCTCGAGTGCCTGCGGGCGGAGGGCGTGCGACTGCGCGGCGATGTGATCGTCGCCGCCAACACCGACGAGGAGTCGAGCGCTGTCGGCAGCCTTCGCGTGGCGCAGCGCGGCCTCCTGGCGGACGCCGGCATCTGCGGCGAGCCCACCGGGTTCGACGTCTGGGTCGCCTGCCGCGGAGGCCTCAACGTGAGGGTCACGGTGCCGGGACGTAGCGGGCACGCGGAGATGCCGCAGATCGGCTGGCGCGACGGCGGCGCCGTCAACGCCATCGAGAAGCTCGAGCCTGTGTTCGGCGCCGTCCGCGCGATGCGCGAGGATTGGCGCACACGCGCGGACGGGCAGCATCCGTTGCTGGCGCCGCCCGACATCGTGCCCACGCTCCTGCGCGCCGGCGAATGGAGTGTCACGTACCCGGACGTCAGCGTACTCACCTGCGATGCGCAGTACCTGCCGGCGCGCGTCGACCCGGCCGGCTACGGCAAAGGCGTGCGCGAGGAGATCACGGCGCGAATGAACGCCGCCGCCGCCGCGGATCCGTGGCTCGCCGAGCATCCGCTCACCGTCGAGTTCGTCGCCGAGGCGGTCCCCGCCGAAGTGCCCAGCGACCACGAGATCGTGACGCTCGCCCTGCAGACGGCCAGCGAGCTCGGCCGCGAGGGCAGGGTCTCGGCGCTGGACTCGTGGCACGACGCGGCGACCTACACGCGCTTCGGCACGCCCACCGTCTCGTTCGGGCCCGGCGGCTTCGAGACCGCCCACCGCGAGAACGAACGCGTTCCGGTCCAGGACCTCGTCGACCACGCCTGCGCCGTGGCCCTCATCGCGATGCGCTTCTGCGGAGTCTGATCGGACTCGCGGCCGCGGATCCGGCGACGCATACGAGACAGCCCTCTCGGGAATGATGGGCGCACTTCCTGCCCGCGACCAAGGAGAGACCAATGGCGTCAGCCGAGATCGACAGCGGCATCTGCGGCTTCTGCACGACCGTCCGCACCAAGATGGAGGGCCGCGCCGTGCGGCTCGAGTTCGAGACCACGTGCGGCTACGTGGAGAAGCTCGCCGAGCAGCTCACCGAGGTCGACCCCTACGGGGAGATCAGCTACCGCGGCGAGGGTCCCGTGACCCTGCGCCTCGCCGCCGAGCACCTGGTGCACCCCGCCTGCCCAGTCCCCTCGGGGATCCTCAAGGCCATCGAGGTGGAAGCCGGCCTCGCCCTGCCCAAGGACGCGAGCATCAAGCCGAAGAAGGACTGAGCGCGACGAGCTCGATATCGGTCTGGGGGAAGTCGTGGCCTTTGGCCAGAAGCGGGCGCCCCGAGTACTTCGCCAGTGCGTAGGCGCAGCAATCGCCGAGGTTCAAGCGGGCGGGGTGTCGTCCCTTGCCGTAGGCTCGCCATGCGTCAAGAGCCAAGGCGGCCTGATCGGCGCTGAACGGCGCCACCTCGATGTCGAACACGTCGAGGAGCGACTGGAGGCCGGCCACACCTCCGCTGCCGCGACGCGAGGCCATGACCGTGGATGCCTCGAGCACATTGACGGCACTGATGCAGCACTGTTCCAGGCCGGAGAGGACGTCGAGGATGACGCCGGCCTCCGGCTCACCGACGAGCACGGCGACCAGCACCGAGCTGTCGATGACAGCGCCGCTGCTCACGACCAGAGGCCGTTCTCATCGTAGCCCAGGATCTCGGCGGCAGAACGCGCATCGAGATCGGGTAGGTCCTGCACCTGCCGGCAGATCGCCGCGGCCAGCGCTCGCCTCTGGGCGGGGCTCCGGCGCTTCTCCAGTCGCGCCAGACGCTCCTCGAGAGCGCGCCTGATCGCCGCCGTGAGAGACTCGCCCGTCTCGTGGGCGAGCACCCGCGCGAGGCGCTCGGTCTCTACGTTCTTGATCGAGATGCCCATGCCGGTATTCTACCATATCCTCAGAAATCTAGAACGTTGTCGGCGGCGTGCCTAGTCCGACAAGCGGAAGCGCCACACGGCGAGCGAGAACAGCGCCGCCGACCAGGCCAGCGCGAAGCCGAAGGCCGGCAGCACGTCGGCGACGTCGAAGCCACGCACGATGATGCCGCGTAGACCGTCGAGGATCCACGACGTGGGCAGCAGATGGCCCACGAACTGGAAGGCCGGCCCCGTGATCTCGAGCGGGAACCACGCCCCCGAGAGCGCCGAGACGCTCATCGACACGATCACGGTGGTGGCCACCATCGCCTGCTCGCTGGTGAGCACGGCCGCGAGCAGCAGGCCCAGCGTCGAGGCGACCAGCGAGAGCGCGATCATCATCATGAGGAGCGCCGCGGGGTCGCGCAGGTAGTCGACCCCGAACAGCAGCTGCCCGGCACCGATGAGGATGATCTGCTGGACGAAGGTGAGCACGAACATCCCCAGGACCTTGCCGGCGATGAGCTCCCAACGGCGCACGTGGGTGGTCATAAGGCGCAGCAGCGTGAAGTTGCGCCGCTCCTGGATGAGCGCGACGCCGGCGGTCAGCAGGCTGAACAGGATGAAGTTGACGAGCATCCCGGGAGAGCTCAGCACGAAGCCGTTGGGGATCTGCCCGGCGGCG
>Ga0315290_10001858_pt1 | contig 14641 bp, 17 predicted proteins | sample YL17G12_0_MG_FD_203627 | JGI IMG/M metagenome (GOLD analysis project Ga0315290, IMG submission 203627) | Sediment microbial communities from Yellowstone Lake, YNP, Wyoming, USA - YL17G12_0 | ecosystem: Environmental > Aquatic > Freshwater > Lake > Sediment | place: USA: Wyoming | collected... | reverse complement strand
TTCCCGAGATCAGCGCCGCGATGCGCGCCCACCCCACGCTGGTCGAGGGACCAGGTTGGATCGACACGCTCGTCATGCAGACCATCCCCGGCGCCACCAGCAAGTGCGGCGCCGAGGGCCTCGGCTGCGTATCGCTGCCCGACGGGCGCGGCCTCGCCGTCAAGGTCGTCGACGGCGCCGACCGCGCCTCAGACGCGGCCACAGTCACGGCCCTCACGGCCGTGCTCGGCGCCGAGGCCATCGCCGAGCCGCTGCGCGCCAAGGGCCGTCCGCCGATCACCAACGACGCCGGCGACGTGGTCGGCGAGCTGCTCGGCGTCGCCCCGGCCTGAGGCCGGCCGCGCCGGCCTCAGGCTTCGTCCGCCCTCAGCCCTCTTCCGCCCGCGGCTTGCGCCGCAGCAGCAGCATGACGACCGCCACCACGACGATGACGGCGATCACGATGCCCACGATCAGGGTGGTGTTCGAGCCGCCGCCACTCGTCTCGGCCGCCGCGACCTTGGGCCCGACCTTGAAGTAGTTGCTGACGTTGTCGGTGATGAAGGCGACGGCTCCGTTGGGCTGCGGGATGCGCTGCCAGCCCTCCCAGCGTGACGTGTTCCACGCCTGGAGCAGCTTGGGATACGTGAGCACGATGTAGGGCGTCTCCTGGTAGAAGAGCTGCTGCATCTGGTAGGCGATCTCCTTGCGCTTCTGCGGGTCGAGCTCTCGCGACTGCTGGTCCCACAGCGCGTCGTACGCGGGGCTGGACCAGCAGCAGTCGTTCTGGTTCTCGATCTGCGCCGTGCGGAAGTAGCCGAGCCGGCGACCTGGGTCGGACCCGCTCGGCTGCCACTGCCAGATGTAGATGTCGTAGTCCGGCTTGTACGTGTCGCCGACGTAGTTGTAGCCGCCGTCGATGAGAACGCTCTCGTCCTCCACGGAGTAGTTGATGTCGAGACCGAGGTCCTTCCACCAGCCGGCGATGAGCTTGCCCATGACCTGGCTCTGCGGCGACTGTGTGCGCGACCAGAGGCGCAAGGTGATGTTCTTGTCGCCGTTGTTGGGGTCGTTGAGGATGCCGTCGCCGTCGGTGTCGGCGTAGCCGGCGTCGGCGAGGAGCTGCTTGGCTTTGGCAACGTCGAACGTGTACTCGACTTCGGCCGGCGGCTGCCAGTGCCAGTCGAGCTTGGGGTCGTAGAAGTTCACTTCGAAGATCGAGGTCCCTGGGTCGGCGTACCCCTGGTAGGCCAGCTCGGCCATCTTGATCTTGTCGATGCCCCAGTTGAGGGCTTGACGGAACTTGACGTCACGCAGCACCGGGTTGCCCAGCGAGGGGCCTTCCTTGCAGTTGAACGACAGGTAGTCGAAGGCCTTCTGTGAGCAGCCCGCAGCTTCGAGCGTGGCGTCGCCCTGCAGCGCCTTCACCTGTGCCGGCGGGATGTTGATCGCCAGATCGATGGTGCCCAGCTTGAGATCCTGCGCCAGGGTGTCCTGGTTGGTGTAGAGCTGGAAGAACACCTCGTCGGCCTTGGGCGCGCCGCCCCAGTAGCCCTTGTTGGCCAGGGCGCGGATGAACCTGCCCTTCTGCCACTCAACGACCTGGAAGGGGCCGGAGCCGACGATAGGCGGTTTGTTGAGGAAGTTCTTGGCGTCGTCGGCGGTCTTGAACTGGCTCCAGATGTGCTCCGGGAGGATCGGACACCACATGGAGAGGATGTCCGCCTTGGGACGCGAGCACTTGATCACCAAGGTCGTGTCGTCGGTGGCCGTGGCACTCTCGATGCCGTCGAGCGCCGAGAGGAAGGCCTGCAGCTCCAACTTGATCTCCCAGTTGTAAGTGAAGGCGATATCCTTCGCCGTGAGCGGCTGCCCGTCGCTCCACTTCACGCCCGAGCGGATCTTGAAGGTCCAGGTGAGGCCGTCGGCGCTGCTCGTCCAGCTCTCGGCCAGCCCTGGTTGGGTCTCGAGGTACTGGTCGCCGTAGTTCGTCAGGAAGTCGTAGCTGATGTGCCAGAGCTCGTACGCCGACTGCTGCACGCCGACGAACGGGTTGAGGCTGTCCGGGTCGGGCGACCACCCGACCTTCAGGATGACCTTGTCGGCGCCCGGTGAGGCGCTTGGGTCGGCGGCGAAGGCGCCTGCCAACCCCCAGACGAGACCGGTGGCCATTGCGATGACGAGCAGGAGCAGGAAGAACCTTGTGGACGAGCGTGTGCCAGCAGTCATGGGACCGTCCTTTCACGCGCTGACTGGCTGCGGCGGCCCCCCCGGCTCGCCACACGGCGCCTCCGGCGCCGTGTGGCGAGCCTACTCAATGGGGCCGCCCGGGCGCAAGGGGCCGTCCCGCGCCCTCCGCGGTGCGATACAATCAGCCACGCGCCGCGAGGCGCAGCCGCCGACCACAACCGCTGCCGGGAGCCACACATGACACTCAAGATGGGCCTGCCCAAGGGAAGCCTTGAGGTGGCGACCCTCGACCTCATGCGCCGCGCCGGCTTCCTCATCACCGTGGCGGATCGTTCCTACTACCCCGCCATCGACGATCCCGAGGTCGAGTGCATGCTGCTGCGCGCCCAGGAGATGGCGCGCTACGTGGAGGACGGCGCTCTCGACTGCGGCCTCACCGGCTACGACTGGGTGGTCGAGAACGAGGCCACCGTGCACGCCGTGTGCGACCTCGTCTACGCCAAGCAGAGTTTCGGCAAGGTGCGCTGGGTGCTCGCCGTGCCGCAGGCGTCGGACATCCAGACGGTCGCCGACCTCGAGGGCAGGATCGTGGCCACCGAGCTCGTCGGCGTCACCAGGCGCTGGCTGGCGGAACGCGGCGTGAGCGCCCGCATCGAGTTCAGCTGGGGCGCCACCGAGGCCAAGCTGCCCGAGCTCGCCGACGCCATCGTCGAGGTCACGGAGACCGGCTCGTCGCTGCGCGCCAACAAGCTGCGCGTCATCGAGACTGTACTGGAATCCACGACACAGCTCATCGCCAACGTCGACGCCTGGCAGGACCCCGAGAAGCGTCGCAAGATCGAAGACATCGCCCTCCTGCTCCAGGGCGCCATCGCCGCCCTCGACAGGGTCGGGCTCATGCTCAACGTCAGAGTGGAGGACCTGGACGCCGTCCTCGCTGTGCTGCCCGCCCTCCGCAACCCCACCGTCTCGCACCTCAGCGACGCTGGCTGGCTCGCCGTCAACACGATCCTCGAGGAGCGCGTGGTGCGGCGCATCATCCCGCGCCTCAAGGAGGCCGGCGCCGAGGGCATCGTGGAGTTCCCGCTCAACAAGATCGTCATGTAGGCAAGCTGGGCGGCCGTGGCGCGGCTAGCGCGCGCCCAGACCGGCCAGGGCCGCTTTCGCGGCGGGGACGCTGAGCCTCGCGTACTTGTCGCGCAGCTCGTGCGCCGTGACGGGCAGCCAGATGGAGCCGTCGCGGCCGTCGCCGAGCGGCGTGGCAAGGCCCTGAACGAAGCGCCAGGCCGTGAACGCCGCCATGAGGGCGTCGAGCGAGTCGTGGTCGTAGTAGTCGTCCCACTGCAGGCCGAGACGCCGCAGGGTGAGCACGCGCAGGCGCAGCCCCGCGCGCGTGCTCTTGGGCGGCGGCGTGCCGCCGAGCAGCGTCACGAAGCCGGCGTGCGGATACACCTCGAGGACCGCCGGTGCCTGGCCAAGCTCGCCGGGGAGCGATCCGGGGGACGGCGGCTCGTAGCCGCGCCGGCCCAGCTCCTTGAAGTACGCCCAGCCTGTGTACATCCAGGCGTACCGCCGAGCCTTGGCCTCTGCTTCTGCCCGTGTGGGCACCTGGTACACGGAGATGCGCCGCTGCAGCAGCTGGGCGTCGCAGTCGCGCGAGTGTCGCGCACCACCCGGAAGCGCGCGCTTGGGCCGCTGCGGGGCGTCGACGCCGACGACCGCCGGCCTCAGCTGTGCGACCCAGTCGAGCAGCCGTCCGCGGTCGCCGGGCTCGCGCTCGTCGGCCTCGCGCCACTCCACGACCTCGAGCGTGCGCCCGCAGCGGACCGCGACGGCCACACACGGCCGGGCGGCGGCGATGTCGATACCGATGACGAGAGGGGCGGCGTCCATGGCACAGATGCTACCAGACGCCCTGCGGACTCAGGCGGGCAATGCCGGCGGCGGCGCGACCGCGAACTGCGGCTGGACCCTCAGGTCACGGCCTGACAAGAGTGACGTCGCGCACGCCCCAGCGCTGCCAGTCAGGCGCCTCGCCGCGCGCCACAAAGCCGATCACGTTGCGGCCCTTGGCGTTCAGCATGCTCGCGGGGATGGCGAGGGAGCGCACGCGGCTCCATTTCCCTTTGGGACCGGCAGCCAGCGCGCCGGCGTCCTGCCAGTTCACGACCAGCCTGACCTCGCCGGCCTGCACGTCCCAGAGGCGGAAGTGCAGTACCGTCTCGCCGCTCTGCCCGGCTGCCTGGTAGAAGACCTCTTTGGGGTGCGAGGTGTCGCCGGGGCAGTTGCCGAGCCGAGCCGTGTCGCCCACCTCCCTGGGCAGCGTCGTCGTCTGGACCTTGTTGAAGCGCACGTTCGCGAGCGCCCGCCAGTCGGCGTCATTGGTGGTCGGCCAGTCGTACATGCTGCCGCCGAGGCACCCGGTCTCGCGCAAGGCGCGCACGAAGGCGGTGGTCTCGCTGCCCGACGACTGGTCCGCGAGGCCCGCGATGATGTGGATGGGGAGCGTGGGTCGGCCGGTCTGCTCGCGCACGATGTTCACGTTTTCGAGGGTCTCGCTATAGGCGTGCGCGTAGCCGTCGCCGTGATAGGTGTAGTAGCCCATCGGCACGATCACATCGTAGAAGGCGGCCACGTCCTTGTAGGGGAAGTCGGGCCAGTAGCTCGAGTTGATCTTCATGCCTGCGGGCGACGGGATGATGCCGCCGAGGGGATAGCTCTGACCCACCGCCGCACGGATCCTCGCCGACAAGGTCTTGAGGCGGGCGCTGCGCGTGCTCGCCGGCTTGACGTGACTGTCCTCGATGTCGAGGGCGAACGAGTCGAACTTCTGGCCGTCGGACGTGCGGAACTCGATGGCCGCCAGGCTGCGCGTGTAGTCCTTGTCCTTGTCCTTGACGGGATCCTCGAAGCTCGGCAGGTACCAGGCCACGACCTTGATCTTGCGCGCGTGGCACTCCTGGATGAACCTGGCCAGGGTCTCCGGCTTGAACAGGGACGCCTTCTCCGGGTTGTGGTAGTTGGCCGTCTCGATGTACAGCGTGCGCACGCCGTGCAGGGCCATGTCGGCGACCGCCGCGGCCGGGTCGTTCCAGGCCGACGCGTCGTACAGGTCGACCCAGATGCCGAGGCCGCGATACGCCGTCACGGGCGCAGAGCCGGCGGCGGCGACCTGCGGCCGCGCCGCCGCCATCACCAGGCCGACGAGAACGGTGAGCGCGGCGATGAGGAGCATGCGGCCGGGCCTTCTGCGCGCGTGTGGGATGGTGTGAGAGGAGTGAAGCGTCACGCGTGGACCCCCTGGGTGGCTGGCGCGTTCGTCTTCCAGTATACGACGAGGGCGGCTGGCGGGCCTCCCCGCCGGCGGCGGCGCCTCGGCCGGCCGCTCTCGCCGCGTTACGCCGCCCGGCCTTCGTGATAGGTTGCTGCCGACACGACCGCGAGGGAGGTTCCGTGAGCATCGAGTACCTGAAGCAGCAGCTGGGAGACAACGAGAAGATCGTCTACACCGAGCGTCACCACTGGATCTTCCCCATCGCCGAGATGATCAAGTGGATCTTCTTCGCCGTCGCGGTGCTCGTGATCCTCGTCCTGCTGAAGAGCTGGCAGCCCGGATGGTCGTGGGTCAACTGGCTGTTCCTCGTGTTCGTCGTGCCGGCGTTTCGCATCGTCTGGGGCTTCATTTCGTGGCGCATGAACGTGTACGCGCTCACCAACCGGCGCGTCGTCGAGGTCACGGGCGTGGTCAACAAGACGGTCGCCGACTCGTCCCTGGAGAAACTCACCGACGTCGTGCTCAGGCAAGGGCTGTTCGGGCGCCTGCTCGGCTACGGCGACATCGAGGTGCTCACCGCGGCAGCCGGCGCGGGCATCAACTACCTCAAGCAGATCCGCAAGCCGATGCAGTTCAAGCAGGCGATGGTCAACGCCAAGGAAGATCTCGAGCACGAGATGGGCCAGAGCCGCTGACCGGCCGGGTCGACCGGGCGAGCGCGGCCCGCCACCCTCAGGCGCAGCGCACGATGCCGCGCGCCCAGAGGCAGTCGCCGCACACGGGGTGCGCGTTGCCGAAGCAGTCCTCTTCGTTGCCTTCGGTCAGTTCGCAGCCGCAGTCGGTGCACGGCGGGAAGTCGAAGCGGCGCACGCGCTCGCGGAAGGCGGCGTAGGCGGGCTTCGCCCAGATCGCGGCCAGTGGTTCATCGGGCAGACTCCCGACCTCCCAGCGCCTCATCCGCTTCTCGCGGCCGCGCACGAAGCACGTGTACGTGTGCAGAAGCGGCGGACACGGGCTGACGCCGCCGTGCCACGCGACCGTGCAGGAGTAGGACTCGACAAAGGGGCAGTGGCTCGAGACGCCGTTCAGGCCGCCACTCGAACTGCCGGCCGCGAAGTCGACCGGGCCCGAACGCGCGAGCGCTCGCCCGAGGGCAGCGCCGAGACCTTCGTCCCAATCGAACACGGGCAACTGCCAGCGCGGCGCAGCCGTGGTCTCTCCGCCGTCCGACGCGCTCACGCGCTGATCGTAGAGCGTCTCTGCCTGCAGCTCGGGCGTGTACGCAAGCACATTACTGACGATGATGAAGGTGGCGCCCAGCTGAGCGGCGAGCCGGTTCAGTCCCGGCAGCTCGCCGACGTTGGAGCGCATCGCCACGAACTCGATGCCGATGCGCATGCCTGGCCCGTAGTTGGGGCCGCGCCGGTCGTGCAGGCGGCGGACGTTCTCGACGACCTTGGCGAGCGAGGCGCCGGAGCGCACGCGGCCGAAGGCCTCGGCGGAGGCGCCGTCGATGCTCACCACGAGCTGGTCGAGGCCGGCGCGCAGCAGGCCGCCGGCCATCTCGTCGTCGAGCAGCAGCGCATTGGTGGTCACCTCGGCGCGCAGGCCGCGGCTCTTGACCAGCCGCACCATGTCGAGGAAACGGGAGTGCAGCAGCGGCTCGCCGAGGCCCATGAAAGCGACCGTGCCGGCGGCGTGCGGGCCTGCGGCCGCGCCGCCTCCGCCATCGCCCGCAGCGTCCGCAAGGCCGTCAACGACGGCCTCGAACGTCGCCCACTCCATGAACCCTTCGGGCTCGTCCCAGGAATGGCGCACGCACGTCGTGCAGTCCAGGTTGCAGGAGTTGGTGGGCTCGACGTAGACCTTGCGCAGGTCATCGGCGCCGGCGCTCACGTGCGCGGATGGGCCTTGCGCAGGTCCTCGAGAGACGGGAAGGCTATGGCGCCGGCGTCGCAGAGGCTCGCACAATGCGAGCAGCCGACCACGCAGGACGTGCGTTCCGCCACGAGCACTCTGCCGTCGACCAGGCCGTAAACGCCCTGCTCGCAGAAGTCGAGGCAGACGCGGCACCCGTCGCGGCAGGCCGCCTCGTCGATGGTCGGTCCCCAATCGATGTCCTCACGCGGAATCCCCTCAAGCCAGCCCATATGCTGCTCCTCGTTCGGGTCCGACACCGGTTGGCCGGCCACCCTGATCTCAGTGTACGCGAGAGGCCGAAGTGATGCAGCCCGATTCACTGAGCCATGATCGATCTGACGCCTCCGCCTTGGCCAGCACGATGCCAAGTCCGTCCGTTCGTGGCACCACGCCGACGTCGCGCTACAATGGCAGCTGACGAGGCTCTAGACTAACCGGAGGCAGTCATGGCACTGAACATCGAGGTCGACCACGTGAGCATCGCCGAGTTCTGCCGGCGCAACCACATCGCTCGACTGTCGTTCTTCGGCTCGGTGCTGCGCGACGACTTCACCTCAGAGAGCGACGTGGACGTCTTGGCGGCGTTCGAGCCGCGCTGCATGCCCAGTCTGTTCGGCCTGGCGCGCATGCAGCGTGAGCTAGGCGAGATCATCGGTCGCAGGGTCGACTTCAAGACCGCGGGTTTTCTCAGCCGCTACATCAGGGACGAGGTTGTCGCCGAGGCGCAGGAGGAATATGTCGCGTAGCGACGATTCCGTGCGCCTGCGCCACATCCTTGACGCAGCGACCACTGCGATCGCTATTCTCGACGGCCGTTCGCTGCCGCAACTCCACGCCAACGAGCGCGACAGGCTCGCCATCGAGCGCCTGCTCGAGATCATCGGAGAGGCGGCCAACCACGTGAATCCCACGACGATGGCCCGTCTCGACGGCTTGCCCTGGCGCGACATGATCGACATGCGCAATGTGGTCATCCACGCGTATTTCGATATCGAGCTGGAGACGGTGTGGAGGACGGTCGCGGAAGATCTTCCGGCCGTCGTCGCCGTCCTCGGCGCTGAGTTCGATTCTGCCCCCAGCGGCGGCATCTGACCAACTGCCCTTGGGCCGACTGTAGGGTCTGCGACGCCGCTGGCATCTCCTTGGAGTGCCGACTCTCGGGCCAACCTGATCTCAGGACACGCGAGGGGGCGGAGTGGTGCAGCCTCTCTCGTGGAGCGCGTGTCAGTCTCCCGCCTCCGCCTTGGCCAGCACGACGCCGAGACGACCCGCCTCGCCGTCGAGCTCCGACTCCGCCTTCTGCGCGTGGTGCAGGTGCACAGGGCCGTCTTCCACAACGGCTTGCCTGGGCACGGCCACCAGGGCGATCACGGTGAGCGCGGCGAGGGCGACGCCGCCGACGAGGTAGAACTCGCGGTAGCTCGTCGCCTCGATCAGACGCCCGCCGAGGGCAGTGCCGATCGCGCCGCCGACCATGAAGGAGAAGGCGACCAGCGACATGGCAGTGCCGCGCGCCTTCTCGGCGAATTGCGTCGCCGTGGTGAGCAGCGACGAGTGCGCGAACATGAAACCCAGGCCGAGCAACAACACGCCGACGGCCACAAGCGTGAGCCGCGCCCCGCCGAAGGCCACCACGAGGTCGGCCGCCGCAGCCAGCGCCAGCCCCACGGCCACCAGCCGGTGGCGGCCGAGCCGCTCCGCGAGCCGCGCTGAGGCGCGGCCGGCGGCGATCACGCCGACGCCGAACACGGCCATCAGCAGGCCGATCTGGAGGGTGCCGAGGCCGAGGCTGCGCGCTGCGAAGGCGCCGAGATACGAGAATGAACCGAGCACCAGCAGGCCCTCGAAGAAGACGACCAGGTAGGTGCGCAGGCTCGGCCAATGACCGAGCAGTCGCAGGTAGGGGCGCACGAACTGGCTGTTGGGATCGCCGTGCAGCTCGCTGGCGAACGAACGTGCCGTGACCAGCAGAACGACGGTGATCACGGCCGCGACCAGCGCATAGACCATGAACACGCCGCGCCAGCTGGTGACCGCGGCGATCGTCCCGCCGATGGTCATCGACGTCGCCTGACCGAGAAAGGCGATGCCCATGAAGCTCGCGATCGCCTGCTGGCGCTGCTTCATCGGTACGAGATCGCCGATGAGGGCCAGCGACACCGGCATGGTCGCCGCCGCGAAGATGCCGGTCAACGCCCGATAGAGAGTGAGGTCGCCAAGGCCGACACCGAAGGCCGTAAGACCCGTGGCCACCGTGAAGAAGACGAGGCTGACGCCGACCACACGCAACTTGCCGAAGCGGTCGGCCAAAGGCCCGTACAGCAGCTGAAAGAGCCCGAAGGGCAGCATGTACGCGGCAATCAGGATCCCCGCCCGCGCCGGCTCCACCCCCATGGTGCGAGCGATCGACGGCAGCAGCGGCGCGACCACCCAGTTGTCGGCCATGACGATGAAGCCGGCGAGGCCGAGGACGACGATCAGACGCTTGGTGTTCATGGGCGACCTTTCGTGGTGCGGGCGGTTGCTGCCATGAGCGAGTACACGACCCACTATACCCCCATGGGTATCTCTCAAGCAACTATTGTTTATGAAAGCACACCGAGGGTTTCGCAGGGAGGGCGCCACGGTATCCTGACGGCAATGATCACCGGACTCATCCCCGTCGAGATCCTCCACACTGAGGGCTGCGGCAACTGGCAGGCGGCGCGCGACGCCGTGTATCGCGTCGCCGAGGAGGCCGGGGCTGCGGTGGACCTCAGCGAGACCGTCGTCGAGACGCAAGAGGCCGCCGAGGCCCTTCACTTCGCCGGCTCCCCCACCGTTCGTGTGCACAACCGCGACGTACAACCGGAGGCCCAAGAGCGCACCGACTACGGCCTCGGCTGACGACAGTACTTCCCGCCCGCCGGGTCCGGCGGCATACCATCTGACGAGCTGCTGCGGCGCGCCCTCCAGGGGTCGGCGTAGCTGATCCCCGAGCACTACGGAACGGAGACACAACTTGGCGGACTCGCCGGTGAGTCCGCCAAGCCCGGGCCATGGAGGCTTGGCGGCGTAGATGCGCGTGTCATATAGTTGCGTTAAACAGCTATGGATGTCGACGAATCATCTTCAGAAGGCCCAGCACGAGCCCGCGGCCGGCCTTGCGAGCGCGGACCTGGCCGTGCCCTCTCGCGCCTGGAGCCTTGGCTGCTGCTCCTCCTCGCCGAGAGCCCTGCGCACGGCTACCAGCTCTTGGAGCGCCTGAAGACGCTGCCGGTAGCACCGCCGGCGGACCGCGGCCACCTCTACCGCACCCTGCGTCGCCTGGAAGAGCAGGGGCTGGTGACATCGGAGTGGCACGTGCCGCAGGCGGGGCCGGCGCGCCACACCTACACCCTGACCGCGGACGGCCTGCAGGCGCTGGACGCGTGGGCCACGCACATCCGCGCCGCACTCACACGACTCGAGGGCTTCCTCAAGCTCCGTGAAGTGCTGCGTGCCACGACGCCGGTGGAAAAGGGCCGCGCGACCGAGGAGCCACCGTGCAGTCCATGACGGCGTTTGATCTGACGACCACCCCCCACGCCCCTGTCAATTCTCCCGCCCCCGGCGTACGCGCCGCCGTGCTCCTCGACGAGGGGCAAGCCAAGGTACGCCGCATCGAGCTCGACGCCGGCGGCGTGATCCCGCCCTGCCAGATGAGCGACGACGTCGTGTTCGTCATGCTGCAGGGCTCGGTGAAGGTCACGTCCGGGGCTGACGAGGAACTCGTCGCGGCCCCGGGGGCGGTGTACATCCCCGGCGGAGCGACGACACGGTCGCTGCGCGCCCTCGAGCCGTCGCTGATCCTCGCGGTGCTGTGCAAAGGCGCGCGCACCGATGACCCGCCGCCCACAGAGGCCTGATGTATGTGCTTCTCGTCATCACGGCGCTCGCCGTCATCGCGTCGCTCGTCGCCGACCGGCGCAAGACGCTTATGGGCCTGCGCCGCGGTCTACGGATGTTTGTCAACCTGCTGCCCACCCTGGTCGTGGTTCTTGCCGCGGTGAGCCTTCTGATGGCCGCCGTGCACCCGGCGACGCTCGAGCGCTGGCTGGGAGGCGGCGGCCCGCTGCCGTTCGCCGGCGCCCTCGTCGTTGGCAGCATCGCGCTCATCCCCGGCTTCGTCGCCTTCCCCCTGGCCGGAGTGCTCAAGGATCACGGCGCCACGACCGCGGTGCTGGCCGCGTTCATCACCACGCTGCTCATGGTCGGCGTCGTCACGCTGCCCATCGAGATCAGGTTCTTCGGCGGTCGCATCGCCATCTGGCGTAACCTGCTGGCGTTCGGCGGCGCCGTCGTCGTCGCGCTCGTCATGACGGCGATCCTCAGATAACCATGGCGCCGCGGATGAAACGAGGGCTCAAGGCGGCGAGGACCGCGGTCCCCTGGGCGCTGGTCGCGCTCATCGTCGCCCTCTGGGCCTACGACCGCTTCATCGCCCCGTTCGCGTTCGGCCGCCAGGCCGGCGCCGGTCTCTGGAGCTTCACGCTCGAGATGGCGGCCTTCCTGCCGGCGATGTTCGTGCTCGTCGGGCTCTTTGACGTATGGGTGCCGCGCAGCTTCGTCGAGCGGCACGTAGGCCGCGACTCCGGGCCACTCGCCATCCTCTGGATGGTGCTGCTCGGGACGTTGCAGGCCGGCCCCTTGTACGGCGCCTTCCCCGTCGCCGTCGCGCTCTGGCGCAAGGGCACGGCGCCGCGCAACGTGTTCATCTACCTCGGCGCCTTCTCCGCCCTCAAGATCCCCATGCTCACCTTCGAGGTAGCCTTTCTCGGCTGGCAGTTCTCGCTGGTGCGCACGGCCGTGACGCTGCCGGTGTTCATCGCCCTCGCCTACCTGCTCGAGCGCCTGCTGCCGGACGATGTGACGATCCCCGAGGCACAGGAGAACAGGGCAGGCAAGCCGGAGCGGCAGCCGCCGGCGAGCGCGCCGCAAGATACGCAGACGGCGCAGGATGGAGAGGCCTGACACGTTTCCCTCGCGGCTTTCGCGGCCCGCGGCCGGTGAAGACGGGGCAGGAAGAGCTGTATCCGCATCAGACGAGACGATGGCGTCACCGTTGACGTTCGCGGTCAGCGGACGCGGCCCCTCGGCGGGCGCATTGTCGAACACGGCCGGATCCGTTGGCGATACCGTCGGAAGTACAACCAGCGGTATCGCCAACGGAAGACGGTCGCACAGCACGTTGACACCTCGCCGTTCATCATTTATCGTTCATCGACGATGAACGGCGAGACCCCAACCACCTGCTGCCCGCCCGCGAGGGCTGAAGGCGATCTCGGCCCCCTCGAGGGCGTGGCGGCCAACGAGGAGCTGGCGGACCTCGCCAAAGCCATCGCCCATCCCGTGCGCGTCGAGATCCTGCGCCTCCTGCTGCGCAGGAACACCTGCATCTGCGGTGCCATCGTCGACGAGCTGCCCCTGGCGCAGTCCACCGTCTCCCAGCATCTCAAGATCCTCAAGGATGCCGGGCTGCTGCGCGGCGACGTCGACGGGCCGCGGGTCAACTACTGCATCGAGCCGCTCACCCTCAAGCGCCTCAAGGATCTTGTCGGGGGCCTGTGAGGTTCTTCTGTTGTGTCCCAAGTATCGTCCATCGTCGACAAACGAAGGGGAATCACCATGACCGTCGTCCACGTCTTCGATCCTCCCATGTGCTGCACCACCGGCGTCTGCGGGCCCTCCGTGGACCCGAGGCTCGTGCGCTTCGCCGCCGATCTCGACTGGCTGCACAGCCAGGGCATCACCGTGGAGCGCTTCAACCTCTCGCAGCAACCGGGCGCGTTCGCCGCTGACGACGCCGTGCGGTCGGCGCTCGAGAAGACCGGCGAGGCGGCGCTGCCGCTGGTGAAGGTCGACGGCGAGGTCAAGAGCGGCGGCGTGTACCCGTCACGCGACGAGCTCGCCGAGTGGGCGGGCCTCGAGGCGCCGACCCCGAGCATCTTCAGCGACGCCGTCGCCGAGCTGGTCGCGATCGGCGCCGCGATCGCCTCCAACTGCGACCCCTGCTTCAAGTACCACTACGACAGGGCGCGCAAGCTGGGCGTGTCGCGCGAGGATATGTGGGCCGCGGTCACGCTTGCCCAGAACGTCAAGGACACGCCCGCCAAAGCGGTGCTCGACCTCGCGGATCGGTACCTGCATCAAGGCGACTCCCCGGCCGCCGCGACGCCGCCCTCGGCTGCCGCCACGAAGGGCGGCTGTTGCAGCTGATGGGAGCGACCGCGACCGCCCTCATCCCGGAGCCGACCCGCATACTCTTCTTCACCGGCAAGGGCGGCGTCGGCAAGACCTCGGCGGCCTGCGCCACGGCCATCGGCCTGGCCGACGCCGGACGGCGCGTGCTGCTGGTGAGCACCGACCCGGCGTCGAACCTCGATGAGGTGCTCGGCGTGCGGCTCACGGCGGAGCCCAAGGCCGTGCCCGAGGTGGCCCGCCTCTTCGCCCTCAACATCGACCCCGAAGAGGCGGCCCGCGCCTACCGGGAGCGCGTCGTCGGCCCCTACCGCGGCGTGCTGCCGGAGACCGCCGTCGCCAGCATCGAGGAGCAGCTCTCCGGCGCCTGCACGCTGGAGATCGCCGCCTTCGACGAGTTCACCAAGCTGCTCGGCGACGACAAGGTCACCCGCGAGTACGACCACGTGATCTTCGACACGGCGCCCACCGGCCACACGCTGCGCCTGCTCGAACTGCCCGCCGCCTGGTCGAGCTTCATCGACACCAACGTCGGCGGCACCTCGTGCCTCGGACCGCTGTCAGGATTGCAGGCCCAGCAGGCGCTCTATGCGGCCTCGCACGAGGCGCTGCGAGACGCAGCCCAGACCACTCTGGTCCTGGTTGCCCGCCCGGACAAGCCTTCGCTCACCGAGGCCGAGCGCACGCGCGGTGAGCTCGGCCAGCTCGGCATCGCGAACGTGCGCCTCATCCTCAACGGCGTGTTCCGAGCCGCCGATCCGGGCGACGCCACCGCCGTCGCCATGGAGGCCCGCGGGCGCGAATCTCTCGGGTCCATGCCCGAGGGGCTCCGCGCGCTGCCCCGCGTCGACGTGCCGCTGCTGCCCTACGGGCTCGTCGGCATCGAGGCGCTACGCAGCATGGGCGCCGGCGGGGTTGACCCGGAAGCTTCAGCCGGCTCGGCGCCGGCCGAACCCGAATCCGCGAGCGCGCTTGCCGCAGGAACCCTCGAGGCGCTCGTTGAGGAGATCGCCGCGCGCGGCAACGGCGTGGTCATGACCATGGGCAAAGGCGGCGTCG
>Ga0315290_10001857_pt1 | contig 14645 bp, 10 predicted proteins | sample YL17G12_0_MG_FD_203627 | JGI IMG/M metagenome (GOLD analysis project Ga0315290, IMG submission 203627) | Sediment microbial communities from Yellowstone Lake, YNP, Wyoming, USA - YL17G12_0 | ecosystem: Environmental > Aquatic > Freshwater > Lake > Sediment | place: USA: Wyoming | collected... | reverse complement strand
CGTGATGTACGCGGGCGTCCCGCTCTCCGCCTTCTACCCCGCCATCGCCGGGTACGCGCTCATCGTCATGGTCCTCTTCCTCGGGCCGCTGGCGGCTTTCGCCCCGCAGATGTTCGCCTGCAGGCGGCTCGGCGTCCTCACTTACGGGATCCTGGGCGAGAAGTACACGAGCCAGTTCGAGGAGCGGTGGATCGAGGGCGGCAAGCCGCCCAGCGAACCGCTGCTCGGCACCGCCGACATCCAGTCGCTGGCCGACCTCGCCAACAGCTACGCGGTCGTCCGCGAGATGGGCATGGTCCCCTTCGACCGAGGGGACGCGTTGGGCTTCCTCGCCGCGGCGCTGGCGCCGTTCTTGCCGTTGCTCTTGCTCATATACCCGGCGGACGAGCTGGTCAGGCAGATCTTGAAGCTGGTGTTCTGAGAGGCCGCGCCGCGAGCCCGCGCGGCGGGGTTGCTCAACGCTTAGAGTCGCCCGCGGCCCTCAGCACGTACACCACCCACGGCGCGATGCGCGTCTCGTTCACCCAGCGCACGGGCTCACCCTCCTTGCCTAGCGGCCGGTAGACCTCGACCACCTCCAGCCCGGCCTGCCGGTAGACCTCGCGGTAGTCGGCATCCGGCCAGGCGATGTCCACCACCGGGCGCGGGTCGGCGGTGTCGGTGATGACGATGCGCACCTCGTCGCCGCAGCCGGCGCGCGCGTTCTCCGGGTAGTCCTTGGTCGAGAACGACGCCCACTCGTGCAGGTAGATCTCCGGAGAGGAGACCAGGCTCACGATCCGCCCGTCACGGTTCAGGAGCGCGGCCAGCGCGCCGAACAGCTCCAGCTTCGCTGCCCGCGTCGGGATGTTGTCGAAGGTGAAGACGGAGAGCACCACGTCGTAGGCGTGCGCCGGCAGGCCGGTGAAGTCCGCGCCGGCGACCAGCCGGTAGTCCCCCTCCGGGTCCAGCTCGCGCGCCTGCGCGATCATCGCTTCGGAGATGTCCACGCCGGTCACCACGAAGCCGAGCCGGCGCAGGAAGCGCGTCGAGCGCCCGGCGCCGCAGCCGAAGTCGAGCGCGGCGCGCCCCCGCGCGTGGGCGGCAAGGATCTCGGGCAGGTCGCGATACGCGAGGTAGTAGGTCCCCGGGAACTCGAGCTGCGCGTAGGTCCGGGCGCGCACCCCGTCGGCGTAGACGTTGAAATCACCCATGGGCCCCTCCGCAGGGCGGCGCCGCCCTCAGAAGACCTCAGCCGCGATCCCCTCCGCCGCCGCCTGCGCCCGGATCTCCTCCAGCCGCTCGCGCCCCAGCGGCGCGATGCGCTCCGAGGGATAGCCGCGCGCCAGCGTGTAGATCTGGACGGCGAGCGGCGCGATGCCCTTCACCTGCGCGAGCCAGTCCTCCACGCTGCGTCGGTCGCCGTTGCCGCCCGGGCCACCCGTGAACAGCGACTGCAGCGTCACGCCGCCGAGCTCGCGGAGCCCCTCGACGACGCGCGCGAAGGCGATCCCGGCCGCCGGCCGGTTGTAGCGCCCGAAGAGCTCGGCGGTGCCGGCGTCGAGCTTCATGATGCGCACGTCCAGCCGCCGCAGCGCGTCGCGCACGGCCGGCTCGCCGGCGCGCGTGCTGTTCGAGAGGATCGCCGTGCGGGCGGCGGGCAGCATCCGGTCGCGGATCGCGGTCACCCCATCGACGATCTCGCCGAAGCGCGGGTGCAGCGTCGGCTCGCCGTTGCCCGAGAAGGTGAGGTAGGCCGGCGGCGCGTCGCACTCGGGGAGCGCGGCATCCAGCGCCGCGAGCACCTCGTCCACCGAGGGGAACGCCGGCTCGCCGGCGCGCTCGAGCAGCGCCGCGTCGGTCCAGCCGTACTGGCAGTACACGCAGTCGAAGTTGCAGAGCTTCTCCCCCGGCGGCAGCAGGTTGATGCCCAGGGAGAGCCCGAGCCGGCGCGAGCGCACCGGGCCGTAAAGGATGCCGCGCTGCAGCCTGAGGAGCATCTTCACCCTCCCACGACACCGGCCAGGGCGCGGCCCAATCGGCGACACCCCTCGGCGATCCGTCCCTCGTCGGCGCCCGACACCGAGACCCGCAGGCAGAGCCCGTCCGGTTCGTCCGCGAAGAAGAGGCTGCCCGGGGTCACCAGCACGCCCTCGCGCCGCGCCGCCTCGAGCAGCGCACCTTCGCGCGACGCCGGGCGATCCTTCACCCGGATCCACACCGTGCACCCCCCGGCCGGCCGCGTCCATTCGACGCCGCGCGCCGGCAGGTGCTCCGTCAGCCCCGCCTGCAGCGCTTGCATGCGAGCGCGGTAGACCCGGTGGATGCGGCGCAGGTACGGCTCGTAGGCGCCGGCGCTGCAGAAGTCGTCCACCGCCGCCTGCACCAGCATGTTCCCCGACAGCGCGCCGCAGCGGTGGATGGCCAGCAGCCGCTCGATGGCCTCGCGCGGCGCGGCGATCCAGCCGATGCGCAGTCCCGAGAAGACCACCTTCGAGAGCGTGCCGAGGTAGATCACGATGCCGCTGCGGTCCATCGACTTGATGGGCGGCACCGCCTTGCCGAAGTACTTGAGCTCCTCCTCGAAACCATCTTCGACGACGGGCACGCGGCGCGACTCGCACAGGGCCAGCAGCTTCTCGCGGTGCGCCTGGCCGGTGGTGATGCCCGTCGGGTTGTGGAAGTTGGGGATCGTGTAGAGCAGGGCCGGCCGCCGGCGGGCCAGCAGCCTCTCGAGCGCGTCGAGGTCGAGCCCGTCGGCCCGCATGGGGATGCCGCGCACTCTCAGTTGCCGCAGGCGGAACAGCGGCAGGGCGAAGGCGTAGGTCGGCGACTCGGCGGCGATGACCCGGCGCGGCCCGGCCAGCAGCTGCACCGCCAGGTCGAGGCCGTGCTGGGCGCCGTTGGTGATCAGGATCTCGTCGGCGGTGACCGCCACGCCGTGCACGCGCAGGCGCCGGGCCAGGGTCTCGCGCAGCGGCCGGTAGCCCGCCGGGTCGCCGTAGCCGAGCACCTCGCGCCCGCGGCGCGACAGCACGCGGCGCATGGATCGCGTCAGCTCGTCCACCGGACACAGCGCTCCGTCGGCCGCCAGGCTGGCGAAATCCACGAGGTCGTCCGTCGCGGCCGGCGCGGCGCGGCGCGCCCCCAGCCTAAGGGAGCCCACGTGCGCTGCCCGGGCGGCCGGGGCCGCTGCCGCCGCCCAGTCGAAGCCGGACGGGGCCTGGCCCAGGGCCGGACCGGGCGGCCGCAGCCGGGCCCGCACCGTGGAGTACGACCCCGGCCGGGCCTCGAGGTATCCCCGCGACCACAGCTCCTGGTAGGCGCGGTAGACGGTCGAGCGGTTCACCCCGAGGTGCCCGGCCAGGACTCGAGTGGCGGGCAGGTGCGCTCCCGGGCACAGGCTGCCCTCGTCCACCAGGCGGGCGATCTGGTCCTGGATCTGACGAAAGACGGGGGTCGGTCCGCCGGGAGCGATCTTGAGGAGCATGGACGCCTCCGAGGGCCGCGAGCGTCCGAAGGCCCTCATCCGCCACCCAGGATGACATATCAATCGGACTGTTTAAACCGCCAATTGTAAGAAATAGCCGCTAGTCCGATTACAAGTCTTCGAGTCCCGCACACCACCCCTGTCGGCCGTCCCGGCCCGCAGATCAGGCAGCGCATCCGCCCGCCACGCTGCTCGCCGTCACTATCGCATTTCAGGCGGGGGAGCCGACCGTCCACCCCGGGCCCGCAGCCCCCCGCGGCAGCAACCACTGCCGCCGATGCTGCGCTCCGACCTTTCTTCCCAACCGCGCCACCTTGTCTGACAGATTGGCGACCGCGCCCGATTCCCTCCCTGACTGGATAGCGATTGGGGACAGCATCGGCGCTTCAAATCCTTGCGATCTTGCCGACTTACGCGCCTTCGGCCCCCCGCGATCGGGCTGGCGCGCTCACCTTCCTTCTGGCGCGGGAAATGCAAACCACTGTGTGGGCCTGCCGTGGTCCGAATCGCGGCCGCGCGGATGTGCGGACACCTGGTTAGGCACCGGGACGCCGGCTCGCGCTTGCGCATCTTGCTCGCCGGAGCTCCCACGGTCGCGTGCGGACCCATGCCCGTCCTCCAGGAGGCAAGCGCGAAGGCACCCCCGCCCCTCCCTGCGAGGAGATCCGAGCCTGACGGCCCCGGCGTCGCCGGGCTCGCCGACACGGAACCAGTGAACAGGATGCGAGGCCTCCGCACATGAACCTGTTCGTCCTGCTGAAGACGGCCCCCGACACCGTCGAAGAGCTGACGGTCGCCGCGGACGAGAAATCCCTCGATGCCGAGTGGCTGCGGTACAAGCTCAGCGACTCCGACGAGCACGCCCTCGAGCAGGCTCTGCTGCTCAAGGAGAAGCACGGCGGCCAGGTGACCGTCGTGGCGCTCGACGCGCCGGAGATGGACGACGCCCTGTTCACGGCGCTGGCCAAGGGCGCCGACCGCGCCGTCAAGCTGGCCGGCGAGGTGGGCACGGGTCGCAGTGCCTCGGCCGCGCGCCTGCTCGCCGGGTTCCTCAAGGGCGCCGGCGGGGCACTGCCCGCCGACACGCTGATCCTGCTGCGCGGCCAGGCCATCGACGACCTCGAGGGCGAGATCGGGCCCTTCTTGGCCGACCAGCTCGGCCTGCCGTACGTGAGCGTGGTCACCGGCGTGGCGGTCGAGGGCGCCGATGTGACCGCGATGAAGGAGTTCAGCGGCGGGCTGCGCGGCGAGTTCACCATGCCGACGCCCGCCATCCTCGGCATCCAGTCGGCCGAGAAGCCGCCGCGCTACGTGCCCATCGCCAAGGTCCGCGCGGCCGCCAAGTCGTCGAAGATCGAGACCGTGGACGTGCCCACGCCGGAGGCCCCCGCCCGCTACGAGGTCGAGAAGCTCTACCGCCCCGTGGTCGCCGGCAGGGCCCAGATGCTCGAGGGCACGCCCGACGAGGTAGCGGACCGCCTGGCAGCTCTGCTCGCCGAGCAGAGCCTGATCTGAGGAGGTGACGACCATGGCGAACGGAGTCCTCATCCTGGCCGAGCACCTGCGCGGCGAACTGTCCGACATCACCTACGAGATGCTGGGAGCCGGCCGCAAGCTGGCCGACGCCCTGGGCTCTCCCCTGCACGCGGTCCTCATCGGCCGCGGCGTCGGCGCGTTGGCGCCCAAGCTGGGGCTGGCCGACAAGGTCTTCGTGATCGAGAAGCCCGACCTCGAGGTCCCGCCGGCCAAGCTGGTGGCGGGCGCCGTCCATCACCTGATGCAGAAAGCCCAGGACGGCCTGGTGCTGGTGGCCGGGACCAACCTCTCGATGGGCGTCGGCACCGCGCTCGGCGAGCGGGCCGGGGTCCCGTTCGTCAACTTCGGCCGCGAGATGAAGGCGGCGGACGGCGGCGTGGTGGTCACCAGCCAGCTGTTCGGCGGCAAGATCCTCTCGGACGTGCGGCTGGCGGACGCGCGCGGCGTGGTCTGCGTGTACCCGGGCTCGTCCCCGGCCGACGCCGGCAAGAGCGACAAGGCGGCCGTGGTCGAGACGCTGGACGTGCCCGTCGAAGCCCCCGATGTCGCCTTCAAGCGCTTCATCGAGCCCGAGGCCGGCGACGTGGACATCACCAAGCAGGACGCGCTGATCGCCATCGGCCGCGGCATCCAGACGCAGGACAACATCGAGCTGGCCCAGGAACTGGCCGACGTGCTGGGCGGGGCGGTGTGCGGCTCGCGCCCGGTGGTGGACCAGGGCTGGCTGCCGCTCACCCGCCAGGTCGGCAAGTCCGGCATGACGGTGAAGCCCCGGCTCTACATGGCGTTCGGCATCAGCGGCGCGCCCGAGCACTGGGAGGGCATGCAGAACTCGAAGCTGATCGTCGCGGTCAACACCGACGCGAACGCTCCCATCTTCGACTTCGCGCACTACGGGGTCTGCGGGGACTTGCTGGAGATCCTCCCCGCGCTGGTGGAGAAGATCAAGGCGCGCAAGGGGTGAACGCGATGATCCACGATCCGGTCGCCGTGTCGATGCTGGGGATGCCGGGGCTGGCCGTGCTCTGGGTGCTGACCGTGGCGTCGTTCGGGGCTTTCGGCTGGCGCGCCTGGCGGCTGGTGGGCCTGGTGCGCCAGGGCCGTCCCGAGGACCGCTTCGACCAGCCGGCGCGGCGCCTGCTGCACGTCGCCAAGCACGTCTTCCTGCAGCCGCGCATCTTCGGGGAGCGCGCCATCGGCCTGCCCCACCTGCTCATCTTCTGGGGCTTCTGCGTCTATGTCGTGTGCTTCAACTGGGGCCTGGTGCGCGGCCTCTTCCCCTTACTGCCCATCCCTTATCCGGACGAGGTAGCGCCGGTCGCCTTCTTCCTCGAGGGGTTTGCGGTCCTGGTGCTGGCCGGCCTGGTGACCGCGGCGGTGCGCCGCACCTTCTTCGCGCCGCCGCACCTGCACCTGAGCGCCGACGCCAACGCCATCCTGGCGTGGATCGGCGTGCTGATGCTCAGCTCGCTGTTCGGCGGGACCTTCCGGATAGTGGCCGAGGGCGCGGGAGCGAGCCCGTGGACCCCGGTCGGCAGCCGGCTGGCGCCGGCGTTCGCGGGGCTGGCCCCGGGGACCGCCGGCGGGCTCGTGCAGGGCATGTGGTGGGTGCACACGCTGGGCGTGCTGAGCTTCCTCGCCTACCTGCCCTTCTCCAAGCACCTGCACCTGCTGGCCTCGCCGTTCAACGTCTACTTCAGCAACCTGCGGCCGCTCGGCGACCTGACCATCGCCGGCGCCAGCGAGGAATCGGCGGCCGGGTCGGCGCGCTGGGAGGAACTCACCTGGAAGCAGCTCCTGGGCGGGCTCTCCTGCGCCGAGTGCGGCCGCTGCGACCGCGCCTGCCCGGCGGCCGCCGCGGGCTTCCCGCTGCTGCCGCAGCAGGTCATCCAGCGCCTCAAGAAGCACATGATCGAGACCGGGCTGGCGGCGGCGAAGGCCGCGGCCCCGGCGGCTCCGGCCGCGGCGGCGGGCCTGGTCGCGGCGACCGCTCCGGCGGCGACGGCCGTGGCCGAGGCCGCGCCGGCGAAGACCGGCGACGGGAACGGCGGCGCCCGCCCGGCGCTCATCGGCGAGGTCATCCCCGAGACCGAGATCTGGGCCTGCACCACCTGCATGGCGTGCATGGAGCGCTGCGCCGTGTGGAACGAGCAGGTGCCGCTGGTCGTCCAGTTCCGGCGCCACCTGGTGAGCGAGGGCCAGGTCGAGAAGAACGTGCAGGACATGCTCGCCAACCTCACGCGCTACGGCAACTCGTTCGGCAAGTCGGACCGCATGCGGGCCAAGTGGACGCAGCCGCTCGGCGTCAAGCCCAAGGACGCGCGCAAGGAGCCGGTCGAGTACCTGTGGTTCGTCGGCGACTACGCCTCCTACGACCCGCGCCTCGAGGAGATCACGCGCATGACGGCGGGGATCTTCCAGGCCGCCGGGCTCGACTTCGGGCTGCTCTACGAGGGCGAGCGCAACGCCGGCAACGACGTGCGCCGGGTCGGCGAGGAGGGCCTCTTCGAGATGCTGCGGGAGAAGAATCTGCAGGTGCTCGACAAGGCCCGGTTCCAGACCGTCGTGACCACCGACCCGCACACCTACAACGCGCTGAAGAACGAGTACCGCCACGACGGCGAGAGCCTGCGGGTGGTGCACTACACCGAGGTGCTCGACCGCCTGCTGGCCGAGGGCAGGCTGCCGCTCAGGAAGCGGCTCTCGGGCCGCGTCACCTACCACGACCCGTGCTACCTCGGCCGCTACAACGGCGTCTACGACGCGCCGCGCCGCTTGCTGACGGGCCTCGGCCTCGAGGTGGTGGAGATGCCGCGCAGCAAGAACCGCAGCTTCTGCTGCGGCGCGGGCGGCGGCCGCATCTGGATGGAAGACGTGCCGGGCATCAAGGAGCGCCCGGCGGAGAGCCGCGTGCGCGAGGCGGCGGCGCTGCCGGGAGTCACGACGCTGGTGGTGAGTTGCCCCAAGGACATCGCCATGTTCCGCGACGCGGTGAAGACCACCGGCACGGAGGGCACCCTCGCCGTGAGGGACCTGGCCGAGCTGGTGTGGGACGCGCTGCAGGCATAGGAAGGGCCAGTCCATGACCGTAGCCGAACGCCAGATCACCTGTCCGACCGACACCACCCTGGAGACCCTCCTCGCCACCCCGGAGGGCCACCGCATCATGTCCTGCATCCAGTGCGGGACGTGCGCCGGCGCCTGCCCGTACGGGGAGCACATGGATTACCCGCCGCGGCTGGTCATCGACATGCTGTGGCGCGGGCTGATCGACGAGGTCATCGCCTCCGGGAGCCTCCTGCGCTGCGTCGCCTGCTACGCCTGCATGTCCAAGTGCCCGCGCGGCATCAGGCTCACCGACGTGCTCCTGCCGCTGGTCAAGGAGCAGACCCTGATCAGCCTCAAGGAGATGCCGGGCGAGCTGCAGAAGTCCCTGGAGAACCTCTCGCGCTACGGCAACCCGATGGGCGAGTCGGGGCGCAAGCGGGCGGCGTGGGCGGCGACCGCCGGCGTGCCGGTGCCGCTGATCGCGCAGGCCGGCCGGCCGGTGGACGTGCTGTGGTTCGTCGAGTGCTACTCGTCGTTCTACCCGCGCGGCCAGGCGGTCAGCCGGGCGACGGCCAAGCTCTTCGCCGCCCTCGGCGTCGACTTCGCCATCCTCGGCAACGACGAGAAGTGCGCCGGCGAGTGCGGCTACATGACCTGGGAGTCGGGGCTCTTCGAGACCCTCACCGAGGCCAACGTGAAGCTGCTCTCGAAATACAAGTTCAACCGCATCGTGACCGGCGACGCGCACGCCTACAACGCCTTCCACCGGCGCTACCCGCTGGCCGCCAACGGCTGGCAGGCCGAGCACGTGGTGCAGCTGCTGGCCGGGCGTCTCGAGGATCTGCAGCCGAAGCTGGTGAAGCAGCTGGAGCGCAAGGTGGCCTACCACGACAACTGCTGCCTGGGGCGCGGCATGGGCGTCTACGACGAGCCGCGCGCCCTGCTCGGCGCCATCCCCGGGGTCACCCTGGTCGAGATGGTGCACAACCGCCTCAACTCCCTGTGCTGCGGGGGCGGCGGCGGCGGCATGTGGCTGGACACCTTCTACAAGGCGAAGGACATGGAGCGGCTGTCCGAGCGCCGCGTCAAGGAGGCGGTGGCGGCCGGCGCCGACGTGCTGGCCATCGCCTGCCCGTACGAGCTGTCGCGTTTCGAGGACGCCGTCAAGACGTTGGGCCACGACAAGCAGCTGGTGGTCCGGGACGTGGTCGAGTTGCTGGCCGAGTCACTGGAGGGATGACCATGCGGCAATCGCCGAACGAGCCCGTGCGGGTCGGGTTCTACGCCTGTCACTGCGGGACCAACATCGCCAGCATGGTGGATGTGGAGCGGGTGGCGAAGTACACCGCCACGCTGCCGAACGTGGTCGTCTCCCGCACCTACAAGTACATGTGCTCGGATCCCGGGCAGGAGCTCATCCAGCAGGACATCCGGGAGAACCAGCTCAACCGGGTCGTGGTGGCGGCCTGCTCGCCGCTGTTGCACGAGCGCACCTTCCGCAACGCCACGGCGAAAGCGGGGATCAGCCCGTACTTCTTCCAGATGGTGAACGTCCGCGAGCACGGCGCCTGGGTGCACACCGACCGCGAGGAGGTCACGCGCAAGGCCATCGCCCTGGTGCGCGCCGCCGTCATGCGCGTGGCCTTCCACAAGCCGCTCGAGGTCAAGAAGGTGCCCATCCACCCGGCCACCCTGGTGGTGGGCGGCGGCATCGCCGGCATCCACGCCGCGCTGACGCTCGCCGAGGGCGGGCAGAAGGTCTACCTGGTCGAGCGCGAGCCGACCATCGGCGGCCACATGGCCAAGTTCGACAAGACCTTCCCCACCCTCGACTGCGCCGCCTGCATCCTGACGCCCAAGATGTCGACGGTGCGGGCCAACCCCAACATCACCCTGTGGAGCTACTCCGAGGTGGCCAAGGTGGAGGGCTTCGTCGGCAGCTACAAGGTGACGGTGCGGCGCAAGCCGCGCTACATCGTCGAGGACCTGTGCACCGGCTGCGGCGAGTGCATCGAGGCCTGCGTCTACCGGCTGCCCACCTTCCCCGACGAGTTCAACCTCGGGCTCGGCAAGCGCAAGCCGGTGTTCCTGCCGTTCGCGCAGGCGGTGCCGCCGATCGTCATGCTCGACGACCAGACCTGCCGGCACTTCACGCACCCCAACGGCTGCAAGCAGCCGTGCGTCAAGGCCTGCGGCGACCGCAAGGCGATCGACCTGGCGATGAAGGAGGAGCTGGTCGAGATCACGGTCGGCTCGGTGATCGTGGCCACCGGCTTCCAGATCTTCGACGCCAAGCGCCTGCCCTACTACGGCTACGGCATCTACCCGAACGTCTACAACGCCCTCGAGGTCGAGCGGCTGGTCAACTCGTCGGGGCCGACCGGCGGCGAGATCGTCATGCGCAACGGCAAGACGCCGAAATCGGTGGGCATCATCCACTGCATCGGCTCGCGCGACGAGAACACCCACCGCTGGTGCTCGCGCGTCTGCTGCCTCTACTCGCTCAAGCTGGCGCACCTGCTCAAGGAGCGCACCGGAGCCGAGGTCTACAACTTCTACATCGACATGCGCACCCCGGGGAAGAGCATGGAGGAGTTCTACAACCGCATCGCCGAGGAGGGCATGCACCTGGTGCGCGGCAAGGTCGCCGACGTCTACCCGGACCCCTCCGACGGCGACAGCGGCCGGCTCATCCTGCAGGCCGAGGACACGCTGCTGGGCCGCGTCCTCAAGTTCCCGGTGGACATGGTGGTGCTGTCGGTCGGCCTGGAGCCCAACGCCGACGCCCAGGACGTGCGCCGCATGCTGAACATGAGCTGCGGCGACGAGGGCTTCTACCTGGAGCGGCACCCGAAGCTGGCGCCGGTGAGCACCTTCACCGACGGCATCTTCCTGGCCGGCTGCTGCCAGGGCCCCAAGGACATCCCCGACACCGTGGCCCAGGCCGGCGCCGCCGCGGCCGAGGCCTACTCGCTCATCTGCCGCGGGCACATCGAGCTGGAGCCGAACACCGCCTACATCCGCGAGGACGACTGCTCGGGCTGCAAGTCGTGCATCCCGCTGTGCCCCTACACGGCCATCGCGTACGTCGAGGACAAGAAGAAGGCGGTCATCAACGAGGCGCTGTGCAAGGGCTGCGGCACCTGCGTGGCCTCGTGCCCGTCGGGCTCGATCGTGCAGAACATGTTCGAGGACGAAGAGATCTTCAGCGAGATCGAGGGGGTGCTGGCGAATGAGTGACAAGACCTGGGAGCCGCGCATCGTGGGCTTCTTCTGCAACTGGTGCACCTACACGGCCGCCGACCTGGCCGGCGTGTCGCGCATCAAGTACGCCTCCAACGTGCGGATCATCCGGCTGATGTGCTCGGGCCGCGTCGATCCGCAGTTCGTCCTGGACTCCTTCGCCCGCGGGGCCGACGGGGTGCTGATCGGCGGCTGCCACCCCGGCGACTGCCACTACGTCGAGGGCAACTACAAGTGCCTGCGGCGCCACGAGCTGCTGCAGCGCATGCTCGGCGACATGGGCATCGAGCCCGAGCGGCTGCGGCTGGAGTGGATCTCGGCCGCCGAGGGCGACAAGGTGAAGGCGGTCATCAACGACATGGTGGAGAAGCTCAAGAAGCTGGGTCCGCTCGACCTGCCGGGCCGCTTCCGCGAGTGGGACGGCGAGCTGGCGGAAGGCGCGCACGCGGACGCCGGGACCGCGGTGCCGGTGCCGGTCAAGGAGGCCGCCGATGTCTAAGCCCAAAGTCGCGTTCTACTGGTGCGCTTCCTGCGGCGGCTGCGAGGAGGCGGTGGTCGACCTGGCCGAGGACATCCTGGGCGTGGTCGAGGCCGTGGACATCGTCCTGTGGCCGGTGGCCATGGACTTCAAGAAGCACGACGTCGAGGCGATGCCCGACAAGTCCATCGTCGCCACGCTGCTCAACGGCGCCATCCGCACCTCGGAGCAGGAGGAGATGGCGCACATGTTGCGGCGCAAGAGCCAGTACATGATCGCCTACGGCGCCTGCGCGGCGTCCGGCGGCATCCCCGGCCTGGCCAACCAGTTCTCGCTCCAGGAGCTGCTCAAGTTCGTCTACGAGGACGGCCCCAGCAACGCCAATGCGGCCAAGACCTACCCGCAGACGGCGCACGACGACGGCGGCCGGCGTCTGACCCTGCCGCGGCTGCACGAGGTGGTCCGCACTTTGGACCAGGTGGTGGACGTGGACTACTACCTCCCCGGCTGCCCGCCCACGCCCAAGCTGACGGCGGCCGCGGTGGGCGCGCTGCTGTCGGGGAACCTGCCGCCCAAGGGCAGCGTGCTGGCGCCCGACATCGCGCTGTGCGACGAGTGCCCGCGCAAGGCGAGCAAGCCCACCGACCTCGGCTTCGCCGAGTTCCAGCGGCCGCACCAGAAGCTCATGGACCCCGAGAAGTGCTTCCTGGCGCAGGGCGTGGTGTGCATGGGCCCGGCGACGCGCGGCGGCTGCGAGGCGCTGTGCGTCAACGGCCACATGCCGTGCTCCGGCTGCTTCGGCGGCACTTCGCGGGTCAAGGACCAGGGCGCCAAGATCCTCTCTTCGCTGGCCGCCAACCTGGTGGCGAAGGAGGAGAAGGCGATCGCGGCGGTCCTGGCCGGCATCCCCGACCCGGTGGGCACCTTCTACCGCTACGGGCTGCCCGCGTCGCTGCTCCGCAAGAAGGTCCCGGGAGGCGAGTGAGCCTGCGGGCCGCCATAGGCGAAGTCTTCCGGGGCCGGCCGGCGGCGGGCGCCGACGTGGTCATCCGCCACGTGCTGCGCAAGCCGATCGCCACCAACCTGGTGCTGAGCTTCCTGCTCGTCATCGTGTTGACGACGGTCATCTTCAGCGCCGTCGGCCTGTGGATCATCGGCGACCGCTTCGTGGCCCAGGCCCAGGAGAAGGTGCGCACCGACTTGAACTCGGCCCGGGAGATCTACAGCAACCAGCTGACCCGGATCGCCGACGAGCTGCGCTTCATCTCCGACCGGACCTTCGTCCGCTCCCCCCTGGCGGGCCGCGACCGCGCCTGGCTGGTGGATCGCCTCAACGGCATCCGCATCCAGGAGGGGCTCGACGTCCTGGCGATCACCGACGCCGCCGGGGCGGTGCGGCTGCGCACGACGAATCCGGGGATGTTCGGCGACGACCAGAGCCACGACCAGCTGGTGCGCGCGGTGCTGCGCAGTCACGAGCCGGCCGCGGCGACGGCGGTGATCTCCGCCGCCGACCTGCGCCGGGAGTCGCCGGAGCTCGCCGAGCGGGCGGCCATCGAGTTCGTCCCCACGCCCAAGGCGCGGGTCCGGCCGGATCACCACGAGACCGCGGGCCTGATGCTCAAGGCGGCGGCGCCGGTCTTCGATTTCCAGAACCGCTTCACCGGCGTGGCCTACGGCGGCGTGCTGCTGAACCGCAACAACGGCATCGTCGACAAGATCAAGCGGACCGTCTTCCAGGGCGTGCGCTACGGGGACGTCGACGTCGGCACGGCGACCATCTTCCAGGACGACGTGCGCATCTCGACCAACGTCAAGAACGCCGACGGCTCGCGGGCCGTCGGCACGCGCGTGGCCGAGGACGTCTACAACCGGGTGGTGCGGCAGGGCAGCCTGTGGACCGGCCGCGCCTACGTGGTCAACGACTGGTACATCGCCGCCTACGAGCCGCTCACCGACCTCAAGGGCGCCATCGTCGGCATGCTCTACGTGGGGTTGCTCGAGGCCAAGTACGGGGACCTGCGGCGGCAGACGGCCACCGGCTTCCTGGCCATCACCCTGCTGGGCGCCGCGGTGGCCATGACCCTGTCGTACTTCATCTCGCAGCGCATCTCGCGCTCGATCAAGGAGCTGGCACGCAGCTCCGAGCGGGTCGCCCACGGCGACCTCGACCAGCGCGTCGAGATCCGCTCCGGCGACGAGCTGCAGGAGCTGGCCGAGACCTTCAACTTCATGGCCGCGGCGCTCAAGCAGCGCGACCAGCAGCTCAAGGAGCAGGCCGCCCGCAAGGTCATGGAGTCGGAGCGGCTGGCGATGATCGGCCAGCTGGCGGCGGGCGTGGCGCACGAGATCAACAACCCGCTCACCGGCATCGTCACCTACGCGCACCTGCTGCTGGAGCGGCTGGCGGCCGACAGCCGCGAGCACGACATGGCGCAGAAGATCGCCACCCAGGCGAACCGCTGCCGCGTCATCATCCGCGGGCTGCTGGATTTCGCGCGCCAGCGCAAGCCGGACAAGCGGCCGTGCAGCGTCAACGCCGTGCTCGCCGAGTGCGTGGCGCTGGTGGCCCACCAGTCGCTGTTCCACAACATCGAGATCGTCAAGCGCTTCGGGGAGGATCTGCCCCTGGTGCCGATGGACCCGTCGCAGATCCAGCAGGTGTTCATGAACGTCATCATCAACGCCGCCGAGGCGATGCTCGAGGGCGGCCGGCTGACTCTGACGACGCGCTACGACGCCGGCGGCGAGTGCGTCGAGGCGGAGTTCGCCGACTCCGGCTGCGGCATCGGGGAAGCGGACATGGAGCGGATCTTCGACCCCTTCTTCACGACCAAGGGCGCCCGCCGCGGCACCGGGCTGGGGCTGGCG
>Ga0315290_10001856_pt1 | contig 14656 bp, 14 predicted proteins | sample YL17G12_0_MG_FD_203627 | JGI IMG/M metagenome (GOLD analysis project Ga0315290, IMG submission 203627) | Sediment microbial communities from Yellowstone Lake, YNP, Wyoming, USA - YL17G12_0 | ecosystem: Environmental > Aquatic > Freshwater > Lake > Sediment | place: USA: Wyoming | collected... | reverse complement strand
GACAAAGCTGGCGACGCGACTCCAGGGAGAGTTAAAGGATAACGGCGAAACGGGTTAGGACGAGGGGCGCGAACCGGGGTAAAGTCCGGGGTCTTGCGGGTCGGAGGGTCCTGTCTGCCTGGGGCTGCCAGCTCCGGAAAACCGAGACGGCCCGCCGCTCGTAAGTACGTTAGCAGCCCGTTGAAAAACACAAGTTCGAGCTGACAGCCGAGGATCAAGGTCGCCGCCAGCGGCCCACGGCCGCACGGAGCCATTGCAGGGGACACGTCGCTTCGATCGCTCCAGCCGCCCCTGCTTTTTCGCCGAGCCTCCGACCGGCGGGTGCCTGCAAGAAGGAATGGACATGCCAACAGGACGGGATTTCAACACCGGTCGTCGGGGTGGCGGAACCACCAAGAAAAACGCCTTCTGCTCGTTTTGCCGCAAGAGCTACCGGGACGTGGGGCCGCTGGTCGAGGGCCCCGGCGACGTCTACATCTGCGGCGAGTGCATCGACCTGTGCCAGTCGATCCTCGACCAGGAGCGCCGCCGCCGCGGGGCGGCCAAGGTCCCCTTCAGCAAGATCCCTTCCCCGCGGGAGATCGTCCGCCAGTTGGACGAGTACGTCATCGGCCAGGAGCACGCCAAGAAGGTGCTGGCCGTGGCCGTAAACAGCCACTACAAGCGGCTGGTACACAAGGGCGAGCCTTCCGAGGTCATCATCGACAAGTCGAACATCCTCCTGCTGGGCCCCACCGGCTGCGGCAAGACGCTCCTGGCCCAAACGCTTGCCCGGATCCTCGACGTCCCCTTCGCCATCGGCGACGCCACCACCCTGACCGAGGCCGGCTACGTCGGCGAGGACGTGGAGAACCTGCTGTTGAAGCTCCTGCACGCGGCCGATTTCGACCTCGAGTCGGCCCAGCGGGGGATCATCTACATCGACGAGATCGACAAGATCGGCAAGACCAGCCAGAACATCTCCATCACCCGGGACGTCTCCGGCGAGGGCGTGCAGCAGGCGCTGTTGAAGATGCTCGAGGGGACGGTGGCCAACGTGCCTCCCCAGGGCGGGCGCAAGCACCCCGAGCAGCAGTACATCCAGATGGACACCACCGACATCCTGTTCATCTGCGGCGGCACGTTCGTGGGCCTCGACGGGATCATCGGCCGCCGCCTGGGGAAGCGGTCCATCGGCTTCGGCCAGGAGAAGACCCAGCACAGCGAGCTGGAGCTGGGGGAGCTGTTGGTCCAGGTCACCAGCGACGACATCCTCCATTTCGGCATGATCCCGGAGCTGATCGGCCGGCTGCCGGTGATCTCGGCCCTGAGGCCGCTCGACGTGGACGCCCTGGTCCGGGTGCTGCGCGAGCCGAAGAACGCCTTGTGCAAGCAGTACCAGGAGCTTTTCGGCATGGAGGAGGCGAAGCTCGAGTTCACCGACGAGGCCACCCGGGCCGTCGCCGAGAAGGCCCACACCAAGAACACCGGTGCCCGGGGCCTGCGGTCCGTCGTCGAAGACATCATGCTCGACATCATGTTCGAGCTGCCCGAGCAGCCGCGCGGGTCGAGCTACCTGGTCACCGACGAGGTCGTCCACGGCCGGGCGAGGCTCTTCCCCGTCACCGAGCCCAAGCACAAGAGCGCGTGAGCACGCAGTGAGGGTAGGACCTCAGGTTGAAGCGATCATGTCCTTTGTCCTTACTGAATTGAAGGTTCCGCTGCGATCCGACGCCGACGGCGTCCTCCGCGTTGGGCAGACGCGCGTGACCTTGGATACCGTCGTTGCGGCGTTCCAGGAGGGTGCGACCGCGGAGCAGATCGTCGAGCAGTACCCGTCGCTCGATCTGGCGGACGTGTACTCGGTGATCGGCTATTACTTGCAGCGTCGCACCGACGTGGACGCCTACCTTCGCGACCGCGCCCGCCAGGCCGAAGAAGTCCGCCGGGAAGACGAGAGTCGCTCTGATCCCACGGGGATTCGCGAGCGATTGCTGGCCCGCCGGGCGGGTAAGGAATGATCGCCCATGCTCCGGCTGGTGGCGATCCAGGAAATCCTCCTCCTGGCCGAGTGCAGCCTCGAAGGCGAATGGGAAGGCCAAGTGCGCTACCTGCCCCTACGATAGAGAGGTAGGGTGGGTCGAGCCAGGCCAGACCCACCTTTCGTTTCCTGGCTCATCCGGAAGAAGGGTGCTTGAGGCGACGGATACTCCATGCAAGACAAGTACGGATTCCTCTTCTCTGATTCCAGCCGACGAGTAGCCCCTCCCGTCTTGCCTGCGGGGAATCCTGGGTCGAGCGAGCGCAAAGGCCCGAACAGAGAAGAGGAACCCGTACTTTTTCCCGTGCCTTGGGTTGCGCCCCCAGAACATGCCTCGGGCTCCCACCGCTCCGCTTCACGAGACCAGGCTGTATTCGGTACAATGACCCCTACGGGTACAATGACCCCTGCGGACGAGAGTTGGGCCATGAGGGCGTGACCGGCGCTGCGCTCGGCGCCCTCGAACGGAGTCCCTTCCCAGGAGATGCCGCATGGGCAAACGACTTTTCGTCATCGGTGTCGTCGTGGCTTGCCTTGTGCTCTCGGCTCTCGCCGCCGTTGCCCCGGCCGACGAGCGGCTCAAGGGCATCGCCTGCCGGTCGGTCCATCTGGCCTACACGGCGCCCGAGGGCGTGGCCTTCTACAACGAGGTCGCCGTCGATCGCTCCGCCGAGGGGACCTACTTCTGCGTCTGCGGGTTCCGCCAGGGGTATTACGGCATCCAGGAGCTGGCCGGCGGCAAGAAGGTGGTGATCTTCTCGGTCTGGGACCCGGGCCGGCAGAACGATCCCAAGCGCGTCGAGGCCGAGCGCCGCGTCAAGCTCGTCTACAACGACCCGAAGGTCCGCGTCAAGCGATTCGGCGGCGAGGGGACCGGCGGGCAGTCGTTCTTCGATTACGACTGGAAGCCCGGCCAGACCTACCGGTTCCTGGTCCGGGCCAAGGTCGAGAAGGAGCGGACCGCATTGGCCGCCTACTTCTACGTGCCCGAGGCCAACGAGTGGAAGCACCTGGTGACCTTCTCGACACTTGCCGGCGGGAAGCTGCTGGGGGGCTACTACGCGTTCGTCGAGGATTTTCAGCGGGACCGCGTCTCCACGACCAAGGCGCGCCGGGCCCTTTTCGGCCCGGGCTGGGTCCAAACGCCGGACAATGCCTGGGTCGAGCTGGTCCAGGCCCGGTTCACCGCCGACGCCAATCCGGTGACGAACATCAACGCGGGCGTCGACGGCAAGCGGTTTTTCCTGGTCACCGGCGGGGAGACGAAGAACACCAACACGCCGCTTCGGGAATCGATGACCCGGCCCGCCGTCGGCGGTGCTTCGCCGGCAGACCTGCCGCCGGGCCCGCCCTAGCGGGACGGGCGGATTTTCTCCGGCGGCACCTTGCGTCCGTCGTTTCTCTCGATCAGGCTGCGGAGGACCTCCTCATCCACGGTGTGGGCGACGACGTGCGCCGAGCCGTCGCAAAACGCCGCCAGGAAGGCCTTGTCGACGAGGTAGCCGCCCAGCTTGGGCAGCGGCTGCGTGGGGTCGTAGGGGATGTCTTCCGGCCTGGTCCAGGGAATGTCGCGCTGGGCCTCGACGATCATGAGCGTGCTCGACGTCCCGTCCACGATGTCCGCGAAGTTGATTGGTCGTGGCGCGGCCTCGAACACGGTCCCGGGGCCGACCAGCACGAAGTAGGAGGCGCGGGTCTTGTCGGGCTCCTTGGGCGAGCCGTACACGGACGGCCTCTGCGTCAGCAGCTTCCGGTTGTTCGGCCCGTCCCAGGGCTCGTCGAAGCGGTACTGCTCGTAGAGATCGTTCTGTTCGAGGAGGGGGAGCAAGGCGACGCGCCAGCTATAGGGCGTCTTGCCGTCCGGACCAAGCAGCACGGCCGGCGGCAAGCGGCCGGTGCGGTCGTGGTAGTTGTGCATCGCAAGGGCGATCTGCTTGAGGTTGTTGGTCGACCGGGTCCTTTCCGCCGCAGAGCGGGCCGCCTCCACACCCATGGCGAGCGGTGCCACCTTGACCTCCGTGGCAGCTTCCACCCGCACCGACGCCCCTTCCCGACGGATCTGCATCGCATCGAGCATACGGTCGGCAGTCTCCAGCAGCGAAACGGCAGGGCTCGCCTCGGCTTGCCCGTCGGCGGGGAGTTGCGCCCGGACGTTCTTGGCGGCAGTCTGCGCGAGGGTCTTCAGGGCCTCGGCGGTCCGTTGGACCTTCACGGCCGCCTCGGGGTCCTTGGCCTCCAGCCAGGCGTGGATGGCCAGCTTGTCGTCGAGCCTTGCCCCTGCGGCAATCCAGGCGGTGTCTTCCCACAGCGGCGCGAACGGCAAGGAGGCCGCACGCACGATGGGCGGGGCACGCTCCCCGACGACCAGCATCTCGCGCCGCATCGCCGCCCCCTCGGCTGCAAGCACCAGGTGATCGCCCCGGAACGACTGCCATGCCTTGGCCGGCAGCCACTTCGGCAGAACCCCACGCCTGCCCGCCAGATAGGCGGCCATCGCCTGTTCCGACCCCGCCGAGACGATCGTCTGTTCGTCGTATTGCAGAACAACGTCGCCCGGACCGGGGGAGGCCACGTACATCTTCTTCCCACGGTACTCTTTGACCGCGTGCTCCTGGACCCTCGGCATGAGCCACGTCGCCGCCACGGGCTTGATCCATTGGCAGGCCAACACCTCCCGGGGGCCTGTGCGAGGCCCTTCACCCGGCCCCGGGAGAATCATGGTGATCTGACGGAAATCGCCCGGCCGCGTCCCTTTTGGCACCACGTTCCCTGTCCCCTCCAACAGCCGGGCGAGTTCGCTCAAGTCCGGCCGGGCGAACATCGCCGCCGGCCGGATGGCCACGATCGTTGCGGCGGATTCGGTGAAGAACGTCGGGTCCACGAAGTCGGAGGGTGCGTCGGCTTCGGCGGACCCTCCGGCCGGGGCGGAAGACGGCTCCTTCGCACCGTCGGCCAGGGCGGTTGGGACGTCGCCTGGACCCCGCAGGCCCGCCGCCAAGAGTCCACACACCACCACCGCTCCCACGGCGAGCATGCGCGTCGCCGGCGAGAGCCGATCCAATCGCACCTTCGAGTTCCGCAACACGTCGATCCTCCTCAGAAAAGCGTTCCGCGTGGGTAGAAAAGACCGGGCCGGCCACGCCAGCGGCCGGTCCTGCTGACGCAGCGCCAGCTCGGCGATCATGGCCAGGTACGGGCGCTGACCGCCGGAGAGACTCGCAGCGGCCGCGTCGGCGGCCAGCTCCTGCTCCAGACGCAGCCGGCCCATCAGCCAGTGCACCAGCGGATGGTAGAAGTGGAGCACCACCCCGAGTTGCCCCAGGACCACCGCCAGGAAATCGCTGCGGCAAACGTGGACGATTTCGTGGGCCAGGACCGCCCGACGCTGCGGGCCGGTCCAGCCCGTCCACTCGGCAGGCAGGAGAATGACCGGACGCCGCCAGCCGAGCGTGGCCGCGCTGACCAGCTCGTCCGACTGGCGTACCTCAATCGGTCGCCGGCAGCCCAGCTCCGCGCACAAGACGTCGACGAGTTCCAGGAGGGCCGGGTCCTTGACCGGCTGGCTTCGGGCCCGGTGCGACCGCACGGCCCACAGGCCCAGCCCAAGCCAGGCCAGTCCGCCGGCCACGCCGGCCAGGAAGACGATGGCGACCACGGCCGGCCACCGCCAGGAGGCGGTTGCGGCGCCGGGCTGCGATCGGGCGAGCTCGTCGGCCAGGGCCCGCCAGAAGAGGGCCCCGAGCGATGGCCTCTCCGCGGAAGGCCGCTGGTGGCCCTCCGCCGCAAGGGATGGCACCGGGTCCCCGGCCGGCGTGGCCCCGAGGGCCCCTTCGGCAGCCACGGCTGGCGGGACCTCCGGGCGGGGCGCAGCGGTCGTGGCCGCGGCCAGCCGGTCCAGCGACCACCGCGGCCAGGGGCTCATCGCCAACGCCGAAAGGAGCACGATCACCAGCAGTCCGGTCAGGGCGACCGGCGCAGCCGCCGCCGGCCGGAGCCGACGCACCCCCAGGTACAGGCCCGCCGAGAGCAGGCCGACCAGGGTCACTTGGAGCACGCACCACACCAGAGCGATTCCGATCGTGTTCATCGCCGAGGCTCCCGAAGGATCGATTCGAGCATCGCCCGCTCCTTGGCGGTCAGTTTCCTTTGTTCCATGAGGCGCAAGAGCAACTGCTCGCGGGAGCCGCGGAAGACCCGGTCGACCAAGTCTCCCAGCAGGCTCCGCGAGACCTCTTCATAGCTTCGCACCGGGCGGAACACGAAGGGCCGCTCGGCGTTGGTCTGCTGCAGGAAGCCCTTTTCGCTGAGGATCCGGACCAAGGTGGCCACGGTGGTGTAGGCCAGCTCGCGGCCCGCGGAGGCCAGCGCGTCGCGGACCTGGGCCACGGTCGACTCGCCGCGGCCCCAGAAGGCGTGCATCACTTCCAGCTCGCGCTGGGTAAGCTCTTTGGCAGGGGGACGTGCCATGCTTGGGGCTCCGTGGGCCGGGGTAAGGTTTGGTTTCCTAGATTTGGTTTTATAGTAATCGCGTTTCCGCGTCAAGAGGCGATCGAATAAAGGGAGATTCAGCGGGAGTCCGGCCCGTGCATGGGCCCCGAGCGAGTGGAGCGTTTCCACCCAATCGAACGGCTTCCACGGCCGATCCCTCAGCCCCCGGCTTTGCCGGGGGGCGAACGCAGGCTAGCGGCGGGCGATGGGGGCCGAAAGGCTATTCGCGCCGCACCAGCGTCGTGAGTGAATAGGCCAAACCGTCCATATCGAACCGGAGCTCGCCGAACAGGGCCACGTGGCCGGCAGCCGGCTTGGGCACCTTGCCCAGGTAGCCCTCCCCGTTGGCCTCCAGGGGCTCGGAACGCCACTTCGAGTCGCGGAAGTCCTTGGTGTCGGAGCGGGCGAGCCACAGCCGGGCCGACTTCGGCTTCGCCGACGAAGTGACTTCCAGCGTGAGGTCCTGTCCCCGGTCGGCGTGGGTCCAGCTCAAGCGGGGCAGGGGAGTGCCCTCGGCCGCGTGCCGGAAGAACGCGGCCAGCGTGCTTAAGGCCACCTCCCGCCCGGGGTCCAGCCCGTGGCCCGCGTTGGGCAGCTTCAGCACGTGCTTCGGACCGGCCAGGTCGTCCCAGTACCACCGCGTGGCGTCGACGGTCCAGTAGCGGTCGTTCGTGCCGTGGATCAGGAGCTTCGGCGCGGTGAGCACGCTGCGGTAGGTGTAGGGGTCCATCATGCGGCGGAGCTCGGTCTCGCGGGGCGTTTCCGGCCCCTCCTTGATCAGGCCCTTTTTCGTGTAGTCGGCGATCTGTTCGCTGTACACGCCCCAGGTCTCGATCTGGTACTTCATCTGGGGGCGGAAGTTGAGCACGTCGATGACCATCGGGGCTACGGCCACGACCCGCCGGTCGGCCGCGGCGGTAAGCCAGCTCGTCCAGCCCCGCTTCGAGGCCCCGGTGACCACGAATCCGTCGACCGATCCGTTTCCCTCGGCCTTGACCACGGCCTGGAGGGCGTCCATGGCGCGGACCGCGCTCTTGGCCATGGGAAACAAGAGCGGCCAGTTCTTGTCGCCGGTCTCGAGGAATCTAAGCCAGGTCTCGCTGATCAGGTCGTCCTCCTTGCGCCCGCCCAACAGCGGCTGGTTGGGCACCTGGTGCAGGATGGCCACCCGGGCGCCGGTGAGCTGGGCCAGGAGGAGCCCGAGCCGGAGGCTGTCCTCCCCGGGCTTGCGATCGCTGCTGCCCCCGGTGATGAACAACAGCACGTGCCGCGGGTACTTCAACTCCTTGGGCTCGTAGAGGTTCAGGGCGTGCTTCCAGACGGTTTCCTGCCACTTCTGCGAGGTCAGCTCGATTTGGCACACGCGACCTTGTGCCCGCTGGGTGGTGCGCTCGATCTTCCACGCGAAGGCCGGATCGGGCCGGCCGACGTAGTCGGCCAGGGCCGTGGGGACGGCATCGTCGGCCGGTTTCGCTTCACCGCCCCCGGCGTGCGGCAGCCCCACGGCCAAGGATGCGGCCAGCACGCAGAGGCATGCGGCAGAGCGGAGCAGGCCCAACACTCGATTGCGGTCGCTCATCGCGTCGTGTTCCTTTCGCTGTTGGGGGGCACCGGCTGGCGAGCAGCCCGCGGCACCGGGGGTGGGAGGGGTGGTCCGCGGGGTGCCGCGCGGAGCTACTTCGTGGTCAGGTCAATCCGTCCGAGGTTCGTCGGCTTCCCCTTGACCACCGTGAAGCGGACCTTCGACTGCTTGGAATCGGTGTAGCGGCTCTTGAGCTTGTCGGGCCCGCCGTAGCTCGCCGTGATCAGGTTGTGCTGTCCCCAGAGGAAGGTCAGCACGTACTCGCCTTCGGGGACGCCGTCGGCGGAAAGGTAGGTCGAGATGGCGAACTTCCCGGCGTCGTCGGTGAACGCGGCGGAGCGTGTGGGATTCTTCTCGTCGATGCCGCGGAGGTCCACGCAGTAGACGGCCAACAGGGCGGCGGGCTTGCCGTCGACGTACACCTCGCCCGTCACCGGGTAGGTTGCCTTGCGATTGCCCGGACCGCGGCCGCAGGAGGCCGGGGCCAGGGCCAGTCCCAGTCCCAGGATGACAAGCAGGCAGCGTCGCGCTGCGAGGCTCCCCATGACGTCACTCCTTTGCTAGGGCAGCGAAAAGACCTCGCCCTTCTCGCGGGTAATCATCCCGGCGAGAATGATCTGGGCAGAGTTTTCGGCGAGGAAGCGGACGGAGCCGTCGCAATAGGCGAACTGGCAGCCGCCGGGGTGGAACCCGTAAAACCCGTCGCCGCGCATGCTGGAGCAGTTGATGCCGCAGGGGCCGCCGTCGGGTCCGGGCGTGCCGTCGTACAAGGCCCCGCGCAGCCAGTGCTCGCCGTTGAGGAAGTCACCCCAACCGCCGCCGTTGGCGCCGTGCATCACCCCTCCCATGTAGTCCCGGGGAATGGCCTTTCCCTTCCACCAGATGTCCGGGCCGCCCACGCGCTCGCCGAGCAGGATCGTGCTCGGGGTGCCGTCCTTGATATCGGCCATCGAGCTGGGCGCGCTTTCGAACGGGGTGGCCGGCCGAAGCGCTCCGTGGCGCGAGCCCCCCGCGTTGCCGGCGTACGCCAGGTTGGCAAAGTCCCCCCGAACTCCGGTCGCGGGGCAGTAGTCCGTGGGGGCCGCCGTCCAGGTCAAAGTCACGGGAGGAAGCCCGAAACCGACCGACCCTTGCGGGATCCGGCCGGTGTAGATCCGCCCCTCCGGGCCCCCGCCCGGGGTCGACGCGCAGACGAACACGGACAGCGGCGTGGAGATCAGCGCCACGTTCTTCTTGGCCACGGCGTCGCTGAAGCCGGTCTCGATGGCGGCGGCCTCGTTCACCGACGGCACCCGGCTGTCGTAGGCCTGGTACAGCGGCACCTGCTCGATGAACGGCAGGACCCGCGGGCCCCAGCCCTGGCAGTTCAGGTTCCTCAGATCGAGCATCCAGGCGAAAGGAAACAGTTTGTGGGTGTCATGATAGTTGTGCAACCCCAGGGCAAGCTGCTTGAGGTTGTTGGTGCACTGCGACCTCCGCGCGGCCTCCCGAGCCGCCTGGACCGCCGGCAGCAACAACGCAATCAGGATGCCGATGATGGCAATCACCACCAGCAGCTCGACTAGGGTGAATCCGCCCCGGAACCGCCGACAAACTCGCGACGTACCCATGGTCCGTCCTCCCCATACAGGGCGATAGGGAACCCCACTCAGACCTCGATCTACCTTAATTCAAGTATGCTTTTGTCCGGAAGTCAAGATACCTCGCCCGGAAACTCACGCCTGGCCCTCGCCACACGAGGGGGGTTGTCCTGGATGTCCGCCAGGGTGCCGGCCGATACAATGGGCCCATGGTGCACCTCGCCCTGTTCGACATCGACGGCACCCTGATCCGCTCCACGGGGCTGGACGACCGCTGCTACGCCCGGGCCGTGACCGACGTGTTCGGCATCGCGGGGTTCAGCACCGACTGGATGGACTACCGGCACTCGACCGACTCGGGGATCATTACGGAGTTGGTGCAGAATCGCCTCGGGCGGGACCCGACCGGGGGCGAGATGGAGCGGTTCCAGGAGCACTTCCTCGGGCTGCTGAAGGCCGCCTTCGATCGCGACCCTGGGGAGTTGGCCGCGGTGCCGGGCGCGGCGGAGCTGATCCAAGCGCTGGAGTCGAGCGGGCGGTGGCGCGCGGGCATTGCCACCGGCACCTGGCGGCGTTGCGCCCGGTGGAAGCTCACCCTGGCGGGGCTCGACCCGGACGCCCTGCCCCTGGCCACCGCCGACGACGCCCTTGATCGGGCCGAGATCGTGCTGACGGCGATCCACCGGGCCGTCGGCATGCCTACGCCGGCTGCGCCTGCCAAGGCATGCCCCCCCAGCCGGGGTGTGCCGCCGGAGGGAATCGTCTACGTGGGCGACGGGCCGTGGGACTGGCGTACGGCCCGGCGCTTGGGGATCGGCTTCGTAGGCGTGGCCGCGGGGGGCGATTCCCGCCGGCTGAGCCAGGCCGGCGTCGAGCCCGTCGTCGAGGATTTCCTTGCACCCGATCGCGTCCTGCGCCTGCTGGAGGCCGCAGCCCGGGCGCCCACGCCAGCACTGCTAGCGGCCGTGGCCGGGCCATGAGCAATGCGGGTTAGGGCGCCGCCTGAACCACCCGATCGGTGCAATCCGATCGATCGCCGGCCCGGGCGGGCGTTTTGCCGGCCTGCGGCGACAGTCGCAGCCGGTGCGCGGCCGATCCCTGCTCAGGACGCATCCGGCCACCTCACGTTGCGAAGGCGTGCCATGGGCTGCCCCATCGATCGGCTTCCCGCCCGGCAGATCAGGACCCTCGTCGAGACGCACCCCGCCCGACTGCCGCGCGCGGTTGCCGCGGCCGTGCGCGAGTTCCTCGACCGCATCGGCGGGCTCGAGAACGCCCGGCTGGCCGTCGAGATGCTCGAATCCCTCGAGCGACGCCGCGAATCTCCCTAAGTCTTGGTGGCAGCACGCCGGTTGCCTGCCTCGCTCTCACTCGAAGCTGGGATCACGCACGCAGTTCTGCAGGCAAAAGCCGCGCGTGCGTGCAAGCACGCACCCTACATCTACTCGCTCTCACCCGAAACCGGGATCACGCACGCCCGTTGAGTCGATCGCCTTCGGAGACAGCATCAAGCCCCCCGTGAGAGGCATTAGCCCGGCAGGATTTTGGTTCTGTTCGCCCAAAAGCGGGCCGGGGCTTGGTCCTTGGGTGTCTGTTGGTGTCCAGGAAGGATAGCGTATCTTTACAGAGCGGGGAGCTCGGGCAGGTCCGGGCGACCTGTTGTGATCATCGGAGCAGCGACCATGTTCGGAATCCGGTTCGTCAAGGTGCCGCCGATCACCCACGTCATCCAGTACCGGCGGGGACGGATGGTCCGGGAAGGGGCGGGCCTGGCGTTCTTCTATTTCGCCCCGACCTCGGTGATCGTCGAGGTGCCGCTGGCCAGCGTCGACGTGCCGTTCGTGTTCAACGAGGTCACCGCCGACTTCCAGGACGCCACGATCCAGGGGGAGCTGACCTACCGCGTGACCGATGCCAAGCGCCTGGCCGGGCTGTTGGACTACAGCGTGGACGCCACGGGCCGGCACCGCGGGGAGGATCCGGAGAAGCTCAACGATCGGCTGATCCACGCCGCACAGATCCTCGCCCGCTCGTTCACCCAGCGCCATCCCCTGGCCCGACTGCTGGTCGGCTCCGATGCGTTGGTCGAGGCAGTGCTCGCCGGCCTGCGCGCGTCAGAGACGGTGACCATGCTGGGGGTCGAGGTGCTGGCGCTGTCGATTCTCTCGATCAAGGCCACGCCGGAGATGGCCAAGGCGCTCCAGGCCGACGCCCGCGAGCAGCTCCTGCGCAAGGCCGATGAGGCGGTGTACGCGCGGCGCAACGCCGCCGTGGAGCTGGAGCGCCAGATCAAGGAGAACGAGCTCAACACGGAGATCGCGGTCGAGCAGAAGCGGCGCCAGGTCCGGGAGACCCAGATGCAGGCGGAGATCGCCGTCGAACAGCAGCGTGCCGAGCTGGTCGAGCGCCGCGTGCAGAACCAGCGCCAGGAGGCCGACGCGAGGGCCTATGCCCTTCGGGCGACCTTGGAGCCGCTCAAGGAGACCGACTGGCGCACGCTCATGGCCGCGGCCGCGGGAGCCGTGGATTCGAAGCTGCTGATCGCCATGGCGTTTCGCGATCTGGCCGAGGGCGCCCAGAAGATCGGCAACTTGAACATCTCGCCGGATCTGCTTAGCGCCCTGCTCCAAAGCGGCAAGGAGGCGTAGCCGGTGCTCCGCTCCCCTTCGATTGTCGTCGTCACGCAGGCCACGCGCCTGAAGGGACTGAAGGCCCGCTGGGCGACGGCCAGCGCCGCCCGGTTCCGCCTGAGCCTGGCCCATGCCCACGTGCGGGCCAAGGCGGCTCCCGCCGCGGCGCCGCGCGGCCGCCGGGGGGAGGAGCCGCTAATCGACGCGGTGTCCGCCGCCGCCGAGTTCGACGAGTACGAGCAGGAAGATCGGACCTACGAGCAAACCCTGGAAGTGCTCAAGCGCGAGCTGGACTTCGGCTATCCGCTGAAGCTCGTCGACCGAAGTTTCCTGCCCAATTTCCACTTCGGGCAGTGCCTTCTGGTCGTGGTGATCGGGCAGGACGGGCTCGTGGCCAACGCGGCCAAGTACGTGGCGCGCACCGAAGACCCGGACGGGCAGGCCCTGTCCATCGTGGCCGTCAACCCGGACCCCAAGCGGATCGACGGCGTGTTGCTGCCGTTTAGCGTGCGTCAGGCCCGGCGGGCGGTGCAGCGGGCCCTGGAGCACCGGGCCGAGGTCCGCGAGGTCACCCTGGCGCAAGTCCGACTCAACGACGGCCAGCACATGACGGCCTTCAATGACTTCTTCCTCGGCGTCAGCAGCCACGTTTCCGCCCGGTACACGCTCCGCGTCGGCCGGCGCGCGGAGGCGCAGTCGTCCAGCGGGCTGATCGTCGCCACGGGTGCGGGCTCCACCGGCTGGCTCTCCTCGATGTTCAACATGGCCGGCGGCTTCGCCAGGCAGTTCGGCGGCGCGGAAACCCCTCCCCTGCGACTCGACTGGGAGGACCGCCGGTTGGTGTGGGCGGTTCGCGAGCCCTTCAAGAGCAAGCACTCCGGCGCCGACCTGGTGGCCGGACTGATCGAGCCCGGCCGCGAGCTCGTGGTCGAGTCGCTCATGCCCGCCGGTGGCGTGATCTTCTCCGACGGCGTCGAAAGCGACTATCTCGAGTTCACCAGCGGAACGATCGCCACCTTCTCCATCGCGCCCCAGCGGGCCCGACTCGTCGTCGGATGAGCGGACGGGTGGCACGGGCATCTTGCCCGTGCTTGGGGCGCAGCACTGGCGAGACGCCAGTGCCACCCAACCGGCCTTTCCCCGGCCGGCGCAAAGCAAAGAGGCCACCGCGCGGTGGCCTTCGATCACGCTCGGCGCAGGTCTCCAGACCTCGCCGAAACGTCCGACCGCAGGTCTCCCGGCAATTGGGAGGGCACTTGGGAGACCTTCGGTCAGCGCCGCGGCTCGGTCAGAGACCGGCCACAAAGCAGGGGCTGCCCCCCCAGAAAGTCGTTACGGGCGCTGCCGCCTGCGCTTCCAGCCGTAGCCGAACAGCCCCAACAGGGCCAGGCCCGCCAGTTGGACAAAGGTCGCCGGCTCGGGCACCATGCCCGAGTCGAACTTGTACGTCCACTGCTTGGGCCAGTTCCCGTCGCCGTCGTTGATCATCTTGATGGTCAGCGTGTCGCCGAAATCGCTCCCTACTTCCTTGTAGACGTTGTTGATCTGCAGGATCGAGGACTCCGACTCGAGCATGATCGAGAGGGAGGCCACGCCGTCGACGAGGTTGACGGTCCGGCTGAGGGTTCCGGTGAAGTCCATGCTCAGGGTATTGGTGCCGCTGACCAAGGTATAATCCTGGGTGAGCCAGGAGCCGGTGAAGACGGGATTGGTCAGGGGATTGTAGCCGCTGAGCTTGAGCGTCGCGCCCGCGTCGCCGTTGAAGACGACCTTGCCCGTGGCCAGCCCGTTGACGGTATTGTCCACCATCATCGACCCGGTCAGCTCCAGGGTCACCAGGACCTGCGTCGGCGCGGTGTAGCCCGGCTTGGGCTCCACCCGCAGCGTGTCGTACCAGTACGCCCTGGCCGTGGCCTTCTCCTGCATCACGGCCGTGTTGGTAAACACCCGGCTCCTGGCCCCGAGCTGAAGCAGGTCGCCTTCAACCTGGCTGTCGTAATCGAGGTGGGCAAAGGACGCCGCCTGCCGGGCGCGCGTGAGGTCCGGGGCGGTGCTGTCCACCGTGGCCGAGGCATCCAGCTCACCCCAGTTGTCGATCGTGTTCGGAGGGTTCGGTCCGAAGTTGTCCGAGGCCCACGCCCGGGCGTGGTTAATCACATCTGCCCGTGCCTGGGCACCCAAAAGAAGGGCAATTCCCGCGACCAAGACAATCAGCCGTTTCATCAGGTGCATCTCCCAAAGGTGCGAACTCAAGTGATCGCTGCCCGCAAATCAAAGGCGTGCTTCAATCGATCATCATTGCGGAATCGCAGGCCGTCAATGGAAGGATGGGAAAAATGGGCAGTGTGGTTGATTT
>Ga0315290_10001855_pt1 | contig 14657 bp, 10 predicted proteins | sample YL17G12_0_MG_FD_203627 | JGI IMG/M metagenome (GOLD analysis project Ga0315290, IMG submission 203627) | Sediment microbial communities from Yellowstone Lake, YNP, Wyoming, USA - YL17G12_0 | ecosystem: Environmental > Aquatic > Freshwater > Lake > Sediment | place: USA: Wyoming | collected... | reverse complement strand
CCCGGGGCGCGGATGCGGACCTGTACATGAGGGAGCACAACGGCAACTTCATGATAGTCATTCCGGAAGGCTACGGCAGCGCCATCATGGCGCGCATGATGGGCGACCCCAATGCCAGCGCCGAACTGGTCCTCAAGTACGACCCGTCCCAATCATCAGCGGCGACGAAGCTCCAGATCACCAGGTCCATCCTGCAGGAGATGAACAAGGCCCTTGCGGGAGTCAACGATACCATCCTCGCCAAGCCCGAAAGCATAACCGCGAGGAGCTACAAGTTCATCGAATACTTCATCCCCGGAATTCTGGGGATGACGGTGATGACGTCCGCCGTCTTCGGGACCATCTACGACAACAACGAGTTCAAGCAGAAGGGCATCGCCCGCAAGCTCTACACGACTCCAATCACCCGGGGGGAATGGGTGCTCTCGAACATGCTCTACCAGCTCCTCGTGGCGATAATATACACGGCCCTCATCCTGATAGTAGGGTGGGTTGCTTTTGGCGCCTGGCTCGACCTCAACATATTCCTGCCGCTCGTCATCGTGGCAGCGGCACTGGCCTTCTCGGGTCTTGGAATGCTTGTGGGCCGCGCCGTCAAGGATGCGCAGTCGGCGAGCGCCCTTGGCAACCTGATAACCTTCCCCATGATGTTCCTGTCCGGCTCGTTCTTCCCCATGGAGATGATGCCGGATTTCCTGAAGACGGTTGCGCATGGCCTGCCCCTGTACTATGTAAACGAGAGCCTGAGGGAGGCGATGGTGTTCCAGAACTTCGGAGTTGCCGCCGGACATCTCGCTGTAATATCAGTTTTCGCCGCCATTGTCTTCGCCATGGGCGTGCTGGTCACCAAATGGAAGCAGGACTGACCGTACCAAAACAGATATATCGGCACAACTGGATAATCGGGGCATGAAGCAGGCAGCCCTATTTCTGGTCGTTTTGCTGTTGGTCCCGTCCGTTGCCGCTGCACTGCCCCCCAGCGTTGCTCCCGCTCCGCTAATCCCACGTGCATTTTCCGCACCTTCCGGGTCCGTGTCTCCGGCAGACCCGATGAATCCGGAGGCGCCTGACATCGTGGTCTTGGAGCAGGGCGCTTCAAGGACCGGGCGCGCCCCCATCAATTACACGGACGTCCTGCTGGTCATAAACAACCAGTCCGCCATTTCAATGCAGATAGGGAATTATTTCAAGCTCAAGCGGAGCCTCCCCGATGCGAATGTGTGCAACATATCCATGTCAGTATCTGAATATCTGAACCCGACGCAGGCCGCTACAGAGAGGGCGAGCATCAAGAATTTCATAAACGCCTCGGGGCTCAACGGCAGCCTCAATTACATAGTCACGACCAAGGGAGTTCCGCTCGGCATCAGCGACAGCGGAAGCAAGTACGCCGCCTTCGACGACGAGCTGGCGCTCATCCTCGGCAAGTACGAGGGCAGCATCGGCAACAACGGTTGGATCAACAACCCGTTCTACGACAGCGACGAGAGGTTCTCGCGCCAGAAGTTCGGGTTCTTCATAGTCACGAGGCTCGCCGGCTACGATTTCACAGACTGCGCCCGCCTCGTTGACATTGCTCTCAACAGCACGGGCGTGAGGGGCACGTTCGTGATGGACAGCCAGCCCTGGAAGGACGGCGGCGGATACCAGGAGGGGAACGACTGGTGCCGCGCCGCCAACACGACGCTCACCGCCAAGGGTTACACGGTATACATGGACGACACGCCGACATATGTGGCGAACCAACAGAACGTCTCCGGCTATGGCTCATGGGGCTCCAACGACGGGAACGCGGGCAACAACGCCAAGCCCAGCTTCACATGGGTCGCAGGTGCCGTTGGAACGACCTATGTCTCGACGAGTGCACGCTCGTTCAATTACCCGCCGAGCTACGGCCAGTCCCTGATTGCCGACCTCGTGCGCGAGGGCATCACCGGCGTCCATGGCAACGTCATGGAGCCGTACCTTGGCGCGTGCTCCAGGCCCCATATCCTGTGCGACCGCTACACCCGCGGCTGGAACCTGGCGGAATCATTCTCGGCCTCGATGGCCACGGGCGGCTGGCAGAACTGCATAATCGGCGACCCGAAGATAGAGCCATACAGCAACCAGCCGGACCCGGCAGTGCTCGTCGGGGACCTCAATGCCTCCGCGGGGACCATCGTCGAGGGAATGAACATCACGCTCAACATGAAGGTGAGGAACCTCGGCGGAGGCCCGGCGGAGAACACCACGGCCGCGTTCTACGACGGCGACCCCGCAACGGGCGGGAAGCGCCTCGGTCCGGCCCTCTTCTTCCCGCTGCTTGACGCCGGGGCCGAGACCCCCATCACGGTCAGCTGGAACACCACATCATCGGCCGGCGTCCACAGGATATATGCCTGCATTACCGCCTCCAACAACACCCCGCAGCTAGACAAAGGGAACGACAAGGTGTACAGGGAGTATACGGTCTACGGGAAACCCGATGTCTTGCTGGACCCGCAGAAGTTCTCCCTGTCCGACACCAGCCCGCGCGAGGGTGATATCGTCTACATCAACTTCACGGCCCGCAATGTCGGCGGGTATCTCGTTTTCACGAGCCTCGATGTCTTCTGCGACGGCATCAAGCTCAATTCGCGCAACGTGAGCCTGCCCAGCTTCGCCGAGTTCAACGAGAGCTTCGCCTGGAACACCACAGGATATCCGGGGGAGCACGCCATAAGGGTCGAGGCGGCGCCCGTGCAGTACGAGACCGTGCTCAGCAACAACGCCCTCAACGCCTCCGGGATGGTCAGGTGCTTCGGTCTCGTGATGACGGCCGAGACCGTCAATTCGTCCTGCCTGCCCGGGCTCGCGGCCCAGTTCAACATCAGCGTCCGGAGCATGTCCAATGTGGCGGAGGGCATCAGCATCACCGTCTCCGGTGCGGCAGCCTACTGGACATCCGCTGTGGAGCCGCCGAGCGCAGTGCTGTTCCCGAACTCCACGTCGACGCACAGGGTCCTCGTGTATTCACCGGCCTTCGCCATCGTAACAGACAAATGCACTGTGAATGTGAAGTGCAGCGGTGCCGTCAGCGGGATATCGCGCGAGCTGAACCTGTCCGTGAGCGTGCAGCCGGTTTACTCGCTCGAGCTGTCGTGCGAGCCAACGGGCGCGAGCGCCATACCGGGCGAGAACGCCACGTTCAAGGTCAATGTCAAGAACCTTGGGAACGGGCCGGATTCCGTGAATATCTCGTGCACGGTACCCGAGGGCTGGATCTCTGAGCTCGAGAGCAACAGGCTCGACATCGCCTACCAGGGCGCTTCATCCGTGATGCTCAAGGTGAGCCCCGGCCCGCTGGCCATCGCAGGGAGGTCGGGCAATGTGGAGATAATGGCGGTATCGCTCGGGGGAGCGAACTTTTCGGCCACAGCGGATGTGGATGTTGAGCAGTTCTTTGCCGCCGCGGCATCCATCAATGTCACAGGGGTGACGCTCAGGCCGACGGAGATGGCCGAGGTCTCGGTGCTCGTGTGCAACCTGGGCAACGGCGCAGACACGTTCACGCTTTCCGCGCAGAAGGGAGAGCTTGTCGTGGATGTATTCCCCTCGACATTCCAGCTTGGAGCGTTCACCAACGACAGCGGAACGCTCCAGGTCACAGTGCCCGCCGGATACACCGGGCAAAAGGAAGATGTGAGCATCAGGGTCGATTCATCAAAGGCGGACAGGGTCTACCTGACGCTGAGGGTGAACGTCGTCAGGCCGGACATTTCCATTTCTACCGACGATGTCAAGGCCATTCCCGCGGTGCCGAAGGCCGGCGAGACCGCGTCGATAACGGTCAATGTGCACAACAAGGGGAGCGCTCCCTCGGGCCCCGTGAGCGTGGAGCTGTCCGAGAACGGCCGTGTCATCTCGACCGCAACGATATCCGAGCTCGAGGCCGGAGCGGCATCGATCGCGATGTTCAACTGGACCGCAACGGAAGGGAGCCACCAGTTCCTCGTTACCGTCAAATGCGGTTACGGGAACGTGACCCCGGCCGACGACAGCTCCCTGCTCGCCATCAACGTGCCCCTCAAGCCCGTGCCGCCGAAGCCCGACAACCCCATCTCGGGTGGCTCATCGGGCCTCGTGCTCGCCGGCGTGGCCATCCTTGTCATCGCGCTCGTGGCGTTCGCCGCGCTCTTCATGATGAAGCGGAAGGGGCCGTCTGCCCCGGCAACGGATGCGCAGGACAGGCCCCAGGCCTACACGCCCCTGACGAAAGATGCATCCATGCCAGAGGGCAAGAGCACCGGTGCTGATGGACCAAAGAAGGATATTCCACCAGGAGAAGCATCGAAAGAAGAAGCTCCCAAGGAGGCCGTGCCGGAGCAGAAGCAGAGCCTACTGGATTTGAATGTCCCGCCGGAGAATCCGCAACCGCCCGCGCAGTAGTCGCTCTCAGATATCGCGCATCGGCTCCAGGTCGCACGCTGTGCACCGGTGGCACATCGTCCTGAAAACGGAGGGGTCGATGCCATACTTTTGGAAGCTTTGTTTCTGGGCCAGCGCCAGGCGGAGCAGCCTTGCGGGCGGCACCGTGCGGGGCTCCCTGCCCAGCGCCTTCTTGAGCGCCGGTTTATTGATGGCATTGAGCCTGAGAGGCCTCAAGTTGACCGCCACGCCCAGGAGGGCGAGCATCTCGACGGCCTTTTTCACCTCGGCGTCCGTTTCCCCTAGCCCGAGGATGAGATTGGAGCACACGCGGCCCCTGCCGAACAGCTCGACGCCGCTTTCGAGCGCCTTCCAGATGCCGCCCCAGTCAAATCCGGGACAGACCTTTTTCAGGAGCGCCTGTGTGGCGCATTGAATGTTGAGCTTGAGCTCGTCCGCACCGACCCTCTTCAGGAGCGCAAGGTCCTTCGGGCTCGTGGTATAAGGCTCGACGCCTATGGGGACGCTCGGGAAATTTTTACGGATGCCTCGGACCAACTTCGCTATGGCCCTTGTCGACGCCCCTGCGGAGCCCTTGATGCCGGTGGTCACCGCAACGGCGTCCGCACGCCCGTTCCGCAGGGCATCCGAAATGAGCTCGCCCCATCTCGATATCGAAGGCCCCTTCACGCCTTTCGAGCCGTGGAGGGTGCAGAAGGCGCAATGGTACCTGCATTCGTCGTGGACATTGATGAACGCCTGGGAGGGGGCATGCATCCCTGCCTGAACGAATTGCACATCGTCTGCAACGACCTTCCGGCCTGACAGGATCATGTATCCCTCATCCCGCTCTTCGAGGGAAAGCGGGGCCTCGCCATCGCGCACCACCTCGAGGCGTATGAGGCTCCCGCCAATGCGGAAGAAAAGGGAATGTCCCCCGGCGCCGGGGCCTGCGGTGGAGCGGGACATGAGCACGGGCAGACGTATCCCTCTCGGGACCAGGATCTTTCCGCACGAAATGAGAAGGGCCTTGCGGTTGGCACCGGCCACGTCAGTCGACCTCGTAGAGGAAGAAGCCCAGCCCGCTCGAGGCGAAGAGCAACACTACCGCGAGAAGTATGAACCCCTCGAGCTTCTGGGCCGTGGAGCCCATGAGCAAAAACAACGTGAACACGGCCGCCACTCCGGCCGGCGTGGCGCCTTCGATGTAGTCCCCGCGGGCGATGAGGAAACCGGCGGCGAACGCCGCGATGACGAGGATGAAACCGATGAGCGTCCAGAAAGTGATGTTTATGCCCCAGAACAGCAGGAACAGGATGCCGCTGGCGAAGCACGTGAGCGCCGTGAGAACTCTCAGACCGATCATCCTGCCTGCCATGCATCTACTGCATGCAACTGGGGGTTAAAAATCTTCACGATTGGGACCGGAACGCACAATGATGACGGGGAATGGTCCGTTTGGAACGAGGAATGAGCCGCATTCAAAAGCTTGGAACGAAGAATGGGCCATGTTCAAAAGATACCACGGCCCCGCCTGAAAGCGGCGGGGCCTGACAGGTTATACGATTACAGCCTTCCGCCGCACCTGGGGCAGACCGCCGAGCCCGGCGGGACCTGCGCGCCGCAGTAGCGGCAGTTCGTGGGCATCGCCGGCGGGGCCGGCGGGGGCTGGTAGCCCTGAGCGGGCTGGCCGTATGCCGGCGAGGGCGCCTGGCCGTATCCCGGCGGGGGAGCCTGAGCATATCCCGGAGGAGGCGCCTGGCCGTATCCCGGCGGAGGCACCGGCATCGCACCATATTGGACCATGCCGGGGTGCACCATCTTGGGCTTGCGCACCACGAGATAGATTATCAGGCCTATCCAGCTCAGGAAGAACACGATGATGAGCCAGAGCACTCCACTCATTCCGCGGCTCTCCGCATCCTTGTAGACCCAGACCATTATCAATATCGCAATTATGAACCACATCGCAAGGCACATCAACCAGAGTCCGCCGAGGAATGCGAATTCGGCCTGGTTCGTGAGCGCCCCGTTCGGGATCAGCGTTGACATTATGTCCATCATTTTCTCCACCTTTAGCATGCATTACGTTTTCGTTATATAAAGATTTCAATTCGGCTTCCGATGCTGCAAGTGCCGCGGGCAGCGTTCCTGCGTTGGGAATGGGCCTCGGACCGCATCCTCAATGGAAGCTGCTCTTCCCAGCCAGGGCGCACACCAGCCCTATCAGGCAGAATATGAACGCTATTATCCCGATGGGGTTCGGGATGACAGACGGCCCGACGACGATGATTCCGGCGGCGAGGCCCGCGACGACCCCCAGCAGACCTCCCACCATGGCCACGGCCCACTTGGTCTTCTTGAACATGAACACAGCGCCCAGTATGGCGAATATAGCTCCGATGAGCGGGAGAATGACGCACACGCCCCACAGGTATGCCATGTAGTTCGCGGCCGAGGAGGGGAGGGGTGAGCCGGTAATCGAACTCAGCGAGCTCGTCATGGAGGCAATAATCGATAGCATGGACCCCGCGTATCCGGCGCAGATGAACAGGAAAACCGCTCCGATGATGTACATGACCCCGCCTGCGGTGAGCAGTCCTGCCTTCTCGTCGGGCGGCTGCATGTAGCCGTAGGGCACGTAGCCGTAGGGCACGTAACCTGGAGGGGGTGCGTATCCGACAGGCGCGTACGGGGTCGTCGGATACTGCGTGGAACCCGCCGGCGGAGGATATGGCTGGCTGTAGCCGGATGACGGGGGATACTGCTGGGGCGGAGGCTGGGGCGGGTAATAATCCGACGAAACCAAGTGCGCGATGAAATTCCCCATACCGGTGACCTTGCAAGCTATTGGCCCAGCGGATACTAATACTTATGGAAATCCACCGACCGGGATGGGCCATCCGGCCCCGGAGCGCTGAAAAAACGAACTCCTGGCTAGTAGGGCGGATATGGAGGTGGCGAGGACGGAGGCATGTATCCCTGTTGAGGGGCGCCCATCCCCGGAACAGCCCCCATCATTATCGGGACCGCGGGCGCAGGCTTGAACATCACCCCGCCAATGAAGGCCATGATGGCTCCGATGACTAGCGTGAAGGTTCCCACGCTCGGGCTCACGCCCAAGGACGAAAAGCCTTCAAGGGACGTCAGGCCCACCCAGAATAGAGCCACTCCGAGTATGCAAAATATCCCTGCAAGGATCGCCAGAATTCTGGAGGCGTTCTTCCGCGCAAACATGAGCCCCGAAGCGCAGAAACAGAATATCAGGCCGAGCAACCCCATCACGAATCCGCTGATGAGAAGGCCGACCTGGGCGGCCATCGTGCTGCCGGTGGGCAAACTCCACCAATACATTGTCTGTCCCAATATTGAAGCACCCCACAGGTTAAAGTTGAAACTCAAACCCATAACACTGATGGATGCCATCGGGGCCACGAGCGCAATCACGGCCATGATGCCTGCGACGAGCATCAGGACGGCCGGGACCATCGACCCCCCTCCGCCGGCGGGTATCGGGGGCGGCGCCATCATATAGGGCGGGGGTGCCTGCGGCGCGAATTGCATCTGCGGCACATATCCCATTTGAGGATTGTAACCGGCCTGAGGGTCGTAACCACCCTGCGGAGCATATCCCTGCGCAGGTGCATAACCTCCCTGAGGATTGTACCCCGCCTGCTGGTCATATCCCTGTTGAGGTGCGTAGCCGGTCGGGGCGGCGTACGGATTCTGCGGTGGATACATCGGTGGGGGCGGTGATGCATAGCCGGACGTGGCCAGGAAAGCAAATGGATTATTCATGTCTATAACCTGAATGCACATAGACTTCCGAAGTTGAAATAGTTATCCAGCTGGGGATTCATCAATGTGACATGCACGTAGCTTGCGCTGGGGGAATTGAAAAATAAAAAGAAAAGTAAAAATGGAAAGCCACTGGGACTACGGCAAGTTCATCGACTTGGCCTTCATAAAGCCGAGCAAGCCGCCGACGAGCCCGAGTATCCCGCCCACAATCGTTATGTATATCCCGAAGCCGGGACCGACGCTGAACGAATTGCCGGCGATACTGAATGACGAGGTGTACGAACTTGCTTGGGCAAGGGCGATTACTGCCATGAGCATCGCGAGCATGCCCATTAGTCCGCCTACCAGCAACATCATCTTCTTCCTGAGAGCGCAGAAGACTAGGCATAGAATGCCCATAATCATAGCAATGTCACCCTGCCAGGTGCTCAGGCCGCTGATACTGGCAGAGAGGGATATTCCGAAGAAGGTACTGTACGTTGCCGTCACCCAGGGCATTATTGCGCCGACGAGGGCGAGGATACCGCCCACCAGACCAAGAGCGGGGCCTGGAACCCACCCGACAGTGGGGGGCGGCGGTGGCGCCATCATCATCGGCATTCCGGGCGGGGGCATCATGCCTGGCTGCATCATCATCATCGGACCCGGCGGCGGAGCACCGTACTGCGGCGGCGGCTGGGCCTGGTACTGGGGTGGCTGTTGGTACTGGGGTTGAGGAGCGTAAGGGTCCGGCGCGGCCGGCGGTGGCGAGTATGCCCCTCCGGGCGGGGGCGGCGGCGGTGCATATCCCGAGGCACTAATGAAGGCTAGATAATTTCTCATGTATTTACCTCGACACCGGGAATTGCAGTAGTAGATTAAAATACTTGTTATCATGGTTTGAAGCACGGATATGCGGATTCGTGAGGGTGCCCTGAGCTAATCGAACTCTTTGAGTATCCCCCGCCGAGCATTATTGGCAGGACCCTGCCCCATTGCTCTCAATAGGGCCTTGGCGCGTTGTAGTTCGGGGCCTGATTGACCTGCTGGCCTGCCCAGGGGTTCGAGTAGATGCTCTGCTGGAAACCGGGCGAGAGCTGACCCGTCACCGCATATCTGTAGAGTGCGGCAACGAGGACGCCGTGCGCTGCGCTGGCGAGGATGGCCAGGAACAGCCAGTAGAAGATGGTGCCGAGCAGGAAGCCCACGAATATCCAGAGGCTGCCCATCGCAATGGCCGCATAGATGCCGACGAAGAGGAGCACGACGCCGATGAGGGCCAGAAGGAAGAAGATGATTCCCATTCCGAGGCCGCCGCCGAGCGCCTCGCCCCAGGTGTTCCTCATTATCTGGATGCTGCGCTTGACGGCCCCAAACCCGCTCTGCTTCTCGTAGATGATTACCGGGACGACGAAGTAGATGGCGATGGACCAGGCGGCGCCGATGAACCCGATGATTATCCTCCCTATGAAACCGGCCTTCTGCTGGATGGCATTGAGGATGAGCCCGACCGTTGCTGCGAGGAGGGCCCACTTGAATATCAGGCCGATGTTCTCGCCGGCCTTCCGGAGACCCTCTCCGATAGTCGGGTGCCCGCCCTGCAACTTGACGGTCGCCATGTGAATTAGCGCGGAGTTGAAGAACACGCCGACAAAGTAAGTTACTAGGTAGAACACGAAGTACATCACATAATAGAAGATGCTGAAAGCCGTGTTGTTGTTAAGAAGTGAGGGCCACCATATGAACACCCCGACAAGGGGGATGATGAAACTGAGCACGACCGCAATCAGGGAGATGCCGCTGATGATTGGCAGCAGCAGCAGTTTCTTTTCCTGATTTATTATGCTGAAGCTAAGCTTTGTGAGGTACCATCCGCGGCTGAGGCGTTCAAAGACCATTTTTTCCCACCACGCTTCAAATTGGATTGTGCGTATATAAATCTGTTCCATTACAATTACCGCCAGTGGAAACGGGGAAGATTAAATATAGCGTGAATGTGTTGCAGCACACATGCAAGCATATAGCCCTTATGGCCAGCCGGCTTCACCGCCTCCAGCCTACGGATACCCAGCTCCAGCCCCGGGATATGCACCGGCGCCCATGATTCCCGTGCCAATACCGATCCAGCACCACACGAAGGAAGGCGTGAAGTTTTTCAGTTACGTCCTGCTGCTACAGGTGATCCTCGCCCTTATTGGATTCATCCTAGCACTGGCCGCCATCGGGCTCGTGATGAGCGTCTTCAGCGGCAACGTCACATCAGCGTCCACCGCGCTGAGTGCATTGGTCGGCCTTGCGGCAGCCGCAATCGCCACTGCGATCCTTGCCTTGATCTCGTTCATCATGTTCATAATCGGCTTCATCAAGTTCTACCAGGGCAAGGACGAGCACGGCCCCATGCATTCCAAGAACGTCGTGATGGCATTGGTGTTATGGCTCCTGAGCTTTATCATACCGTTCATGAGCGTAGCGTTCACCCCGACATACAGCTACTTTGGCACAAACAGTTTCGATGCGTACCTCAACTCCGTGAGGACGTATGTCATTGCGAGCGCCGTGCTGAACCTGGTTGGCCAGCTGATGTCCGCGCTGATGTTCATGACGATAGTCAAGGCATTCACTCAGGAGGAGAAGGGCAAGTTCATGATAGGTACCATTCTCATCCTCGTCGGGCCGATAATTGGCATCATCGTGGCGGTGGCACTCATAGGCGGAACCGCCAGTGGCTTGTCGTACACCAGCATTGCTTCGGCCCTGAGCGGCTTCACGGCAATATCCTCGATGGGCGGCATAGTGGGCCTTATCGGGTACTTCTTCTTCTACCTAGGGTACAAGAGCATCCTCAACAAGATGAACATGGGCGTTATCAGGCCCATGATGCCGATGATGATGCCCATGCCCGGCATGATGGCCCCCGCACCTGGATATCCGGCACCCATGCCGATGTACCAGCAGCCGGGCCCCCCGCCCCAGTACCAGCAGCAGCCGGCGTACGGCGCGCCGCCGCCGGCATACCCGCCTCAGTACCCGCCCCAGCAGCCACCCCAGTATCCGCCGCCGCAGTACTGATTTTTCCACAAAGGCCGGGAGCGGTTTTTCGCTCCCGGCGCAGTTGTTTTGTTCGCTCTAGTGCACAATGCTTATTATATGAAATATCGTTCTCGAAGATATAATGGGCCCGAGGGGCCCCGGTCCTGTTTGGAGGGAAGCAACGTGGATGTGAGAGCGCATGTCAGCCAAAGGCTCCCGGCAACGATATTGCTCGCGCTGGCCCTTTTGCTGCCGGTCTCGCCCGCGCTCGCGTCCGAGGAGCAGGAGCCCAACGATTCCTTCGCGCAGGCCATCGAGATATTGAACGATACCGAGAGCTGGACAGGCAACCTCAGCACGACTGACAACGCGGACATGTACAAGGTCATGCTCAACCGCACGCCCGATTACTTCGATTCCATCCATGCGGACATGAACAAGCTGACCTCCGGCGGACGGGTGCGCGTCTACCTTTACGATTCCCTTGGATACAGGATGTCGTGGAACTCCACCACCGCCACGGGGGTCATCACGGTCTCGGGCACCACACCCGCGACGGGATATGTGTACATCGTTGCGCTGCTGTGGTCATCCAATGTCGCTGTCGGGTACGAGCTAAATTTCACCAGGACGAACAACACATTGAACCTGGGCCTCCTCGATTCCAATAACCTGCCCGCCGACGCGGTCACGGTCCAGAACGGCTACAGGAACGATACATACCTTGACCAGATGTACGACGCCGCCGATTATTACCTGATAGACCTGAACGTCCAGCCGGCCTACAGGGACTCGCTAGCGGTCTTCGTCAAGATGCCGCTCGGCGGCGATTACGTGGTCGAGCTCTACAGGCCAGGCAACTCGTCCTATGTATTCGTCGCGGACGAGGGGAACATATTCACTCCCGATTTCGGCATCAACGAGACCCTCTACTATATCCCGCAGGACGCGGGCGATTACATTATCCGCATATGGGCGGAACACGGGGCGGGCAACTACACTATAAACGTGCGCGTGTACCGCGGCTTTTCAGACAACGACAATGACCTGGCCAATGCGACAACCCTGTCCCAGGACGGCGACACGTCGGGCAATGTCACCCTCAATTACGATACCGAGGATTATTACAGGGTCCTGCTCCGCAGCGATACGACCATCTACGTGACGCTCACAGTCCAGGACTACGACGCCGACGTCCAGCTGCCGGTCATCAATGTGTGGCTTTTGGACCCGAGCCACAATTTCGTGAACAGCTCCACGGCGGCCCAGTCCGTCAAGAAGGTGGGCCATGTCGTGGTGGAGCCGGGCTGGTACTTCGTCAAGGTGGGCGCGGCGCGCAACAGCGCCGGGGCGTTCCTCCTGAACATGACCACGGTCCAGCCGCCGGAGGTCATCATTCCCGAGCTGACGGTCGTCTTCGATGAGGACAACAGCACGTCCGTCGAATTGGCCACGGTCTTCAAGGACCCGCGCTCATTGCCGCTGGCCTACAATGTCTCCAAGGGGGAGCATCTGAACATCACGCTCACGTGCGCCACTGTGAACATCGTGCCCCAGCCCGACTGGAGCGGGCGAGAGGTGCTTGTGCTGACCGCGACCAATGTGGAAGGCAAATTATCCACGGCCAGGCTCAATATCACCGTGAGGCCCGTGAACGATGCGCCGAGAGCCCTGCATTCGGACCTTAATTTCAGCATGGACGAAGATGACATCTTCACGCTGCCCATGAGCGTCTTCGCATTGTTCGATGATGTCGACGGGGATTCCCTCGCTTACACAGTGGACGGCGCGGTGAACCTTGTCGTCAAGATAGACCCGCTCGGTGCCGTGACGATCGCACCGGTGAAGGACTGGTACGGCACGGAAACATCCTATATCGTTGCGACCGACACGGCGAATGCCACCGCACAGGTCGGGGTCACAATCAAGGTCATGGCACAAAACGACCCGCCCGTGGTCGTCTGGAGCCCTGGAAACCTGTCATTCTCCGAGGACACATCGACGGCAATCGACCTCAGGAAGGTCTTCATGGACCCGGACGGCGACGCTCTGGCCTACAGCGTAACGGGGAACCTCCTGCTCAATATCACAGTCATCAATGGCAACGCAACCGTCAAGCCGTTCTACGCGGACTGGTTCGGGAGCGAGAGCGTGATGTTCATCGCCCGCGACACGAGCAACGCGTCCACGGCCGTGGTGGTCAACTTCACGGTGACGCCGGTCAACGACCCGCCCCGCATCTGGAGGAGCATCCCCAACATGATAATCCAGGAGGACCAGACGGTGAGGCTCTTCAACCTCAGCACCTACTTCAAGGATGTCGACGCCGAGAGGCTGATTTTCACCTCGAGCGGCTCCACGCATGTCGGTGTGACCATAGGCTCGGACGACTGGGTGACATTCTCGCCCATGTCCAACTGGTCCGGCACGGAGATGCTGGTCTTCGTGGCGGAGGACCCGCTGGGTGAGAGGGCGCAGCTTATGTTCAACCTGACGGTCGAGCCCGTGGACGATGCGCCCGAGCTGGGCCAGCCCAGCGTGACCCCATCGAAAGGAGATACCACCACGAGCTTCACGTTCACCGTCGTGTGCAAGGATATCGACAGCGCTAGCGTCGTCGTCAAGCTCATTGTGGGCAGGAAGATTTTGCCCATGGAGCGCGTGAGCGGAAACCTCACGGTCGGTGCGACTTATCAGGCCAGGACCACGCTCGCCGCCGGCGACAGCCCATTCTTCTTCCAGGCCGAGGACGGGGAGAAGAGCGCCGCCACCTCGAGCAAGGACCTCAAGGTCGAGGCCAGGTCCGCCGACAATACGGTCATCTACATAGGCCTCGCAGTGATCACGCTGGTCGTCATATTGCTGGCCCTCGTGTTCACGCCTTCCAGGAGGAAGAGGGACTGGGAGGAGATGGACGAGGAGGAATAAGGTGCGCCTCAGAACGCTTGCGCTGGCGCTCGTTGTGCTGGCTGCGCTCATACCGGCCCCGGCGACCGGAGCCGGCCGCGAGATGGACGGGAACAACACGTTCGAGACCGCCACCCAGCTGGGCGCTAGCGGCTACATTTCCGACACGGTCAACGAGGTCGATGACAGATCGGATTTCTACAGGCTCACGGCGAGCGCGGGCACCATCATCAACATATCGATATTCATCCACGATTGGGATGCGGCGGACCCTGCCAAGGTCAACTTCGAATTGTACCTTTTCACTCCGATGAAACAGATGGCCGCCTTTTCAGCCAGCAAGCTGAAGTACGATTCCGTGGCGGCGCTGGCGGTCATGAGCGGGACCTATTACATCGCCGTCAACGTCACGGCGGGCTCCGGCGCCTACACGCTTGACTACTCGACGGGGCAGGCGCGCATCGTTACCACCGGAATGACCATCAAGGGCTACCTCAACACGGCCTCGAACCACTATTCCGACTGGTACCGTGTCGAGCTGAAGGGAGATG
>Ga0315290_10001854_pt1 | contig 14663 bp, 12 predicted proteins | sample YL17G12_0_MG_FD_203627 | JGI IMG/M metagenome (GOLD analysis project Ga0315290, IMG submission 203627) | Sediment microbial communities from Yellowstone Lake, YNP, Wyoming, USA - YL17G12_0 | ecosystem: Environmental > Aquatic > Freshwater > Lake > Sediment | place: USA: Wyoming | collected... | reverse complement strand
CATTTTGCCCTGGGCGTACTGCAGCAGAGCAGCTCCGAAAGCATCCTTGAACGGCTGGCCAGGGAACAGGGTGAAGTACCAAGGCACGCTGTATAAGTCCGGATTGCCCGCATAACGAAGCACTTCTCGGGCTAAAGGATCGGTCGGCCGCTCGGCCTCAGTAAATGTGTCGAACGGTGTCATGAACTTCAGATCGTTGGTGACGAAGGCTTTGCCGGTGGGGCTGCTGTAAAGCCACCAAATGAAGTCCGCGGCAAGTTTCTGTTTCTCGGTTGAAGCCTGTTTGTTGATGGCGAAGAAGTTCTCGGTGCCGATGTTCAGACCTTGCTTCTCTTCGCCTGGCATGCCGGTGTAGATGGGCAGGTACTTAATATCCTCAGGCTTGACGGTGTTGCCATCAACCCCCGAAATCTGACCCCAGGCCCAGTTGCCGTTCTGTACCATCGCGCACTGGCCAAGGGCAAACTCTGCCATGGAATCATCCACGCTCTTGCTGCCCAGCAGGGTCGGGGCAACGGTGGAATTGTTGATGTAGAGATCAAAAATGTTCTTGTAATTCGCATCGTACTGGAATTTGACCTCGGCCGTGGCGGCCGGATCGCTCAGGTTGAGCTTGTTATCCCGGAACTCATAGAAGATCGGTACGTCGGCCAGGTGGGTCTGCCAGCGCCAGTCTTCGCCCGGCTTGAGCGAGGTGGAGCAGAACACGCCGCCGATGCCCAGGGCATCCTTCTTGGCCTGCATGTCCTCAACAACAGCCTTAAGTGTTGCGAAGTTGTTGATCTCATCCATCGACTTAGCCTTGGCGCCATCGGCGGCGAAGTACTTGGTCATGATGGCGTTGTTGTAAATGATCCCGTAGCCTTCAATAACGTACGGGAGACCGTACACACCAGCGCCATCGGTGACCGCGAGGGTCTTGTCGGTAAGGTGCTTGTACAGCTCGGTGCCTGACAGGTCGGCGGTGTAATCTTTCCAGGCGGCTTAGCCGACCGGACCATTGATCTGGAACAGGACCGGGGGATCGGACTTGGCGATTTCAGACTTCAAGGTCTGTTCGTAAGTTCCAGACGCCGCAGTGACCACTTTGAGGGTGTTGCCGGTTTCCGCTTTCCACGCATCGGCAATCTTTGCGTAAGTTTCAGCGACTTCCGGCTTGAAATTCAGGTAGTATAGCTCTTGGGCGGCTGGGGCAGTAGTAGCAGCCGGGGCATTCGTCGCAGCTGGGGCAGTAGTGGCAGCTGGGGCAGCAGGAACTTCGGGTGGTGTTGCGGGAGTTCCGCAAGCTGCGAGCGCAAAGCTTGCGATCAGCATTAAGCTGATCAAAGTGAATATCTTTTTATTCATTTTCTCTTTTCTCCTTTGTAAAAATGCAGAAGCGATCTCACTTCTTCTTGAAAAGGTTTTATACGAAATTTAACGATTATCTCTATCACCAGGCTCTTCTAGTTATTCAATTAATTTTAGATGTTGGATTTGCAGTCACCTCCTCTCAGGTCTATCCGCATAGAGGCGATTTTCATTGTTTTCGACAGTGGGCAGATGAGACTAGAATATAATCATATCTTATCACGTTGATTATCTTTGTCAAGTTTCTAAGTATAAAAATTGAGGCTGTCCAGAAAGAAGCTCCAGACAGCCCGAAAAGTGTAAAAACGGGGTTGAAAACGAGAAGACAAAAAAGTTGGCGGCTAAATGGCCGCCAACTTTTTCAAATTATGGGCGATACTCACCAAACCCCACTCTGTTGTCACCTTATCTTGCCCTCGCAGATGGAATCTGCGGAAGCCCATATTGTGTTTCACAATACCAAATACCGTCTCCACTTCGGTGGAACGTTTTGCACGTAAGCGCTGCCCCTGCTCGGTGGTGAGGTTGGCTCTGGCCTGGTGGCGGTATTCCAGTAAGCGGAGGCTGATGCGGATCGTGCGGTTGCCCTTGGCCTTGGTGCACTCAGGTTTGAGCGGACATTCGTAAATGCGCCGGAGGGTCAGGTAGCCGTTCTCAGTGGTATAGCGGGAAGTGGATTGGAACAGCAGGCGTTGCTTGGCCGGGCAGATAAATTCGTCCTGGTCTGGGTCATACTCAAAGTTCTCGGCCAGGAACTTGCGTTTGCGCAGAAGTTCGGCTTTGCGAAAATGGTGAGTATCCTGGTAGAAAGTGTTGTACTTGAGGAAGTTTCCTAAAGAGTGCTGTTCCAGATAGGCATAGTTTTCTTCACTGCCGTAGCCTGCATCCGTGACGATGTTTTTCGGAAGGCAGCCGAAATGGGTGCGCAGGTTTTCCAGATGGGGGATCAGACAGGCTGTGTCGCCTGCCCGTCCATGCACGCTGAACCCCACGATAAACTGGCCTTCGGTTCCGATCTGCAGTTGTAGGCCGGTTTGGACCAGGGTTTTTCGGCTCCCCGATCTTCCTTCATGCGCATGCAGCTGGCATCCGCTTCGATCTTCGTCCCATCCAGAAAATAGTTCTCCAGCTTTACTTGCCCTCCCGCCGCCAGGTATTCCATCACCTGACTGAATACGTCTCCGATGACGGCCTTCATCCGCTTCCCCCGAAAATCATTGATCGTTCGAAAGTCCGGACAATTCTCCCAACTGATCCACATAAAGTGGATATTCTCCCGCAAGGCTTCCGCGATCCGCCGCGACGAATAGATCCGCCTAGCATATGCATACACCAGCACCTTCAGCAGCATTTTGGGATGATAGCTCGATGTTCCTCCCCCCTTATACTGCGCCAGCAGTGCATTCACATCGATCTGCTCGACCGCCTTATTGACCACCCGCACCACGTGCTTCTCCGGGATCTTCTCTTCATAGCTCGGCGGCAGCAAGGCGTTCTGGTTCATCACATACGGCTTGAATACGGGAGCGGCGGGTTTTCTTTTCGTGCCCCCATTGAATCACGCCTCTTTAAAAAAATCAAGGGGCTATCCACTACTTTTTGGATAGCCCCTTATTAGGGTGAAAATTAATTTGATATTCAGCGCTGAATAGCTTTCCAGCCGGCGTATGCAGCGGTTGAACCTAGCTCCGATTCGATCCGTAGTAATTGGTTGTATTTTGCGACCCGATCAGAGCGGGCAGGGGCACCTGTTTTAATTTGGCCCATATTTAGGGCGACGGCTAGGTCGGCAATGGTCGAGTCTTCGGTTTCGCCAGAACGATGCGAGGTCACAGCTCGCCAGCCGGCGCGATGACAGGTTTCAACGGCTTCGATGGTCTCGGTCAAAGTCCCGATCTGATTCAGTTTGACAAGTAAGGCATTCGCGGCATTCTCTTTAATGGCCTTGCGAACTCGTTCGGGGTTGGTCACCAGGAGGTCATCACCTACGATCTGAATCTTGCTTCCAAGCTCCTTGACCATCAATTTCCAGGCATCCCAGTCGTCCTGAGCCAAACCATCTTCGATGGAAACGATAGGGTATTGGTTCACCCAGTTCTTCCAGAAATCCACCATTTGAGCGCCGGTTAATTTTTTTCCCTCTTTGCGAAGGTTATAGGTTTTTGATTCTTCGTCATAGAGTTCCGATGCGGCGGGATCCAGCGCAATCGCTACATCTTGATTTAAACCTGCTTTAAAGCCAGCTTTTTCGATCGCTTCTAAGATAACTTCGACTGCTTCATTATTTGCCTTAAGGGCTGGCGCGTATCCACCTTCATCACCGACCAAAGTGGCATAACCTTTTCCCTTCAAGACTGATTTTAGGGAATGATAGATTTCCGCGCCCCAACGAAGACCTTCCCTGAATGATGAGGCTCCAAATGGCATCACCATGAATTCCTGAGCATCAGTGGATTGCCACCCGGTATGGGCGCCGCCATTTAGGATGTTTAACATAGGGACAGGAAGAACGTGGGCATAAACACCACCAATATATCGGTAGAGCGGCATCCCAAGAGAATTCGCTGCGGCTTTCGCCACAGCCAGACTTACGCCGAGCGTGGCATTGGCGCCCAATTTTGCCTTGTTGGGTGTTCCATCGAGCTCGAGCAGTGCAAAGTCAATTCCGCGCTGATCAGTTGCGTCCCAACCAAAAAGTTCATCACTGATGAGGTTGTTGACGTTATCAACAGCTTGGAGAACTCCTTTCCCCAGGTAGCGTTTCTTGTCACCATCGCGTAATTCCAATGCCTCGTGAATTCCGGTGGACGCTCCCGATGGAACAGCGGCACGTCCCCATGCGCCATCTGCGAGAACCACTTCAACTTCGACGGTTGGATTTCCCCGCGAATCCAATATTTCCTGGCTAGTGATTGTTTCAATAGTTGTGTCCATTCCTTCTCTCCTTATAAAAAAATATGATTGCAAGCGAATATAACCAATGTAGTATATCTTATTTTATTAGAGCCTGTGGAGACTTTAAAGGAGCATCAAATAAGTCGAAGCGAGGTTCATTTTGGTAAAATAGACTAAGATGGATGAGAAAAAGTAAAGGAATAATTTTGAATATTCGCGATAAGGGCAACCATGATCCGAGAGATGATATGACTTTTGTTTTTCACGAAACAATTGTCCGTAAGATCCTGGTCATCGTTTTCGGCACATTGTTTAAAGCATTTATGGTTCTAAAAGTAGAAGGGCTTGAAAATTTGCCCGGTCAAGGCGCTTGCGTGCTGGCAGCAAACCATCTTTCCGGTATGGATGTCTTTCCGCTTCAATTTTCTTTGCCACGTTCCTTGTTTTTTATGGGAAAAGCCGATTCATTTCGAAATCCCTTGAGCAGTTGGTTATTACGGCAGTTAGGAGCATTTCCAGTTCAGAGCGGGGTAAGCGATCGGTGGGCACTGGAGCACTCAAGAAAGGTATTGGATAAAGGATTGATGCTGGCGTTATTTCCTGAAGGCACCCGTTCCAGAGGCAGAGGATTATCGGTTGCCAAGACTGGAGCGGCTCGGCTCGCTATCGAGAAGAATGTTCCCATTGTTCCCCTGGCAATCAATGGAAGCAGGGATCTACTTAAGAAATTCCCTCACCGTGCTCCTGTGACCATTTCTATTTGTGCTCCGATTTTACCTGACGCCGACGACGATCCGTTGTCGTTGACCGACAGGGTTATGTTCTCACTCGCCAGAAAATTGCCTCAAGAAATGAGAGGCGCTTATTCGGAAGTTCCAACGGGTTTCATGCATTAATAGAAGATTATTACAGAATTTATTTATTTCTTTTCCGTGGCTTTTTCGCAATCCCAGCATATTCCTTCGACGCCTTAACTAAACCAACAAAAAGCGGGTGTGGTCTATTGGGTCGCGAGAGAAATTCAGGGTGAAATTGGCTAGCAACCATGAAAGGATGGTCGCTAATTTCCGCAATTTCCACCAACCTACCATCCGGTGAAATACCCGAAAATACCATTCCCTTCTTTTCGAATTCATCGCGGAAGGCATTGTTGAATTCAAAGCGGTGTCGGTGGCGCTCTTCGACATGGGATACCCCATAGGCTGTAGCGGCTTTGGAGCCGGGAAGAAGAGCGCACGGATACAGCCCAAGCCGCATTGTGCCGCCCATGTCGGTTACCGACCGTTGATCCAACATCAAATCGATGACAGGTGTATTCGTAGTTTTGTCAAACTCGGTAGAATTGGCATCTTCATGACCGAGGACATTTCTGGCAAATTCGATGCACATGAGCTGCATCCCGAGGCAGAGTCCAAGGTAGGGGATTTTTTTCTCTCGGGCATATCGGGCGGCTAGAATTTTACCTTCAGTCCCTCGGGACCCGAACCCACCTGGCACGATGATCCCGTTCGCCTGCTCCAGTACTTCCCAGCCTTTTCCCTTTTCAAGATCAGATGAATGAACCCAAAGAATTTGCACCTCGACGCCATTGGTCAGGGCGGCGTGTTTGAGTGATTCTCTCACCGACATGTATGCGTCATGAAGTTCTACGTATTTTCCGACAAGGGCTATTTTAATTTCAGGTTTAGGTTTCTTGACTTCAGTGACCAGCTTTTCCCACGCTTTCCAGTCCGGTTTTTGCCGGGGAGTAAGGCCCAGTTTTTCAATGACATATTCGCCAATTCCTGCCTTTTCCAAGAGCAGCGGGACTTCATAAAGCACTTTGGTAGTGGTCATTGGGACTACTGCTTTCTTGTCCACGTCGCAAAATAAAGCGATTTTGTCGCACAAATCGTCCGTGAGAGGGTTATCCGACCGGGCGATGATCATATTGGGAGAAATACCAATCGAGCGTAATTCAGCCACGGAATGTTGGGTTGGCTTGGTTTTCAATTCATCTGTTGCGCCAATGTAAGGTAGCCAGGTTACATGGATAAAGAAAGTATTTTCCCTCCCCACTTCAGTTCTAAGTTGCCTTAACGCCTCAAGGAATGGGAGCGATTCAATGTCGCCGACGGTTCCTCCGACCTCCACCAACACGATATCTGCTTTCATGACCTTCTCGACGAGCAAAATGCGACGTTTGATTTCATTAGTGATATGAGGAATAACTTGAATTGTGCCGCCAAGGTAGTCTCCGCGGCGTTCTTTTTGAATCACTTCTGCGTAAACCTGTCCAGTTGTAAAATTGCAAACTCTACCAAGGCGAATGTCAATAAATCTCTCATAATGACCAAGGTCGAGGTCGGTCTCTGCACCATCATCGAGCACGAAAACTTCCCCGTGCTGATATGGAGACATGGTTCCTGGGTCCACGTTAATATAGGGATCCAGTTTTTGCACCGCTACTGAAAATCCTCGTTGCTTAAGAACCCGCCCGAGAGCAGCGGCCGTGACTCCTTTTCCCACCGAACTCACAACACCTCCGGTAAAAAAGATATATTTAGCAGTCATTTTCACCTCATTAAGAATGAATAGGAAAAGCGAATGGCACCTAATTAATAGAGAAGTGGGGAGGGAGCTTTGTCAGCGCCCTCCCCACTTGGGTAGACGAAAAACCGATTTATGTGGGTATTTGATAATTTGTCTCATCCTACCAATTTTAGCAAATCTTCAGCAGCACGACGCATTTCGAGGAAAATCAAGCCCAGTTTGGCTTCCTGCCTTGCGAGTGCGGTTAATACGGCTTCATCACCTACGGCGGTCAGAACTATAAAGCCCTTTGTCCCTTTGATGTAGACCTGCTCAAGCGACCCACGGCCAAGCTCAGTAGCGATCCGTTCGCCAAGGGAGAGCATGGCAGCGGACATGGCTGAAACGCGGTCTTCTTCAACTTCTGCAGGAAGCGCGGATGCCATGATCAGACCGTCGACAGAAACGACTGCCGAGGCTTCGATGTCTGGTGATGCAGCCTGCATTGCTCGTAGGCGGTCCACCATTTGTTGGCTTCGGGATTTACTCATTGAGAGATCTCCGGGAAATAAGGCTATTTAATTGCACTATGAAATTATACGCTAAAAGAATAAATGTGACCAATAGTCCAGATGGCATAATCGTATGAAATTCAGATGACAGTTGACGGCTAAGGCCTATTAAAGAAGGTTGATTTTTCCGATACCGCAAATAAGAATCGTATTTCTTTTACATTCTCAATCAATGTTACACGGGTTATTCTATATTTTATAGGAAAAGTTATGAGAAAACGCTAATTCATGTTAAACTTAACGATTGCATACACTAATTTCCTTGGATAATAATTGTGCGTAATACTCGAGAAATCCGAAATGCAGTTAAGCTTGTTTTGATTTTGCCGGTTTTTTTGGCAGCAATTTTGCCATTTTTAACTTCAACAGCTGAAGCTCAAGGAAAAAAATCCACTCCTACATCTACCTCGATAAGAACTTCCACAACAACACCATCGGTGACGCCAACGGATTCTCTAAATGTTTTCGAAACCCCCAACACGCCAACGACGGACCCTTTATCCATCTATATTTCTGAACCACTTGAAGGTAGAACGGTATCGGGAGTTGTTGACGTGAAGGGAACCACAGATGTTGTGGGTTTTGCTCATCAGGAAGTTGAGTTTTCTTATCAAGCAAACCCGACCGGCACCTGGTTTCTTCTCTCGAGAAGTAATCAAGGAGTGAGGAATGGATCATTGGTATTATGGGATACGAATACTATTTCTGATGGCGATTATGTGATCCGACTGAGGGTCTTCTTTTCGGATGGTTCAGGGCGTGATACGTTGGTTAAAGGAATAAAGGTTAGAAATTATACGGTTACTCAAGCGCTTGCCCCCACCTCTACGCAAAAAACAATGCCGACAAGCCTCCCTTCGAAAACTGTAACATCAACTCCATCTCCGCAGGCAACTCCGACTTTATTTCCAGCAAATTCAGCTGAATTGCCTTCTTCGCAAGTATGGTCGAGTTTGGGGCGTGGAGCTGCAGTGACGGTTGTCCTATTCTTGATATTTGGATTATTGCTTAGATCAAGGAAAAAGAGTGTCTAAATGTCAGACGAATTCCCATTGTTGATCATCGGTCTTGGTAACCCAGGTCGCGAATATAAGGAGAATCGACATAATGTCGGTTTTATGCTCGTGGATCGCCTCGCTGTCCGATTTGACACAAGGAATATGAAGGTCCAATCGAAAGCCATCGTCATTTCCACGCTAAGGGAAGGTCGAAAAATAATATTAGCAAAGCCTCAAACTTTTATGAATCTCTCCGGAACTTCCGTACAAGGATTAATGCGGTTTTATAAGTTACCTTTGGAAAATCTTCTTGTAGCACATGACGATCTTGATCTCCCTTTTGGCACGTTGCGAATTCGCCCTGGAGGTGGCCCAGGTGGACAAAAGGGTGTCGGGGACATAATTACGAAATTGGGTACTCAGGATATCGCTAGATTGCGCATAGGCATTGACCACCCGCCCGGCAGAATGGATCCGGCCAATTACGTTTTGCAGGATTTCCCATCCAAGGAATTAATTGCCTTATCCCAGATTCTTGACCGAGCGGCCGATTCAGCTCAGACGTGGATAGCAGAAGGTCTGGACGCCGCTATGAATAAATTTAACGGTTCCGTCGTAGTCTGACTTACCACAATCAGAACCATTTGATCCACTCTCCTCATTCATGAAATTTATTCTCGATAAAATTCGTAGCACTTCGGAATATCAATCTTTCCTGAGATCGGTTAAGGAAAATATTAGACTTGCTGGATTGGGTTTGCCCCGCGCAGCCCGATTACCTCTGCTATGTGCCCTGCAGATGGATATCAATCGTCCGGTCGTGCTATTAACCGACCGCGCCGATCATGCCTTAATCCTCTTTGATGAGCTGGCGTTTTGGGCGCCGGATTCACCGCGTTATTTATTTTCTGAACCCAATCCGTTGTTTTATGAAGAGGCTGCCTGGGGAAACTCCACAAGACGCGAGCGATTATTAACTCTGACTGCGCTTTCACAATACCATCTTCCTTTTGGTGAAAAACCCGCGTCGCCTCCCGTAATTGTTTCCAGTGCTAGGGCGGCTATGACGCGAACCATGCCCAGACGCGATTTCCTTAAAGCGAGCAAGCGATTATCTATAGGGCAATCGTTCAAAATCGAGTCCCTTGTCCATGAGTGGGTTGAGCTTGGTTACCAGGTGGAGGACACCGTTGTTGAAGCGGGACAGATTTCAAGGCGCGGTGGAATTCTGGATATCTGGGTGCCGGCGGATTCCTATCCTTCACGGCTCGATTTCTTTGGGGACGAGATAGAAACTATTCGTCAATTTGATCCTGCAACCCAAAGGACCCTTACCAGACTAGATACATTGCTTGTGACGCCAGCCCGGGAATTCATTGCTTCAGAAAAAGCCATGCCCGATTTCCCAGGTTCCGGTGGTCAGGAAACATCAGAATTTCATATCCCTTTGATCTATAAAAATGCTGCAAGTTTACTGGATTATCTTCCGCCTCGTTCACTGGTGCTTGTGGATGACTTGAGTATGGTTGAAAGCATGGTTTCGGAAATTGAGGAGCAAGCAGTTAAATTCAGGCAGGAAAGCATCGAAGAAGGAACTCTACCAAGTGATTTCCCCGTTCCTTACATATCCTGGTCCGAACTTTACGATAACCTACAAAACCAGCCATGGTTTGAGCTTGGGCATTCTACAGAATCCGAAACTGGGGAATCAAACGCTCTCGCAGCACTGTTTGGACATGGGCCACGGTTTGGAGGGCATCTAAAGTCGTTTGTTGAACATTTGAATGAAGTGGATGCATCCAGTGAACAGGTAATCATCGTCTCCCGTCAGTCAGAACGTTTGCAGGAATTATGGAACGAATCGCCTCAGGCGTCATCGTCAGACGAAAACCTTCAGTTCACGGAAGCAAGTCTTTCCGAGGGTTTCATACTCGAAAACCTGCATCTTATTTCTGATTCTGAAATCTTTGGCTGGGAACGTCCCCAGCCTCGCGCCCGACAAAAACCGGTCGTGGAAGCGCCAGAAGCCATATTCGCCGATCTCCGTCAGGGTGATTTTGTAGTCCACATCGACCACGGCATCGGCCGGTATGCTGGATTGGTCCAGCGCACTTTGGAAGGGCACGAACGCGAATTCCTCGCTGTTGAATATGAGGGCGGGGCGATGGTCTTCGTTCCAGTTCATCAAGCAGACCGTTTGACTCGATATATCGGTTCAGAGGGCGGGACTCCATCTCTCTCGCGGTTGGGAGGCGTCGAATGGACATCGACCAAGTCCCGGGTAAGGGAAGCTGTCCAACAAATTGCCGAGGAATTGTTGGATTTGTATGCCCGCCGCCATGTTTCACGCGGTTATGCATTTAAAGCTGATACGATCTGGCAAAAGGAGCTTGAGGACAGTTTCCCTTATTTGGAAACGGCCGATCAGGGGCAGGCCATCGGTGACATCAAGCGGGATATGGAATCTCCACGCCCCATGGATCGTCTCCTATGTGGCGATGTCGGTTATGGGAAAACCGAGGTGGCTTTACGCGCGGCGTTCAAGGCAGTGATGGATGGCCGCCAGGTCGCGATTCTTGTCCCAACCACTGTGCTGGCTCAGCAGCATTATGAAACTTTCAAGCAACGGCTAGCTGCCTACCCCGTGACGGTGGAGATGCTTTCCCGTTTTCGAACCCACCGCGAGCAAAGTGAGATTCTCAGGTTACTTCTTCTTGGTAAAGTCGATATCATCATTGGCACGCATAGATTGATCTCACAGGATGTCGAGTTCAAGGATCTGGGATTGGTAATCATTGATGAAGAACAAAGATTTGGAGTAACCCATAAGGAGCACCTGAAGAAACTCCGCACTGAAGTGGATGTTCTCACCCTGACAGCGACTCCCATACCGCGAACCCTGTACATGGCTCTGACTGGCGTGCGAGATATTTCGAATTTGAACACTCCTCCAGAAGAACGATTACCAATCATCACACATGTCGGACCCTATTCCCCGCGCCTCGCCCGTCAGGCGATATTGCGTGAACTTGAGCGAGGTGGGCAGATATTCTTTGTACATAATCGAGTGCAGACCATTTACTCGATGAAAATGCATCTTGAGAAATTAGTTCCTGAAGCACGGATTGGCATTGGACATGGTCAATTGCCTGAAACTGAACTGGCGAATGTCATGCATCAGTTTAACGAAGGTGAAATTGACATCCTTTTATCTACTACTATTATCGAATCAGGCCTTGATATCCCTAATGCGAATACGCTGATCGTTGATCGGGCGGATACTTTCGGCCTGGCTCAACTTTACCAGTTGCGCGGACGTGTCGGCCGAGGGGCTGTGCGTGCTTATGCATACTTTTTCCGGCATCGAAAGAAACCTCCTACCATCGATGGACAGGAACGGTTGGAAGTTATCGCTGAAAATTCACAGTTAGGCGCGGGATATTCCATCGCAATGCGAGACCTTGAAATCCGGGGTGCAGGCGAGTTGCTTGGGACCCGGCAGTCCGGACATATCGCCAGCGTGGGATTCCATCTTTATACTCGTATGCTTGCTGCGGCTGTAAAGGCAATTCGTCGAGCTGCCACCGCGGCTGCCGAGAGTGGAAAACCTGAAGCAGCGCAGGCTTTAGCTGCACTCGCCAGAATGCCTGCCTCAGTCTTGGATATTGATATCAAAGAACCTGTTGCTGTGGACCTCCCGTTGGCAGTGGGAATCCCTCGGACCTATATCGCCAACCAGGATTTGCGCCTAAGGCTGTATAGACGTTTAGCCAGCCTTCGTGATGAAGGTGAGATCGACGCTCTATCATCGGAATTCAGCGACCGATTTGGGACTTTCCCCGAAATGGTGCAAAACTTGTTTTACCAGATGCGAGTCAAACTGAGGGCTGATGCGGCTGGGCTTTTCTCAGTCAGTGCGGAAGGTGGTCAGCTTGTTTTGAGATTCCCCGCGCTTTCTGAGGGGATGGCGGCTCGACCTCTCCCTGATCTTGGTTCCCAGGTGCGCGGAGGTAAAAATGCCTATTGGTGCACATTCCTAAAAGATGACGATTGGATGGACCGGCTTCTAACTGTGTTGGATAAACTAAAAAGCAGGACTGTGGAAGGTATTGATGTAAAATTCTTACCTTCTCCGTAAGACAAAAGACTTGTAGAAAGATTAATTATTGGTGCATTCTCGCCTATAATTAATCATAATTCGATTTGAATGGAAAATGGAGGTATTATGTCCGACAACAAAATTTTATATCTGTCTCGTGCTGATGTTGAAGCAGTCAATTTGGAAATGTCGACAATTATTGATTTGCTGCAACAGGCATTTACGGATAAGGGTCATGGCAAAGTTGAAATGCCGCCCAAGCCTGGAATTCATACCATGCCGGACGCATTTATTCATGCCATGCCAGCTTATATCCCATCCATGAAATCCGCCGGTATCAAATGGGTATCAGGTTATCCGGAGAATTTCCGCAGAGGGCTGCCGTATATTTCCGGTTTATTGATCCTGAACGACGATGAAACAGGGATTCCATACGCGGTCATGGATTGCACATGGATAACAGCTTATCGCACAGGAGCGGCTTCCGCATTGGCCGCCAAGTATCTGGCGAATCCTAAAAGTGAAATTACAGGCATACTTGCCTGTGGAGTTCAAGGGCGCACCAACCTTGAGGCATTGAAATGCATCTTCCCGATCAAGCGTGCGTATGCGTACGACATTCGATCGGATGTTCAGGCAAGTTATACAAGGGAAATGTCTGAAAAATTGAACGTGGAAATCGTGAGTGTCCTGGACCCAAAACAGGCAGTGGTGGAATCTGACCTGGTCGTGACTTCCGGTCCAATCTTGAAACATCCCAAGCCGACCATAGAACAAAATTGGATGAAAGAGGGCTCGTATGCTTCGGCTGTTGATTTTGATTCATATTTCACGGGCGCTGCCTTGGCTCAAATGGACCGGATTTCCACGGACGACCATGCTCAATTCCAATACTATAAATCCGTGGGATATTTCCAGCAAACTCCTGATCCCTATGCAGATCTGGGCGAAATCGTCGCCGGATTAAAGCCCGGGCGCCAATCGGACAAGGAACGTACCCTGGCGATCAACCTTGGTTTGGCGATGGATGATATGGCGGTCGCACCTGAGATTTATCGGCGTGCTAAGGCTAAAGGATTAGGGACTCTCCTTTCGCCATAAGAAATCGCTTATGAAAGTGTTTCGTGGGATTTTCGTTACCTTGCCAATAATCATTTTGGCTGCTTGCAATCTGCCTCGCGGAGGTCCGGAACCGGCACTCAACCCGGACCTCGTCGCGACCATGGTCGAAGAGACCCTGGCTGGCTTCTCTTCGCCAACAGTGAATGTTACCGTGACTGCACCCGTCATTCCATCTTCACCGCCCATCTCGCAGCCAACCCAGACTCCTTCCTTGGGAAAAGCCTCAGGCAAGGTATGTTTCCCAAGTTCCGGAAGGACAGACCTGAGAGGATTTTTCCAAGAAACTACACGCGGAACGTTATCCGAACTGGCAATTCCGGACAGTGCCAATGACTATGAGATAGCTCTCGATCCGGGGAATTACATTGCTTACGCCTGGCTGCCGGATTTCTCCAAAAGCGGCATGTATTCCTCCGGTTCAGGTCCAACCCCTTTTGATGTCGTCTCAAGTCAGACTACAATCGACATCAATCTTTGTGATTGGAGTCACGGTCCTTTTGACGTCCCCTATCCGCCAGGGTATCCGGCACAACAAACAACGGGAACAGTCACCGGTGATATTACTTATCCCTATGGGGCAATTCCTAAATTGACAATTGTCGCATTTAGCAAGACCACACCTTACTGGTATTGGGTAGGGATCGGATCTGGCCAGAGTGCATATTCAATCAACAGCTTGCCTCCTGGAGATTACCTGATCGTTGCCTATGATGGCTCAGGACATTCTGGTGGGTCAAATGTTGTCAGTGTGAAGGCGGGGCAGACAACAACAGCCAATGTCGCTAACTGGGGCGGATCATTTCCATCTAATCCAATTAATTAGCTATTCTAACTAATAAGTAAAACACATCGACCATTTTTGATATGGTCGATGTGTTTTACTTATCTTGCCCGAGAGGGTAATTCAATTATGCGAGGCTGCCTTTTTACCCTAATCTGAAACCGAAAGCCAGAAAATGGGGATTGACAAGCATTAAGAAAACACCTATTATTTATTAGGTCAATATATCAACATATCATATGTTGCTTAATGAGCCAACCCGTGTCCGGCAATACTCCGAATTTTCCAATACCCATGTATTTTCGTATCGAACAGGATATTCTCGAGCAGATTCA
>Ga0315290_10001853_pt1 | contig 14665 bp, 10 predicted proteins | sample YL17G12_0_MG_FD_203627 | JGI IMG/M metagenome (GOLD analysis project Ga0315290, IMG submission 203627) | Sediment microbial communities from Yellowstone Lake, YNP, Wyoming, USA - YL17G12_0 | ecosystem: Environmental > Aquatic > Freshwater > Lake > Sediment | place: USA: Wyoming | collected... | reverse complement strand
CACACGTTCATGGGTCATGCGGGCAACTTCCTTCCCGCTGGAGGCTTCCCACACGCGGGCGGTGTTGTCATCACTCCCCGACACCACATACTTGCCGTCCGGGCTGAAGACAACTGAATTCAATCCATAATCATGGGTCATGCGGGCAACTTCCCAGCCAGTGGCGGCTTCCCACACGCGGGCGGTGTTATCACCACTACCCGACACCACATATTTACCGTCCGGGCTGAAAGCAACCGAGGTCACAATACCATCATGGGTCATGCGGGCAACTTCCTTCCCGCTTGAGGCTTCCCACACTCGGGCGGTGTTATCACCACTACCCGACACCACATATTTACCGTCCGGGCTGAAGGCAACCGAGGTCACAATACCATCATGGGTCATGCGGGCAACTTCCTTCCCGCTTGAGGCTTCCCACACGCGGGCGGTGGTATCACCACTACTCGACACCACATACTTGCCGTCCGGGCTGAAGGCAACCGAGTACACAATACCATCATGGGTTGTGCGGGCAACCTCCTTTCCGCTGGCGGCTTCCCACACGCGGGCGGTAGTATCACCACTACCCGACACCACATACTTGCCGTCCGGGCTGAAGGCAACCGACCACACACTACCATCATGGGTCATGCGGGCAGCTTCCTTTCCGCTGGCGGCTTCCCACACGCGGGCGGTGTTATCACCACTACCCGACACCACGTATTTACCGTCCGGGCTGAAGGCAACCGATTTCACCCAACCATCATGGGTCATGAACGAAACTGGGGCCTTGATCATGGTGGTCTGCAATACTTGTGCGGCATCCAGCGATGGGAATAGTTGCATGGATCGAACACCCAGCAGGGCGGCCGTGGTTTGCCTGGAATATCCTGTCGAAATAATGGATTGCGCCTGTGCCGCCAGTTGGCGGGCTAGGGCAATATTTGCCTGTTTCTGCGCTTCTTCTGCATTTGCCTGTGATGTGCTTGCCAGTGCCACTTGGGTGCGTCCAAATTCATTGCTTTTTTCTGCTAGCTTTAGAGCATTGGTGGTGGATATATAAGAAATTATTAACACCCCTGCAATTACTGCTCCGATTATGGCTGATGTGCTCATAATTCGAGCGACTTGACCACGTCGTTCCTTAGCCTGTCCAGCTCTAATATAGTCATTTGCGGTTTCGCTCAACACGAGTTCTTTTGACTTTAATTTCTCATTGGCATTCACCAGCCTCGCCCCCGAATACAAATAACTGGCATCGCGCTTGTTTTCCTCCCACTCCTCGGCATCATTCGCAATTTCATTTTTCAGTGCGATCGCATCATGGTTTTCATTTACTAACTTCTTCAACCACGGCCAGGCATCAATCAATTTCTCATGCGAAATCGTGACTGTATCCTTGCCAGCCTGTTCGTCGGTGGTGACCAATCGTGCATCCGCTAGTTTTTGTACAATGGCTTCCACATCTTCGGGTTTTGAATTCGCGGGTATGAGTTCATCAAATAATGCCGTTTTGCGCGTGTCCTGTGTACCGCGCCCGAACTCGATCAAGCCGCTAAAGATGGAGCGTGCCAATTCCTGTTCGTTTTTGCTTAACTTTGCAAACGATTCATCCGCATATCGTTCCAATGCCTTATGAATCCCACCTCGCTGTAAATAGTCATTGAGAGTCAGAATGATAACGTCGCCTTTCTCTTGTTGAGAATCAAAAAGATCCTTGAGCGCAAACTGCATCAGCGGCAGGGCGCCTGGTTCACCTTTCATTTCATCGATGATCTGCGCGATCAGGTCGGGGTCAATCCGCAGACCCACACGCAGGGCAGGTTGAGCAATGGCGCTCACCAATTCCTCTGGCCGCATCGCACCGATCTGAACGAATTGCTGGTTGAGCAGTGCGTTGAGTTGTGGATACGTCGCGCAGTTCGAGACGAAGTCCGAGCGCATGGAAAACAAGATGATCACGCGTCCGCTCTCGACCGTGGCGGCGTGGGTCAGCAAATTCAAGAAGGCAATGCGCTCCGCATCCTTGTTGATCTGCGTAAAGACCTCTTCGAATTGGTCAATGAAAAGCACAAGACGTTGATTCTTACTGTCAGTCAACGCTGATTCCGCACACTCGTGCAATACCTTGACCTGATCCACATTTTGACGGAAATATTTTCCCAGTTCAGGTGATTTCAAACGTGAGAACGCATTTGCCAAAGATTCAATTGGGTTGCGTCCCGGCTTCATGGTCGCATACAACCAGCGCTCACTGTGCAATGTATTGATTTTTCCCTGCTTTAAGGCATGGATCAATCCCGCGCGCACCAGCGATGACTTTCCGCTTCCCGATGGACCGGTAACAAATACCGTCCGAGAATCCTTCACTCGGCTGACGAGGTCATCCACCAACTTCTCCCGCCCGAAGAATAACTCAGCATCTTCTTCCTCGAAGACATCGAGGCCCTTATAGGGACAGCGTCCGTCAAATGGCTTGGGTTGGAATGTGGATTGGATCTGGGTAAGAAGACTCGCAACCTGTTCAGCTGTGTAGCCTTTAATAATATCTCCAGTGGCAATGTTCACTTCCCCACTGACTTCAGACATTTTACCTACCCTGATGTTTTTTTGGTCCATTCTGCATACCCCCATTCAAAACTTCCAATTTGGTTTAAGTATACTGCCAACATTAAGGCGAGAAAATCGTCAATTGTAAGGATGTAGGAATCATCAAATTTCCGGTAAGGTGCCCATGCCTGACTAGGTTTTTGAGTAATATAAATCTCGGTTGCCTGATATCTGCCTGTTAGTAATCTGATTTGCTCGCCCGGCCTCGCATACGACCATCTTACCTGGCCGTTTTCTCATATAGTTCAACTTTTATAAAACGTAGATTGATTTGGATCATTTAATCTAATAAGCCTCATATCGTGCTGCTCTCCCGCGGAGTTGTCTAAAAAGCAGAGTGGTAAGGTCTATCGGACCAGAGGTCATAGCAATACTATTGACTTGAGTATTTGCACAAATAGTGCAAGAGCCTTGCGTCCCCCAATCGAGGATTTTTGTCACTTTACGGAAATCGTTGTCCCTATATGCTCTCCCTTCATAGCCTTGAGAAGCCTGCCAGATTCCTCCCCGGAAAATATCTGAACGGTTAAATCAGGCATAATCTTGACCAATTCGAGCATTTGCTTCACTTTTGATTCCATTCCACCAGTGACGTCTGCCCCAAGCGCTGTCCCTACTCCTTGCTTGATTTTAGCAAAAGTCACCGGGGTAATATGATCAAACTTTCTTGTGCGGTCAGGAAAACTCTCCCAGACACACTCTTCCAGACCAGCCAATAAGATTTCCTTCGGATGCAACTCTATAGCGAGATGGGAAAACAAATCCTCGGTAGATAGGATGGTCCCACCGCGAATATCGTCAAAAACGACATCGCCATAAACAACGGGGACGAGCCTCGCCGTCAGTGCACTTTTTAGCGGATTCAAATCCCAACTGGTGATTTTTCCATCCCTGGCGATGATCGCAGCTACAGGAGCGAATGCGACCGAGGGGATTCCAGAAGAAATCAGGGCATCCATCAAAAACCGGTTGAGAGCCGAAGCTTGATACCAAACCTCAGCAAATCCTTTCCACTGCCCGGGTGACTTCACGCCCTGGCGAGTCCCGTGAGTGCGGGCTGCAGTATGCCCAAAAGAACCGGACCCATGCCCAAGAATAAGTTGGGTTCCCTTGTTGGACTGCAGAAATTGGTCGATTTCCGCGACTAGACTATCGATCTTATCCTTTCGCGGTGTAAATGGAACAGTCTTATCAGTAATCAGTGACCCGCCCAGCTTTAGAAAAATAAGGTCTGCCATGGAGTCATTTTCGCACAGAAGCTTCTTTCCCGCAATAAAGAATCGCATTATTGTTAGTGCTATAATAATTTTCGATGAATCTCGATTTTCGCACTTTCACCTGGACAACAGTTATTCTTCTAATCTCGGGAGCTTTGCTTATTCTCTTGTTTGGCGTGCGAGCCATCCGGGAGGGACGTCGAACGCGGTACTTTCGGATCAGGCAACAGAAAATAGCAGGCGGCTGGTGGATGATATTTGTCGCACTCCTCATCGGAATTGGGACATTTTTCGTAGGCCGTTTCACAGAACCACTGGCTTACCGATACTTCCCACCATCCATTACTCCCAGTTACACGCCAACGATCACGCTTACCCCCACGATCACACTTACCCCTTCCATCACTCTAACCCCAAGTATCACGAATACACCGGCCGTCACCGATACGCCCACGTCTACACCAACGCCCTTCATTCCACCCGCCATCGAAGCTTCATTCGCCAGTGTCGTTACCCCCAACCCCGATGCGATCTTCAGCCCTCTGCAGTTTGCTCAAGCCATTGATAATAACTACCAGCCGTTAAATCCATCAACTGTATTCAATAACCCCATTCGCCGCATGTATGCCATCTTCAGTTACGATAAGATGACCCCCGGTGTACAATGGACTGCGCTATGGCTCCGGGATGGTGAATTAGTCCATTACGAGTCCAAGCCTTGGGATGGAGAACTGGGTGGATACGGTTATACAGACTGGCAGCCATCTCCAGAAAAATGGTTACCGGGAAATTACCAGGTGGTCATCTTTGTCGGAAACGAATGGAAAGTAGTCGGCACCTTTATCGTTGAAGGGCAACCTCCAACAGCCTCTGTGACCCGATTCCCAACCTACACCAGAACCGTTACCATTACACGGACTCCCACCAGGACGAAAATCCCGGCATTGACCAAAACTCCATCAATCACTCGACAACCGACACTTGGTCGAACGCCCTGATCAATTCAAGTGAGGTGTTTTAATGTCGCAAACTGCTTTCCAGGAATATTACCCTGAGCATCTCGCACACTGTTTTGGATGCGGACGACTGAATGAGTTTGGCCATCAGATAAAAAGTTATTGGGACGACAAGGAATCTGTTTGCCACTTCCTCCCGGATTCACGGCAAATCGCTATTCCCGGCTATGTTTATGGCGGGATGCTGGCGTCGTTGATCGATTGTCACGGAACCGGGACTGCCGCGGCTGCCGCCTACCGCGCTGAAAACCGTAACATGGACACAGAACCCGCTTTCCGCTTCCTCACTGCTTCCCTACACGTTGATTATCTCAAACCGACGCCTTTGGAGGTGACACTTGAAATCCGAGGAAGAATCAAAGAAAATAATATAAGAAAAGTAATTATCGAAGAATGGATCACCGCTAATGGGATTGTCACTGTGCGAGGTGAAGTCGTCGCAGTTCAAGTTCCGGACCTGCTCATTCAGGATTTACTCAACAAATAATAAGACACCCCGGTAAAAATACTGGGGTGTCTTCCAAATTCCTAATTCCTAAATATTATTTTGCCTGCCAGAGCCTGCCAGAGACCTTGAAATTTGTGCCGCAAGTCGGGCATTGTTGAGTAGTAAAGCCAGGTTGGCCTTCAGCGATTTCCCTTTTGTTATCTCATTGACACGTTTCAACAAAAATGGCGTTAAAGCTTGCCCGCGAATCCTTTTTTCCATGGCTTCTGCAGAGGCTTGTTTTTCTGCTTCCATAATTTCCGATTCATTCATTGCAGAATCAGCCGGGATGGGCTGCGCAACCAGTAAAGCAGATCGCGAGTCCAATTCCTTATGCCATCGGTAAAAATCAGTAAATTCCTCAACAGAATCTATTCGCATTGAAACTGGCAAGTGTGAAGAAGCGGAAAAAAAGGCTGGGAATTCATCAGTCTGCCAGCCGATCACTGTCACAGACAGGGTTTCCAGGTATTCCAGAGTAGCCGGCAGATCAAGGATGGATTTTGCTCCGGCGCAAACCACGATCATCGGTGTATCCGCAAGCGCTTGTAAATCGGATGAAACATCAAAACGCTGTTCTCGGTGAACTCCACCAATTCCCCCCGTGGCAAACACTTTTATCCCAGCAAGGTTGGCAGCGTACATCGTTCCTGCCACTGTTGTGCCACCAGAGGATCCATTCCAAATTGCATTTGAAAAATCCCGCCGGCTAACCTTCACAGGGTCCGGAGACATTGCAAGTTGATCAAGCTCCACTGCGCTTAATCCCACTTTTACCCAGCCCTCAAGCAAAGCAACCGTCGCTGGGATTGCGCCTTCGTTTCGAATTTGGGCTTCCATTTCCTCGGACAAGGACAGATTTTGTGGGCGAGGCAATCCGTGCGTAATAACCGTCGATTCCAAAGCCACGACAGGCAGTCCTATTTTAAGTGCCCGGGCTACTTCAGATGAAAAAAGGAAAGATGAAGGAAGTGTAGAGGTCATTTTTATACTAAAAGTTGATCATATATTTTTTCGAGGGATAAATCCGGCACGACAGTACCTTCGTGCCGTAATGTGAGTGAGGCGGCAGACAGACCTAACTTGATCGCTTCGTCAATATCCATGTCGTTGAGCAGGGCGAAAATCACAGCTGCCGTGAGGGCATCTCCAGCACCGGTCGGGTCAACCACGAGGGTTTTTATCGCTGGAGCCTGGCCGGAGGTCGCAGAAGTGGCATAACACACTCCGAATTCTGCCATTGTGATGAGAGCGATCTCCACTCCAAGGTTGACCAGATGTCGTGCTACTTGCATGGCTGCCTTACGGTCGGATGAGACGAACTCCCCACCAGTCAATATTCCCGCCTCGGTGGTATTTGGCGTGATCAAGAATAACCCCGATATATGCGGAAGGAGCCGGGGTGCCAGCGATGAGGAAGCCGGGTCGGCACACAATCGAACTTTATTTTTCCTCGCCAGCCCAATGGCTGCCTTGAGCGTGTCTTCAGGTAAATTCGCATCCAAGAAAATCAGCGACGCAGAGCTGAACAAACCTTTTCTTTTCTCCAATTCCTCGGGAGTCAGACAGGATATGATTCGCATGTCATCGACCGCCAGTTCCACCTGCCCCTTTTTATTAACGATCCCCATGTAAAATCCTGTGGGGAAAATATCTGTGCGGATCGAATTGGAAGTATCCACACCTGCGTTCTCAGTATGAGCCAGGATTTGATTACCGGTTTGGTCATCACCGGTAACGGTGAGCAAAACTACGTCCTGGCCCAACCTGGCGAGGTTTTCGGCAACATTTCGCGCCACTCCGCCATAAGATGTGCGGACCTTTGCCGGGTTAGATGTACCCGTTTTCAATCCACCTGAGAGGTGAGCGATCACATCCAAACCTGCGGCTCCGATTACAAGCACCGGACCAGACTTGGAATTAGCTTCCATCAATTGGGGCATTAAACACCCACCCAATGGTCAGTAAAACCGCGAATTTCGTTGATTACACGAATTGCATCGAGTAATTCAAGGGAAGGATCTTCCCCGTCACGTTGATAGAGATCAAGCGCTAGCTTGAGTTGTTCGTGGAATTCACCCAACATCTGATCAACAACCTGGTCAGGTTCGCCTGCTTTCTCGATGGTACTTTGGAAAGCTGCCAGCATTTCCTGGATCAAGCGCAATATCTCCTGCATCCGCGCATCATCTTCAAGTTCCTGCAATTTCTGCGAGTTACCTCGTAATGCATTATCACGGCTCAGCATCCATGCCTGAAGGTGATTCTCAAGAATACCTGTGTCCGGTGTATCCCAGGTTCCTACTCCGATCCAATGAAGTTGGAATCCCTTTTGCTGCTGCACTTTGGCAAATGCAACATCCTGGAAAAGGTTGCTGAGGTTGGAACGAGGAATGAACTTCCCCGGTTCCAACCGAAGCGTGGCGCTGGTCTCCCCCCCGCCGGCGATGCGGACACTGGTTTCAGCAATGGTTTCCTCGGCTTCGTCCATCTTGGCGATCTCGGGCGCACCAATGTTTGCTAAAAACTCTCCGATGTTGTTGGAGCTGATAAATCCCCCCAGATGCCTGCCGATTTGCGAGAAGATCTGTGCAGGGAGAGGTTTTTTCCAATCCGGTTCGGCGCCTGTTTTTCCTGAATTTCTCGTCTGGGTGTAGATCTGCCTGCGGACTGCTTCCTCGTCGAATGGATAAGGATTGGCATGTGAAGGAATATGCTGCCCTCGGGCAATGGAATACATATAGCGAATATCACGCGCCGTAATGAGAATTCCATCCCGGCTGCGGGCAGCTACAGTTTGAGAATTATTCTGATCGCGAAGGTCCACACATTGACGGATTCTTTCAAATCCATTCAAGCGGGCTCTCCCGTGCCGTTCACGTCCGGTAGGACCGATCACACGGTTTCCGTCAGGACCCTCAACCAAAACAGCGCTGTCCAATTCAACCTGCATTTCACCCGGACCGCCGATCAAAAGGATGGGTGAATCTTCGTATGCTTGATGAATTTTTCCCTTGCTGATATTGATGGCATTGTACCTAAAAGCAAAAGCGGCTTGTTTAATAAACTCGCGTCCAACCGTTTCATCTTTCTCAAAAATGTCAGCGAGAAAGAGGTAGGCTGCCTGGTAGGCCAGCCAATATCCAAAAACAAAGATAAGGACGACCCGTACAACAGATGGAGCAATTAAATGCTCAAGTATGACAGCCAGGTTCGTTAATAGATCAGGCTGCATATTAAAAAGTGAATAGAAGAAGTTACTGAGGTCCTCGCGGAGAGTACCTCCCCAGTGGAACCAGGCGAGACCCAACCATAGCAAGATGAACAGCCAGAATCTGAGTGCCTGCCGTCGCTGAGCGCCGCTGTGGGTCAACTCGAAAAGACCATTCAGGAATCTGTCCTTCCAATCCAGTTCTGGAGTTAGTTCTTCAGGAGGAAGCGTTTGATTATCCAACGGCATCGCCTCCTTTCGGATTTTCCCGCAGCCACTGAATAAGGTCAGATAGCTCACTCGCTTCGGAGGTCATCCGGCGCTGCATTGCAGCATTTCTCAGCGATCCACGCAGCACTCCATGCAGCAACAGCTCAAGTGCTTCCGACCGACTATGTGGGTATTGGACGCCGATCTCCTGGCTCGCAGATTTGGCGAATTCCAGGAGCGCACCCTCGTGACCCATTCTCATGCGCAAAGCACGCTGACGTTCAACCTGGTCGTGTTCCTTTTCTGCACTTTTCAGCCAGTTGGTGGTCCAGGCGCTGATCAGTTTATTTTCAACATCCGGGTCAAACCACAATCGGCGGAAATTGGCACTGACCTTTATTCCCATCGCTTCGATCTGGTGAAATTCAAGGCTGTCCACTTCACGATTGGTCAGCCGCCCGAACTCATCCATTTCATGGATTTTGGCATATCCTAAACGGGCATTCACCATGCCCATGATGGTTTGCAGGACAGTTTTGGTCGATTCGCCTTCAGGGGTTTCGAATAACTCGCTTAGCTTGAACCGGCGGACATATTCACGCCAGATGTCCACCACCATTCGACCAATGATCTCACTTGTCACATTATTGCGCACAAAGTTGTAGACGTTATGATCGCTGTAACCATATGGGGTCTGCGGATTTTTATAACTTTCTGGAGGATTGTTAATTCCAGAATTTAGAGAAATCGAAGCGACGATCTCGATTCCATCCCGGGTCATTGCGCTGGTTTCCCAGCGCCTTTTTTGGATATCCTCAAAATCCGGATCTTCCTTGGTTGCTTTAAAGGGATCATCCTTTTCTTCTGTATCACGAGGACCCATGGACTGGGTCTGACCATGTAAATCTACCGTCGCAGCAATATATTCATGGTGATGGGTGAATACAATTCCGGGTCCAATTGTTCGTGTGAAGAATGTCGGGGTACGAAGAACCGCTGCACTGGCAGTGTCAAGCCAGATGATTCCCGGTCCACGCCGGTTTTGTTCACCTTCTCTTTGCCGAATCTGACCATTTTCAATAATAACCGCCGGGCCATGAGTTCCCAAGGCAAATAATTGCAGGTGTTCGAAAATTTGGACACGCTCGCTTAATTTTCGAACTGGTAAAATGAATTGGGCAAAAAAGAAAAGCCAGAAGGGCATCACAATTAAGAAGATGACGATGTCCCACAAATTGAACCAGACGCCTTCCAAACGGGCAAGGATGATATAAGCCAGGACGAATCCTGTGATCCCCGCGGCTATTCTAAATTTGGTCGTCTGGTAGAATTTCTTTGATTCCATATGATATGATTTTATATCAAAATTGGTAAAATTGTTAGAAAAAGGTGACCATCATGACCACTTTACGGGTTGAATTTCATTGCCACACTGTTTTTTCCAAGGATTCGCTTACCAAACCTCAGGATTTAGTCCATGCCGCCCGAAAAATCGGCCTGGACAGGCTGATCGTCACTGACCATAATTCAACAGGTGGAGCTTTCGCAGCAAAAACAATCGACCCCGAGCTAGTGATCATCGGCGAGGAGATCATGACCACGCAAGGGGAACTACTGGCCTCTTTTATGACCGAGGAAATCCCCCGGCACCTTACTCCGATGGATACTATTCACAGGTTGCGAGACCAAGGCGCTTTCATCAGTGTCTCGCATCCATTTGATGCCCAGCGCGGCTGGAAAATTGATGAACTGCTCGAAATCATTCCGCACGTGGATGCTATCGAAACATTTAACTCGCGGTGTATGCGCGCCGAATACAATACAATGGCACTGGCTTTCGCGAAAGAACACAATATTCCCGGCACGGTCGGGTCGGACGCTCACATCTCCTATGAGGTTGGACGCGCGATTTTAGTTACGCCACCTTTTACGAATTCAGACGAATTGCGCGGTGTGATTCAGCAGGCTCAATCGATAACACGGCTTTCATCGCCCGTCATCCATTTTACGTCCAGATATGCTACGATAATGAAGAAAATGTTTCCTCGTTTGAAGCCAAAAAACACAGATAATTAATAGGAAAGATAAAGCCACCTTACAATGCAGTTTCACCGGCTGCGCTGAGCGAGAGAATGTTTTTGTTCACTGCTGTTCTATAGTTTTGGAGGGCTCTAATTTTCTGGAACCGGATCAGGAATTCGAGTTTTCTGTCGAGCAAGATCCAAATGGTCTACATGCGGCGAACGTCGAACAACAGCCTTAAACACACTTTTCAACCACCTTGCAAGGTTGTAAAGGGTTCATAGCTTTGTATATTTATATTTACTACAGTGATGGATATAATATTCTTTTAGCCATAACTTTACATCATGATAGACGACTATACTAAATAACCATGAATCTGCGTGCATTATTTAAACCGGATGTCACAAAGCGTACTGTTCTCACCAAAGGGAAAGTTGTCCCAGACCCTGAAAGGTGTGTTCAGTGCGGTATTTGTTCATATAACTGCCCGATTAATATCGACGTAAGGTTTTATGCTTGGCAGGGGGAGTCAATCAATGATTCCCATTGTCTCACCTGTGGCGAATGCGTTGCGCGCTGTCCGCGCGGGGTCTTGCGTTTTGAACATACCGATATATTCAAGGGGAAAAGACAATGACCCAGTTCCTCATCATCGGCACAGGTGTGGCAGGAATTTCCGCAGCAGAAGCCATCCGTAGTCTGGATTCTCAAGCGGAGATCACTTTTGTCAGTGATGACCGTCATGGATTCTATTCCCGCCCGGGGCTTGCCTATTACCTCACCGGTGAAATCCCTCCCGATCAATTATTCAGCTACTCTCCTCAGGCTTATAAAAAACTGAATGCAAAATTCGCCCGCGGAAATGTCACGCGTATTTGGCCGGAAGACCATATCGTCGAAGTGGATAAAGGAAAATTCACGCTGCGGTACGACCGATTATTGATCGCCACTGGTTCATTTGCCCTAAAACCTTCCATTACAGGGATCGATCTGGAAGGCGTGGTCAAATTAGACGATATGGACGATGCCAAGCAAATTCTAATCCTTGCCAAGAAGGCGAAAAAAGCCGTCGTCGTCGGAGGGGGCATCACAGCCTTAGAACTTGCGGAAGCGCTGAAAGCCAATCGGGTAAAGGTCCACTATATCTTACGTGGCGACCGTTATTGGGGCAATGTCCTCGACGAAACCGAATCAAAGATCATCGAACACAGATTAAAGGAAGACCGAATCACCATTCAATATCATGCAGAGGCAGCTGAAGTCCTGGGAAAGAATGGAAAAGTAGTCGGTCTACGCTTGATTAGTGGAGAAGTTATAAAATGCGACATGGTCGCTGTGGCGATAGGAATTCTTCCCAGACTCACCCTTGCAAAGGAATCAGGAATCGCCACAGATCGCGGCATCATCACAGATGAATACCTTCAGACAAATATTGAAGATGTTTACGCAGCCGGCGATGTCGCGCAGGCATTTGATACCGCAAGTGGAAAACAAGTGCTTGACACGCTTTGGAGCCCTGCTCGTGAGCAGGGCTGGACAGCAGGTCTCAATATGGCTGGAGAAAGAACATCCTATAGAAAATCCCCTGCTTTCAACGTTACACGCCTGGCAGGATTAACTACAACGATCATTGGACAAGTAGGCGGTGGAAAGGACAACGACATTTATGGAATTGCGCGCGGCGATAGCGAAACCTGGCGCGATATCCCGGATGCCATCATTGCTCAAACCGGCTTCGACGTCAATCGTCTGCGCCTGATGATCGGGGAAAAAGTGATAGTTGGCGCTGTGGTGATGGGAGATCAAACCCTGTCCTACCCCCTCCAACACCTGATCGCCAACCGGATGGATATTACACCCATCCGTTCTGAGTTGCTCGCTCCAGGTGCCGATATCTCTGCCATCCTGGTCAAATATTGGACTGTAATAGATAGTAAAAAATTACAGCACGTATCCATTTAAGTTAGAAATTTTATAGGGAGCAATTTACGATGCTAAAAGGCGCAAAAGAACTTTGGCTTGCACTTGCGACGGTGATCATCATCACCATCATGTATGCCGGCATCATCGCAATCACCAAAAGTATTCCGGCAGCCGGTGAGCTGTATGGCCATACACTCGGTATTCTGGGATTTATTCTGATGGTCATGACCGAGACACTTTACAGCCTTCGCAAGCGTTCCCGTTCAAGAGTGGCACGCTGGGGAAGGATGTCCGAATGGTTGCAGTTTCATATCTACACGGGCATCGTAGGTCCTTATATGGTTCTATTGCATTCATCCTGGAAATTCAATGGACTGGCTGGGGCAACCATGCTCCTGACCGTGGTTATTGTTATCAGCGGATTCATCGGGCGTTATATCTTCACTCGCATTCCACGCACGCTGGATGGCATAGAAGTGGAAACGACCACGGGAGGCGTACAAGCCACAACGCTTGCGCAATCCCGCAGGATGATGGCTCTTTGGCACACCATTCATGTCCCAATAGGGATGGCACTATTTATTGCCACTTTTGTGCATATTGCAGCTGCATTGTATTACGCCACTCTGCTGAAGTAAAAGGACAATTCCTTGAATAATCGCCTGGGATGTTTCTCCGCCACAGCCATAATTGCCGCCGTCATCACTGGATTCATCCTGGCCAGTGTTGCTTTCGCCAGCGGCAGTTCCATGTTTAGTCCCGGCGATCTCAACGCGGTCTCTGGCAAAGAGATTGGTGGTGTTCTATCGCACGAGCAGATCGGGACCCAATGTGCGCTGTGTCATACCGCATTCTGGGAAAAAGATCACATGGCTGACCGTTGTGTCGTTTGCCATACGGACATCGCACAGCAAGAAGTCAACCCGCTTACATTGCATGGATTCCTGCGCGAGTCCGATCCCAATATGGATTGTAGAGATTGTCATACCGAGCATCATGGTGCAAATGCATTCCTGACTGCTTTTAAACCGAGTTTTCCTCATGAAAAACTTGGTTATTCACTTGCTGCACACCCGAGTGTCACCTGTATTGACTGTCATAACAAGAATTATTTAACGTTCGACCAGCAAACCTGTACAAATTGTCACCGTCAGAGAGATACTGCCTTCATGACATCTCATGAATTGGCCTATGGAACGGATTGCCTCAGTTGTCACGACGGAATTGAATCACTAGGTGCCAAATTTGATCATTCTTTAACCCTATTCCAGCTGACCGGTTCCCATCTGGGTTTGATCTGTACGAAATGCCATCTCGATGCCAGAACTTTAGCTGACATGCAGAACACTCCCACACTATGTTTCAATTGCCACGCTAAAGACGATCCACATGAAGGCCGATTAAGTAATGACTGTGAATCTTGTCATAATGTCAACGGTTGGAAACCTGCCAAGTTTGATCATAATCTGGCAAACTTTAAACTTATCGGAAAGCATGTTGATGTCGCCTGCGATGGTTGCCATAAGAACGGCGTCTTTAAAGGCACTCCGTCCACTTGTATTGGATGTCACCAAAAAGATGACGCCCATAAAGGTCAATTCGGAGCTGATTGCGGAACATGTCACTCTCCGACTGGATGGAAACCCGCTACATATGACCATAACCTCGCATCATTCAAACTTGCCGGCGCGCATCTCAATGTGAGTTGCGGTTCTTGCCACAAGAACGGCGTCTTCAAGGGTACTCCGTCCACTTGTATTGCTTGTCACTCAAAAGACGATAACCACAACGGCAGTTTCGGCACCAACTGCGCTACCTGTCATAACACGACAGCCTGGAAACCTGCCTCCTTCAATCATAATTTGTCGGCATTCAAACTTGCCGGCGCGCATCTCAATGTGAGTTGCAGATCATGTCACAAGAACGGCGTCTTCAAAGGCACTCCGTCCACTTGTATTGCTTGTCACTCAAAAGACGATAACCA
>Ga0315290_10001851_pt1 | contig 14668 bp, 13 predicted proteins | sample YL17G12_0_MG_FD_203627 | JGI IMG/M metagenome (GOLD analysis project Ga0315290, IMG submission 203627) | Sediment microbial communities from Yellowstone Lake, YNP, Wyoming, USA - YL17G12_0 | ecosystem: Environmental > Aquatic > Freshwater > Lake > Sediment | place: USA: Wyoming | collected... | reverse complement strand
TCGCTCAGCTGTGCGCCTGGCTTTTCCAGATACCCTTTCTCTTTCGCAATCTCGTGATATTTGCGAACCGTCCCACGCGAAATATTCATATCCCGGGCTATTCGCCGTTCGCCCTCACCCAGTTGTAATCGCCGGATGATGTCCTGTATGTGATGCATATGCTTCCTCTTCATGTCGGCCGCCTCCAGATTTTAGTCTGGAAGCATTGTGCCACACTCCGAAGGCGGTACCCATACGGGCGATCATGCCTGGTACACATTCAGGCGGCTATGCCTGGTACACATTCAGGCGGCTATGCCTGGTACACATTCAGGCGATCATGCCTGGTACACATACGGGCGATCATGCCTGGTACATATTAGCACGGTCAATGACATACGACACGAATAAACGGCTCACTCTTTGGAAACGAGATCATCCCGAATTGGTGAGTGTCCATTCTCAGGTTTTGCAGAACGTTCAGGAGCGAGTTGATCTGGCTTTCAAGGCGTTCTTTCGTAGAGTGCAGGCAGGCCAAAAGCCAGGCTACCCGCGTTTTCGGGGCTATGGTCGGTACGCTAGCTTCACCTTCAAGCAGTCTGGTTTCGAATTGCTGGGCAAGGGTCTGCTCATTTCCAAAATTGGCGCAGTCAGGATTGTCCTGCAGCGTCCCATCGAGGGCAGGGTCAAGACACTCACCGTTCAGAGGGATGCTGTTGGTAATTGGGTTGCTTGCCTGGCGTGTGTTGTAGAACCCGAACCCAAGCCATTCAATGAATTGGCAGTCGGGGCGGACGTAGGACTTGAAAGTTTTGCCACGCTCTCCAATGGGATGAAGATTGAAAATCCACGCTTCTTTCGTCATGATGAGCAAGAGCTGGCGAAGGTGCAGCGCCTGCTCTCGAGGGCTGAAGAAGGAACGCCCGAACGAGCAAAACAACGCAAGGCAGTTCAGCATATCCATCAACGTATTGCCAACAGGCGCAAAGACTTTGCCCATAAGGTTAGTCGGGAATGGGTAAGCAGTTTCGGCATGATCGCATTCGAAAAATTGAACGTCAGGAACATGCTTCAAAATCATTGTTTGGCAAAGAGCATCGCGGATGCAGCCTGGAACCTACTGATAACGTACACCACGGATAAAGCTGAGAACGCTGGTCGTCGTGTCGTATCGGTTGGTCCACGCAACACATCTAAGCAATGCTCTTGCTGTGGTACGAGGGTCGAGAAGATTTTATCCGTCCGGGTGCATCAATGTCCTGTGTGTGGTCTCGTCATGGATCGAGACGAAAACGCATCCAATAATATTTTGAGACTTGGGCTAGAGTCTCTGAGCTATGCCCTGGAAGCCCCCGCATTGATGCGTGGGGAGTAGTCACTGATAACAATCACTTGACACTTCGCTCAAGAAACATGACAATCTTGAGAATGTTTCACATTCCCCCTGCATTAAGAAATCCCCGATACCGAGCACTCTGGGTTGGCTTGTTGATTTCTGTCATCGGCTCACAAATGCAGGTAGCAGCTCTCCACTGGCAAATTCGCGAATTGACCATCACGCCAAACCCTCTTGCGCTAGGTGGAATTGGGTTTGCACGATTTTTCCCTTTGATAATATTCTCGTTGATAGGTGGTTCTGTGGCGGATACTTTCAACCGCCGTTGGATCATTTTTATAGCAGAATCATTAATGGCTATAGTGGCTGCGCTGCTCGCTTATCTCACTTTCAAAGGGTCTATCACCATCTGGGGAATTTATTTTCTAACCGCTGTCCAGGCATCTGCAGTCGCCTTTGACATCCCTGCCCGACAAGCGATGATACCCAACATCGTTTCAAAAGACGATTTACCGAATGCCTTTAGCATGACTTCCATCGCGATGAATACGGCTGCCATCCTCGGGCCGGCGCTGGGGGGTATCGTCATTGCAACACTGGGACAGGGGTATGTATATATTTTCAATTCGATTTCCTTCCTCGCGGTTTTAGTCGCCCTGCTCGTGATTGGTCCTGTATATCAGGATCAGAATAAAGCCTCCGGGGTAAGTCTGAAAGCCATAACCGACGGCGTCCGGTTTATATTTTCGAAACCGATTATTTTCTCGACGATGATTCTGGATTTTTTCGCGACCTTCTTCGCCTCCGCCAACACAATGATGCCGATCGTCGCCAGGGATATACTAAATGTCGGAGAGGTCGGTTACGGTTGGCTTGTTTCAGCGGAATCCATCGGGTCGGTCGCTGCGGGAATCGCCCTGTCCCAGATTCATATCCTCCGCAAGCAAGGACCTCTGCTGCTGGCTTCAGTGGTCGTATTTGGTGCAGCGACCATATTCTTCGGCTTGTCCAACACATTCATGCTGGCCACGATCATGCTGATGATTATAGGCGCAGCAGACACAGTGAGCACGATCATCCGCAACACAATCCGCCAACTGCAGACACCGGATCATATTCGTGGGAGAATGACAAGCATTAACCAGATTTTCTTCCAGGGAGGACCGCAACTCGGTGAAGTGGAAGCCGGTGTTGTGGCTCAAATATTCGGCGTGCCATTCGCGATCGTTAGTGGTGGAATTGGGACCATCCTGGCAGTTTGGTTCATCTCCAGAAAATGGCCGCAGCTGCGCAATTATGATGGACCTGAACCGCAATCAGCAGTTGTGACGGCTGATTAAGACCTATGTGATAATCATCCTTTTATTAGGTGATTTCCCTACGGAATTGTAAAATATTATTGACTCTTGCCTACCTTTGCAATATACTAAACACAGTCAAAGGGTCATTAACCTATGCGAGCAATAGCAGAAACCCCCAAATAAACTAGAAAGGCGCGCTTTTTGCGTGCCTTTTTTATTACCCAAAATCTGAAAGGAGAAATAATTAATGGACTCCGGGATGATCGGAAAAATTGAAAAGGCAAAGCGATACGCCCAGGAAAGAAACCGCTTTCATTTTGAAGCGTTCACCGTTACTGTTGCTGGTGAAAATAACTCGCACCGTGTAAAGTTTTCAGGAATCGATTGGAATTGTGATTGTGATTACTTCCAAAATCATGGGGTTTGCACGCATTCCATGGCGCTCGAGGAACTTTTGAAGGGAATGATCCCGTCACCCGCTGAAGCAAAATAATCCATTAAATATAGACCATTTCAACTTGCGGCAGATTGCAATCTGCCGCAAGTTTTTTTATAATCTAAAAGGAATATGAGACTGGTTCCAACCGGTCAAAACTCTGCTAAAATCATTCTCAATATGGAACGATTTTCCCGCCGCGATTTTCTAAAACTGGGAAGCCTGGCGCTTAGCTCAATGGCTATGAGCCGATATGCACCTCGTCTGGGCGATTACGAAACTGGAAGCCTGGCACGAGTTTGCATTGATTCAGTCAGCGTGCACAGCCGCCCGGATGACACCAGTCGCATAGTCTCTCAATGGTATCGCGATAACCTGGTCAATATTTACGAGGAAGTGAACTCCGGAACTCCTGGCTACAATCCCATCTGGTACCGCGTATGGGGCGGCTACATGCACCGTGCCCATTTGCAGAAGGTAAAGTTTTCTTACAATAAACCACTTACCAGCCTCCCCATTGAAGGTCGCCAACTTGGACAGGTAACTGTCCCTTTTTCACAAGCTATCCGGTACGACTCCCGCAAGGGCTGGATTCCTGGCTACCGCCTATACTATGACAGTGTCCATTGGATCTCGGAAATCACCGATGGACCTGATGGAAAACTCTGGTACGTCTTGCTCGATGAACTCCTGAACACTACTTATAACGTCCCAGCCGATCAGATCCGACCTGTCACAAGTGATGAGATAGCCCCGATTTCATCTGAAGTACCGATGATAAATAAACGGATAGAAATCTCGCTCAATACCCAACGACTGACAGCTTTTGAATATGATAACCCTGTTTTTGAAGCTGTAATTTCGTCTGGCATACCCAGCACCGACACAAGTGCTAATGGAATCCCTACAATTACACCCTCGGGGAAATTCAACGTCACCGTAAAAATGCCATCCAAGCACATGGGGCGTGGTAATTTGGCCGCTGATATCAATGATTACGTCCTGCCAGGAGTTCCCTGGTGCTCCTTCTTCACCACGCAGGGACATGCGATCCACGGTGCATGGTGGCATGACAATTTCGGCGTTCCAATGAGTCATGGTTGTATTAATATGCATCCTGAAGATGCCAAATGGGTATTCCGCTGGGTACGCCCTGTCAGCGAACCGGCAGATGTGGATCGAAAAGGTTATGGAACAACTCTCATCATTAATTAGACTGCAATGATATTTGTGAAAATAAACCTATGCCTATTTTGAATTGGAATGGCAAGAATCCTTCTAATCCTCAACCTGCATCATTGGAAATTGATTCATTAATCTTTCCCGCGGAGAATCCCAGCAATAAGACAGCCCTTGATAATCACCTTTATCTAGGCGATAACCTCCCTTTAATGGCTGCACTACTCCCGGAATTTGAAGGTCGCGTTGACCTGATTTATGTCGACCCGCCGTTTTTCACAAATCGAAAATTTAATACTCGGATTGGTCGTGGAGAAAACTCCCGTAAACCAAGCGAGTGGCTTCTTGCTGAAGGGTATCATGATCATTGGGATTCGCTTGATGAATATTTAGGATTCCTACATTCGCGCCTGAAATTAATGCACAAGCTTTTGTCGGCAAATGGCACGCTTTATCTACATTTGGATTGGCATGCGGATGCTTATGCGCGGTTGATTCTTGACGAAATCTTCGGTGCTGACCATCTACTCAATGTAATCGCCTGGGTCTACCACGGTCCATCTCCCATTAAATCCGCATTTAACCGAAAGCACGATACAATTCTTGTCTACACAAAAAGTAATCATTACACTTTCAATGCTGACGCGGTTCGTATCCCATATGATGATTCCACTGTAAAGACATTTGCTTCATCACCCAAAGCCGGCTTTGGAAAAGTACCCAATTTGAAACGTGGAAAGGTCCCGGAAGATTGGTGGTATTTTCCCGTAGTGGCCAGGTTACATAATGAACGGACAGGATACCCCACTCAAAAGCCTGAAGCATTGTTGAAGCGCATCATCCTTGCTTCATCCAACCCCGGGGATCTGATCGCTGATTTCTTCTGTGGTTCCGGGACGACGGCTTTCGTAGCAGCCCGGCATGGCCGGCGGTTTATCTGCAGCGACGAATCTCAGCGTGCCATCCATACAACTCACTCGCGCTTGGTTCGCCTTCCCAGCCCCCCATTTTCCATCAGCATTGATGAGAAAAACAGGGTCCCTTTTAGGAACCCCGGAAAAAGATATTCTTTTAAAGTTGTAGAAGGAACCGTTTCAATCAAAGGAAAACTCGACACTGTTGATTACTGGGAGGTTGATCCCGATTGGGATGGAATCACTTTCAAGAGTCTTGCCCAAGCTACCCGTTCGGTGAGATCCGGGGATGTCGCTCAAATAGTAAGAATAAAAACCGGGCGCAGAATTTGCGTCCGGTTGGTGATGGCTTCAGGAACACATTACCAAATTGAATTAGACGTCTAAACGGTATCCCACTCCACGGATGGTTCGTAGAAATCGAGGGTGATCCGAATCCAGTTCAATCGCCTTACGCAACCAGGATATATGAACATCCAGCGTACGTGTATCACCCGTATAATTGGTCTCCCAAACCCGCTTAAATAACGATTCCCGTTCGACGACTTCCCCCTTGTGCTCCATTAAGACTCTCAGCAAACTCGCCAGTCGGGGAGTTAGTCTTTCGTTCCGTCCCAGGCAGCGCACACGGCGATGTTCAATATCTAGCCGGATAGGACCAGCATGGAGAACATTCTTCCCATCACTCGGAAGGAGAAGGCGAATGCGGTTAATCAGTTTTTGGGGAGTAAACGGGAGATTCAGTAACGCATCCGCTGCAGATTTTTCAGGCAAGTTACCTTTATCAACAATGAGAAGCAGCGGGAGTGTCTTGCTTTCCTTGCGGAGAGATTGGCAAATTCGCCCGCCTGATGAACGAAGCGATGCAGCATTGATCACTACGATATCCGGATCCGCATCAGAGAGTTGGCTTAGAGCCTCACTGCCACTGGATGCCACCTCAACGCGAAACCCTTTTTTCTGCAATGCAGAAGCAAAGGTAGGTTTGTCGGCATGATTGCCTTCAATGCAAAGGATTGTAGCGTTTTTCATGGAACTCGGATTTTACACCAGAAATTCAAAATAGGGATGATTGATTTTCTTATCCAACTGCATTACCGTAATGTAAACCTTAAAGAAAGTGACTGTTTTCTTAAAAATATTATACTCCACAAAACACGGTTTTTAACATTCACGGGATACGTCATAGGTACTATGTTAAAGAATCCTGTGGATAATATGAAAATACACCGAGGACTTTGATTGACTCACTTCCTAACCTCTGGTAAAATGTTCAGCCGGAGCGTTGTACCCTTCGCTCCAAATTTTTTGCCATGAAAGGGCTTAAAAAATGAAAGTATTATTGACCAAAGATGTTTACAAGCTTGGCCGCGCAGGCGACGTCAAGCGGGTTGCGGATGGTTACGGACGCAACTTCCTTATGCCTCAGGGATTTGCGGTTTTAGCGACCCCTGGCGCTCTTAAACAGGTTGATAAGATCCGCAAACAGGCCACGGAGAAACGCACCCTGCTCAACTCAGAAATGGGCGCAGTGGCTGATAAACTGGCAGCCTTATCAATCACTTTTGCCGCCAAGGCTGGTGAAACCGGCAAACTTTATGGCTCCATCACCACCCAGGATTTGACCAATGCCATCAAAGCCAAAAGCGGCATTGAAGTCAAGAAGCAGCAAGTGGACATGCAGCCTTTACGATCTCTCGGCGAACACAAAGCTCATGTCAGACTAACCATGGACCTCATCCCGGAGATCAAAATCGTTGTATACCGGGAAGGCGAATCGGAGCCGGGACCTGAAGCAGATGCCGCAGCCAGCTCATCCAAAGCCACTCCGGAACCGAAGGCGGAAAAAGCCACTTCAGAAGCATAACCTTTCGGAGACAACCCCATTGGGGACACCGTAAACGACATCACCGGTTTCACTCCTCTTTTGGGGTAAACCGGTGAATTTTTTACCAAATGACACAAACCATTGGTGAACAACTCAAGCAAGCCCGCCTGGATAAAAAGCTAACCACTAAAAACGCTTCACAGGCGACTGCCGTTCGGGCACAATTCTTGGAAGCGCTTGAAGCGGATGATTTTGATTCGCTGCCATCACCCGTTCAGGCACGCGGTTTCCTTCGAAACTACGCTGAATATTTGGGGCTGGATGCCGTTCCATTACTAGCCATTTTGAAAGGTGAAAATCCTTCTGAACAGGAGGCGGCATCTCAAGAGAAACTCTATGAATTAGAAAATCAAGATTCAACATCATTGGAAGATGAGTCGAATCGCGATAGGGTTGTCGAAAAAACTTCTGACGATGAGATTGGTAAACAGTATTCGGATCCAAAATACCTAGAGCTTCCTTTGGACGATAACCACCTCGATGCGCTGGAAGCCCCTCAAAACAATACGAACCAACCACTCTTGCTCTCACAAAGTATCTTTATTGAAGTGGGACAACAACTCAAAGCCAGACGTGAACTATTGAGTCTCACGCTCGATGAGATCGAACAGCATACGCGAATCCGCAAAAATTACCTGATTGCGCTCGAACAAGGTTCAATTATTGATTTACCTTCGCCCGTTCAAGCGCGCGGAATCTTATCCAGTTATTCCCGTTTTCTTGATTTAGATATGGATGCCATACTGCTTAGGTATGCAGAAGGTCTGCAAGCATCACGCCTGGAACGGCATCCCAACAGCCAAGCCAGAAAGAAACAATCCGATGAAAGTGACTCGATTCTCCCGCCTGCATTACGACGAATCCTGACCACGGACCTGATTGTTGGGGGCGGCATGATCGTCGCCATGATCGTGTTCGCGGTATGGGGCGCTAATCGTATTATTGCTCAGAAGGAACAAGGAAATGGGAATTCCAATTCCCAGCAATCCATTTCAGAAGCACTGTTAGCGGCCACTTCGGTAACTAGCCAAGCAACACAGGTGCTTACACCATCTCTTGAAATTATTTTAACCCCACTCCTAGAGAATGCCACACCTACAGTGTTTGAACTTCCCGCCATCATTAATTCTTCGCCGGTGCAAGTAACCACGGTCATTACAGGCAATACTTGGATGCGAGTTATTGTGGACGGCAAGCTTCAGTTCCAGGGACGCGCCGTAGCAGGAAGTGTGAATACTTATGACGGTGTCGAATCAGTGAATGTTCTTGCTGCAGATGGATCACAAGTCCAGATCATTTATAATCAAAACAATTTGGGACCGATGGGAGACTCAGGCGTGATCACCGAATTCATCTACACTCCTAAAGGTGCCTTACTCCCCACTCCGACCAAGACGCCGGTTCCAACTCGCACTCCACGAGAAACTCCGACTTTAATCCCCAGCAGGACACCTACATTGGGAAATCCTTCCAAGCCTTAGGTAATATCGATTACCCATTAAAGTTTATCAATATAAGGATTATTTATTGTTATGAATAGAAAAACTTTTCACCTTGTTTCCCTAGGTTGCTCAAAAAATACTGTGGACTCGGATTCCATGTCGCAAATGCTGATCGCAGATGGTTATAAAATCGTCGAGAAGCCATCACAAGCCAGTGTTTTGATTGTCAACACCTGTGGGTTTATTGGTCCTGCAAAAGAGGAATCAATTAATGTTCTGCGGGAATTGTCGGGGAACAAGCGAAATGACCAGTTGTTAATCGCTGCGGGATGTCTCACCCAGCGCTACGGGGCGGAAGTCGCTCAACAAGTCCAAGGTGTGGATGGAATCCTCGGCACCCGTCGCTGGATGGATATCGTCCAGGTCGTCAGTGAACTGCGCAAATCCCCTCATCCTGAACCGCTCTATCACCTTCCCGAAACAGCCACAGTAGGCAAGGATGAGCCTGGGATTCTTCGCGCCAGCGTGGCAGGCAGCAGTGCTTATTTAAAGATTGCAGACGGCTGCCGACGTCCCTGTGCGTTTTGTGCCATCCCACTCATCAAAGGCACCGCGGTCAGCCGTCCTATCGATTCGATTCTGGAAGAAGCAAAAAGTCTCAGGGATGAAGGAGTGCGTGAACTTATCCTAATCGCACAGGACACCACCGATTATGGCCATGATCTTGGGATGAAAGATGGTTTGGCTGTTTTATTGGAGGAACTGACCGAAAATGTCCCGGACATGGAATGGATTCGGATCATGTACGCCTATCCGGGGTTTGTCAATGACCGATTAATAAATGTAATGGCTACCCGCAAGGCGTTATTACCTTACCTCGATATGCCTCTCCAGCATGCACACCCCAAGACACTCTACCGCATGCGACGTCCATCAAATATAGAATGGGTTCATGAAACATTGGCGAAGATGCGCTCGAAGATCACGAATCTTTCGATCCGCACAACATTCATAGTAGGCTATCCCGGCGAAACCGATGAAGAGTTCCAGGCATTGATGGATTTTATCGATGAAATCCAATTTGATCGGGTCGGCGCATTCAAATTTTCATTTGAACCGGGCACAACCAGCGAACCTCTTGGCGACCCGGTCCCTGCAGAGGTGAAAGAGGAACGTTACCAACAGCTGATGGAGCGCCAACAGGCAATTTCCCTGCAGATCAACCAATCTTTCGTCGGTAAAACTCTCGACGTTTTGATTGAAGGTTATGGAGATGGCATCTCTGTTGGAAGGTCATACCGCGACGCTCCCGAAATTGACGGCCTGGTCCTGGTGGAGGGTGAAGCGCCAATTGGCGAGATCGTTCCCATACGCATCACTGGAGCCATGGTATATGATCTTTCAGGCACACCAGCCCAATCGCTGATAAAGTTATAGTCGCATTTCCACAACATCGGATAGAATCATCCCAGGAGATGGCGTGAAATTACTTCACTTTGCAGATGCCCATATTGACATGGCCAATTACGGGCGGCATGACCCGGAGAGTGGTCTGCCCCTGCGTGTGCTGGATTTTTTGCGGTCGCTGGATGTCATTATTGACACAGCCATCAACGAAAAAGTCGATTTGGTGATATTTGCCGGTGACGCCTACAAGGACCGCAATCCCGCGCCAACCTTTCAACGTGAGTGGGGCCGCAGAATCATGCGTCTATCTTTGGCTGGCATCCCAACTGTACTGCTGGTTGGAAATCACGACCTCTCCCCCGCTATTGGACGGGCACATGCTATCCAGGAATTCGACACCCTCCAGGTGCCAAATATCCATGTCATCGCAAAGCCCCGTTTTTTGGGACCTGTTCAACTGGGAACCCAAGCACAAGTGATCGGTATTCCATGGGTCTCACGTTCAGGCCTGATGGCTTCCATGGAAACCAGCGCAGCGGAGCCTGAGAAGGTATTCTCAGAAATCGAGAACCGATTATCCGAGATCGTCCAGGAGATGATCTCAAATGCCGATGCGTCGTTACCACTCATCCTGACAGCACATGCATCAGTCCAGGGAGCGAGTTACGGCGCTGAAAGGACCGTGATGCTGGGCGCAGACCTGGTGCTGCCCGGATCTCTGGTGAAAGATACTCATTTCAATTATGTCGCGCTAGGACATATCCATAAACCCCAAGATCTCAATGAAGGCTTTCAGCCGCCGGTAATCTATCCCGGGTCGATCGAACGTGTCGATTTTGGCGAGGCGAAGGACGATAAGTTCTTTGTCATAGCCACGTTGGAATACGGCAAAAATACGAAAGTGGATTGGCGAAAGTTAACGAATGTCCGCCCGTTCGTTGACCGATATACCAAATTGGAAACTGAAGAAAACATCACGGAACGATTGAAGGAAGCTCTTCCATCGCCGGACCTGATGAAGGATGCCATTGTCCGGTTGACAGTGGATTACCCACGCGATTTCGAAAGATTGATCGACGATGCAGAATTGAGAGCACATACTGCCGGGGCGTTTGAGTTCCATCTGGTGAAACGTCCACAGATCCAATCCCGCATCCGGCTTCCGGCCGATGGAACCATCACCAGTATGACGCCTCTTGAGCTATTGGAACAATTTTTGCGAGTATCGCATACGGATGATACAGAAATAGAACCTTTGCAGAAAATTGCTAGAGAGATTATATTAGACGAACAAAACGAAAACTAATTTATCATTGCCCGGAGTTTTCTACGAGCGGCAACCTGACTGTAAACGTCGTGCCAGCCCCGACCTTTGAGTCGACGTCGATGCTCCCTTGGTGCATATCCACAATCCAATAAGCAATTGATAATCCCAAACCAAAACCGGAAGATTTCGAACGGGTGCGTGATTTTTCGCCCCGGTAAAATCGATCAAAAATAAACGGAATATCCTTGGCTGGGATTCCTGGACCCGTATCTTTTACAGCGATTTGAACTATCTCCGCTGTCTTTGATAATGACAGGAACACATCACCTCCCGCCGGAGTGTAATGGATCGCATTGGATATCAGGTTGATCAACACCTGCTTGAGCCGGTCACGGTCGCCGGATACCATCGCCTGGTCAATTTCAACAAGTTTCAAGGATATTTTTCCCCCGGCCAGTACTTTCATCTCGTTGAAAACCTCAAGCAGCAAAGTATCCATTTCGACATCAGATAAGGTGAGTTGTAGTTTCCCTGATTCAACTTTGGCGAGAAGGAGCAGGTCGCCGACCAAACGAGTCAATCGGTCAATTTCATCTTTGATCGAATCGAGCGATTCCTCATCTGAACCGAATTTTCGAATCAGGTCCACATTGCCTTTGATAACCGTTAATGGTGTACGGAGTTCATGACTGACGTCTGCAAGAAACCTTTGTTGTGCAGTAAACAAATTCTCCAAGCGTTCAAGGGTGCTGTTAAAAGCCGCGATGAGTGTTCCGATCTCATCTGGAGGACCATCGTATGGAATACGCCTGGATAAGTCATCTGCATGAATAATCTGGTCAGCGGTCTCAGTGGCAGTCTTCAACGGTGCTAAAGATCGACCGATGCTGATCCAGGAAGCAATCGCAGAAACAATCATTGCGATGACAGTTAAGATTCCCAATATATAAAACAATAATCTACGGATCGTATCCAACAAGGTCAATGGCGTGGCAGCCTGGATAACACCTAACGAATAACCATCCTTGGTGCTGAATGGTACACTCAGCACCCTCAAATGCACGCCATTTACATTGACATCGTGATAATAGGGCTGCGGAGACATTTTCCCTGATGCATCCAGAGATTCTTTCATCATGCTTAAACCTGGAGAGGCGGCTGTGAGTTTGTCTTCCCTATTCCAGATTTGGATATAGACGCCGGTGGTTAATTCCAACGAGGGAAGTTCCAGGATACCCAAATCCCCCACCTGATTAACTTGCGACTTGTCCAGAACACCAACTACTGTCTGTTTAAGAAGATGATCCGCCTGGTTGACCAGCAACATATCCAATGAAACATAAACAAGCACCCCGAAGATAATCAGGATGCCACCAGTGAGCGTTGTATATAGTAATGTCAGCCGGCTTCTAAGGGACATGTTGGACAATTTTAGGGGCAGGTCTAAGGCCTGCCCCGTAGTTTTTATGGCATTTCGCGCATGACATAGCCTACGCCGCGCACCGTGTGTAACAAACGAGCCTCTTCATTTGCCTCAAGTTTCTGCCGAAGGTAACGGATATAAACCTCGAGGACGTTACTCTCGCCCCCAAAGTCATAACCCCAGACACGGTCAAAGATTACTTCGCGAGTGAGTACTTGTCGCGGGTGCCGTAGGAATAGCTCCAGGAGTTCATATTCCTTGGCGGTCAGTGGAATCAATCGGCTGCCGCGAGTTGCTTCTCTTGAACCGGTATCAAGGGTTAGGTCGGCAAATTTCAAAACCTGCACCCTCTCAGGCTGAGTACGTCGCAAGAGGGCTCGCACACGAGCCAGCAATTCATCCAAATTGAAAGGCTTGACCATGTAATCATCCGCACCGGCATCCAACCCCTGCACCCGATCCTGGATGGAATCCTTGGCGGTCAACATCAGGACTGGCATTTTCCCGGCCATGCGCAAACGATGACAGACTTCCAACCCATCCATGCCGGGCAGCATCCAATCCAGTATCACCACATCCGGCGTATGATCGCGAGCGAGATTCAAACCGGTTCGACCATCGCCAGCCGTGTCCACGGTATAACCTTCATAAGCTAGACCACGTTGGATCAGTTTCAAAATCGCCTGGTCATCTTCAATGATCAAAATTCTCTCATTCATTGCAGCTCTCCCACTCAAATTATACTCAACTCTGGTAGAATTTTCTGAATGATATTGCCAGCTGGGATTCCCCTCATTAAAAGGCTTTTTGATCTGACCGCCACGATTGCTGGCTTGGTGATTATTTCCCCTTTTTTGCTCATTATTTCCCTCCTGGTTTGGATAAAACTTGGACTTCCAATCCTTTACAGACAGCAACGTCCTGGGTTAAAAGGAAAGCCATTCTTGATCTATAAATTCCGTTCAATGACCTATGTGCAAGACGATTCTGGAAAATTATTGCCTGACTCAGACCGCCTCACCGGTTTTGGACGATTCCTGCGCTCATCAAGCCTGGATGAACTGCCTGAGCTTCTAAATGTGGTTAAAGGCGAAATGAGCCTGGTCGGACCGCGTCCTCTTCTGATGAAGTATCTCGATCGTTACTCCGCGGAACAAAAACGCAGGCACAACGTCCTGCCCGGAATCACAGGTTGGGCACAGGTCAATGGGAGGAATGCTTTGAACTGGCAGGATAAATTTCGCCTGGATGTCTGGTATGTTGACCATTGGTCATTTTGGCTGGATATTCGGATTTTATTGATGACGATTGGGAAGGTATTTCGGCGTGAGGGGATCACACAAACCGGTCATGCCACCGCCGAAGAATTTTTGGGAGATATAGAATCGGATAACAGCCAACACCCTTGAATTCTATTTTTGGGCATGTGACCAAAAGACCCGCGCCATCTGCTCGACAGCTCTGACCAATTCCTGGTCAGTGGTCGGTGCTTCGCGGCTGAAATTGCCAATAAATACCACGATGAAAGTATCATCTCCATCCACTGCCGGCACCGACACCAGTGCGCTGTCTCCGATTGCGATCACCGAATCCTGAGAGGATCCACGACGATTATAAAAATTTAGGCTTGTCGGGTTGGTCTTTTGCAAGACTCCCAGGCGAGTGACCTGGTTTGAAGTACCCTCTTCCATTAATTTCAGGATATAGTCCCTGGCTGCCTGATTTATTAAATTGCCGGAATATAACCCCTGGTACAGAATCACCAGATCATTCACTGAGGATTTCCCAGAATCCAGGTTGGTATTTTTCAATCCCCACTGCGTTAATTCTTTATCCACATCCAGATCATTTTCCCGGGTTGATTTCAATAAAGACCTTATCGCATCGAAATCGGAGTGAAGGATCATTGCATGGAAGAGCTGATCATAGGATCGGTCAGGACCTTCCTCAGATAAATATTCCTCATAATCCTCAGTTTTAATGCCTTGTGTTTCTAACGATTTAAAGAAAAGCATGGCGACCGGGATTTTGATCATTGAACCAACATCCACAGTTACACCAGACTGTCGTTCATAAAGAAACTCACCGTCAGGTTT
>Ga0315290_10001846_pt1 | contig 14697 bp, 4 predicted proteins | sample YL17G12_0_MG_FD_203627 | JGI IMG/M metagenome (GOLD analysis project Ga0315290, IMG submission 203627) | Sediment microbial communities from Yellowstone Lake, YNP, Wyoming, USA - YL17G12_0 | ecosystem: Environmental > Aquatic > Freshwater > Lake > Sediment | place: USA: Wyoming | collected... | reverse complement strand
CCGTCACCGTCACCGTGCCGCTCGTCGGCCCCGTGCCGGCGTTGGACACCGTGATCGTGTACGTCGCACCGGTCTGCCCCAGCGTGAAGCTCCCGGCGTGGGTCTTCGTGATCCCGAGATCCGGTGTTGCCGGCGGCAATACGGAGGTCAAATCGTTGGCCGTGTTGTTCCCCGGCGTCGCGTCACCACCCCCCGACACGGTGGCCGTGTTGGTCAGGCTCGAGGCCGCGTTCGCCGCCACGTTCACCGTCAGGGTGATCGCCGGATAACCGGCCGACGCCGCGAGAGCGTCCGAGCGGGTGCAGCCCAAAGTGGGCGTGAGCGTGCAACCCCAACCCGTCCCCGCGATCGCGGTCGCCGTCAATCCCGCAGGAAGCGTGTCCGTCACCGTCACCGTGCCGCTCGTCGGCCCCGTGCCGGCGTTGGACACTGTGATCGTGTACGTCGCACCGGTCTGCCCTAGCGTGAAGCTGCCGGTGTGGGTCTTCGTGAGGGCCAGATCGGGCGCCGTCGCGCCGATCGGCGCGTCCCTGTCCGCCTGGATCTGCGCCAACGTCAGCGCCACGTTGTACACGCGGACTTCGTCGATCATCCCGCTGAAGTACTGCCCATAGAGGCTGTCGCCGCCGATCTGCAGCGGGTTCGTCGACGTCTGGATCGCCCCCGTCTGCGCTCGGCTGGCTACCTGCGCCCCGTTCACGTACAACCGCATCGTCGCCCCGTCGTAGGTTGCCGCCAGGTGCGACCACGTGTTCGCCGCCAGCGCCGTCGTCCCGTAGAGCGGATTCGGGCTGAAGGTGCCTCCCATCGCCGGCACCCCGCTGGGAGTCGACGTCCCCTCCAGGTAGTAGTTGTCGTCCCCCTTGTAGATCACGTCCCGCCAGGCGCTGCTCACCGTCGACGGGTTCACCCACGCCTCCAGCGTCATCGCCGCCGTCAGCCGCAACGACGCCGAGTCGTTGACGGTCACCAGCGCCGTCGTCCCGTTGAACACCAGCGCGCCGCCATACTTGCCCGAAGTCGTCCGCGTCGCGTTCGCGATCGAACCCGTGTTCCCGTTACCCGACGCGTCCGTAACCGTCGTCCCCGTCGTCTCGTTGAACGAGTACGCCGCCACCAGGCCGGAGATCGTGCTCCCAATCGCCGTCAGGTCGTTGGCCGTGTTGTTTCCCGGCGTCGCGTCGCCGCCGCCCGACACGGTGGCCGTGTTGGTCAAGCTCGGGGCCGCGCTCGCGGCCACGTTCACCGTCAGGGTGATCGCCGGATAGCCGGCTTGCGCCGCCAGAGCATCCGAGCGGGTGCAGCCCAAAGTCGGCGTGAGCGTGCAACCCCACCCCGTGCTCGCGATCGCGCTCGCCGTCAAACCCGCCGGAAGCGTGTCCGTCACCGTCACCGTGCCGCTCGTCGGCCCGGTGCCAACGTTGGACACCGTGATCGTGTACGTCGCACCGGTCTGCCCTAGCGTGAAGCTGCCGGTGTGGGTCTTTGTGAGGCCCAGGTCCGGCACCGTCGCGCCGATCGACGTGTCCCTATCCGCCTGAATCTGGGCCTGCGTCAGCGCCACGTTGTACACCCGCACCTCGTCGAGGGTCCCCTGGAAGGACTGCCCCCAAACGCGGTCCCCACCGATCTGAAGTGGATCCGTCGACGTCGCAATCGACCCCGTCTTCGCCACGGTCGACACCTGCGCCCCGTTCACGTAGAACCGCAGCGCCGCCCCGTCGTACGTCACCGCCAGGTGCGTCCACGTGTTCGCCTCCAGGGCGGTCGTGCCGTAGGCGTTCGCGTTCGCACCGCCGAACGTTCCTCCTCCCGCCGGGCGACCCCCGCTGTCCGAGGTCCCCTCCAGGTAGTAGTTGTCGTTCCCCTTGTAAATCACGTCTCGCCACGCGTTGCCCACCGCCGAGGGATTCACCCACGCCTCCAGCGTCATCCCCGTCGTCAGGCGCAGCAACGCCGAGTCGTCGATCGTCACCCGCGCACTCGTCCCGTCAAACACCAGCGCGTCGCCGTACTTGCCCGCGGCCGTCCACGTCGCGTTCGAGATCGTCCCCGTGTTCCCGTTCCCCGAAAGGTCGGCGACGGTGCCCCCGAAACCCTCGTCGAACGCGTAGGCGGCCACGAGGCCCGTGGGCCCTTCCGGCGTCGTCGCGCTCACGGTGTTCGAGTACGGGCTCAGGTTCCCCGCCGCGTCCAACGCACGCACCCGGTAGCTGTAACTCATCCCCGCCACGAGACCCGTGTCCGCGGATGTCGTCGCCGTCGTCGATCCGATCTGTACGAGATTGCTGCAGCCCACCCCCTTGCACCGCTCCACGAAGTAGCCCGTCACCCCCACGTCGTCCGTCGACGCCGTCCACGACAGGTCGATATCGCGGCCGTCGACTGCCGCGGCCGCCAGTCCCGTCGGGGCCGTCGGCGGTTGCGTGTCCGAGGAACTGCCCAACGGGGCGTCCCTGTCCGCCTGGATCTGCGCCAACGTCAGCGCCACGTTGTACACGCGGACTTCGTCGATCATCCCGTTGAAGTACTGACCGTAGAGGCTGTCTCCGCCGATCTGCAGCGGGTTCGTCGACGTCTGGATCGCCCCCGTCTGCGCTCGGCTGGCTACCTGCACGCCGTTCACGTAGAACCGCAGCGCCGCCCCGTCGTACGTCACCGCCAGGTGCGTCCACGTGTTCGCCTCTAGGGCGGTCGCGCCGTAGGCGTTCGCGTTCGCACCGCCGAACGTTCCTCCACCCGCCGGGTGCCCCCCGCTGTCCGACGTCCCCTCCAGGTAGTAGTTGTCGTTCCCCTTGTAAATCACGTCCCGCCACGCGTTGCCCACCGCCGAGGGATTCACCCATGCCTCCAGCGTCATCCCCGTCGTCAGGCGCAGCGACGCCGAGTCGTTGATCGTCACCAACGCCGTCGTCCCGTTGAACACCAGCGCGTCGCCGTACTTGCCCGCGGCCGTCCACGTCGCGTTCGAGATCGTCCCCGTGCTCCCGTTCCCCGAAAGGTCGGCGACGGTGCCCCCGAAACCCTCGTCGAACGCGTAGGCGGCAACCAGACCGGTGATCGGCTCGGTGGACACCGTGAGTTGAAGAACCCCGTCGCCGTCGAAGGGTGCCGTGAAGCCGACGTCCCCTCCTTGGCTGATGACGGTGCCGGCGGCGACGGTCGACCCAGTCGTGGGGTTGAGCCACGAAAACTGGTACGTCCCGGCCGGCAGGCTCACCGAGAACGGCGTCGAAGGGTCCGGCTGGTAGACCACAAGCGATCTTCCGGGATCCGCGAGGCAGTACCCCGTCGAGGAAAGATCCCCCCGCGGGACCATGGCCTCGAGATCAAGCCCCGCGGCGAGGTTGCGGATGTAGCCGAGGTTCGCCTCCAGCGACGGATCCTGCGGGTCCGCGAACCAGTCGTGCAGGTAGGTGTCCATGTAAAGGAGGTTCGTCCCCTGGCAGAAGCTCTTCCACGCCCAGACGCGATCGCCACCGAGCCCCCACAAGTGGTCGGTGTCGGAAACGATCACTTTGCTCCCTTCGGCGGGAGGCGGGGCAAGGGCGTAGTCATACGGGGCGGGGGCTTCGACGTTGGGCGAGATCCAGTCGGCCGGGCTCGCGAACAGGTCGGCGTTGGAGCCGCCTCGAAACTGAAACGTCATGCCGACGGGATGCCGTTTCGGCTTCGTCGCCTCGTACGCCTTGATGAACTCGATCATTTGATACTGCCACGCGGTGGAGTCGGCGTCGCTCTCGTTGCTGATCTCGAAGAGAACGTTGTCCAGGTCGTTGACCGTGTCGATCACCTTCCGGACGTACGCCTCCTGGAGCCGGGTCACCTCCGGAATCAGGAGCGTATGGCTCTCCGCACCGCTTCCGTCACGGTCGGAATCGCCGTCGATCCCGTTTACGTTGTTGTCCGCGTTGAACGGGTGGCAGATCCAGGGATTGACCGGGACCCTCGAGGACTTGTGCTCGACGCTCCACCCGTTGAAGAGCATGACGCTGACGTAGAGACCTCGCTCCCCCGCGGTCACAACGCGGGCTCGAAGGCGATCGAAGTGCTCGGCGTTGAACTGTATGAGGTCGAACTTGGGGAGGCCGTCGTTGGCCACTCCCGGCCCTGTCCTCGCGTAGATCGTCGGCAGGAGCGTGGAGTTCTCGTGCACCGGGGAATCCGACCCCCTCGCTTCTTCCCAGACCCACAACCGGAAGAAGTTGTGATTCCGTGCGACGAGGAAGTCGAGATACCCGTTGAAATCGAAGACCGTGCCGTCGAGATCCTGACGGTTGTTCCAGGTGTGCGCACCGGCGAGGAGTACCGCCCCACCGAGGCCGTCCGTGAAGTAGCGCGGGTTGCGGGAATCGACGGTCAGTGGCCCATTCGCGGCAGCGGGAGCGAACGTGCTTCCATCCCCCCCGCGGAACGAATGGGCACCGACGACGGCGCGGGGCGAGGTTGCGCTCGCGGACGTCGGCGCGACCGGAACTGGAAGAAGCCAGGCGCCAACGGCCAAGAGGAATACGCCCGCGCGGGCGACGAGCCGAGGAGCGGTCCGACGATCGCGACCTCCGAATACTCCAGGCACTACCATGACCGCACCTCCGAGCCGATTCCTCCCGCGACTCGAACGCCACGATTCGGACCGGCCGGTCTCGCCGATGCGTCCACGCTGGCGGATTCGAAAGAGTCGCGTGGACAATGCAGGCCGCAGCCGCGCGAGCCCCGGAAGGGATTCACGGGACGCCGTCGACTACCGGCACCGCGTATCAACGTGTCACCTATCGGTTTCCGACCCGCATTACAGGTAAGCTTCCTGTCGCAGAATCCAGGCGCAGAAAATCGTTCATCTTGTAAGCGAAGACCCACGCGATCGCAAGCCTCTATCCCGACTGGATTCATCTGAGACGGATCCAGAAAGGAGTCCGGACTCATCGGGGTCTTCGCAGGGAGTCCCCAAAGGACAAGTGCTCCAGAGCCCCCCTTCGGGCGGCGTTGACGCCTTTGCGGAAAACCCTGAGAATGGACAATTACACTCCGGTAAGAGAGAGTGTTTCAGGCTTTGCTAATCACCAAGGTGTGGGCCCGAGGACAACAGTCGCCCGGTCGTGATTGTCGGCAGTTGGTGTACGAGATATCACTGGGCGCTGGCCGGTCGAAACCGTCGTACGTTTAGCCGATGAAACGACATAATTATCGACCAGTCCGTTTTGCATGGGTCGCCCTATCCTTAGCCTTGGCTTCGATTGCCAACCGCAGTGCGGTGGCGAGTTGTACGTCCGCCCCGTCCGAGGTGCGTGCCTTGGTTCTGAGCGGCGCCGGCCCAACGCAATTGGGCTGGCAGCCACCGGTGGATCCGGGTGGCTCGACTTTGATTCTCTACGACGTTTTGCGCAGCGCGACGCCCGGGGATTTCACCGGCGCGCTGTGCCTTGCGACCGGCATCACCTCGACCACCTACGCGGAGAGCGGATTTCCAGGCGGCGGCTACTACCTGATTCGGAGCCGCGACGCGTGCGGTGGCAACCTCGGCACCGTCACCGGCGGCGCGCCCCGCTCCGGCCCGGTCTGCGGACATAGTGACGCCCTCGTCGGTGCTTGGTCGTTCGACGAGGGGCTGGGGACGACATCGGCAGACCTGTCGGGGTACGAGAACCTCGCGACCCTTCAAGGAGCAGCCTGGACGACGACGGGCAAGTACGGCAGCGCCCTGGTCTTCAACGGGACCAACGCGCGGGTGAGCGTTCCTGACGCGGCCTCGTTGCATCTGACGACGGGGATGACGCTGGAGGCCTGGGTCAATCCCGCGACGGTGACCGCCGCCTGGCGGGATGTGATCTACAAGGGAAATGACAACTTCTACCTCGAGGGGACATCGGATAGCGGGGGTCGACCTGCGGGAGGGGGCACATTTGCCGGCCCCCCGATGTATGGGACGGCGGCGCTGGCGGTCAATACGTGGTCTCATCTGGCGACAACTTACGATGGCGCGACGCTGAAGTTGTATGTGAACGGGGTGCAGGTGGCCAGCCGCGCCCAGGCCGGGCCCATTGCAACGTCGACGAACCCCTTGGAGATCGGGGGGGATCTCCTGAATGGGCAGTACTTCAACGGAACGATCGATGAAGTGCGGGTCTACAACCGCGCCCTGACGGTGGGCGAGGTCCAGGCGGACATGAACGCACCGATCGGTGCCGCTCCGCCCGACACGACGCCGCCGACGGTCTCGATCACCTCGCCGAGTGCGAGTTCCACCGTGTCCCACGTGACCACGATCTCCGCGACGGCTTCCGACGACGTCGCGGTGGCGAGCGTCGAGTTCTTCGTGGATGGTGTCAGTCTCGGAACGGACGCGAGGGCGCCGTATGTGATCGGTTGGAACACCACCCTCGCCGCCAATGGTGTGCACACCCTCTCCGCCATCGCGCGAGACGGTGTCGGAAATCAAACGACCTCGGCCTCCGTCGTGGTCTCGACGTTGAACCCTGCATTCGTGAACGAGGTCGTGGTTCCCGACATCACGGCGGCAACGACGATCGCATTTCTTCCTGACGGCCGCATGCTGGTCGGAGAGCTGACGGAAACGATCTGGGTCGTCCAACCGGGGGCGAGCCAGGCTTCCCCAACGCCGTTCCTGCAACTCGACGGCAGCCAGTTGCAAGGCGAACAGGGTCTGATGGATATCCTGCCGGATTCGAATTTCGCCCAGAACGGCTACTACTACGTCTTCTACACACGTGGAGCTCCTGCCTCGAACAATCACAACCGTGTGTCGCGGTTTACCGCGAGCGGGAACGGCACCGTTGCCGGGAGCGAACTGGTCCTGTGGCAGGACGACGTCGTCGCCGCGGCCGAGCACCATGGCGGCTCGTTGGCGTTCGGCGCCGATGGCAAGCTCTGCATCTCGTCCGGTGATCAATTCGTGGCCGCGTCCGCTCAGCAATTGGATAACTACCATGGGAAGATCCTGCGCATCAACCTGGATGGTTCCATTCCCGCCGACAATCCTTTCTTCGATGGAGCCGGATCGAACAAGGACGAGATCTGGGTTTTGGGCCTCAGGAACCCCTTCAGAATGTCCATCGATCCGATCAGCGGCAAGATGTACATCGGCGATGTCGGTGGCAATGACCCCAGTACGGCCATGGAGGAAGTCAACGTCGGTGTCCGGGGTGCGAACTACGGCTGGCCGATGTGCGAGGGGAACTGCGCGAGTCCCGGAACGACTAATCCGATAGTCTTCTATCCGCACAGCGGGCGCGATGCATCGATCACCGGCGGAGTCGTCTATCGCGGCACCCAGTTCCCCAGTGAGTACTACGGAAGCTACTTCTTCGCGGACTATGTACAGAACTGGATCAAACGGGTGACCTTCGATGCGAACGGGAACGTCGCGGCCGTCGTGAACTTCTGGCCTGCGGACGGTAGCTCCGATGGACCGCTCGTCGGCGATCCCGTCAAGTTCGTTCAGGGGCCGGATGGCTCGCTGTACTACGTGGACATCGGGTTCAACGACCAGCACGTGCCCAATCCCGCCGCGATACGACGGATTCGGTATTCCATCAGCAACCAGCCGCCGTTTGCGGTGGCGAGCGCCGACCGGTCAACGGGTTTGCCCCCGCTGTTGGTCACGTTCTCCAGCGCCGGGTCGTCGGACCCCGAGGGCGCCACACTCTCTTATAGCTGGACGTTCGGAGACGGAGGGTCGTCGATACTAGCGAATCCGACACACACCTACCTTGCGGCGGGACCGTATGTCGTGCGCCTGTCGGTTTCGGATGGCTTCAGCACGACGTTGGCGAACACTCTGACGATCCAGGTGGGTAATCCTCCCCAGCCGACGATCCTGACTCCTGCGGATGGGAGCTTTTTCGTTGCCGGAGACACGATCAATTTCTCGGGGATCGGGACGGATCAGGAAGACGGGGATCTTCCCGCAAGCGCGTTCGTGTGGACGATCTTGTTCCATCACGACTCGCATGTGCATCCTGACGGTACGGTCAGCAATTCCAAGACGGGAACGCTTGACATCCCGTCGAGTGGGCACGATTTCCAAGGCTCGACGAATTACGAAATCGTCCTGACGGTGACCGATTCCAGTGGACTCACGGGCTCGACTTCCGTGACGGTATACCCGGACAAGGTCAACGTCGCATTCGACACCGTCCCCAGCGGATTGACGATCGAGCTCGACGGAATCAGCAAGCCAACGCCGTTCACGCTGGGCGACGTCAAGGGTTTTCAGCACACGATCAACGCGCCAGCCCAATCCAGCGGCGGCACCTCTTACGGCTGGGTCTCCTGGTCCGATGGCGGGGCGCAGAGCCATGGGATCGTGATCCCCACGGTCAACGCGAGTTTCGTGGCCACGTTCCAGGCGGCTCCGCCTCCTACGGGTTTGGTGGCTGCGTATTCGTTCAACGAGACGACGGGAACGACGGTCGGGGACGCGTCGGGTAACGGGAACACGGGTTCGATCGTGAACGCGACGCGGACGACCTCGGGGAAATACGGTGGCGCGCTGCAGTTCAACGGGACGACGGCGCTGGTGACGATCAACGACTCGGCGTCGTTGCGGCTGACGACGGCGATGACGTTGGAAGCTTGGGTGAACCCGTCGGCGGTGAACGGCGCGTGGCGGGACATGATCTACGTTTCCAACTACAACACCAACAGCCTGAACGTCTTCGAGCGTACCGCGAACGGGGACGTGTCTCCCGTTAGGGTCATCCGTACCGGATTGAATCAACCGCATACGGTGGAGAGGGACCTGTTGCTGCAAGAGCTGTTCGTGGCGAACAACCTCCCGAGTGCCCAAAATCCGGCCATCAACGTCTACGATATGACGGCGAGCTACCCGGGCAACGACCTCCCGAAGCGGACCATCACGGGGACGCTGACCCAGTTGAACCGGCCCGCGGGGATCACCGTCGACTCGGTTAACCGGGAGTTGTACGTCGCGAACGATGTCCCAGCGAATTCTTTCATTACGGTCTATCCCCTCGGGGCGAACGGAAACGTCGCTCCGTTGCGAGTCCTCCAAGGTCCGGCGACGGGGCTCGACGGTCCCATCGGGATCTCCGTAGACCTCGTGAACAATGAAATTCTCGTCTCCAGCTACAGGGTCGCCGACGCGGGCTCGATCGCGGTTTTTCCCCGGACCGCCTCCGGAAACGTGGCGCCGATCCGTCTCATCCAGGGACCCAACACCGGATTCAACAAACCACAGAGGCTCGCGCTGGATCTAACGAACGACGAAATCATCGTGGCCAACAGCGCCTTCGACACCGCATCTCCTGGCAGCCTGCTCGTTTTCAACCGACTGGCATCCGGAAACGTGAGTCCGAAACGGCAGGTCGCCGGCCCGAACACGGCTCTGTGCAATCCGGTCGGCCTCGTTCTCGACGCGGTGAACGATGCGATCGTCGTCTCGAACTCGCAGGTTGGTACGAGTGGCTGCAGTGTTTCGGTGGCGACCTACGCGAGGACCGCGAGCGGCGACGCTGCTCCGATTCGCAAGATCGGCCCGGGACCGCTGTCCCTCCTGTCCGATTCGGAAGGGGTGACCGTCACGACGACGGTCGATTGCTCCGACCGCTCGATCGCCGACGGCACGGCTTGCGACGACGGTAATCCGTGCACTCAGTCGGAAACGTGTCAGCTCCACGTGTGCACCGGAGGTACCCCGGTCCCGTGCGTAGCGGCCATGGTCGCAGACGGAGGCAAATTGCCACCGATTCCCGTTGCGCCGAGCAGCAGTTGGTCTGATGTGATCTACAAGGGTAACGACAACTACTACCTGGAAGGAACGTCGGCTCCCAGCGGCGTGCCCGCGATGGGGGGCACGTTCAGCACCGGTGGCCCGATCTACGGGACCTCGGGGCTGGCGGCGAACACGTGGTCGCACCTGGCGGCAACGTATGACGGGGCGACGGTGCGGTTGTACGTGAACGGGGTGCAGGTGGCCAGCCGTGCGCAGACGGGGGCGATCCAGACGTCGGCGAACCCGCTGCAGATCGGCGGCGACACCTTGTTCGGGCAGTACTTCAACGGACTGATCGACGAAGTCCGCGTGTACAACGTGGCCCTGACGCCGGCGCAGATCGTGGCGGACAGGGACGCGCCGCTCTGAACGGCACTGACGGCCCCGAGCACTCTGGCGACAACTGTCGTGCGCCGAAATCACCGTGCGAAGCAGGAAAGGGCATCCGGCCGTGCTCTGGTCGCCACCGACCGGACAACGTACGCGGTGGCCGTGCGCGAGTGAGCGCCCCAGCTTCTCAGCTCTTCACCCTTGGACGGACTCTGATCTCCATGACTTCCGCACTCTGCGGCAGACTCACGGCCCCGATCACCGCCGTCGCAACATCCTCGGGTTGAAGCAGGCGCGCGGGGTCGTAGGGCTTCCCTTCAGCGGCGTAGATCCGCTCTTGCATCGGTGTCGCCGTACGTCCGGGGAAAACGCTCAGCACGCGAATCCCGTCATCGTTCACCTCCGCCCTCAGGTGATCGGCGAAGCCCTTGAGCGCGTGTTTGGTCATCGCATACGCGGCCACTCCGGGCTCGGATCCGAACACCACCGTCGAGTTGATGAAGACGATCTGTCCTCGGGAGTGACGGAGAAGCGGCAGGAGTTCTCGCGTGAGGAAGTACGGCGCGCGGACGTTGGCGGCATACAGCGCGTCGAGATCGGTGGCTTGGACCTCAGCGACTCGTCCCGCCACGTAGTGCCCCGCGGCGTGGACGAGCAGATCGAGCCGAGGCGCCTGTCTCCTTACCTGCTCGGTCAGCCGGCGTAAGTCATCCTCACGCGCCAGCTCGCACGGGCACACGGTTGCGTGGGTCGAGAAGCTCCGGGCCAAGCGGGCGACATCTTCAAGCCGCTCCGCCGATCGCCCGCAAACATAGACGGACCCGCCCAGGCGGGCGTACGCGAGGGACACGGCACGGCCTATCCCGCTGCTCGCGCCGGTGACTAGGGCGACCTGGCCCCGAAAGCGGTCGTTGCTCATCAGCGTCCTCGCCCCACCCGAGGAGGAGCGGGGTATCCGGTCATTGAAACCGTCAGCCGAGATGGTACCCGGGAAGTCAGAGCATCCGTCCTCCTTGGCTTCGGCTATATTTCGTCATACTTTCGTTAATTCCAGGCGTCTGGGAAGCCCGGAAGGGGACTCGATCGTCGATCCTGGCCCATCCTGCGGGGCCGTTTTTCGCGGCAAAGGCCTCCAGGCGCGTTCAAACTACCCCGAAGCTGGAAAAACATCGACGATTCCACGTTTCACCGGCGGTTCGGACGGATGGGGGCCTCAGCCAGTGGTCCTTCGAGAAGCCGGACAAGACAATCGTCATCGTCGGCGGCACGATCGCGTTCTTCGACAGCCCTACCCCCTGGCAAAGAGCGACCAGGCGTCGGAGGCGCCTCGCGCCTAGGTCGTGGCCTTGGAATCTGTGGACCTTCGGAGACGGCGCCCACGCACTCCTCTTTGTGCGATGACTTTGGCCATCGACAGCACCGAGGTTCTCAGCGCTCCGAATCCGAATTCGACGATCCGGGAGGCAAGGCGCTTGAGCTTGATGTCCCCGGTGAAATCGTTGAACGGAAGCTCCAACAGCTCGGGCCACTCCTCGAGGCAGATGTCCTTCACAAGTTGTTGCCTTTTCTTGTACTTGTGCGGGAGTCTCATCATCGACGTGACGACAGTTCGATGGTTGAAGGGTGAGAACGCGAACAACGAGCACTCATTGGAGAAAAATTGCGGCGCGGCCCAGCACCCGAGCGTCTGCTCTATGTAGAAGAGATCGAGGATGGTGAGCGCGCTGTACCCGGCCAGCCCCGATAACCACTTTTCGATTTCGCTGGGAATCTCCCCCTGATCAGGCAGTTCGGCCCTCCTGGCGAGCTCGCTCGCCGAGAGCGCGGTTCCGGGATGGTCCGTCGGCCGCCAATAGCATCCTCGTCCGAGTTCTCCGCCCGTGCCGTGCATCAAGACGCTCGCTCTGTCGAGACTCTGCATCCCACGGTGAATCCGCCAGATGGTTCCGCTGACGGAATGGCCGGTCAAGAAGAGCCACTCTTTCATCTCCTCTACGGAAGCGCTTTCGTATGGAGTCTCGAAATGCCTGAGCCCGAACTTCGCTGCTAGACGTGAGGCGATGAGCGTATCCGGGTTGGGCGTATCCACGGCATGTGTAAAAAACGTCGCGCGTTGAAGAACGGGTCGTGCGCAAGCGAGCAACGTCCTGGAGTCCCTTCCGGCCGTGAGCGTGCATTGAATGGGATGGCTCGCCGCGACGTTACCGATCGTCGTTCTCATCGCCGAGGTCATTGCGCGGACGGACGTCATCACGTCTGGCTCGACCTCGAGACTGGATCTGCCCTCGGGCCAGTGCCTGCGGACGTTCCAGGCCTCGAGGTCCAAACAGTGGTTCGGGAGGAGGCGCCTCACCCCCTTCTTGGCGGTCAAGCCAGAGGGAAACCACAGATCGCTGTTCGGAAAGTCGAGCGCTTCGATGAGATTCTCGTTCCAGTCGTGTCCTGCGGGCATGAGAGTCGGCGTCGATGCAACGATCTGCTGAGACGTCGAGTAGACAGCAGCCAAGGAGCCGTGAGGGTCGAGATACAGCGCTCGCCTGGCTCGAGAGAGCAGAACGAGAACATACCGGCCCCACGTCCGTCGATAGAACGCCTCCACGGCTCCAGTGCCCACGTCGAATGCGTCCGCGCCGGTCAGATAGATCGGGTTTCCTACATCCAAGTTGTCAACCAATGGGTAACCGATGCACCAGCCCAGCGCCAGGCCGGAGTCGGATCTCACCTCGACAACCGGCAGCCAAGACGTGCCAAGGGACCATCCCCCCAGTTCGAACAGATTCCATTGGGGAGGGATGAGATTGCGGTTGCGGGCGAGGACGTACTGTCCTGTGTAACTGTCGGGCGTCCTAAACCGCGGTCCACGGAAATAGTCCATCGCTCCACCAAGGATGGGAGCGGTGCGCTCGCGATCACCGGCGGCAACGGAGACGATCTGGTCGTCAAACCGATTCACCATCGTTGTTCCGCCATGGCTACGCATCGGGCAGACGACTCCCGCCCTCGAAAGCATCAGGCAGCATGATCGGTGCCAGGGGTGTCGGGCCACGCACGTGGGGGAGAAAGCAACCCACTCCGCTGACGCCATCGGTCCGCTGGCGCAACACGGTGCCGGCCCACGGCCGCTGACCGACGAAAATCGTCACCACGATCGGACCGTCGAAGACGTTGCCCGCGAGCGCGGCACACTAAGTCGAACACGGCCTGGGTTTCCCGGCTCTCGAGCACCTTGCAGCTCGAGACGACGCTATGTCAGCCGTCGATTACGGAGACGACCGCGACGACAGTGGCAGGTCAACGCGGTCGTCAAATCGCCCAGCAGCAGTTCGAATCCGGCACCACTGCGCTGGGCGACCGGCGTGCCGGGTCGGACGCGTGGCGATCCCACGGAGCAACTCCATCACGGCTCGCGAGCGCTCGTCCCCAGGACAGCAACAGTCACGATCGCGTTGCGCGATCGGATTGGGAATGGTTCCTTGACGTCCGCCCGCACGGCTCCCAACTCCCGATCGATGCACGCTCCCCGGCCCGCTCTCGATCCCGTTTCTGACGAGCAACAGCGCCCAATCGCCAGCACCCGGCGGCGCGGGCGACGTCCAAGGGGTCCCTCCACGTTGTCCACCAGCGGTGCCGTGCGGCCCGTCGTCGCGCTGAACCACGTCCCTCGGTAACGCCCCGGGCGAAGACGGAGGGTCACGGGGCCACCGTGCGGAAAGTACACGGCATAGAGATCTCCCAGTTTCGCAAGGCAGTAGTTCCCGGAGCTCACGAGCTCGTCGTGGGGCTCGGTCGTCCACCACGGGAAGGTCTCGAAGAACGAGACCATGTGCGCGTAGCCTTCAAGCATGGTCATGGTGTCGTCGCCGCGCCCGTTCATCCATCCACCGCCACTGTCGGGCCAGACGCGGGTTCCGCGACGGGCGGTCTCGCCCGTGGTCTGATAGCCGCCGGCCATGACGATCTCCCATGCCGTGCGGCGCAGAGTGTCCGCGGAATCGGCTTCCGGTTTGGGAGCCCACAACGGATAGTGGTCCTCGTAGCCGTATTCCTCGTTCGTTTGCCGAATGATCCTCCCGAGTCGGATCTGCTGGGCGCGTTGCTCGAGCATGAAGGCATGCTGGTTTCGAGACCAATCCTGGAAAGACGTAAAGTCGAACCAGTCGGCGGTTCGGTCTTGATGGTCGTTGTCCCGGTGCAGCGGGTGACTCGTGGCCAGATGGCGGAAAGGGTCCCATTCTTTGATAAGAGCTCCCGTCGATCGCGTCCACGCGTCGTCCCGATAGCCCGTCAGATCGTCGCCCAGATCCCAGATGATGTTCGAGAACGCTCCGAACCGGGCAACGGCGTAACGGATGAACCGGCGCTCGTCCAGTAGTCCACGCTAAATGCGCGTAATCGAATCCCGGGTGATAGCTGTCCTCGGCATTTTCTGCCGGCCAAGGAGCCACGACGGTCGTCCAGTTCGGCCCGGTCATGACGGGCTCGCCATAGAGAAGGTCTGTTCTCCCGGCGATCGTCACCCGGAGCCGATTGATCCTCAACCTATGCAACCTTTCGATCGCCGACTGAATCACGCGTTCGTCGCGCCGGCCCAGGAGCCAGTAGGCGGTCGTGCCGTT
>Ga0315290_10001845_pt1 | contig 14701 bp, 11 predicted proteins | sample YL17G12_0_MG_FD_203627 | JGI IMG/M metagenome (GOLD analysis project Ga0315290, IMG submission 203627) | Sediment microbial communities from Yellowstone Lake, YNP, Wyoming, USA - YL17G12_0 | ecosystem: Environmental > Aquatic > Freshwater > Lake > Sediment | place: USA: Wyoming | collected... | reverse complement strand
AAAATAGAAGGTATAAGAAATCCAATTAAAAAAACTAATAAAATTTTACAACCAGAAACATTTTCAAGAACTGACAGTGAAGGATTAGAAACAGCAATGGGCGGAACATCTGATGATTTTATTGTTTCTCAATCAGCAATAGAAAAAGCTGAAGCACCAAGTTTAATAAGTGTTGGGTTAGCACCAGTTAAACCTAAAAGAACTTATATTAAAGTAAAGAAAACCTAGGTTTTCTCTACAACACTTTCCTATTATTAAGAAGAGAACCTAAGGTTCTCCTCACCTCTCCTATTAAGAAAAATAGGTTTTCCGTAGTTTTTCCTAAAACTACTTTAATTAACTTAGTTTTCCAATTCTTTTTTCTAAAAGAATAGTATAATGCTTAATGGATTAGATTCTACATTTACAGCACTTAATGAATTAACAAATATTAATGCCGATAGTATTACAACCGAAACATTACAGGCAAATACAGTATCTATTAGTAATTTAAATGCACCTAATATAACAACAACATCATTAACAGCAACTAATATAACAACATCATTATTAACATCATCATCAATTAATTCAGCATTTTATTCAGGAGTACCGGCACAAAATGTACAATATTTAACGGGTTCAACATCTAACATTCAACAACAAATAGATAATATTACTCAAACAGGAGGAGCTGGAGGTTGGTTTTTAATAATTGCAGAAAATACAATTGGTTTTAATCCAACTTTACAAAATGGTTATAACTGGAGTTTTGGATCCGGGGGACAATCTCAAAATTCATTTATTGGACTTCCTCAATCCACTTTACAAAGTATGACAATATCAGTTTCAGTAGCATCAACAGTTTCATCATTAATAGATATTTATATTAATGGAATATATTCAAATACAACATTACAATTACTTCCAAATGAAACTTCTGAAACATTTTTAAATGTAGGATTAGCATGTGTAGCAGGTGATAGGCTTACATTAAAAACAACATCAGGAAATTCAACGGCTTCAATATGTAGATTAACATTAATATTTTCATCAAATGGGGTTATAGGTCCAGTTGGAGATACTGGTGCAACTCCAATAATTGAAATTGGTACAGTTACATCAGTTCCATATGGCACACCGCCAACTGTCACATTAGACCCTGCATCGACGCCAGAAATACCAATATTAGATTTTGAATTAGAAACTGGACAACAGGGCGTTCAAGGTATACAAGGTATTCAGGGCATACAAGGACCAATAGGACCTGCATCAACATCCGGTTCAGTTGGTAATTATTTAAATTCATATGATACTACACAACAAAATAATCCTATTGCAAATGCGGTAAATATTATGAGAATTAATACGATAGATGCTTCTCAAGGATTTACTATTCAAAATGGAACACAGATAACAGCACAAAATATAGGAGTTTATAATATTCAATTTTCAGCACAGCTTACAAAATCATCGGGAACAGTCGCAAATGTTGATATATGGTTAGTTAAAAATGGATTAGATATAGCAAATTCAAATACTACATTTACTATAAATGGAAATGCAATTCAAATTGTTCTTGCTTGGAATTGGTTTTTACAAATGAACGCAACAGACTATTTTCAAATTGCTTGGTCATCCCCTAATACAAATATCAGTTTATTTATTGAAACAAATTTAACAACACCTACACGCCCAGATGTTCCTTCGATTATTTTAACAGTTCAACAAGTTATGAATATTCAAGAAGGACCACAAGGAGCACAGGGGGAACAAGGACAACAGGGCGTTCAAGGTATACAAGGTATTCAGGGCATACAAGGAGCAAAAGGAAATAAAGGCGATAAAGGAGATACAGGACCAGAAGGACCAGAAAATACAGAAGCCACCGCAATCGCAACGGCAGCGTTGGCAGAAGCAACAGGAGCATTAGCAGCAACCGCAGTAAATGCAAGTGCAATAGCAACATTACAAATTGAGGTTACAGCCTTAGATGCAACAGTATCAACATTAGAAGGAGAAGTTGGAACATTACAGACAGAAATGGCAACAGCAAATGAAAATATAACAGCATTACAAACAAAAACGCAATTTATTAATGTAACACCACCGGATACAATGGAAATATCAGCACCAGTATTAAATATAACAGGAGCAACAACAAATTTTAATAGTGATGTTAATTTTTTAAATTATCCAATTCATACAACTGGAATTCAAAATACAGTTAATCCAGTATTAATTTCTGATACATATCAACAAATATCTAATGGGCAACTTACTATGACAAATGGAGCAGTAACTTTATTAAATTTTAATTCTGCTACATCTACATTTAATATGGGTAATGCAGGACTATGTGCGATAAATATAGGGTCAGATACCGCAGAATCAGTAATAATTGATTCACAAGATACAAATATAAACGGAGATATTATGAATATTTCTTCTGCCGAAGAAACGAGTATATTAAGTAATGCATTAGTTACAATAAACTCACCGCTAACTTCTACTATTGGTACAAATATAAATTTAAATAATACAAATATAAATATTGGTGATAATACAATAACAGTATCAACAAATATTTCATCAGCCCTTATAAATATTGATGGTGCATTAATTATTAATGGTGTAGCATATACTCCTTTTAATGGTTTTAATCAATTCCCATTTCCAATTCCACCATAAATATAAATTAACTTTTTTTAATTTTTTTTTCTAAAAAGAATATCTACTTATATGATATAATATGTCTATATCATATAATTATTTTTTACCTACTAACATATATGGAACATTAAGAGTGACTGATTTAGGATTTCCAGGATATACTGCTGTTAATGCTAATATTTATTGTCAACGAAATATTAATTCAGATGGACAAATGCAATGTGGATCATTTAAAAGTTTAGGTGCTTCATCTTTTGACCAAGTGCCTACATGTATTGTAGATGCAACAACCGCAACACAATTAACAAATTTACAAACAGTTCAAGCATTAATAACATCATCAGGCGGAATAACATTACAACAAGCAATAGACGGAGTACATTCATCTTCTCAACAATTTACTGTTCCGCAAAATATATGGAATACTTTAACATTTAGAACAGCAGGCGGATCTACATCGTCAACAGTTTTAACACATGCAGATTTGAATGGATATTTTATACTGTCAAATACAGCAGCAACAGGTAGTTTTAGATTTAATTTAAATACTGCTAATGTTCAATCAACAGTTTTAGAAATGAGCGGAACATCGTGCATATTAAGGTCTGGGACTGTTCAACTTAATTTAACAACTGTTAATGCTCTTACATGTTCTAATAATGCTACATTTAATGGCGCGTATCCTACTACAACATTAGGGTCAAATAGTGGTTTAAATAATAATGAATTTGCAACTGTTGGATATGCTAAAAGCATTGGAGGAACATCAATTCTTGGATTAAATAACACATTTACCGGAACCAATACGTTTCAAATACCAATAATTTCATCAGGTGCTTCAATAACATCAAATACAATTCCTGCATTAAGCATAGTTAATAATTCAATTACTAATTCACAAATTGCTACAGGATTTCAATTAGTAACAACAAATGGACAAACGTTTTCAGGAATTAAAACGTTTAGTAGTTTATTAAATTCAACTGGTATCACTGATACTGTTTCAATATCAACGCCTGTAATAAATACAGGACTTATTACAAATCCATCAACAACATTACCAATTGCTATTACATTTCCGTTAGGAGCAATACCATTATCAACAACTACAACAGGAGATTCAAGAAATGGATTTTTAATTGGTTGGAATGGGCTTTCTGGAAGTAATGGTGAAACTGATTTTACAAATTTAAATCAGGGAGGTAATCAAGGAGGATTTTTATTTAACAATATACCTACAGGAGGCTCTCTTAATAAATTAGCAGCATTATTACCATTAAATGGAGAAGGATTGAGATTATATTCATATTGTGGTCAATTGCGATTAGATGATTCAAATAATGGGGCATTTAATACACAGATAATACAATCAAATAATCAATTATTTATTAATTCACGAGGAATAAATACACAATTAGTTTTACAATGTGGAAATGCTACTGCAATTACAACAAATTCATTAACATTATCAGTATCAACTGTATCTCCGCAAGTTAATTTAAATCCAGTATCAACAACTACTTTTAACGCATTTCATCCAACAACAACATTGGGTAATAATATTTCAACTAATACAACACAATATGCAACTGTTGGTTATGTTAATTCTAATTCTGGCGCTTCTTTACTGGCAAGTAATAATGTATGGACTGGCACCAATGAATATAAAAATACTACAAATGGTATAAAAACTACTGCATTTGGAACATTAACTAGTCAATATTTTGGGTCTGGGACTGGTGGTTCTACAAATGTTGTAGTAGGTGGTAATAGTTTAGCTACGGTAAATGTTTTAAATGCTGGAAATATAGCAATATGCCCTTCACCAAGTGCATCATTGGGGCCTAATATTGGCAACAGTAATATAGCAATTGGTAATAGTTGTGGTATTACTCAAACAAATGCAAATCAAAATATTTTTATTGGAACAACATGTGGAAATGCTGTTACATCTGGTTCTAATAATATTTGTCTCGGATCTAATGCCGGAAATGGTGTAACAACTGGATCTAATAATATTGTCATTGGAAATAATGCATGGCCTACAACTGCTAATTTTTCAAATTGCACAGTAATTGGTGCATCTACATTAGCTCCTATTTCATCAAACTCTATAATTTTAGGGTCAACTGCCGAAACAGTAAATATTCCAGGCGCATCACAAATTAATAATACATTAATGACAGGAACAACTGTTGTAAGTAATAATATTCAAGTTAACGGAAATATAATTCGACCAATATTAAATTTTACAACTGGTGTTCAAAATACATTTACAACTATACCTCCTTATATTCTTTATACACCAGCAGTAGGACAAGGCTTTGTTTTACCGGCTCCATCTGCTTCTAATGCAGGAATGCAATTTATAATAAGAAGAGTTGCTGCGGGAAGTGGTAGCACAATAATATTTTCATGCACGGGTAATCCATTAGTATGGGTTATATTAAACGGAACTGTTGGGACAGCATCTTTTGCAGTGGCTTCATTAGGTGCTTCACAGTCTATGTGGTTTTCATCTGGAACATTATTTTATCAACTTATATAGTAGTTTTAGGAAAAACTACGGAAAACCTAGTTAATTAAGTTAACTACCTTTGCCGAAGATTTAGTAAATCTTCTTTTTTTAATTCTTTATTTAATTAGTTTGCCATAGATTTTTCTAAATCTATAGTATATAATGATTGGCCTTACTTTTAAAAATAGTATAAATCGAAAATTAAAGAAAGAAAAATTAAAAAGAGATATTATAGAGAAGTTAAATCAGGTTCCAGACTTACAAAATTTAAAGATGGATATTGAATTAGCATTATTTATATGTAGATGCATTGAAACAGAAGTCAGGAAAGAAGATAAAATTGTTAAGAAAGATTTATTTATAGAAATAATTCAATCAATATTTAATTTAAATCGAGATGAAATTTTAATAGTTGAGAAACAACTTGAATTTTTACATGAGAACAATAAAATAACAAAATCAAAAATAATTAATTATGTTTGTAATTCGGTTAAAGATTGGTTCAATAGAAAAATCTTATGAGTAGTTTTAGGAAAAACTACGGAAAACCTAAGTTCATTAATTATATATAATACAGCAAGCGAAGCAATAAAATATTTAATTATGTCAAGTTCATTGAAAACAACTATAATAAATCAATTAGTAATTCATACAACTCTTTCAAAATCTATTATTTTACTAATAATACTTTTTTTATAGTTTTCCATAGTTTTTTCATAGATTTACTAAATCTATAGCAAAGGTAGTTAACTGTTTTTTTTTCCATAGCTTTTTTTTTAAAAAAAAAACTATTATTAGTATATATGCCCAAAAATAGTTTTTTTAAAAAAAAAACATATGGAAAAAAACAGTTAACTAGGAGCGGTGAGGAGAACCTAGGTTCTCTTCCAAAAGGTTCAAAAATCACACCCGTTGAATTAGAAGATTTAATAAAAGCATCTTATAAAAAATCAACTGATGCTCAAAAAATAGGTAGTAAATATGGTCTTACATTAGACTCTAAACTTTCATCACCAGAACAAAAAGTATTTATAGATAAAAAAGGAAAACCTATTATCTCATATAGAGGTTCAACAGCATCAAATCCCAAAAATTTCACTAGAGATTGGTTAATATCTGATGTAGGAATTTTAACAGGAACATCTCAATATGACCCAAGAATAAAACGCAGTAAAGATGTATACGAAAAAGTTAAGGAAAAATATTCTGGTAAAACACCTACATTAATCGGTCATAGTTTAGGAGGACATATTGCAGAATTAGTAGGTGAAAGTAATAAAGATAATAAAAAAGTTATTACATATAATAAAGGTGCTGGTTTAGGAGATATAGGAAAAAAAATAAATAAAAATCAAACTGATATAAGAACGGGTAGTGATTTAATAAGTGCTTTATCACTTACTCAAAAAGGAGGTAAGAAAATAACAATAAAAGATACAATATTTCCAAATCCTATATACGCCCATAAACCTGATTTTATAAGCAGAATTGGTAGTAGTTTTTTGTAAAAAACATACGGAAAAAACAGTTAACTGTTAATTAGTTAATTTTTCCATAGTTTTTTTTAAAAACTATTAGTATAGTATGAGTGATTATGATTCTTTACAAATTTATATTAATAGTAAATATGCAGACCAGTTTTTAGATAATACAAATGCTAATATTTTAATTAATTTACCATATATTACTGTTCCAAATGGACATTATATTCATTTATCAGTTATTAATGCAACTATACCATACTCATTCTATACAGTTAATGATAAAAATAATGCAATACAGATAAATTCAACCCCCACTATAGGAGTATCACCGCAAGGTTTATATATTATTCCGAATGGATGTTATAATGCAAATCAGTTAGCAAGTGTTCTTACATCATTAATACCAAATATGACAGTAACATATAATAATATTTTAAATATATTCTTTTTTACCTGCACAACAACCGATTTTATTATTGATATTCAATTTACTACTGCTAGTGAGCTATTGGGATTATCATCCAACAATTTATATAATACAAGCTTTGGTAAAGTTTTAAGGGGATTTACATTAATAAATTTATCAACAGTTAGAACAGTTAATATAATATGCAATTATAATACTGGAAATATTAATGTATTAGAAAATAATTTATTTAATACTCTATGTTCAATACCAGTTTTATCACCTCCTTATTCATTAATTACATATACAAATCCAAATAATTACTCTAGCAATTTATACATATCTGAATTTAATAATATAACATTAAAACTCGTCGATCAAGATGGAAACTCTATTAATTTAAATGGACAGTATTTTAATTTAACTTTACAAATAGATGTTTTAAAATTTAACTAAAAGTAGTTTTAGGAAAAACTACGGAAAACCTATTTAACTATTTTTAAAAATAATAAAAATATATACTAATAATATATATAATGAATACAATGGGTAATAAAATGAATAACAAACTAAAAAATGTTATGGGAGTCAAATTTGCTAATAAAATTCATTCAATGGGTCATAAATTAGCGCCAGATATAAATACATCAAATATTGAATATATGCAACCTGTATCTAATCAAATATTTAAATCAGATGGCGGATTAAATAAAAGCAATTTACAATTTCTTCCAATATTAAAGGAAAAAATGAATAAAAAAAGTAGTATGACTAAGAAAAAATAACTTAATTATTAAGAAGAGAACCTAAGGTTCTCCTCACCTCTCCTATTAAGAAAAACAGTTTTTCATAAAACTGCAAAAAATAACTTAATTATTAAGAAGAGAACCTAAGGTTCTCCTCACCTCTCCTATTAAGAAAAACAGTTTTTCATAAAACTGCAAAAAATAACTTAATTATTAAGAAAAAAAATAGTTAACTACCTTTGCCATAGATTTAGTAAATCTATATTAATATTTATTTTAGAATTATTTTTAAAATAAATATATTTTGTTATTATATATATAATGATTCCAACGAACCTAAAATACGGAACAAAAGTCGAAAGCTCAATTGCTAGAAGCTATAGAACAAATATTCAGCCCCAAAATGGAACAGGTCCTTATAGTGGGCTCGATACGATTACAATCAATATTCCAACTCGTGCAAATCTTGTGATGGTTCCTACTGAATCATATTTAAAATTTAAACTTAATGTTAGTAATCTTAATAGTTCTGCAAATTCATTTAGATTAGATCGATCAGGTGCTCATGGTGTAATTCAACGACTTAGAGTTTGGTCTGGTTCTAATCTTTTACAAGATATTGACAGTTATGGTATGTTAGCTGCAATAATGATGGATGCATATGTTCCAACTGATAAAGTCTATGGTGCATTTAATGCATGTTCAGGAACTCGCAATGATTTAGTTACAGTTACTCCTGCTGCTGCTGCTCTTGCTGGCGTTTCATGCTTTCAAAGTAATAGTGGTGATTTAGTTGGAAGTGGTGGATATATTGCTGGTTCTTCTCAAGTAAATCCTTTTGCTGTAACTGCTACTACGGGTGTTGTAAGCGATACTTATTGCATTAATTTAATTTCATTGGTAGGTTCTTTGTGCAAGGACAATTATTTCCCATTATTTGCATGTTCGAGCGCCCCTCTTCGCCTCGAACTACAACTAGTTTCAGGTGTCAATAACTTTTGTGCTGCTGCTGTTTCAACTGTTGCAAATTCTTTTAGTATTACTAACTGTGAGTTTATTGCTCAATTTATTGATTTAGGAGATGAAGCAATGAGTATGATTTATTCCAGTTTAGGTTCTGAACCTCTTCAAATGGTTGTTCCTGATTATAGAAATTACCAAGGTTCTCAACAAGTAACTATTGGTTCAAACACTTTATTAAATTTTCCAATTCCTGCTAAATTTAGCTCATTAAAATCAATTATATGTAGTGTTAGAGATAGATTACCAGGTAATACTCAAACAAATGCTTATTTCCCATATTCATCTGTTAGTTTTGGAATCCAATCTTATCAATTTAGATTAGGTTCTCAAATCGTTCCAAGCAAACCCCCTGATAGTATTCCTGAAATGTTCGAAGAACTTACAAAAGCTGTTGCATCTATTGCTGATTTAAATCATCAACCTTCGATTGAGAAATTCTCTTATCAATTACCTAATTCTGTAGCATATAATACAACTGCTGTTCAAGGTATTGGTGCTTCATCTACTTTTGTTGTTACTGCTGATGGTACTGCAAGTGTTTCAAATTGCAATGCTGGTTCATTTTATGCAGGTATTGATTTAGAAAATTATTCAGCTGCATCTAAAAATTCTATATTTTCGGGGTACAACAGTAACACTGATGATATCTTTTGGCAACCAACATTCAACCCTACTGCGAATTCTACCGGTGTGTCTGCAATTGGTGCTAACGGAACTACTTTCAATCTTCGATTAGATGCATTCGCTAATTATGATTGTGTTGTTGTATTCCAAGATAATACTGCATACACGAAGATATAAGTGTAGAGTAGGGAACTATTAGTTCCCCTACGACCCCTCCTATTAATTAAGTTAATTAATTAATTATTCAACTAATTAACTGTTTTTTTCCATATGTTTTTTTTTAAAAAAACTATAAACTATAAGAAAAATTATATTGTAATAATATATAATGGAAACGATACAAAGCGGAATTTTAGTTTTATACTCGTCACTTTTAGTTCCTGGAACAACTAATAAATATGGAACTGCTAATACAAATAATACTGAATTAATTTTTACTAATATTAATGTTAAGCAAATATTAGGCTCAAATTATGATAGATATCAAAAATTTAATTTAATTTTAAATTCAATAATTATTCCTGTAAGTGCTACTAATATAGGACCTGGTAATAATGCTAATATTATGCTTTATATGTCTGGCTTACCCTTTGACCAAGGTTCTACATATTCATCAATAACAGGGACTGGTTCAAATACTACATATTTTGGTTCTGTGCATTTAGTTGATAATAGTAATGCAAATAGTAATATTTATACATATCCTCCAACATTTTTTAATACTATTATAAAACCACAAGATATGAATGATATATCAATTAGTTTAAGAGGTGCTATTGCTACATTAACAGCAACTGGTGCTACATTTTTATTGCCTTCTGGTACTGTTTATCCACAAATGGTTTTTACATTTTCAATAGTTCCTGTATTAGAAACATTAATAACACAATATCCATCACAAGAAGATAAAACAATAACGTATAATCAAAGGTTATTCAAATAAAGAAAACGTAGTTTTCCTTATGAACCTTTCCTGTTAATTAAGTTAACTGTTTTTTCCGTATGTTTTTTTAAAAAAACTACATTTAAGTAATTTGTATTTAAATAAATATCTCACTTAATATATATAGAAAATAATGACTGAAGAAGTTGAATGTTTTGATAAAACTTGGACTGATACTTTAGAACAAGCAACTCCTGAAAATATAGATGATGTTAATGGTGTTAATGAATTTATTAAAAAAAATAATACTAAGAAATATTATTTGAAAAAATTAAATGATCCAAATTGGAAAGAGAAAGAAAAAGAAATAAATAAATTAAATTATGCAAAGAGAAAAGCAAAACTGCTTGAAGCACAATTAATAAATCCAATTGTTAAGGAAAAAAAGAAAATAACTAAAGAAGAAAAAAGACTATATAACAATACTTACATTAATAAGAAAAAAAAAATAATGATTTTATGTGACTGTGGTCATGAATATTCATTTATTCAAAAAACTCAACATTATAATACAAAAAAACATTTAGATTCTATTAAGGAAAAACAATCGAATATTATTAAGGAATTATATTCTCAAGAATCTCAAATAATTGATTGGAACAATGAAGAAGAAGTTCATAAATATAATTGCCAATTTGGTGATTATGACCAAGAAATAAGAAGTTTTCCAAATTAATTCTTTAAAGAATTAAAAAAAATTGATTTCTATTTATTTAATTAATTAATTATTAATTAAATTAATATTTAAAGATTTTTTTCTATATATATATTATAATATGACTGAATCAAAAATTTCCATTTATGACTTAAGAAAAAACGTATTTGACAATATAAATTCAAACAAATTTGTTACTGCTAAAACAAAAACATCATTGTTAAAACAATACAATGACGCATTGATTACTACTGATAAAAAAGGTATTATTTATAAAAGAACTGTTCAAAGCCAAAGGACACAACTAAATAAACTTAATGATAAACTAAAAGAATTTGACGTAAAAACACCTACGCTAGAAAAGGTTAATATTAAAATTAAAAAAGAGAAGAAAAAAGAAGAAGAAGAACAAAAAGCAAAAGTAGTCTTTGTAAAAGCAATAAAACAAGATGTATATAATGTTCAAGAATATATTAATACTCCTAAAATGCTTACAACAATACTTAGTGGAGGCTTTATTATTCAAACATCTGGAAGTTTTAAGAGAGATGTTAAAAATGTAATGGATATATTATCAAAATATAAAGGAAAAATAGTTACAGTTGATTATATAGTTGATGGTGCAGTTATAGAACATCGTGAATATGGTGATGATTATGAATATACTTTTTTTGATTTTTTAAATGATAGTGGAAAAACTGCTTTTTTTAATCAGAATTATAAAGGATATATAAAAGTATCACAAACAGTACTAATTAAAAAAAAAAAAGTTCCACAATATTATTTAGATGGCATTAATCATTGTTTTTTACATCCAATTAATCAATGGGCATATGAAAAATATAAAGAAGCTAAAAATAAAAATACTCAACGTGTTTATCTAGCAAAACACAATAACATAAAACAATATTTACATGATTATAAAGATGGTGTCCCAGATAAAAAAGATATTATTAATGAAATATGCAACAAATTACAAATAAATATTACTATTGATACACCAATGCAAGATAATATATTAACTTGTACAAGTGAGAGTAGAGCAGTAAAAACATTTAAATTTATTAATACTAGATTAAATCACGTAGAAAGTATTGAACAAAATTTTAATGATGTTGTTAATATTGGTGAAGTAGATGAAGTAACACAAGAAACATTATTGGATATTATTGAACATTATGATAAACATAAACAACATTATACATATAAAAAACATAAAAATATTACATCAGTAAGCACGTTAAAAAAGACTTACAAAACTTCAGGAGAATTCTATAAATTAAAAAATGAATTCTTAGAAGAAAATGATTTAATTAATTGTATGGTTGATGATATAGATGATAAACAATTATCAAATTTTATACGTCATGGTATGCATTATAATACTTTACGAGATTTAAATCAAGGACATGGTGATTTACTGCATGATGATATGACTAAAGCATATATTGCATATGAGAAATGTCATTTATACGAGGGATTTCTTGGAAAAATTACAGATTTTCGTAAATGTGATAAAATAATGGGTTTAGGTTACTATATGATCGATAATTTAGATTTTAGTGAATGTGATGAAAAATTTAAATATTATAATGATTCATTAATCATGTATAATAATAAAGTTGTATATCCTTCTCCTGATTTAAAAATGCTTGATTTATATGGTGTCAAATATACAGTTGTATGTGGATGCTGGGGCGTTAAACCAATTCATTTTACATTAAGTGATGAAATGATTAATGGTTATGAATTAATCAAAACTAAAAATGGTAAAGAACAAAAAATAAGACATTATGCAAAATTATTTGGGAGTCTCGATCAACATAATACAACAGAAAAAATATGGATGAAAGGAACACAAGAATATTTTGAGACTATTATGGCAAATAGTTCAATAGAATGTAGATATTTTGATAATGGAGAAGGTTATTTTATCAAAAAAAAACAACATAATTATCATCTTACACATGTTACAGGATTTATTACAGCATACCAACGTATAAGTCTAATAGAGCAACTTATGGCAATGGATAATACAAAAGTTGTTAGAGTTTGTACTGATGGTATTTTTTATGAACCTCATGAATTTAAAACTTGTAATGTTTTTGTAAAAAAAGATGGTGAAAAAGCATTTAAAATAAATCAATCATTATCTTATTTATCTGGGCTTATACCAATGTTTAAAGATGAATATGATTTTTTACCAGATAATAGAGATAATTACAGTATAAGTCTTTTTAAAGGAGTAGGTGGAAGTGGTAAAACTCATATAAATATCGGTGATGAGGGATTTATTAAAAAAGCTTATTTTGTTACTTCTTGGAAACTAGCAAATGAAAAGAAAAAAGAATTTCCAAATGTTTATTGTAATGTAATGGCAAATTTATTAGATTCTGAAAAAATGAAATTAATTAAAAGAAATAATAATGTGATTATTATTGATGAATGCTCTATGATTTCAAACGAGATTAAAATGAAAATATTACAATCATATTATGGATGTAAAATAATTTTTTGCGGTGATGTTGGTTATCAGTTAGATTGTATAGGTGATGGATCTATTTTTAACGAAGAACATATGAAATATATTAAAAATTTTACTTATAGTCATCGTTGCAAATGTGAATCATTACGAGATATAAGTAATAAGTTAAGAGAATTTATAGATGAAAATAAAGATTTTGAAAGTGTCAAAAAATATATTTATGACTTTTTTAAAAAAAAAGGTTTAACTATTACTCAAGGAGTATTAAAAGATAAATATTTTGTTGGCGATATGATATTATCATATCGTAAAACTAAGATGGTTGAATATACAAATAAATTCAAAGGTAAATTTAAGAGAGAGAAATATGTTGTAATTGACAATAAAATATTGGGTAAAAATAGAGGTGATATTATTATTAGTAATAGCGAATTTATTAAAAAAGGAGTTGATGATGATGGTTTAGATTTTGGTATAATTGACGGATATAATGTAGTAGTAAAACATGCTTTTACTGTTCATAGCGTACAAGGAATAACATGCACAGAAAAATTATATATAGATTTAGAAGATATGAAAGATATACAAATGTTATATACTGCAATCAGTAGAAGTCAATATTTAAAAAATATTAAGTTAATTGTTTAAATTTGATTAATTGCTTGGGGAGGCAATCAAATTTTTATATTAACTTAAATTATATTAATATATGACTTATCAAATTACAGATTATACAAAAAATAAAGCAAAATTATTTAATGTTTTAGTTAAACCATCAAATAAAAAATTTTATAAAATTGATATATATGATTTAAAAAATAATTATATAACATCTATTGGAGATAAAAGATACAAAGATTTTCCAACTTATATTAAGGAAGAAGGAATGCAAAAGGCATTAGAAAGAAGACGATTATATTATATACGTCATAAAAAAGATATTTCTAAAATTGGATCGAGAGGATGGTGGGCAGGAGTCTTATTGTGGTAATATTAAATTTAATTTAATTAATTTTTTTATACCAGTTAATGTTTTTATATTTTGTCCAATAATAGTTTGTTTAAACAATTCTCTAGCAGTAAATTCATATGACCATTGTGTAATATTATCTATTATATTTTGATGATTTGATTTACAAAATAATTTAAAATATTTCCAAAAATA
>Ga0315290_10001839_pt1 | contig 14714 bp, 10 predicted proteins | sample YL17G12_0_MG_FD_203627 | JGI IMG/M metagenome (GOLD analysis project Ga0315290, IMG submission 203627) | Sediment microbial communities from Yellowstone Lake, YNP, Wyoming, USA - YL17G12_0 | ecosystem: Environmental > Aquatic > Freshwater > Lake > Sediment | place: USA: Wyoming | collected... | reverse complement strand
CCCCAATGCTCCTTCTCCTTCTCGTGGCAGAGCTGGCAGCGCGCGACGCCGACGTAGTCGTCGGGGAGCGGCGCGGCGTCGGGCGGGGCGCTGGCGGGCGCGGGGGCGCTCTCGGCCGCCGCCGGCTGCGCCGGCGGGGGCGCCTCGGGCTCGGCCGCGGCCGGCGCCGCCGCGGCGGCAAGAGCCCAGACCAGGATCGCGATGCTCCGGGCCGCCCGGGCGCGCGCTCTCTCGACGACGGATCGCAGCACGGCGCAATCTCCGCGCATTCCGCGAGGTGGCCCGCTTCGCCCCCGAGGCGCGTCGGCTCAGCCCGCTGCGGCGATACTACGCGCATCGAGTCGCCTTGCCGACCAAAATCGCCGCGCCGGCCGCGCCGCCAGGAGGGGTCCAGCCCGCTCGACTGCACCGACGGCCCCCGGTACGATCGGCCCGATCATGCCGATGCCCAGCGACGTCCCGATCATCGACTGCATGCTCTCGCTCCCGATCCTCGACCCGGACAAGACCTATGCCGGCCTGCGCGAGGCGGCGCGGGACCGCGAAAGCAAGCAAGGCTTCCGCTTTCCCGCCGAGTACATGTTCAAGGGCGTGCCGCACGAGTGGGGCCGCGGCCGCGACCCCGTCGAGGTGACGATCGAGGAGATGGACAAGTGGAACATCGAGCGCGCGCTGCTCGGCGTCCACAGCGCCGAGACGCGCCGCGCCGTGCAGGAGCGCCCCGACCGCTTCATCCCCTCGCTGCACTTCGATCCCAACCAGGGGATGGAGGCGATCCGGGAGATCACGCGCCTCCACGCCGAGCTCGGGCTCAAGGCGGTGAGCACCTTCCCCGCCGGCACCCAGGTGCCGATCGACGACAAGCGGATGTACCCGTTCTACGCCAAGTGCGTCGAGCTCGACATCCCGATCTTCATCAACGCGGGCGTTCCCGGGCCGCGCGTGCCGATGCTCTGCCAGCACGTCGAGCTCCTCGACGAGGTGTGCTGGTTCTTCCCCGAGCTGCGCATCGTGACCATGCACGGCTGCGAGCCGTGGGAGGACCTGGCCGTGAAGCTGATGCTGAAGTGGCCCGGTCTCCACTACTGCACCAGCGCCTTCGCCCCGAAGTACTACCCGAAGGCGATCGTCGACTACGCGAACACGCGCGGCGCGGACAAGATCCTCTACGCGGGCTACTTCCCGATGGGCCTCACCCTCGAGCGCATCATGACCGAGATGCGCGCCGTCCCCTTCCGCGACCCCGTCTGGCCGAAGTTCCTGCGCGAGAACGCACTCCGCGTGCTGAAGCTCGAGGGTTAGCGCATTGATCTTCGCTCGCCTGCCCGCGCCCCTCCGCTCGCCTTCGGCTCGCTGCGCGCTTCGCTTGCGGCTCGCTGCGCGTCGGCCGACCCTCGGGTCGGCCGCCTAGCGGCCCGCGATGGAGTTCTGGCAGGCGATTGCGCACACCGAGCCCGGCCAGATCCTCGACGTCGCGCGCGCGGCCGAGGAGTTCGGCTTCTCGGCGGTCTCGACGGGCGACCACTTCGTCACGCCGCAGCGCATCGACTCGCCCTACCCCTACACGAAGGACCAGGTTCCCTGGGTGCAGCCCGAGGCCAGCACGCCCGACCCGATGGTGCTGGCGGCGGCGATCGCGCAGGTGACGGAGCGCCTGCGCCTCTTCGTCACCTGCTACGTGCTGCCGATGCGCGAACCCTTCAGCGCCGCCAAGGCGATCTCGAGCGCCGCCGTGCTCTCGCGCAACCGCCTCGTGCTCGGCGTGGGCGTCGGCTGGATGCGCGAGGAGTTCGAGCTCGTGGGGCAGGACTTCGCCACGCGCGGGCGCCGCTGCGACGAGATGCTCGAGATCCTGAAGAAGCTGCTCGCCGGCGGCATGGTCGAGCACCACGGCGAGTTCCACTCCTTCCCGCCGGTGCAGATGTCGCCGGTCCCCGACGCGCCGGTCCCGATCCTGATCGCCGGCCACAGCGACGCCGCCTTCCGGCGCGCCGCGCGCTTCGACGGCTGGTCGGCGGCGCACTACACCGCGGCGGAGGTGCCCGCGCTCGCGGCGCGCTTCCGCCGCAGCTGGAACCAGGCCGGGCGCAGCGGCGAACGGCCGCTCCTGGTGGTACCGCTCGAGCACGAGCCGAGCCTCGACGAGTGCCGGCGCCTCGAGGACGTGGGCGTCACGGCGATCGTGAACATGCCGCTCAGCTTCCGCGGCGAGGCCACCTCGACGCTCGCGCGCAAGCGCGCGGCGATGGAGGGCTTTGCGGAGCGGGTGATCGCCCGCCTCGGCTGAGCCCCGGGGCGCCGCCCGGCCCGGCCCGTCCGCTGCCGCGCCGTCGGGGCCCGTCGGAAGGCGTTGCCCCGACGGCGCGCGCGTGAGAGACTAGCGGCATGAAGAACCAGAAGATCCTCGTGACGGGACCCACGGGACAGGTGGCGCTGCCGGTGTCGCTGGCGCTGGCGCGCGAGAACGAGGTGTGGGGCGTGGCGCGCTTCAACGATGCGGCGGCGCGCAAGCGCCTCGAGGCGGCGGGCGTTCGCTGCGTCGCCGCCGACCTCGGCGCGGGCGACTACCGCGAGCTCCCCGGCGACTTCGACTACGTGCTGAACTTCGCGGTGGCGAAGAGCCCCGACGGAAACTTCGAAGCCGACCTGCGCGGAAACGGAGAGGCGGCGGGCCTGCTGATGAGCCACTGCCGGCGCGCCCGCGCCTTCCTGCACTGCTCGACGACGGGCGTCTACCAGCCAGCCGGCCACCACATCTTCCGCGAGACCGATCCGCTCGGCGACAACCACCGCTCGATCATGCCGACCTACAGCATCGCCAAGATCGCGACCGAGGTGGTAGTGCGCACCATGGCCCGCGAGCTGCGGCTCCCCACCACGATCGCGCGGCTCTGCGTACCCTACGGCGACAACGGCGGCTGGCCCTGGTACCACCTGCTGATGATGCGCGGCGGCGCGGCGATCCCCGTGCACGCGACGCGCCCGAGCCGCTACACGCCGATCCACGAGGACGACATCATCGCCTCGATCCCGGGGCTGCTGCGCGCGGCCAGCGTCCCCGCCACGATCGTGAACTGGGGCGGGCAGGAGCACGTGAGCATCGAGGAGTGGTGCGAGTACCTCGGCGAGCTCACCGGCCTCGAGCCGCGCTGCGAGGTCAACCCGCAGGCGCTCGACAGCGTGCAGGTCGACACCACGCGGCTCGTCGAGCTCGTCGGTCCCTCGAAGGTGAGCTGGAAGGAAGGCTTCCGGCGCATGGCCCTGGCGCGCGCGCCGGAGCTCCTGCGCAAGCGCTCCTAGGAGGAACCGCCGTGTCGGATGCCGCGAAGGAGCGCCTGCTCTCGGGCCGCGCCTGGGACGATTTCTGCGAGCAGCTGCGCGTGGCCGGCCACGCGATCGAGCGCTGGGGAGAGTTCCCCAGCGAGCTCGACCGCGTGGAGTGGTATCGCTTCCTGACGCGGATCGTCCGCAACGGGCTCGAGCGTTTCGTCGAGAACTGCGAGCCCGACCGGCCGCGCCTGCGCGACACGCCGTGGCGGCAGAGCATCAACGTCCAGTGCCCCGACCAGGACCACCTGCTCTCGGAGTTCGTCGACGGGAGCTGCGAGTACCGGATCCACGGGCACCGCGGCAGCGTCCCCTACTTCGTGATGGCGGCCTGGAGCGCGAAGCAGCCCGCCGACCTGGGCGAGCGCGACTGGGCTCGCCGCGGCATCGACGGCCTCAAGGAGTTCGACCCGGCGACGCTCCAGACGACCTCCTTCCTGATGAGCGACGACCTCCACTTCGATGCCGACGGCAATTTCGAGGTGATCCTCTCGCAGCGCAAGCCGCCCGGGAACTGGCTCGCGCTGCGCCCGGACAGCGTCGGCGTGCTGATCCGCGTCGTCTACCACGACCGCTCGCAGGAGCAGCCGCCGCGGCTCCGCATCGAGCGCCTCGACGCGCCGAAGCCGCGGCCGATCCGCGCCGAGGAGCTGAGCGCCGGGCTCGCGAAGGCGGGCCAGGCGGCGGTCGGCTACGCCGAGCTGGTGCGCGCCTGGTGGCAGGACAACCTCGGCCAGCGCCTCAACCAGCTGCGTTTCTCGCGGCAGACCTATCTCAGCAACGGCGGCGTCCCGGACCGCCACTTCGCATTCGGCACCTGGCAGAAGGCCGCCGACGAGGCGCTGGTGCTCCAGTTCCGTCCGCCCGAATGCGAGTACTGGATCTTCCAACTCTGCAACCTCTGGCAGGAGAACCTCGACAACTACGAGGACGGCCAGGGCTACCTGACCAAGTTCACGGCCCGCCCGGAGCCCGACGGGAGCATCCGCATCGTGATCGCCGAGCGCGACCCCAAGGTAGGCGGCAACTGGATCGACTGCTTCGGACACACGGCCGGCATCATGGGCCTGCGCCTGATCAAGACCAGCGAGACGGCGCCCGTGACGCTCCACCGGGTCTCGCTGCGCGAGCTCGAGAAGTCCGGCTTCGCCGGCCTCGCGCCCGAGGCGGCGATCCACAGCGGGGAGCTCACCGCCTGAGTCCCGGGGCCGCCGGGCCCCGGCCGCGCTCCGAATCGCAGCTAGCGGTGGTGGTGGTGGGCGTGCGGGTCGGCGGTCGCGGCGCCCGCGGCGGCCTCGCGCTCGCGCGCCTCGACCGCGCGCAGGCTCTCGCTCTCCATGAACTCGATCAGCGACGCCACGTCGACGTCGTTCAGCGAGAGGTTCGGCATCCGCAGGTCGCGGTACTGCGCGAGCAGCTCGAGCGCCACCGGGTCGCGCTCCGCGATCATCGCGTCGGGGGCCTTGAGCCAGCGCGCGAGCCACTCGGGGCTGCGCTTGTCGACCACGCCGAGCAGGTCCGGGCCGACCGGGTCGGCCGCGGCGCTCGCGCCGAGGGTGTGGCACGAGCTGCAGCGCGTGCGGAAGAGGTACTCGCCGCGGCTGAACTTCTCGATCAGCGTCGCCTCCGCGTAGCTCGCCTGCGCCGCGCCGCCGGGACCCGTCTTCCAGTTGTGGAGCCGCTCGCCGAGCAGCCCGGCGAGGATCCGCGGGTTGTCGAAGGGCGAGCGCTTGATCCACTGCCCCGTCGCCTCGTTGCCGACCACCAAGCTCGTCGCGTGATCGCGGTTGCCGTCCGTCACGTCGTCGGTGCGCAGTCCGAGCTTCCGGCGCAGCAGGGTCACGTCCTCCTGCTTGCCGGTGAGGAAGGTCCAGCCGGGTCCGATCCGGAACTTCTCCCGGTACGCCTTCAGCACCTCGGGCGTGTCGTGCTCCGGGTCGATGCTGATCGAGTACAGGAAGACGTCGCGGCCGACGCGATCGCCGAGGAGCTTGTAGACCTGCCGCAGGCGCGCCGTCTCGGCCGGGCAGGTCTCGGAGCAGCTCGTGAAGATGAAATTGATCGCGACGACCTTGCCCTGGATCAGGTCGTCGTAGAAGTGGACGACCTTCCCGTCCTGCGTGACGAGCGGGACGTTGGGGAAGTAGTCCCGGCCCCAGCGCGGGGCCTCCGGAGCCGCCCGGGCGGGCCCGCCCGGGAGGCCCGGCGCGAGGAGGGCGAGCAGGAGCAGCGCGGCCGTCGTCGCCGCCCGCCGCACCGCTCCGCTCGCCCGCATCGCCGCCGCCTTCCCGCTCGGGTTACTTGCAGACCTTGGCGGCCGGCTTCCCGCTGCACTTGTTCGAGCAGCAATCGGCGCTCGCGGTGCAGGTGGCCCGCTTGGCCCGGCACACGGGGGCCTGACAGTCCGCGTCGGCCCCGTCGACCTTTCCGTCGCAGTCGTTGTCGAGGCCGTCCGCGCAGGACCGCTCCGGGTTCTCCGTCACGACGCAGACCGGCGGAGGCGGCGCGCAGTCCGGGTCGGCCGCGTCGACCAGGGTGTCGCAGTCGTTGTCGATACCGTCGGCGCACGAGGTCTCCGGGTTCTGCGTGGCCGTGCACGCCCCGGGCAGCTGGAAGTTCGCGGCCGCCTCGAGGTCGCCGATCTTGTAGGTCGGGAGCGTCACAGTCGGCTCGTAGTAGACGCCCTCCCAGGTCGGGATCGGCGTCGGCATCACGACCGTCTCGCCGGGGTGCTGGATGTCCCAGCGCAGGAGCATGGCGTGGTCCTCGTGCTGGGTGTTGTGGCAGTGCTCCACGTAGCTACCCGCGAACTCGCGGAAGCGGAGCGCGATGTCGACGCTGTCGGTGCTGTCCGGGGAAGAGCCGATGCGGTAGACGTCCTTCCGCGCCCACTTCTCCCAAACGGGCGGGGCCACGCCGCCGCGCTTCAGGATCTGGCCCTCCTCGTAGTGGATGTGCACGGGATGGCTCCAGCCGTTGCCGCCGTTCTTCAGATGCCAGATCTCGGGGGCCCCTTCGTCGGGCGCGGCAGAGAGGCGGTGCGGATCCATGTTGAAGCCCTGCCCGCCGTCGGTCTTGATGGTCCAGGGGGCCTGGTCCGTCCCCTCGGACCGGCCGAACTCGAAGGTCCGGTGCCGCGCATTCTGCAGCTCCGCCGTCGTGAAGCCCGGCAGCGGGATCATCTGCTTCTTGCCCTCGACGTAGTCCGCGGGGTTCATGCTGCGGTCCACGCCGGCGTACTTCTTGACGCGGAGCTCGAGGAACTTCCCGACGGCCGGGTCGCCCGCGTAGGCGCCGCTCAGGATGTCCTGGAGCGCCACCTCGCCCTTCGGGCCCTTGCCGTCCTGGTGCTCGAGCAGGTTCACGAGGTAGAGCTTGTCGCCGTCCTTGAACGCGCCGAAGTCGACCACGATGTCGTAGCGCTCGGCGATGGCCTGGCTCGGGAGCTCGTCGGACTCGGCGTTCGGGAAGCGGACGGCGTGCTCCATGATGTTGCCGTCGTTGGCGACCATGTAGAAGGGCACTCGCTGCCCGGCCGAGTTCACGAGCGCGATCTTGAAGTAGCGTGACACGCTGCCGTTCAGGATGCGGAAGCGGTAGCGCCGCGCGCGCACCTCGAGGTAGGGCTTGTAGACCCAGTTGACGGTGACCCGGTCGCCGAGGAAGCCGTCGGTATTGAAGATGTTGAAGTAGAGCTGGCCGTTCTGGTCCCAGGCCTTGTCCGCGACCAGCAGGTTCACGTCGTAGTCGCGGTTGCCCCAGTCGAGCGCGGTGCCGCTAGGGAGGCAGAGGTTTGCGTTCTGGTCGTTCGCGTAGTTGCAGTTCAGGCCCTCGTTGCCCCGGTCCACCGCGCTGTAGTAGTTCATCATCGCGGCGTTGCCCTTGTAGACGTTCTGGGCCGTGAAGTCGAGCATGTGGTCGTGGAACCAGTGAGTGCTCATCGTCTCGTGCCAGTCGCCGGGGATGCGGATGATCCCGCCGTTTCCGTCGGGCGTGCCTGCGCGCGGGTCGGTCGCGCTCGTGTTGATGTGGTCGTGCCCGGCCAGGATCATCGGCCAGTGGTAGTCGTAGAACTGGCCCGGGAAGATGAAGGCGCCGGTGTAGCCGTCGCTCTCCGCCGGGTTGTGGCCGTTGTGCTCGTGCGTCGAGATCGTGTTCACACCGAATCCGAAGTTCGCGGCCGGGTCGATCGGGAGCGCATTGTGGTGCCGGAACAGGATGGGGAAGCCGTAGCGCGCCATCAGGAGCTTCGGCGGGAAGGTTCCGTCGAAGGTCCACACGGCCCTCGGGTCCTGGATCGGCAGGTTCGGGTGGATGCGGACCTCGATCCCCTTCGTCGTCGCGTCGAAGCCGGGAGCACCGACCGTGTTGTAGTAGAGGCCGCCCGGGCCGAACTCGCCCCGCGCGTAGCCGTGCATCTGCACGGCGTCGCGCACGCCGCCGTTGCGCCGCGCGCCGGTCTGCGCGCTCTGGAAGTACTGCTTCGGGAAGAACTCTCCCCAGCGCTGGTGGGAGAAAAACGTCCCCGGCGGCCGTCCCTCGCGATAGGTGACGGACATGGGCCGCAGGCACTCCTCGAGCTTCCCCTCCCAGGCGTTCGGCAGCGACAAGTTGGCCTCGCCGGTGGGCATCGGGTCGAGCGAGCCGGCGAGGACGGCGTCGAGCCCCGCCCCGCTCAGCGAGCCGTCGCAGGTCGCCGGCGTGGGGAAGGCGGGGCAGCTCGCGCACGGCGCGGTCGGCATGTCCTGGGTGCCGAACTCCTCGAAGAGCAGCAGGCGCGCCGTGAAGGGCTGTGCCCCGAAGAGCGGGCTCTGGGGCGCGCCGGTCGGAATATCGAGGCTTTCCGCCCCGGCATACCCTGCGGAGAGGCCGGCAAGGCCGAGGAGCGCGGCGAGCGACCGCACCGTGGCGCGCGACCGGGAACTTCGGCGCGAGCCGCCGCTCAGGGGGGCATCTCCCGGGGGCTGCTCACGAAGATCGGCAACCGGGAATGACGAGTAGCAATGCATCTAGCGTTTTCCTCGCGGCTCTCCGGAGGTGGCCCGGAGACTTTCGCGCATTTCGTTTGCAAGACTTGCACCGCTCTTCCACGAGCTTCTGAAGCGACTGGGACCGGAAGCAGAGATAGATCAGTGTCGAGTTCGACATGCCGTCGATTCACCTAACGTTAGTCCGTGGGAGATCCGACCCGTTGCAACGCCGGTCGCAGTTCGATCCCACTCTTCTCCGCGGCCGCGTTTCGGAAAATCGTGCGCGGCAGCCGTAGAGAGCGCGCAGGATCTGCGGGCAAGTCGCAGATCGATTGCCCGCCCGACGAGCGCGCGCGTCGCGACCGCCTCGCCGAAAACCGTTACTCGGTACACGCTTCCGATCGCGGTGTCCGTCGGCGGCGCAACTCGGCCGAAACTGGGACCTCCTGACCCGGCGGCGCGCAGGATTTGCGCGGTGGACGACTGGCGAGCGGTGGACCGCTGCGAGCGGTGCAGAACCTGCGCACGAGTCGTGTCCACTTCGGCTCCGCTCGCGCCGGCGACGCGGCGAGATCCGCGGACAGCAGCGAGGCGCACAGACAGTGCGCGGTGGACCCCCCCGCTCCGGCGCGGCGTGGACCTGCCGGCGCTCGGGGCTACTGTTCCGCCCCCGGGAGGAACCAGCCTTGCGCCAGATCCTGACTCGCGCCTGCCTCGTCGCCTGCCTGCTGCTCGCCTGCGCCTCGAGGCGCGCCGCCGGACCCATCATGGACTGCGACGCGCGCGGCAACGCGCGGCCGGTCTGCGGCTTCCAGAATCCCGAGGACCTGGCAGAGCTTCCCGGCGGCGCCGCGATCCTCGTGAGTGAGTATGGGGGCATGCAGGGCGAGGCGGCGGGCGACCTCGCGATCCTCGTGCTCGCGAGCGACGAGCGCCGCGTGCTGCTGCGCGGCGTCGACGCAGCCGCGAAGCCGACGCCGGGCTGGGGCGACGCGTCCTGCCGTCCGCCCACGGGCGGCAAGCTCGCGCCGCACGGGATCGACCTCGCGCCGCGCCCCGACGGCCGGCTCGCGCTCGCCGTGGTGCAGCACGCCGGACGCGACTCGATCGAGCTCTTCGAGGTGAGCGGGTCCGGCATCGACTGGAAGCTCGCGTGGCGCGGCTGCGTGATCCCGCCGGCCGACGCCTGGCCGAACGACGTGGTCTGGCTCCCGGACGGGGGGCTCATCTTCTCGAGCATGATGCCGCGCTCCGAGGGCCTCGAGCGGATGATGCAGGCGACGGCGAGCCCCGGCATGGCGATGCGCTGGCGCGCGGGCGAGGGCTTCCGCGAGATCCCGAACACGCGCGGCGCGCTCGACAACGGCGTCGAGGTCTCGCCGGACGGGAAGAAGCTCTTCCTGAACCTCACCCGCGACAACGAGGTGCGGCGCATCGATCTCGCCTCGGGCAAGGTAGAGGCCACGGCGAAGGTGCTCGGTCCCGACAACTCGACGTGGGCCCCGGACGGGCGCCTGCTCGTGGCCTCGATTCGCTCGATGGGCCAGGGCGATTTCAAGGTCTGCGAGCACGTGCCGCCCGGTGCCTGCCCGATCCCGTTCGCGATCGTGGCCGTCGATCCGGTGAGTCTCGAGACGCGCGATCTCTACGCGAGCGACGGTCCGCCCGGCGGGCTCGGGACGGTGGGGCTCCAAGTCGGCCACGAGATCTTCGTCGGCACGGCCTCGGGCGACCGCGTGCTGCGCGTGAAACTCGCGACGGAGTAGCCGAGGCATGACCCCGACGCGGAAGCTGCGCGTCGTCCAGTTCGGGACGGGCTTCGTCGGCCACTTCGCGCTGCGCGCGATCCTCGAGCACCCGGAGCTCGAGCTGGTCGGTGTCTGGGTGCACGGCGAGGCAAAAGCAGGCCGGGACGCCGGCGAGCTCGCCGGGACGAGCCGGCGGACGGGGATCCGCGCGACCCGCAGCCTCGAGCAGGTGCTGGCACTCGGCGCCGACTGCATCTGCTCCGCCGCGGGCGGCGACGGCCGCGAGCAGTGGATGACCGACGCGCACTGCCGCTTCCTCGAGGCCGGCTCGAACCTTGTGAGCTCCTCGATCGTCGGCATGGTCGATCCAGAGGCGCACCCCGACCGCGCACTCGTGGCGCAGCTCGACGGCGCGGCGAAGCGGGGCGGCGCGTCTTACTTCACCTCCGGCATCGAGCCCGGCTTCATGAGCGACACGCTGCCGCTCGTGCTCTCCGGGATCAGCCAGTACTGGCGCAGCATCCGCGTGCAGGAGATCCTCGACTACTCGACCTACATCCCGAACGAGGTCGAGAAGCTCCTGGGAGACGTGCTGGGCTTCGGCCGCCCGCTGGACTACGAGCCGATTCTGTTTGCCCCGGGCCGCCTGACCTATGTCTGGGGCGGGCCGGTGAGTCTGGTTGCCCGCGGCCTCGGAGTGAAGCTCGACTCGATCCGCGAGCGGGTGTGGCGGCACCCGGCGCAGGCGACCTACGAGGTGCCGCGCTTCGGCACGGTGCGCGCGGGCACGGCCGACGCCTTCCGCTTCGAGCTCGAGGGCGTCGTCGACGGGCGGCCCGCCATCGTGCTCGAGCACGTGACGCGGCTGCGGCCGGACACGGCACCCCAGTGGCCCGCCGGCGAGTTCGGACCGGGCTACTACATCGAGGTGGACGGCGATCCGCGGATCCGCTGCCACGTGAGCTGCGTCGGCCCCGACGGCGACCACCACTCGGGCGGGATCCTGGCCACGGGCACGCGCATCGTGAACGCCATCCCCGCGGTCTGCGCCGCGGCGCCGGGCGTGCTCTCGGCGCTCGAGCTGCCGCTGCTGCTCGGGCGCGGCCTCTACCGCCCCAGCTGATCTCCCAGCGGATCCCCCAGCGCGGCGAACGCCGGCGGCGCTGCCACGATCGGGGCCGGGCTCGCCTGCTCCGCCTGCGCGAGCCGCACGCAGCGCCAGGCGAGCCACGCAAAAAGCGGGACCGAGAGCTGCACGTGGCTGAAGCGCGACAGGGGACCCATCGCCGTCAGCGCGAAGCCCGCCCAGAGAGCAGTGCGCAGCCCGGCCTGGGCGGCGGCGGCGGGGCTCGCCGCGATGCGGTCGGCGAGCAGCAGCCACGCGGGCGCCAGGATCACGAGATCGTAGAGATAGAGATGGGGGCTCGCGAGCGCGGTCGCGAGCAGCAGCGTCGCAAAGCGCAGCTCGAGCGGGGCGTCCGAGCGCCAGGTGCGCGCGGCGAGCGCGAGCGTCGCGAGCGCGCCGGCCGCAAAGGCGAGACCCGCCAGCGGATCGGGGAGCAAGAAGTCGAAGAACGAGCGCAGCGAGTGCATCTGGTGCGTCTTGCCGGCGAGCACCGGGGCGAGGCTCGGGAGCTCGGCCACGACCCCGGCGTAATCGGCGAGGACCCGCGGCCCGAGCAGCAGCGCGGGGAGCGCGAGCTGCGCCGCGGCGGCGACGAGCGCCCCCGCGACGACACGACCGTCGCGCGCCGCGACGAAGGCGACGGCGACCGCGAGCCCGAGCTGCGGCTTCCACGCGAGCGAGCCCAGCGCGAGCCCAGCGAGGAAGCGGCGCTCCGCGCGCAGCGCGAGGAAAGCGCCGGTGAAGCACGCGAGCGCCAGGCTCGAGGCCTGACCGGCGCCCAGCATCGCGAAGCAGGCCGGCCACGCAAGCGCCGCAAGCGCGACGTCGCGTCCGTGGCCCGCGAGATGCGGGCAGCGCCGCCAGACAGCCGCGACGCAGAGCGCGTAGAGGGCGGCATTGCCCGCGAGCCAGAGGTACAGCGCCGCGCTCCACGGGAGCGCGGCGAGCGGCTCGAGCACGAGCGCCACCTGCGGGCCGTAGATCGGCAGGTAGGTCGTGTCCTTGGCTTCGGGCACGAGGCGCCGCGCCTCCTCCAGGTAGGCGTGGCGGTCGTAGAGCGCGCCGAGCCGGCCCTCGCGGACGAGCGAGGCCGAGGTGTAGAACTGGAGGAAGTCCGCGCCCTCGAGCTGGCCGTGCCGGCCGATCGGGCCCGGCGTCGAGGACGAGAGCACGAGCACGCCCCAGAGGCAGAGGGCCAGCAGCGCCGCGTGCACCCGCAGCCGCTCCAGGCCGAGCCAGGCGTCGAGCCGGGCTAGACGGGACGCGCTCGCCACGATCGCTCGCTCCACCACGAGGCGTCGTCCTCCGCGGCCTCGACCTCGGGGCGCGATCCGCCGCAGGCGGGCCTCCCCTCCGCGTCGGCCGCCCGCCACCCGCGCTTGATCCCGAGAATCTCCGCTCGGCTCCGCCTCGCTGCGCGGCCGCTTCGCGGCCTTGCTTGAACTCTGGGGAGGCGGCCGCAAGCGAAGCGCGCAGCGAGGCGCAGCCGAGCGGAGATCATCGGGTCATCGGGTCATTCCGCGCGCAGCGCCTCGATCGGGTCGAGGCGCGCGGCGCGGCGGGCGGGGAGGACGCCCGAGAGCAGGCCCACGCCGACGCTCACGCCGAGCGCGGCCGCGACGAAGCCGAGCGGGGTCTCGACCGGGAGGCCCGGCACCGCCCAGCGCAGCGCGGCCCCGATCCCGAAGCCCACCGCGAGGCCGGCGAGGCCACCGGCGAGGGCCACGATCGCCGACTCGGCGAGGAAGAGCGCCGCCACCTGGCCCGCGCTCGCGCCGATCGCGCGCACGATGCCGATCTCCTGCGTCCGCTCGCGCACCGTGATCCACATCATCGTCAGGATCCCGATGGCGCCCACCACGAGCGAGATGCCCGCGATCGCGCCCACCGCGAGCGTTACCGTGCGCATCACGTTTCCGAAGACCTCGAGCATCGCCTCCTGCGTCGTCACCGTGAAGTCCTCCTCGCCACCGTGGCGCGCGGCGAGCACCCGCTTGACCTCGGCGGCGATCCAGGGCGCGGACTCGGCCGAGCCGTAGGCGACGTCGACCTCGCTGAGGTCGCTCAGGTTGAAGATCCGCATCGCGGTCGCGACCGGCACGTATGCGAGGTCGTCGAGGTCGAAGCCCAGCATCTCCCCCTTCGGCTCCATCACGCCGATGACGCGCAGCCGCGCGGAGCCCACGCGCACGAAGTCTCCGAGCGGGCTCGCGTCGCCGAAGAGCTCGTTCGCGAGCTTCGGGCCGAGCACCGCGACCGAGGCACCGCGGCGCGGGTCTCCGGCGGGCCAGAAGCCCCCGGTCCTCGCGCGGAGCTGGAACACCGACTCCATCTCGGGCGTGACGCCGTTGATCCCGACGTTGCGACCGCGGCCGCGCGCCTCGACCCGCGCGGTGGCGAAGCTGGTCGGCACCACCGCCACGACGCCCGGGATGCGCGAGAGCGCCTCGGCGTCGTCGATCGTGAGGTGGCGCGTGCTCCCGCCAAAGATGCCCGGCATCCCCGACGTCTTGGCCTTGCCCGGGTGGACCGCGATCACGTTGGTCCCGAACTGCGAGAACTGGGCCAGGATGTAGCGGCGCGTCCCCTCGCCGATGGAGGTCAAGAGGATCACGGCGGCGATGCCGATCGCGATGCCGAGCATCGAGAGGAAGGATCGCAGGCGGTGGCCGCGGATCGCTCCGAAGGCCAGCCCGAGCAGATCGCCCATCACTTAACGTCTCCCGAGGGCGGTCACCGGGTCGAGCCGCGCCGCGCGCCGCGCCGGCGCGATGCCGAAGGCGATGCCCACGAAGAGCGCGAGGCCGAGCGAGCTCGCGATCGCCCATGCCGGCGGGCGCGCCGGCAGCGCGGGGAAGGCGACGACGAGCGCCGCCACGCCGGCCACTCCGAGGACGAGCCCCGCGCAGGCGCCCGCGAGCGAGAGCAGCGCGGCCTCGGCGAGGAAGACGCGCGCGATCTGGTCGCGGCCCGCGCCGACGGCGCGCAGCAGGCCCACCTCCCCCGTGCGCTCGGTCACCGAGACCAGCATCACGTTCATGATGCCAATCCCCGCGACCGCGAGCGAGACCGCGGCGATCGCGGCGATCGCGAGCGTGAGCGTGCGCAGGATGCGGCTGAACGAGGCCAGCACGGCGTCCTGCGTGATCACGGTGACGTCCTCCTCGCCGTGGCGCTCGGCGAGCAGCGCGATCACGCGCGCCTTCGCAGCCGCGAGGTCCGCGTGCGCGCGCACGTCGATGAGGATGCGGAAGAGCGAGCTGCGGTTGAAGAGGCGCATCGCGCGCGACACGGGGACGAGCACCACCTCGTCGAGGTTCATGCCGATCTGCGTCCCCTCGGAGGCGAGCACTCCGATCACGCGGGCACGCACGTCGCCGATGCGCACCACCTGGCCCACGGGGTCGTCGGCCCCGAAGAGCTCGCGCGCGACCACGGCGCCGAGCACGGCGACCGAGGCCCCGCGCCGGAGGTCGCCCGGGGGCAGGAACTCGCCCTGCGCGAGGTGCAGGCGCCGCACCTTCAGAAACTCCCGGGTCGAGC
>Ga0315290_10001837_pt1 | contig 14719 bp, 18 predicted proteins | sample YL17G12_0_MG_FD_203627 | JGI IMG/M metagenome (GOLD analysis project Ga0315290, IMG submission 203627) | Sediment microbial communities from Yellowstone Lake, YNP, Wyoming, USA - YL17G12_0 | ecosystem: Environmental > Aquatic > Freshwater > Lake > Sediment | place: USA: Wyoming | collected... | reverse complement strand
TCATGCCTTCCAAATTGAGCAGGCTATTTTGGACGAACAGATAGCGTTCATCAGGCGACAGGACACTATGATGGGCGCCTGGAGCGGCGGGAATGGCTTGAAGAAACTTCGGCTGTCGCGGATCGGTATTGTCATACAGATTGACAAACCCAGGCTTGGCGGTGGTGACGTATAAGAGGTCCCCCTTCGCGTTATAGAGCATTTCCAACGGCATCCCTTGTTCCCTTGCGCCAAAGTCGTCCACCTGATGAAAGGAAAACGACTGGGCCTTCGGATCCCAGATCCCGGCCCACAACGTCGCTTCGAACATATTGGTGATGTGCACCACCGGCGGATTCGCCTTCGGGGCAAACATGACTTCAACAGGGGCGGCTTTGGCGGGAGACGGTTTCGATGACACTTTGTGCGTCGACAGCACCTTTCCGGTACTGGCCTCCAACACCGTGACCGTCTCACCCGCCACCGCCATATCATCCGGCTTGATGCTGCTGGTGATGAGGACCCGGTCAATGCCATTGTGAATCGCAATCCCGTGCGGATGGGAGATAAAAGCGTCGGCCGGTCCGGGCGCACTGACCGTTTTGATCGGCCGATCCTTCACGGCGTCGCCCATAATCACATTGCTCGAACCCATACAGGTGAGGTACCAGATCCGGTTATCCTCAGACACCACCAAATCCTCCGAGACCTGGCAGTCTGGCACCGCAATGGCTTGTAGGCGATAGGGGAAGCGGGTGAGATCCACCACGTGCAAAATGCTTTTCCCTAAGGCCGTGATGTAGGCTTTCGTCTGATCGCGGTTGAAGAAGATGTGGTGCGCGACGAGGTCGGACGGAAGCGGAATCTCCATCAGGATTTTCCCGAAGTCCGCAGACTCGGGATCAATGTCCATAATCGCGATCGCTTCTCGTCTCACTGGCTGGCCCGGCTTACTCTCATAGTTGAGGAGAGCAAGAATTTCCGCCGACGCCAGAGCTGTGCACGAGAGAAGCAGCCCCAAGGTCAAGGAGAGGAGTCGGAATGGTTTCACGGTAGCCTCCTTTCGGATTGCGAATGTCAGAAAAAAATACTCCTTTCACAGGGTCTACGCAATGGGCGAAAATCCATAGAGCTCCCCAACTAAGATCCCAGCACTCAAAACTCAGAACTGCATCGCTAATTCCTCATTTCTAACTCCGCATTCGATCCGTATGGCAGCAACGGATTGAGACGGAGTAATGTTGCGACTCGCCCCCGGTTGTTGTACCACATCCCTTATTAGTCTAAGCACATCGCGTATCCCGAAGCTCCCTGGCCTCGGGAACCGGCGGGTGATAGTCCAGCGAGCTGTGGGGGTGAATCTGGTTGTAGGTGCACCGCCAATGTTCGATGAGCACCGTGGCTTCCCAACGCGTTTCGAAGATCTCGCCATTGAGCAATTCGTCCCGCAGCTCGCCGTTACAACTTTCAACATAGCCATTCTCCCAGGGGCTGCCTGGTTCAATGAACAGGGTCTGTACCCCCACACGGCGCAGCCACTCCCGGACCGCCTTCGCCGTGAACTCCGGGCCGTTATCGGACCGTACATACTCGGGCGCGCCGGCATTCGACCCTTGGCTATAACTCCCCGGCCGAGCACGAAGCGAGGACGGCGGTGGCTTAACTGGGTTTCCACGGAATTGGGGGAAGGTCAGAAACCAGATGTCCACCACGCGCTGCGATATGGCGCCGGGCACCTGTTTCTTCTCTCGAACACCGGATTGCAGTTTCGGGGATCACGACGCATAAGGCCGAGCGGTGCGATGGAGGTTCATCGCCGTGCGCGGATTTGGAGAAAGTCTTGATGAACTGAGAGGCGATGGGTGCCGTCGGAGGTGGCGAAATGTGTTGCGACATAGGCTTCCACGGCGCGCCGGTCGGGAGGCTGGCTGATTGGCAGGAGGTTGAGCATGAATTCGGCGACGGTGTAGGCAGCGGCAGGCTCTGAGGTCTCCACATGGGCCGGGTCGAGGGTGGTGGTGATTTCGTAGCGGTTGCCAAGTTTGGTGCGAAAAGCGTTGATTAGGCCGTCGAGGTCGAACCGGTAGCCGAAGAAATGCTCCAGCATGGCCATGTAGGCGGTGCCGCGATTCTGAATCACGATGACCGTGACGCCGATGGGCGACATCCAGGAGACGAGCCGTTCGAGGTGCGCGAGCCACTCCTCAGCTGGAATGTAATAGAGGGTGTGGGAACAGAGGACGAAATCGCCCTGGGGGCCTTCGGACTGGCGGCTAGAATCGACGTGCCGATGGCGTCGGCCTGCGGGATGGCACTCTGGAGCTGGGTCAATAGATAGGGGTTCGGTTCGATCGCGATGGTGCGGTCGAAGGCCCCGGCGAAGGCGCGGGTGACTTCTCCGTTGCCGGCGCCGGCGTCGATGAAGACCTTTCGCGCGGGTAAGTCATCCACCAGTTTCTGCAACAACCGCTTCGCGTTTTGCTTCTGGTCGGTGTGGTCGAGAAAGACTTGGAAGGCGCGCTTGTAATCTTCGCCCTGCGAGTCAAATACGCGAATGGGTTCCGGTTGTGTCACGGTCGGTGCCCTGTTGATGGTCGAATGATTGTGTCGGCCCGTTGGTAGCGTGGAAGAATACGCCTTTCCCCGCGAGAAAGCACCAAGACTTCAGAAGGCAACAAGCTGCTAAAGTCGATGCATATGTTAAAGGGCACCGCTGGCCCTGAAGGCAAGTTCCGCGGATGGTTAGTGCGTCGGAGGGAGTACCGCGATCACGCGCAGCGGGCCTCCCGTACCACCGGCAATCTTCATCGGCAGGGCGATCACCTCGAATCCCATATCCGGAAGATCGTGGAGGTCGCCAAGGTTTTCGAACACCAGCACGTTATGGGAGAGGAGCGCGACATGCGTCTCAAATCGGGTGGATTGACCATAATCGATCGAGGCGGTGTCGATTCCGATGGCTTTGATCTGTCGCTCGCGGACAAGCCATGCTGCTGTCTCAGGATGCAAGCCCGGGAAATGGAGCGAGCGTACACCCTCCGGCCCTCTCAGCTCTGTTCCCAGATATTGTTGCCGCGATGGCCAGAATCGGGCAAAACCGGTGTCCACTAACACGATTGCCCGGTTCGGAATTCGCCCGTGGGCCACTTCCCATTGCTCGAAGTCTTGGATCGTGATGCGAATATCTCGATCAAGGCCGCACTGGGCCGAGACATCAATTCGGATACCAGCTCCCACCAAGCGTTCGAGCGGAACCTGATCCAGCGTCTGCCCACTTCTGGCAAAGTGAATGGGCGCATCGATGTGGGTGCCGCCATGTTCGGCTATCTCCAGGCGGTTTGAGGCGTAGTCGTATCCTCCTGACGTCTCCCCCTCCTGCTGGACGACGAGTCGGAAGTCATGTTCGGTGGGCCACATAATAGTGTCCGCCCCAAACGAATGAGTGAGATCGATCAGCCGGGACTGCTCCCAGGCAAGACGGTCAGACCGAGGAGAACCGGCAATGCATCCTGCATTAGCCCGTACGCCCAGCACCACGAGCCCGCCAGCGAGTTGATGAAGCGCACTCCTCCATGAGCGATTCGCAGGCTCCTTTACCATGGAATATTTCCTCGTTGTTAAGACTTCTGGTGGTGCTCCTGAGCAAGGGGTCTGTCAGCCCACAGCCCAACGCTTCGCATGCCCCGCAGCCTCTAACCTTTCTAGCACCGTATCACTCGGCGCATATTTCCGATACCACCAGCACCACCCGTCTTTGACCAGCGTGTGATTGAGCCCCGTCTATTGTTCTTTCGTCCTAACTCAATCGACCCTGGCGTATGCGGGTCCGATTAATCGGAAGCTGCTCGCTTATGGTCACGTCAGGTCGTGCTAATTGGTCGTTCGGCGATATATTCGACATACTCATAAAGTTCCTTGGCTTCTTCTTCGCTGAGCACTAACGGGCTGTTGTTGCCTTGACCGACAAAATGGACTTTGGCTGTCATGCAATCGTGTTAACACTGATGTTCAATCTGTGCCACATTATCCATGTTGATCGCTCGATCTCCAATCTTGACGAAGTGCATGTGACGCTCCGCGCCTTTTTTGGCTTGTGAAATAGGCTCGCCGATCACTTCTGGCTAAAAAACATCCAAGCACTCACTTCGTTACGCGGCAACCCGTGTGACCCTGCCGGCCTCCAGGTGTACTTCCGCTCCCTTGTATTCCGGTTTCTCGTGAGGCAGGGCTAGCAGGGCCATCTCGTGCAAACGGCGATTGGCTTCTATCAAAGGGTCCACTGCCTCACCGCAGTTCACACATCTCCAACCCCTCATCCACATGAATCCTTCGGTCTCCTCAAAGTCATGGAAGTCCTCTTCCGTCATCAATCCCTGACAACGTGTGCAGTTCATGACGTGGCCCTCCTCTCGCTTCATGGGTGTACGTTCCGAAGATAGAATAGCGTCAGGAGAGGCAGGGCGAAAGACCCAAGAAAGAGGTACCTCGGAAGAGGAAGGGCAAGCTGCACGGCTTATTCTCAGTCATGTGGAGGTCGTCTCGCTAGGAAGGACGTGGACCGCTGTCTCCGAAGGCAACAGAGAATCTCTTGCAGGGTATGATAGATGCGTTACACCGTACGTTTCCACCGTTTGAAGCGCTGCTTGTTGCCATGCTGCAAGCGCTCAAGATGGCCTGCTCCTGGCTCAGTTCGACGCGGAAGAGTTGGGGGTGGTGTAGGGCTTTTTCGTGGAGTGATGATCCATTCAGAAGCTTCCGTATGGTCGATCCTTCCAGCCATAGAGGACCACCTCATATATCGTCAAGGGAGAAGGAAGGCCTGCAGGCAAGGAGAGAGGCGTTGTAACAGATGGTTCGTTCAGTAAGACTAGGAGGATCGCCATAACCGTCGCCACTCCCACGACAGCACCGGCTGCGGATCAGCCCACAAGCTGTTCTTCGTCTTTCGCGCCGACTTCTCTAGCTGCTCCATTTCCGTGTTGAAAGGCGCATACTTCTGATACCACCAGCAAAATCCCTCCCGGACCAGCTCTCGATTGAGCAGGCGTCCATCAGGAAGGACAACCTCTCCCAACAGCCGGCGGTGCTTATCGCGTCCAAAGTCTGTGACTGTCACCGCTTCCTCAAGGGCAAGCTGCGTGGTCAGTTGCATAGCCTGACTGCCAAACAGCTGATCGCTTTCGGGACAATCAATGCCAGTGAGTCGGATTTTTACCCTTGCGCCATTGGACAATACGGTCAGCGTATCCCCATCAGTCACGCTAAGCACCGTGCTCGTGAACGTCGGACGGTCGCCGGTGGGAGGTGGCGTGGGCTGGAGTTCATATGCAACACAGGCAGTAAGTGCAACACCTACGGCAATCAGGCAGGCGATGGAGGGGATTCTGTCCATCATCGCACAGGCTTCCCCCATTGAAGCCACCTAACGTGCAGCTTCACGTTGGCGCTGGTGACGGTTTCTTTGGGGTCGAGTTGGCAGGCTGCCGGCGAAGTCCGATCTTAATCAGTTCTTGCAACAGGTCTTTATAGGGATAGCCGGCTTTCTCGGCCGAATCCGCAAAATCTTCGCCGTGCGCGATTTGGGGATTCGGATTGGCTTCAAGCACGTACACGGTCCCCTCCACGTCCATTCTCACGTCGATGCGCGCATAGCCGCTCAGGCCGAGGGCGCGATAGACCCGCTTGGCAAGATGTTGGATCTCCTTGGCTTTCCCCTCCGGCAGCTGCGTGGCTTCGCCGGACCGAATCCCGTACTTCTCTTGATACGCACGACTCCATTTGACCCGTTCGGTCGCAATGCGGCGGGCGTCCTCCGGCAGCTGATCCATGATCAACTCCCACACCGGCAAGACGTGGACCTGCCCATTGCCCAGCACCCCGACATAGAGTTCGCGCCCCTCAATGTACTGCTCGATGAGGGCGCCAGTCCCGACGCTCGCGTGGATGAACGCAACGCGCTCCTTGAGTTTGTCGTCGTCCTGGACAATAGAGGCCTGGGAGATCCCGAGCGACGCCTCTTCGGTCACCGATTTAACAATGAGCGGAAAGGCCAGCCACGTGGGCCGCTTGACCCGCCGCCTCTGCGGCACCACGATGAACTCCGGGAACGGAATGCGATGGAACGAGAACAGCTTCTTGGCGAGGACTTTGTCGCGCGCCAGCATCAGCCCCCGCGGGTTACAGCCGGTATAGGGCACGTGCAGCAGTTCCAGATACGACACGACGTTCTGATCGTACACCGCCACCCCATCGAACTCTTCGAGCAGATTGAACGCGATGTGCGGCTTCCAGTCTTCGATAGCCGCGCGCAGCACCCCGAGATCACTCTTGACCCCCAGCGGCTTGACGTCATGCCCGAGCTTGCGGAGCGTGGAGACCACATCGTATTCCGTCTTCCACTCAGCTCCCGTCACGTCCTGCCCGTTAAGGGGATCCGGCGGCACCAGATCTTCGTGCATCAGGACGAGGATGCGGAGCCGTTTCATAGCGCCACCTTATGCCGCCCACTGCGCAAGTAGTTCATTGTGTGGACAGTCAGCAAAATCGTGAAATCCAACTTTGCCTGCTCTTCCGCATGCGGAAGTCGCAAGTTAAGCTGACGGCAGCGCTGAATCATGTCCTCCAGGACTTGATCGATCGTATATTGATATTCGCCGGTCCAGGCTGCGACTTTGCGTCGCACTTCTTTTCGGAAGCGATTCAAGAAGGTGGCAGCGCTCATTTTGTTGGCATGAGCAGGGGCGTCGGAAAACAGTCGCTTCAAGTCCGGATCGTAAAATGACGGTCTTTCAATCCCATAGTGTTTGCGCTTCCGCTCATAATGCTCGCGCAGGGTCTTCTTCAGTTCGGACAGCGGATCGATTTCCTCACGCGTGACCACCTTAGGCGGCAGATCAGCCAGCCCCTTCATCAGCCCATCTACATACTGTAGCTTCTTGAGCACCGGCCATCCCTTGTATCGATCGGCCCATGTCGAATCAGGCGTGAGCCAGACCGCAAAGGTCTCCGCAAAGTCTTCATCCGGATGGCTTTGCGCATACCACACATCGAGATGCCGCACGAAGCTCCGACTGTAGGGTCTGGGGCTGTAATATCTTGGGTAGGGATCGGACGAGCGACCAAATACTTGTTGCCGGCTGCGGAGACGGCGGAGCCGGTACGCATTTTCCACCGCGTGGCCGGCCTCGTGCCGCAAGATGCGCATGCACCATTCTGGTGTTCCGCCCTCGACCTCGAGCATCTGCTCCATTTCAAGTTTCGCGAGTCGTGGGTGGGCCAGATAAAACGGCACGGCAATCCCCGGCACACCATCAGGAGTAAACCATTCGTTTGATAACCAAAAATGGGGACGAAATGTGAGCTGCCTGGCTTCGAGCTCGGCATAGAGTTGCGTGATCGGTTCCGGTAGGAATGCCCCATCGAGGGTGACTCCGAGTTGGCTCATGGGAAGGTTCAGGAGCTTCTCGTTCGACCACGAGACCCATTCTGGCTCGTAATCATGGCTGTCAGACGATGTCATGATCTGAGGCTGTAAGCGTTGCATTGATGCCGTGTTCCGCGCAGTCAACCTGCAAGATGTTCTGTGGGAAATATAGCAGGTGTCTCAGTATTGGTCCGATTCAGGAGGCCTATTCCTTGATTGCCTCCTAGAAGTGGAGAAAAAATGTCCGATCGAGTCCAAGAATGAACCGGCACAAGCAATATGTGTAGCAAACCCGGGCTAACGGAGGCGAGGAAGAATGGCCGATGCCGTAGCCCAGATGACATCGATCACCGACCAGACTTAGGCGCGGGCTCGCTCAGGGTCGGTTTCCCAGTCCGACATCACTTCGTGCAGATCCAGAATCGGCTTGTCGTTGCTGAGACAAACCTGATTAAAGAGAGGAACATCACGCCCAAACTGTTCCCGAATAAAGACCTGGTGGTCTCGCCCCATCGCCATGACGAGGTCGGCAGCCTCGACCATCTCCTTGGTAAGTTGTCGTTGGATACATATGGCTGGATCAGCGCCTTTCTCGCGTAACCGGGCCTGAGCCTAAGCATGCATAGACTGAGGCTTGGCGTCGATCCCGGCCGAACTGACAACGCAGGACCTGTTTGCGCCAAGTCTGTTTTTGAGCGCGTACTCTGCGGTCACACTCCGAAAAATGTTCGCCGTACACACGAACAGGACTGATTGAAGGTTCCCGCCCGATCGGTTCTTATCCTTCTCCATAATGCCTCCGGTTGACGATCGACAGCCACGCGGCTGACCGCGTAGAATGCCAATCTATGTCACAGTCGGCAACCCCTTCAAGCGCATTTCTAAAACTGGACGAATCCACGGAACAGCTGCAAACTAAACTTCTTCGCCTCGTCGGGGAAACCATTGCTGCATATGGTCTGATTGAAGACGGTGACAAGATCATGGTCTGTCTATCGGGGGGAAAAGACAGTTACGCTCTACTCGACTTATTGCTTGTCTTGCAACGTCGTGCTCCGATTCATTTCGATCTTGTCGCGGTGAACTTGGATCAAAAACAGCCAGGCTTTCCGGCCCATGTGCTCCCGGACTATCTCACTAAAATTGGAGTCCCTTTCCATATCGAGGAACGAGATACCTACTCAACCGTCAGGCGACTCATCCCTGAAGGACAGACCACCTGTTCGCTCTGTTCACGACTCCGTCGTGGCATCCTATACCGCGTCGCCATAGAATTGGGCGCGACCAAGATCGCACTGGGTCACCACCGGGATGATATTGTGGAAACCCTGTTCCTGAACTTGTTCTATGCCGGAAAGCTCAAGACGATGCCGCCGAAATTACGCTCGAAAGACGGCCGGCATTTGATCATTCGCCCGCTGGCCGGCGTGCGGGAGAGCGATCTCGCTCGCTATGCGGAACTGCGCGCCTTTCCCATTATCCCCTGCGATCTCTGTGGCTCACAAGAGGATCTCAAGCGGAAACAGGTGAAGGAGTTCTTGTGCGAATGGGAGCAACGGTCGTCTGGCTGTACAGACAGTATATTCGCCGCCCTGTCGAACGTGGCGCTGCCGCTTCTCCTGGATCGACGGCTGTTCGACTTCCAGGCTCTGCGCGCAGCTGACCAGTCGGGGGGGCACGAGGATGCATGGCTGGACGAGCAAAACTCTTAACCTGAATCCCTCTTCTCGATCACTCCACATCACTCAGGCCACCAGATGAGACATCACAATTCTCGAGTGACTCGTCCCTTCCATTTAAGAATTCGCCGGACATGGGCTCGCCTCTGACGGTCGATCGATTTCACGATCGCGCCAATGAAATGGTTCTTTTGGCACGGTGGGCGAGGAAGTATTAGGGCTTGTTACGATTTGAGCTTTGCGGTGAAGAGCTTGCGGAACTTGGCGACCTTTGGTACGACGACCGCGGTACAGTATCCCTGGAAAGGGTTTCGCGCAAAATACTCTTGATGATAGGGCTCGGCCTCGTACCAAGTCCCCGCCGGCTCGACTTGCGTCACAATGGGGTTTGGGTAGATGCGCTCTTTAGTGAGTGCCGCGATGACGTCGTCCGTGATCTGTTTCTGCTCGGGAGTATGATAGAAAATCGCCGAGCGGTATTGTGTGCCGGCATCATGACCCTGCCGATTGAGCGTCGTAGGATCATGGATGACGAAAAAAACCTTTAGCAACTCACGATAGCTGACGACGGTGGGATCGAACGTGATGTGTACTGCTTCTGCGTGGCCCGTCCTGCCGCTGCATACGGCTTCATACGTCGGGCAATCCATTTGGCCACCGATGTAACCGGACTCGACCGATACCACACCCTTCATCTGGGCATAGACCGCTTCGAGACACCAAAAGCAACCGCCGGCTAAGGTCGTATCATTGAATCCAGTCTGTGTTGGAGATGCGGTTTGTCCCATAGTGCAGCTCTCTGATTGCCTGACCTGAGAATGAGTCGTGGAAGGCTCCACTTTCTTTCAGATCCTACAGCTGTCTTATACCATAGGGCGTCATGAGGCCGCGAACAGTTCCGTGAACGAGCGCAGGGCTCTTCACGCCTAAGATGTAGGTGGGCGTCCAAACCTTCTGAGGCTTAAAGAAGAAAGGGGAGTGAGAAAGGCTACGCCTTAAATTCTTCGTTGAGGCTGGCAATGACACTCTTGAGTTTTGCCTTTTCGTCGAACCGGATCTTCGTGAACTGGACCCCAAATGTCTTGGCCTTAACCCACCGCACTTGGGCTTCGTCAATCCGCAAAGGCCAGTCGAGCTCAGGGATATAGATACGGCACTCAAGCGACGCCCCCACGACAACCGGCAAATTCGTTTCGATTTTACAGCCGCCAGTAGAGAGGTCCATCGTACGACCTTGGCCTTCTCGTTGCCCGCCCGAAAAGGTGCTTCTGAACTGTGAGGTAAACCGTGGCTGTTGACGCTTCTCCATAGAAGGCTCCTCTTTGGTCATGCGAGGATGAGGATACCTCGTACTTGAATCCCGCTGATTCTTTGCGAGAGCCATACCTGCTTCATCCCAATCAAGCAATGAACACCGAACTCGCATTAAACTGCGCCGGGGTTCCTTTGAGGCCGTCAGTCGCTTCGTTACTTCTTTAGATTCAGCAGTACGTGCCCACGACGATTCTGCTGATAACAGGATTCAGCAGGGTCCGTGCAGAAAGGGCGCTCCTTGCCGTATGACACGACCGCCACCTGCTTGGGGCTCACACCAGACTCGATCAGATAGCTGCGCGCGGCCTTGGCTCGTTTATCCCCCAAGACGACATTGTAGTCAGTCGTGCCCCGTTCGTCGCAATGACCCTCGACCTTCATCACCGCGCCAGGATGGGCCTTCAGCCACTGTGCGTCGTGGTTCAATGCCTCCATTCCGGCATCTGAAAGCGTCCACTGATCATATCCAAAGAACACGTCCTGCAAACCGGCTTCGATGGCCGCTTTTTCCTCTCTGGTTAACTCCGCACGCTGACGGTCGCTCATCCCAAAGGAGGAACGCGATGCGATATCGCCTCCCTTCCCCAGATGCTCTTCCGAGGGATTCTGAGAGAAACCACTTAGCCCTCCGCCTGAACTACCTTGGGCCATATCAGGAAGGCTTGGGTTCGCGCCTTTTTGCGAAGACCCAGTTCCCGTCTCTCCATCGGACTGGAGCCATTTCATGCTACAGCCCTGCCCAACCAGCAAGACGAGCCCCATTGCTACTACGATGCTTGTTTTCATCGGACTTCCGATCATAATTGTTCCCCCATCCTTGGAATAACACTTTGCCTGCGCAGATCAAATATAGCACCTGAATGAAAATGCGAGGTTCACCAGCGGCGCCTGGCTATTTCTCCTGAATTGTCAGGATGTTGGAGATGACTCTTGCGGATAGACGAGGCAGATACGCTAACAGGCCCCTCTATCAACAACTAGCGAAAGAGTGGACCAGAAGGAAAACCGATTAGAACTGGGCTGGCTTGCGATCAGCCCACCGAGCCGGATGCATCACAGTACTCAACGCGGCCACAGCACAAATGAAGGCTAACATGGCCAAGCCCACCATCAGAAAAAATCCAGCCCGGACGTCATGGAGGACTACATGATTCATGATAAGCCCCTCCTTTTGGTTACTGTGCTCTTATCCACTCAGCCATCCGCCCGAGCAAAACCCAAGGCTCCGCAGGATCGTACTTCGTCAACCAGCGTCCACAGCAAGGGCAATGCCGCATCCAGGCCTGCTGCTGCCCGCGATCTATGGGCCTCCCGCTATGAAGTCTCACGTGACCTCGCTTATAGCATAGCACCATCCAGACACCCTATGGAACCTGCTTCCTGGTACAAAGGTACCGCTAGAGGCACAAGAAATCTGTGCAGCTTTGGTGGGGAGGGTAACCTGTTCGAAAGAGCCAGGCAGATTCGCTGTAAGATACTGATGTTTCAATGATTCCACCCTGACGCTTCACAGGATGGGATGGAATGGTGCGCCCGGAGGGAATTGAACCCCCAACCCCCGGATCCGAAGTCCGATGCTCTATCCAATTGAGCTACGGGCGCACTCCGCCATTTCAAACACTTCGAAGGAGACCTTGTCAAGGACGGGGAGACGGCACATCCTCACCCTGACAAGACAGGGACAATGATCGAGCGATACTCACACTAGCGTGAGTATCGCCTCAACCAGCTGATCGGTCGGCCGATCATCGATTGCGATGATGTGATCGGCGGCCGCTTGATACATCGGCGCCCGCTCCCGCAACACGTCCTGAATTTCATCGACAAACGACTTGGTCCCCGTCAACGAGGGCCGCTGATTATCACCGCCGATTCGTTTCGCGATCGTCTCGACGGAGGCTGTCAGCCAAAACACGGTGCCATTCTTCTTCAACGCCTCGACATTCTGCGCGCGAAGTATGGCTCCACCGCCGGTATCGATCACGAGCTGATCACGGCTGACAAGTTCCCTACAGATATCGGACTCCAGATCGCGAAAATATTCCCATCCCTCTTGGGCAACGATCTCAGGAATCGCACGTTGCGCACGCTTGACGATCTCCGCATCGGTTGACACGAGCTCACGTCCCAATCGCGCCGCGAGCAGCCTGCCCACCGTACTCTTGCCACTCCCCCGATAGCCAATCAGCACGATGTTCATGAGAAGCGGGACTCCAGGACGGCACGCATAACGTCGGCTGGAGCAGTCTGATTGGTCCAGAGCTCGAACTGCGCCGCAGCTTGATGAAGGAACATCTCGAGGCCGGGAATCACACGACAGCCTGCCACCTTCGCATCCTTCAACAGCCGGGTGTCCCGAGGGTTGTAGACGATATCCATGACCGTCAGTCCCGCATGGAGTAACGTCGCCGGCACAGCGGTCTCGTGCACTTTGGGCGACATGCCCATCGGGGTGCAATGGATCAGCACATGAGCATCCGGCAGAACCTTTCGCAACGTACTTTCGTCAAGAGGCGATGCCTGCACGGTCATCCCTGTCTTCGACTGGAGATCTCGGGCCAAGGCGGTGCGTTCCTGGTCATCGATTCCTAGTATGGTCAAGCGATCGATCCCGGCCTCTGTCCCGAGCGCGAAGGCAATCGCTCGAGCAGCGCCTCCGGACCCGAGCATGATTACTTGACGCCCTTTCAAAGCATCCGCGCCCTCACGAAGCGCGCGCAAGGCGCCGGTCGCATCGGTATTATACCCTGTGAGGGTCCCGCCTTCAGCCACAATGGTATTGATCGCGCCGATATGACGCGCGGTCTGCTCGACAGAGTCAAGGAACGGAACGGCCGCTATCTTGTGAGGGATGGTCACGCTGGCACCGCGAAAGTTGCCCAGGGCGCGAAGACCCTTGATCGCATCGCCAATCGCTTCCACGCGGAATGCCAAATACACGAAGTTCAGCCCGAGCTTCTGAAACGCAGCATTGTGAATCGCTGGTGAGAGCGAATGCTCGACCGGATTGCCAATTACGCCGCAGAACTGAGTATGTGCGTTGATATCCATGTGTTCGAGAAGTCGCAACTGCTGTTTCGTCTTCGGGCCGACCGACAGGCACCCATCGCCGCGGCGGTGACATTCACCATCGCAAGGACCGCCTGCTCACGAAATTGTCATTCCTCCATCGATAGGAAAGGTCCCGCCTGTGACCCAGGCTGCCTCGTCTGAGGCCAGATAGAGGACCATATTGGCCACCTCTTCTGGTTTCCCGGCTCGACGGATTGGATAATGCGAGAGAATGGGGTCCAGTTGTTCGAGGTTGCCCATCAGAGGAGCGGCCATTGGCGTATCGATAAGTCCGGGATTCACCACATTGCAACGAATGCCCTCCTTGGCGTAATCGACTGCGAGAGCTCTGGTCATGGCATCCAGCGCCCCCTTGGAGGCGGCATAGGCCGGCAATGTGGGAAGCCCGACCAGGCTCGCTATGGAGGAGATATTGACGATCACGCCCTTCCCTTGCTTCAACATCTGGGGCAGGACGGCTCGCGTCATGCGGAACACCCCGGTCAGGTTGACGTCGAGGACCTGCGCCCAGGTCACATCATCGATCTCATGCAGGCGCTTCCCGAAGTCCCCGACTCCAGCATTGTTGACGAGGATATCGAGCCGCCCGAACTGCAGCACGGTCCGACGCACGGTCTCCTGGACATGAGGCTCATCTGTGACCGATCCGGCAACGGCAAAGGCCTTGCCCTGCTCCCTCAGAATGTCGTTCACGACCCGGTCCAGCCCCCCTTGCCGTCTCCCCGTAATCACAACCGCCGCACCTTCGCGCGCAAAGGCTTTCGCGATTGCTTCACCAATACCCGCGTTGCCTCCTGTAACGACCGCAACCTTTCCACGCAACCGATTCATGGCACGTCATCCTCTCGCTCTTCGTGAGTATCGGTGGCCTCGCCTACAGACTCAACCGCTTGAGCTGCGGGCCACAAACCAGATTCGATTTTCCTAGCCACAGTAATGAAACCTGAATGGGCGACCATTCGATGATCCGGCCGTACGCTGCGCCCTTGAATCGACCAGGTCCTCAACAGTGTTTCAAATGTTTCGATCATGCCAAAGACCATCGCTTTCTCAAGGGCCTCTACCGTCTGCACCACTTGAGGGACGGTGGGAACAAAACTCAAATACATACCGCCGGAACGGAGGACCTGTGCGGCGGGCGGTACTACCTGCCAAGGTTCGGGAAGATCAAGGACGAGACGATCGAAAGGCAAACCATCGTCGAGCAGGCTAATCCCCTCGTACACGTTCCGGCGAAGCGGGATGAGATTCG
>Ga0315290_10001836_pt1 | contig 14731 bp, 17 predicted proteins | sample YL17G12_0_MG_FD_203627 | JGI IMG/M metagenome (GOLD analysis project Ga0315290, IMG submission 203627) | Sediment microbial communities from Yellowstone Lake, YNP, Wyoming, USA - YL17G12_0 | ecosystem: Environmental > Aquatic > Freshwater > Lake > Sediment | place: USA: Wyoming | collected... | reverse complement strand
GATCGAAATCTTGGCAAGGTCCGCGAGACGCCGCGCACGAACGTGAGAACCTTCGGTCCAGTGGTTGGCTCCGCCGATCGTATAGTTACCGGCCCGCAACACCATGTCACCACGCACGGTCGTACCGGTGATGTAGGGTTCGAGATCAACGGTGTGAATGTCACCTTGATGCTGCTGAGTCGCTCCAGAGATGCCGCCACCTGAAACCGTAACGACGTCGTCGTCGTATCGGTACCCACGTGTGTTCAGGGAGACGTCTACGCTCTTCTGAGCGAAGGAGTCGACCGGGATGTCTGTCAGGGCACTACGGATCGTGTAGTAAACGATGTAGCTCAGACCTGACGGAATTGTCGCACTGAACGTCAAGGTCAGTGGATTGGCTGCACTGAAACCAGACCCAATCGCCACGCTGCTGGTCGTGACATAGACACGTGCGCCATTGACAAAGATGGGACGACCCAATGTGTCTGCCACATCGAAGTAGAGATCGGCATTACCAGCGATCGAGCCGGTGAAGATGTTGTCGGTGCTGCCATTCAAGTCTCGGGTCGCATCACCAACAGAAGCAAAGCCACTACCGGTCTTGACAGCAATGCTCTGGTAAAAACGATCATCGAGTAGATCGATGGACTCGGCCACGGCCTTGGACGGACGATTCAGGTTGTAGGCGTTGGCCGGCTCAACAGCGCCATCACAGATGAAGTAGACGCCGTCGTTGGTACCGCCGACCTTTGGCCCAGGATCTGGAACCACCGGAATGCCGGTGCCACCCGTGGTGGTCGGATCGTTCAGCAGGTCGTAGCCGGGCAGCAGAGGACCGCCGCCGGGGATGAAGTAGCTGGGGTTGGCGAGGCGATGGAATGTCATGGGCTAGAGGTAGCTGACTGCGGTAAGACCGCTTAGTAGGCTATTGCCATCATCGATACTTCCCGTACCACTCACGGACTTGGTCGGTGCTGTCGCTGCGGTCGTTCCTATAATATTACCAGTTACTGACGCGTGATTGCCTGATGCGACCAAGATGTTCACAGCCGCATTTCTAGACCAACGAATAAGGTTGTTGTGAATCCTAGCCTCGGCATCAGTAGAATTAACCATGAAACCACTGTAGGCACCATCAGCCACAATGGCACTATCTAGCAAGGCATCGGCCGCACCATTAAGACTGACAACTGGAGCTGTCCCGACCATCGTTACAGTTGATGCCAAAAATACGATGAAGCTCTCAATACTACTGGTTCCACCTGTAGCCACCCATGCGCCAGGTACTACTGACGTGTGTCCCCAGAACTCACCACCACGTATGCGGCTAGAGTTTACAGCACTGAAGTGTGTAACGATGGCCTTTAGCCCATTACTACGACCAATGTTCAGAACAGACACATCTGACCTAAGTAGCTCCACCGGAGTAGAGGTGAAACTGCCGGATGTCACATCAGACGTTGCATCAATCGTAACTTTCGATGCAACACAGTAATCCATGTATAGGCACTGACGTTGGTGGTTGGCACTTGGATTACGGAAGTTGAACACGGTGAGGTTGTCGACAGTGGTATCAGCGCGAGCACTTCCACCACCAATCTCGACGAAGGCGGGGCCGCCACCAATACTGTCAACATAGACACCGGCCAACGTACCGGTACCATCTGACGACGTACCGTTGCCGTCGAACGTGACGTCATCGTAACAAGCTTTCCCTCCGGAAGCACCTCCATGCATAACAACTGTTGAAAAGTTGTGAGCTGGGGTGATGGCTGTTCCGTACTTGATATGCAACTTCCTGACGGCAATACTCGTCAACGTATTGGCCGCAGCAGTTAGACCGTTGAGCGATACGATTGCCTTGTCGATCGTGGCTCCTACCCCTCTGATGCTGCTGGTGCCGACCTCGATCGTGCAGTTGTCGATCGTGCAGTGTTCGAACTGCTTCGAGTACAAAACGAACATCTCGCTCTTGGCGGTGTTCGGAACTGTGTTGGTCGTAAGGAAACGACAGTCTCGAAGAGCGACGGATGCTGCCAACCCAGCAAACGCATGACCACTTTTCGACTTGAAGACGCAATTCTCAAACACAATGTTCGAGCAGTTCTGTATCTTTACCGCATATGCTTTGTACGCCACCGTAGCGATTGACGTAACCTCGAACATGCAGTTACGAAAGACCGTAGGAACCCTAACGTTCTCTAGATCTAGAGCATTGACGTCATTGGTAGAGCTCAGGAAGTAACTGTCTTCGACCAGCACACTCGAGTAGTTGGTGTTGGTTGTGTCGTGCAGATATACGTTGAACTTGTTTGGTGAACCATCAACTGCATTGAAGTTTCCACGCTTGATATTAAGGCGCTGCTCGCCGGAGACATCAAAGGCCCCATAGCTACGACTGTTGGTACCAGGGCTCAGAAAGACGTCTTCAAGTTCTACGAAACCACCTTGCGTAGCTCCCGCCACGTACAGGTTTCCGCCCTGAAACTGCGAGCGAACGAGCCGTAGGCCGTTACCCTCGAACATCGGCGAGACTTTGAAGCTCTTGAGCGTCGCAGAGTTCGACGATAGATATACGTTCTGAGTGTCTAGAATGCCGTCGATCACAAAGTCTGAAGACCTTGTTGCATCCAGAATCAAAGCAGCAATAGTCGCATCGCCCTGAAATGAGATCGAGCCAGAGTAAGTTCCAGGTGCAGTATCGGTGATGTAGTAGACGCCCTTCCTCGCAAAGAACGAGCCACCAGCAGCGTATGTGTTGAATACGGTGTCGACTATGTTCGATGAATAGTCACCGCCGAAAGTCGCAACACCATCAGTCAATACCGCGGTATAGGCGCGGCGACGTCGAACCGCAGTATCTGCTGCTAACAGCGCACCCTTGACGGTTGTGAACGCGGTACCAAGACCGCCCGCAGCACCGGATGGCTCTACTAGAGCGGCTGTGAACCCAGCGGTGTTGATACCGACGAGCTCGGCACCCTTAGCAACAGCAGTACTGATCAGATTGTTGGTGAACTGGATGAAGCCAGCTTGCTTTCGTTGAACGCCCCAGACATTCTGACGTACGAACTCGCCCTTGGTCATTTCGGCCAAGCTCGAGCGTGTTCCGTACCAGATGCGGTAGGTACCGGCTGGCGCGGGACTTACTGCCAAGGTGATGGAACCGACGAAGAAACCAACCCCTGGGTTGACCGTGATGGAGGTTACGACGCTTTGGGTGTTGGTCGCGACGTCAACGATGTCGTTGTTGGACAGGTCGGTGACGTGGAAGTACGGCTCGAGCCCCACCTGTGTGTTGGGGGTTCCGGTGGGGCCACGGTACACGGGGTTGGCGGCGGTGCCGACGATGATGGCGGGGCCGACAAGATCAACAGAGGCGGTAATCGCAGTGTCGGAGTGAAGGAAGTCGTCGATGACATCGGTGTTGAGCGCGAGAGCTGCAAGTCCACGGTTGGCAGCTCCGGCACGTCCATCCTCACCGAACGCTACGAAGTAGACACCCTCGTTCGGTCCACTCGACTTCAAGGGATCGACAGGAGCGGGCACACCACCACCAATGACCGGCGGTCCTGACGGATTGTTGAGGTAGTCGTAGCCGACGGGAAGACCACCGATGTAGCTGGGGGCGGTAAGGCGATGGAACATCAGAATTTCAACGTCCAGATGATTTCGAGTTCTACGGCACCGGTCTTGGAGATCGTGTCAAACGTATCATACGCTACCATCTGGTTCAGGTAGTTACCCGGCGCCGCCGCCGATGTCATGAGGCCGACTTCGCTGAGTGGGACCGATATTAGCGAGCCGTATGAAATGTCGGTGGGGCCAAACAATCTCCGGAACGTCGTCTCGGTGGCGGTGGTGTGGACCGGCGGGGCCTGGACCGTTCCGGTCCAGATGTCGCCGGGGACGCCTGGGTACACACTGACGCCACCACTGACACGAACGGGACGTTCCAGCGCCGTGACAGTCGGGTCCGAGTCGGTCTGAGTATTGGTGCCAGGGTAGGCGGTAACGTACGGTGCGGCGTTGGCATGGGCCAGGGCGAGCTGCCGGGTTCCACCGATACCCAACGCGATGTACTTGATACGATCGTCTCGTTCGGCGACATCAGGGTCAAGCGTCTGCAGCGATATCAACTCAGCCAGCCACTCTCGACCCAGGTTCAGGAAGATGTTGTGACCGTCTCGACGCGTCACGATCTTGCCACGCTCACGGGCGATGATGTGGACGTTCTGTTTGACTTCAATCTCGTCGATGATTCGCATGGCTAAAACCTAACGTCCCATTCGATCTCAAGATCGGTATCGATCGTGATCTGCACGGTTGGAAACGTAACATACGCGACCACTGGCTCAAAGGCATTGAACAGATTGGCCGAGCTCAGGAACAAACCGGCCTCGCTGAGCGGCATCTGCACGATGTCGTTGGGTCCTGTCCACGGGTCGTTGATGAAGTAGGTGGCGGGACCAAAGAGGTTGGTTCCGACGCCCTGTCGAAACTGTGCGAAGAACCTGGTCGTAACGCTATCGGGATGGCTGAGTGGCTGAACAATCGTCGAGGCCGACTTATCAAACTCCGGTGAGATCCAACCGGGAATAGGACCGAAAGCATAGACCGATGAACCGAGACCGCCGCCGGTGATGTTGACGGGACGCTCGAGTGTTCCGATCGGTGGATCAATCGGGAACTCGTCGTCATATTGGTTACCAGTGGTGGCGTTGGGGTCAGCACCGGCCGGGTATATCACCGACCAAGGCGGCGAGTTCACCATGCCGAGCTGATTCTGACCTTTGCCTCCGATACCGAGACCCAGGTACTTGATTCGATCTGAACGTACCGGTGTATCGGGTCCGTAGCTACCTAGCGTAACGACTTCGGCCAAGTACTGACGACCATATGCGGTCCAAGTATTGTGGACCTCTCGGACATCCACGATCTTGCCGTGCCGACGAGCGACGATTCTGACGTTTGGCTTCATGTCATCGTCCTGATGGTCGCGTAGGTACCGGCCGGCAAAACCATGCCGACGAACCAGGGATCGATAGCGTCAGCCTGATAGACCCTGATCTGTAGCATGGCCCAAGGGTATACACCGGCGCTCGGTGCCGACTGTGCTCGAATCCCAACAGTGACGACATCGGTCACGACCACTGCCAACGACATCGTAACCTTGGCGGTGCCGTTGTAATCGGTGAACGTGAACGGCAGCAACGCTACTTCGACGGCGTTGACCAAGACGACGAGCTCGAGTAGCCCCGCTAGCCCCCCCATCGGACCAAACGACCGAATCGATGCCGACGTCAAAGTTCCGACGGTATTGACCGTGTTGGTCGGCTCATTGACGTCAGCCGCCACCGTCGTGAACGCCGGACCCACCGGTACCGTAAATGTTGGACCAGGATCAAAAAAGCCGTACAGGATATCGGCGGGTTCGCCTACCAGGAAGCACTGACCCACAGTGATGGGCAGTGCCGCACCAAATCGGCTCGACACAATCCCGATAACCAAATCTTCCGGACAGAGCCACTCTTTGTCGAACGCCCAAAGCACCGGTGAGTCCGACGTCGGGAACGTAGGTGGCGGGTTGAGTGGGTCAGCATCGGCATCAAACTGGTTGAAGATGGTACCGTCGCCGCGATAGTGGTCGAAGATCGTGGAGCTCCCGAACATGCCGCCGCAGACCGAGTCGAATAGGTTGAGCTTGACCTCCGCGGTCATTACGTCATCGACCGAGATCTCATCGTCACGATCGGTACCAGACAACACCGCGATCAGTGGGTATGTGTAGGTCGGTTTGATCTTGAGGATGAATTCACGTACCGCCAGGAACGCCGACAGATTGAATACGGCGGAGTCAACACTAACGAGGAACCGGAAGTACTTATCGACTTCACGGAGATAGCCTTGGTTGAGTAACCCCTGGAACCAGCGCGGATCCTTGACGTAATCGGTGACGACTGCGCCTTCGACCAACGGTGCGAACTGGGTAACGGTATCGCCAACCACATAGTCGATGCCAGTAGCCGGATTGGTCTCGAGCCCCAAGATCTTGGGATACGTGTAGGACCTGACCAGCGCCGTGTTACTGGTGTCTTGGATCAGGATACGACCGAGCAACGGTGAGAAGTCGGTCCTGCTCTCGATGATGGTGCCGGCCTCTTCCGCGAACGGCAGACCAAGCAGAATCTGTGTGCCGATCCTGAGATTGTAGAGGGTTGGGCCGTTGAAATACGCGTACCAAAGCCCCCGCACCGCCGACAGGTAGTCGAGCTCGACATCCAGGTCAGCCAGCTTGTCCAGTGTGAACTCGACCGGTATGCCGAAGTTCTGCTCGATGACTGGACGATTATCCAGGAACGTGAACTCGGCCCAGACACGATCAGGCGGAGTCAGACTCTCCCAAACATCGGGGGTACCGACAACGAATCGAATGCCGTGACCATTGCGCACTGGCTCGAGGAAGTAGTCGACGTTGCGGCGCAACACCGCCTCTTCCTTGGCTTGAGTATCGACCACAATGTTGGCCGAGAGCGTCGGCACATCCAAGACCAGTGGTGATACTGGGATGTAGGTGCGGCGCACCACCTTGGCCAACAAGATCGAGTGATCGGATACGGCCGGGTCAATCGGCAGCTCCGACAGGTTGACCGGTAACGTGCTGGGCAGCGCCTCACACATACCCACCACAGTCGTGGCGAAGAGGTTGTAGTACAGCGCCGACGACGGCATCGCTGCGTCGGCCTGAGCCAACTCCATCGAGGCGACATCACCGGCCACGACCAAGCCGTTCCAGAAGTCGAGCAGCTGGCTGGTTACGTAGCTGCAGATCTGCCAGGTCTTGGACGGAGACGTTGGCAACGTATCTTTCAGAATGATGTCGGTAACTTCAAGCGATGGAACTGGACTGTAGATCAGCTTGGCGATTCGGTAAGCGACACCATCGATACAGAGCAGATCGTTCTCGACAACACCGTATTGATCGAGTCGATGGTAGACACGATAGGTGTTGGTTCCAATACCAACACCCGCACCACTCTCATCGATATTCACGGCACTGGCGTCACCTTGTGGTTGGTGGGGTGCCGAAAGTCCCGTTATTTTTCCACCATCGTTAATGAACAAGTCCTGTCCACCAAGCTGCGGCAACGAGAAGTCGATGACTTCGAACCAGAACGGTGCCGAAATCCTCACCGCATAGTTTGAGGCGAGGGTCTGGAACGCTCTGACCGAGAACCTAGAGTCGATGCGCCTCAGACGGACCTGCAGCTCGGATGCGAATGTGAAGGCGTCGCCAACGCCGTCCGACAACGTAGTAGTAAAGGACTCGGCACGAATCGCCGCCCTGAACTCGATAGAACCACCGCCCACCGGATACAGCGACCAATCAATCAGACTGCCGAATACGGTCTGAAGACTGACCGGCATGAACCGGACCTTAGTGATCTCGGGGAGAGGCTCGGGCAGCAGAAGGTCGTAGTGGAGCCACTTCCTCGTGAACTGTCGCTGCACATCACGCAGACTCTTGGCGTAGTCGTGCTGCCAAAGACTCAGGAGCTCACCCGACACGACCTGAGCGACACCACTCCACAGTGTGGAGATGCGCTCGGTGTCTTCGACCAATCCCCAGAAGTCGCTCATCAGGCCGAAGATGAAGCTGACGTCCGGAACAACGCCTCGAGGCAGCACAGCCTCCAACACGTTGATGACGATGATCGACGGATTACTTGGCAGCAGACCATCCGAGACAATCAGGTCGAACCGATAGAAGCCGGCGACATCAGGCAGGAACGTCGCGACGACCTCATCGTCATGGTAGATGCCACGCTGCCGCAGAACTTTGAACTGAACGTTTGGTCCAAGGTTATCAGGGATGTTGCTGCTGGCGAACTGCATGTAGTACTGACCGATGTGAGGCCCGCCAACCTCGACACCGACGGCCGTGACCGACCGCACCTCAATACCAACCAGCAGAACGTCGCCAACGACTATCGGGTCCAGTAGCGCCCCAATCGTCGGTGAATAGAACTTGTTGGTGAACCCACTCAAATTGATCGGGTAGCTCCTGCCATCGGCCCCAGCGACCGAGTAGATGCTGGTGATCGGTGCTTCGGTCAGACGCCAACGGTAGAGAAGGCTGGCACCTTCAGGGTCGAAGCTTGCCGACCCATCGAGCTGGATAATCGAGCAGAGCTCGACCGACCGATCGATACCGGCATCAGCAATGGGCGCCAGGTTGGCGACCAGCACCTGGCTGGACATGCAGAGCTCTGAGAGCTCGAATGCTGTCGGACTGGTAAGGGTACCGCAGGCACTGACATAGGTCGCGTTGGTAGGTGGGAACGCCAGGGTACCGGCATCGATTACCGGCAAGATGGCACGGAGAACATGCCCAGTAATACCGAGGTTCGATACTTCGGTGACGTACAGGTACACAGACCCGTTAACGTCGTTGATGGCAAGCCTGACAACGACCGGAACACCAACGGGAAGGTATGCGTTGCTGCCGGGAATCAACTGGAAGGTACTGTCTAGAACTATGTTCGGTGCATAGTGGACACCACCGACATAACCGATACCTGCGGCCGAGAAGAAGAGTCCAGCACAGCTGCTCGCCGCCGTAGTGGTTCCGACAAACATGTGTCGGTTGGCCAGGTCTGAAAAGTCGAGCGGTAGGTTGTCGATCGTGAATGTGAACTCGAGCGTCCGGCTTGACGGCGCCAAGGCCGTGACCGCAAGCGCCGAAGTTCCAGGCGTGTATGGCCCGCCACTCGATACCTTGAGATTGTTCCCGACGAAGAGTGGAGGACTGAAGCCCGTTATGATCGTGATGTCTGGGTCCGAGAAGATCGAACCCATAGAGAAGGGCGAGTCGAAGAAGCAGAAGACATCGAAGGCGGCGGGTGGGTTCTCGAATTCGAGCGCAGTTCCGCCCCACGGGACTGAGCCCCATCCGCCGCCGCCGAATCCGCCGGACATCAGCCTACCTGTTCCATGAGCTCACCCAAGGTCATGGCTGCTTCGGAAACTCCGGATACAGCCGGTACATGATGGGCGGAGGGAACCGCTGTGCAACCGTGTCGGTTGGGATCAAGCCCTTCTTCATCAGCCACTGATGCATCAGCGGCTGCCGCTGGTACAGGAAGATGCTGTGCAGCTCGGTCCAGCCGTCCGGGAATACCAGATCGGTAGGATCGAGTCCTGACCACGCCACGTACTTGTCGAGCAGCTGAACAGCGTTGAGGCCGTAGTCGAAGCTGTTGGGGTCGGAACCAGCTAGGTTCACGGACCTGTTCATGCACGGGTTCAGCGCAACGATGTCGGCGCGTCGGATTCTGAATTCGGCCATCTGATTCTGTCAGTAGTGCCGCTCGCTCTGGACCCCGAGCCGAAGCAATTCCTGATCCCCGAGACGGTACACCTCGCTCATGACCACGTGCTCGGCCATGAACTTGTAGTAGATGACCTGGTTGGCGTGCTTTTGGATCGCCTGCTCCATGTTCTCCTTCGGAGTTGCCGTCGAAGTCTTGCCCATTCTCCGGGCTTCCTCTCCAAGAGCAGACTCTAGCTTCTCCAGTCCCTCAAGCTGCTGGGTGTAAGCGGACACCTTGTCCTGGTGATACTTGCGCCGGTCCTCCAGCATGGCCTTGAGTTCGGTGCTCGGAACGTCGATGAACAGACCTTGAATCATGTAGGGTCTCCTTGAAGGGGACTTCTACACCGACTTGACCCAGGCTACACCCATCAGTCGTCCTCCTCGTCCAGCCGCTCCCAGATAGTCTTTCCAGGAGGCTTCTTGGCCACGGCTTCTTTCCTACCCCGAGGCACTCTCTCGGGGTTCCTGGGCCTCCTAGTAGGGGTCGTCCCCAAAATCTCGCTGACGGTGAAGGCCGCTCCCTCGGGGGTGAAGTTCGTTATCGGGTTGCCACGGACTCTGTCTCGGCCCGGTGGTATCGGAGAAAGACGGTCGTCCAGCAATTCCTGTTCCTGTTCCAGCTCTTCCCGTTCCAGGTTTATGACACTCACCAGCGAAGTGAAGGCAGCGGTCATCCGGAACCCACGGGCAAGAAGCCGCTCCTGAGCTTCTCCAGGCTGACCCTCGTAGGTGAACACGCCCATAGCCCCTTCGGTGAGGCCAGGTGGCAATAACATGCCACCACGGGTGAGTTCCGGCGTGATGCGCCAATCGGACGGATTCCCAGTCATGTCGAAGTAGACAGCATCGGTCATGTAGACCGTGCAGTCCCACCCGTCATCCTCCCTGCCAGGTCCTACCGCAAAGTAGTAGCCCGATGGCTCATTGCTCCTGGCGCTTCTTCTACGGGCTGCCATTTTACGTCACCAGGCGAATGATGTCAGGGGGATAGCAGCAGACCATGAGGCTTGCCGTTCTCCCCATCTACACCGACCTGGGATCAGGCCACCTTCTCGGTCAGCTTGGTGTTGTAGAAGTCTGCCAGCTTCTCGAAGATGTACTCCCCGGCCTTCCCTGCCGCACCCTCGGGAAAGGTCTTGCGAGCCTTGTAGGCATCATCCGTGAAGCCCTCCGTGGTCGGGCCGTTGTAGGGGGCGCCGGGCAGCTCCCAGGCATCCACGAAGATCCCGTCCGAGTTCCGGCACTCCCCGAAGGTTACGACGAGACAACCTCGGAACCCGAGCCGGGAGATCGTCAGGGAAACTCCCCTCTCCCGACCGTTGTACCAGGCATGGGTCGAGATGTCGATGTCATAGAAACCGTTCTCGTACTTCGCGAAGGAAGGCTCCGTGTCGAGATAGGCCAGGACGGCCCGAGCTTGCTTGTTGATCCCAAGATGAGGGTCTGCGATTCTGTTTTGCATGGAGGTATTACGTTCCCTGGACCCTAGGATCAACCTTCTCCCAGTTTCCGTGCTTGTTCATCCGGTAGCCGTGCTTCTCCAGCAACTCGTTCGCCTGGCACTTGAAGCACCCTGAGGTTCTGGTCCCGCCCGTCCTGTTGGACAGGTACTCCCCGCAAGTCTCCCCCTTGAACGGACGCTCATTGCTGTAGGAGCACTCCCCAGGGTCAACCAAGCAGGTGAGAAGCTCGATTGCGGTTTCGAGGTCGGTCACAAGCCCCTCGGCTCGTAACGAAGCCCCTTGGCCAACCGGATGTTCCGGATACTCGCGGCCATGGTGGAAAGCAGAATCTCCGGGAGGTCGAGGTACCGACACTCATCGATGGCACGATCCATCTCGGGGAGCAAAGCACCTGGTCCCGAATGATCTTCTCACGCTCGGGGTCAGTGAGGTCTGCCACCCAGGAACCGTTCGGGTGCATGTGGCCGTTCACCAGGAGAGCGTCCCGGTGATGGAACATCCCGTACCCATCGTGGTCCAGGATCCCCTCACGGATTGCCCCGACAGTTTCGAGAGACCAGCGGTAGGACCGGGCGTCCAACTCGCAGTTCCCCACGGTCCCAGGCGAGCTTCAGGCTTTCAGCGTTCATGTGAGGAATACGTCTCAGGTGGGTCGAGGATCAACCCTGGGGGCCAGCCTTCTCCAAGGCCGTCAAGAGATTGATGAAGACCGGCTTGGCGGGGGTGTCGGACCCAGACGCCAAGCTGAAGACGGGCATGTACTTGTCCCAGGTCTCCTTGAGCTGACGCGCCCTGAACTCCTCGGTCGTCCCGTCCAGGGACCTGATGTTGTCCAAACGGTCGCACATCTTCACCAGGATGGTCCCGTGGTCGGCCGACTGGAGCCGAGCAACGTAGTCATCCTTGGCCTTGGTCAAGAGGCGAACCCTTCGAGCCACGTTTGCTCCGAAGAACTGCTCGATGATGTGAGCATCAATGTCCTCGGTATCCTCCAGGGTGTCGTGGAGCAAGGCCGTGCAGATGAGGTCAGGGTCGTAAACCTTTGCCTCGTCCATCAGGACCAGGGCCACCCGACGGACATGCTCGAAGTACCGAAGGGGATTCCCGTCCTCCCCGAGTTCCTTCCGCACCTGAGCCCGATGCCCGAACTTGGCCAGGTAGTAGGCTCCACGAACCCTCACGAGGTCCGATGGTGCCAGCCTGGTTTCCAGTCGGGCAAAGAAGCTGGCCTTGTTCTCCATGATCACTGGTACACCGTTTCCAGGTCAACCCCAGCGTCCGTCCCATCCAGGAGAAAGCTCAGGTATTTGTCGAAACCGATTGTCCCGAACCGCTCCCAACCTTCTTTCGTGAAGGTCTCCACGGTCGTATCAAGGGTACACCGTCAGCTTGGACAGCTTGGACGTTTGGGTCACGGATATCTCCCGTACAGGTAGGTCGAGAACTGCTCCCACCACTCCTGTGGCAAGAGGTCCATGGGCCAGCTCTCAGGGTCAATCTCATGCTGACCCATGTAGTAAGTCTCGAACTCCTTGAGGATGTCCCGCTTCCGGGCTTCATCCAGGAACGCACTGAAAGTCATCTCAGCCATCGGTGTCTCCATCGTAGAGTGCTGTTATCGCCAAGTAAGCCTTGTGAAGTCTAATGACGTCTGCCTTAAATTCTTCCTTTGTCACTTTGTCTTCTGACCACTTTTCTTCTTGCGGGTGGAACCAAGCAACAGCGGGGGCTTGCTAAAATTGGATCCCTTGTTGAAAAGCCAATCACGGCACTTTTCCTCGAGGCCCTCGCCTTTCTCATGAGCACCAGAAGCTTGCATTCGTGCAAACGTTTTCATTGATAGAAATTCGGTGTCCGATTCCTTTTGCGATTTAATCCATGCGGAACGAATCGCGGAATGATGAGACTTCTTGGGGACTGCAGGAACGCGCTCTTTTGCCATGTTGAGACTATCTTATTCTGTTGTTGAAGGAAGTTTCACTTTGTGGACCGGGCGAGGATCGAACTCGCGCATTTTCGCTTATAAAAGGCGACTACTCTACCTACTGAGTTACCGGTCCAATGGACCGGGCGAGGATCGAACTCGCGCTATTTCGCTTAAAAGGCGACTACTCTACCTACTGAGTTACCGGTCCGTCTTATTAAACTATTTTAAACCAGTTTGCTGTTTCTTTTCACTGTCCTGGCATAACAAAGAGCACTTCACGATTAAGTTTCTTTGAAAAACCTCCAATCAAAAATGAAGGCTTCTTTCGCCAATGGTTCCACGAAGGCTTCTTGCTGGTCACTTCGACTTCGCCAATTTCTTCAGACGTGGCACAAGTGAATGGAGCATAAAGGATGGACTCGCCACCATCATCATGATAGCGTCCGGCCTTACGATCTTGTTCACGTTCTTGTGCAAGATCTGTTTCGGTTTTGATCACCCATATCTTCACGGCACGAGTGGGAAGAACAATCTTCTGATCAACCTTGATGTCTTTCTTCAGCATGAGACTATCCTATCAGGTTAGAGGTGGAAGATTCACGGTATCTTGTTACTGCCCATAGAATGTCTTGAGAGACATCAACATGGTATGATGTAGGCAACAACCCTTATGAAGCTGGAATTTGTTTGAGGGCGGTCTGAAGGGCCATCAATAGGTCAGTTGCCTCTTGTGCCGAAAGACAAGAACGATAACACTCACCATCGTCATTCATCTGAACGATTTCAAGTTCATGTGACTTCGTGTTCACGTGGACTTGCAGCGTGCCATTTTCACTCTCAAGGGCATATGCATCTTGCCAATGATCTGCCCACTTGTAATTCTTTAGTTCAATGACGTTATTTTTAGAATGAGTGTCAGGGCGTTTGTAACTGGACACAATTGCGTCTTTGGGATCAAACATTGTAACCATCCAAAACAATCGCGGCCTTCACCGCAAGAACTGCATCTTCAATGCTCATACCGCTCGATGTAAGAATCTCGATTGCGGCATCAGAATTCAAACCGGAACCAGTAAGCAATCGAGCACGAGCGATGTTTTCATCGATGATGTTCTTCTCATAGTGGTCCATTGACTTAAATCTTACCTCGGGATGAGCAATACTTTCACTCTTTTCGAGAGAGGTCATCCTCGCCCGCGGGTACGCGCCCGCGGGAACAGACATTATCACTTTGAATTATTCACAACGTCGATGATCTGGTCGTCATATCCCCACCAGGATCCTCCACCTGGCGATGGGTCATCGCCATCGAAGCCAGGACGACCATTCTTGATATCACGCTCCTTGTTCGTGACAACGACGGTCATGTGTTGTCCACCGAGTTGGATATAGGTGATGGCGTCTCCGACATTGTAGCTCTTGTTCTTCATGATTTCGATATTACCTCGTCTAGTGAAAATCTTTCACTCAGATTGGATTGCATCTCTTTCGATATCGAGTTTCCTCGCAGCCTTTGCATTGGCCTCGTCAGCAAGTTGCTGAGTGTAATGAAGTGCAATCTCTCGTGCCTTCACCAGATGGTGTCCAGTCAACTCGCGACCCGATTGACACCAGCGTCCGTAATAGGAACCACGCTTTGCATGTGCCGCAGAGAAACCAACCTTATTGGTGTACTTCGCATCAGACACAACCTTTTCATCGCGGGTTTGACGGTCATAAAGCACGATCATCGCGCGGCCGATGGCCTTGTCATTTAACCTCAGAATGGCTTCAATCTTTGCTTTGTTGAACATGATCAGATAGTATCACATTTGATTATGAGCTTGCACAGCTTCTTCATATTCATATGCATGATCGAAGCCACAGGTTCCACATTGTTCATAGTCACCTGGCAGGACAACTGGCGGTTGCCAAGTGACAGTTGCACCCGCTCTCTCAAGAAGACCAACAAGGATGTATTTCGGAATCGCCGTTGTGCAAACT
>Ga0315290_10001834_pt1 | contig 14747 bp, 14 predicted proteins | sample YL17G12_0_MG_FD_203627 | JGI IMG/M metagenome (GOLD analysis project Ga0315290, IMG submission 203627) | Sediment microbial communities from Yellowstone Lake, YNP, Wyoming, USA - YL17G12_0 | ecosystem: Environmental > Aquatic > Freshwater > Lake > Sediment | place: USA: Wyoming | collected... | reverse complement strand
CTGCGCCCAACACGGCCGCTCAGCTTTTCAGTTCATCTACCACTCCATCGTCGCCTACTTCACCGATCAACCCTTGCCCTCCCTCCTGCCTCTACCTCCGTGACCGGATACGTCAAGCAGTCGCTGCCTTCACCGTTCCCCGGCGACGATGCCTGATCTCGCTAGTGTAGGCTATATGCGCCCCACCGTACAGAGGGCCTCCCCCGCCCGACAGACTCTCCACCGTCATCCCGCCACTGGAAACCTCCGGGGAGAACGTTGGGGCGTACTTCCGCCTATTGGGGTGCGAGCCGTAGTGCAGGCTGGTTGGGGGAACCTATTGACGGTGGGTCGCCGACTCATCCTGACCGATCCGAAGATTCCACCACGAACACCGGCGCCCCTTGTCGGAGGCGCAAGCGGATGGTGTGGCCCTTGCCGGGCGCCGGCAACCGCGGGATCGCGGACTGAGCGCGTGACCGGCCCTGGACGCCGGGCCTCTGAAGGGGTATGCTTTCTGGATTGGAGGGAAAAAGAGGATGCGCACTGCAATGGTCGGGTTACTGGGTCTCGTGGTGCTTGCGGGCTGCGGGGAGAGCCACCGTCCGGTGGCTCGAACCTTGTCTACGGAGGGGGAATCCGGGACGGCGTCGCCGCACGGGACCATGACCTCACCCCATGGGACCATGAGTTCGTCCCCAGGCACGATGGTCTCGCCGCACTCGAAGACCGCCGAGGGTCCGGCCGCCGAGGCAACCGGACCCGACGTCGAGGTGGGCCCCATGCGCCTGAAAGCCCCGGAAGGCTGGGTCCGTAAGCCGCCCAAGAGCGAGTTTACCCGGGCCGAATTCGCGCTGCCTCGGGCCGAGGGGGACCAGGCCGACGGCCGGCTGACGGTGACCATTGCCGGCGGGACCATCCAGGACAACCTCGAGCGATGGCGCGGGCAGTTCGGCGGCAAGCCCGCCAAGGAATCGCAGGAGCAGATCAAGGTGGACGGCGTTGCCGTCACGGTGGTCGACTACACGGGGGCCTACAGCGACCAGCACATGGCCGGCGCACCCGGCCCCGCCGGCACGGGGAGCCAGGACTCTCGCATGCTCGGCGCGGTGTTCGACCTCGGCGATCGGCTGCTGTTCGTCAAGGCCTCCGGCCCGGCCAAGACCCTGGCCGCTCACGCCGCCGGGTTCCGCCAGTTCGTCGCGTCGCTCAAGTCGGGCCAGGCACCGAAAGCCGCCGAGCCGCCGAAGTAGCGCCGGGTGGCACGCCCTGAGGGACGAAGGGCGTGGCTGCGCCCACGGCGAATCACCACGCCCATCGCTGCGTGTACAGTCAAGGGACATAGGTAACACATGTAGAAGGGACATGGGTTACACTACGGGACCTGGGGGACCAGTCCCCCAGACCCCCTGGGATTTAACGCTTTGAAGCCAGGGATCAAGAGGGAGGGCGGAGGGTTAGTGCGCCCTTGATCCCTGGGCCGGGTCAGGCGCTCGGGTCGGTTCCCACCGGAGCCCTATCCTCCTGCCCGGCTAGAGGACAGTATCGCGGAAGAGTTGCGAGTGGGCAAGGAGACGGACTTGTTTCCAGGCGTAGAAGATAGCGATGGCATCGTCGCGCTCTTCGACGCGGACGTGCTGGCCGGCGAGTCCTTTGCCGGCGAGGATGCGGTAGTTGTGCCAGAAGATATCGCCGCGGCAGGTGACCTTGCGGAGGTCGGCGTGGTACGGGTATTCGGCTTCGGGAAGGGTCGCGGGTCGAGGTCGAGGACTGGGTTTCCAGCGTGCGATCGGAGGCAGATCGCCGAGGGCTTCGTGGGGACGGAGGGAATTGTAGACTTCGCGTCGCCAGCGGTTGGCGTCTTCGTCGAAGTGGTCGAGGGCATCGCGGCGGATGCGAGGGAAGAGTTCTTCGTCGCAGGTTCGATGAAGGCGTTCGATCTTGCCTTGGGTCTGGGGATGATGGGCGCGGCCGTGGATCGGGTGGATGTGGAGGCGGACCAACCAGGAGTCGAATCGCGAGAGGCCGACGTCGTTTTGGGCCCGGTTGGAGAAGGCGTTGTCGCAAAGGAGCGCTTCGGGGAGGCCGAATTCGCCAAAGACGTCCCAGAGGACGCGCCACGCGGCCTCGCGGAGGTTCTTGAGGTGGATGCTCACCGCCGCGACTTCCTCAAGCGTCTCCATCAGGCCGCCCATGGCCAAACGCGCACGCCTGCCCGATAATGATCGCGCCCGGGCCGATCAAGCCGGGCGAGACCCTGCCGCTGTGCGATATCCAGGGGCCCGGCACGATCCGCCACATCTGGCTCACCACCGACCGCAGCCCCGAGAACCTCAGGACCCTGGTGATCCGCGCCTGGTGGGACGACCAGGAGCATCCCAGCATCGAGTGCCCGGTGATCGGCATCCGCAACCTCCATCCGCCGCAGTGGTGGGGCGAAGGCGAGATCAAGGTCTACATGGACGGCGACAAGGAATTCCCCACGATCTGCGGCACCGGCAGCGAAGATTACGTCGGGCTGTCGTGGGGCATCCAGCAGACGCCGTTTCTCTACAACGGCTGCTCGCTGAGCCAGAACCACTTCGTCTCGATGTACCGCTGGCACCTGGCCGACTCGATCGCCTGGCAGAAAGAGGGCCGCATCACCATCCAGCAGATCGCCTGGAACCAGGGGCTCAAGGAGACCCGGGACGACTGGTCGACGGCGACGTTCTGGTACGAGCCGATCCCCAGCGCCGCGTTGCCCAAGATGCCCGACCAGAAGGCCCGGACGGCGGACCTCTGGAAGGACCCGCCGGCGAAGAAGAAATAGCCCCGAGGCTCGTTTAACCGCAAGCCGCAGGCGTGCGCGTTTTCTGCGGGCCGACGTGGGCCATCAGCCGTTTGATCGGCGCGGTCAGCAGGAGCATGACGGCCCCGCAGGCCCCGGCGGCCAGGACGATCTGGAGGTAGCGGGCGGGCATCTGCTCCGGTCCGCCGGTGCTCAGCACGCCCGCGATCCGGCCGGCGATCAGGTTGCCCAGCGACGTGGCCAGGAACCACAGGCCCATCATTTGCCCCACGAGGCGCTGGGGGGCCAGCTTGGTGACCGAGCTCAGGCCCACCGGGCTTAGGGCCAGCTCGCCAATCGAGTGCAAGAGATACGTGAAAACCAGCCAGGTGGGCAGGACCTTCTGGCCGCCGGCGACCGCCGTGGCGGCGGCGGCCATGACCAGGAATCCGGCGCCCAACAGCAGCAGGCCGAGGCCGAACTTCACCGCGATGGGCGGATCGAGCCGGCGCCGGGCCAGGGCCAGCCACAGGGCGGCCATGGGCGGGGCCAGGAGGATCACAAAAATCGCGCCGAGCGACTGGAGCCACCCGGCTGGCACCTCGAACCCCAGCCCGGCAACGGTCCGCACGGTGTAGTCCTTGGCAAACAGGTTGAGCGACGAGCCGGCCTGCTCCAGCCCCACCCAGAACACCATGGAGGAGAGAAACAGGATCGCCACCACCGCCAGCCGCCTCCTGCCGGCGGCGTCCAGGCCGCCCCACAGGAAAAGGTAGAGAAAATACAGGATGGCCGTGGCCGCGATGACGAAGATCGCGCCGTTGGCCAAAAAGACCGGGTCGAACGGAAGGACGCCGCTCAGCCCCAGGCCGGTGACCACGACAAGCACGCCCAGACCCAGGCTCAGGAAGCTCCAGTCCTTCCGGCGGGCCGCCTGGTCTTGTGTGCCGGCGGGCCGGAGGCCGGCGTCGCCCAGGTGTCTTGCCGAGAGGCGGTACTGGACCAGTCCCAGGACCATGCCCATCCCGGCCGCCGCGAAGCCGTAGCGCCACTGGACCTTCTCGCCCAGGGCGCTGCACGCCAGCGGCCCGAGGAACGCCCCCAGGTTGATGCCCATGTAGAAGAGGGTGAAGCCGGCGTCGCGGCGGGTGCCGCCTTCCGGGTAAAGGTGGGCAACGATCGCGCTGACGTTCGGCTTCAACAGGCCGGTGCCCAGGGCCAGGACGATCAGGCCCGGATAGAAGGTCTGCGCCACCGGCGCGGCCAGCATGAACTGGCCTGCGGCGATGAGCCATCCGCCGTACCACACCGCGCGCCGGGCCCCGAGCAGCCGGTCGGCGATCCAGCCGCCGGGCAGGGCGGCCAGATAGGCCCCGGCCGTGTACAGCCCGTAGACGGCGGTGGCCACCTTGATGCTGAGCCCCATTCCGCCCTTCTGGACCTCGGCGACCAGGAAGAGGACCAGCAGGGCCCGCATGCCGTAGTAGCTGAACCGCTCCCACATCTCGGTGAAGAACAGGACGTACAGGCCGCGGGGATGGGGGTCAGACATGGCAGTGGCCGGGTGGGGGTTCTGTGTCCCGCGACGCACGTCAAAGGAGTGCTTCGATCCTGGCGATGTAGTTGTCCAGCTTGTGGTCCTCCAGTCGCGATTCGAGGAACCGCGTCACGAGGCGGCGGCTGACGCCGGGGACCGCCACGGTCACGAGCTGGAGAGCCAGATCGAGGTCGACCAACGACGACGCGTCCTGCTCGTCCTGGAGTTGGCCGTCGGCATCGAGGAACTGGAGATCGCCGACGTGCTGGTAGCCGGAGATCGTGCGCGGGGGAAGATGCGGCGCGATGTCCCGATTGTTGACGAACCGCTTGAGGACCCCTTTGAACCGCTTCTGGAACGTCGCGTCGCCGACGCGAGGTTGTGCGAAGGTGTAGGTGGCCTCGGGCTTCTGCTTCCCTCGAAGGCGCTGCGAGGCCAGCGTCGCCAGGGCCCCGCCCAGACTATGGCCACAGACCCAGATTCGCTGCGACTGGTACAACTGGCCGACGTACTGGTCGACCTGGCTCCAAACGGAGTCCAGCGAGCGGGCAAATCCCTTGTGGACCTGCCCCTGATCCCAATCGACCATTCGGACCCTGAGATTGGTCATCCAATCCAGGGGGTCATCGGTACCGCGAAAGGCCAGCACGAGGTGATTGGCGTTGGCAGCCACGAATCCGAAGGTGTCGAGGCTCGGCCGGCTGGCGAACAACAACAGCGTGTCCAGCCCCATCTGGCTCAAGGTCGGGTACTGCTCCCGAGGATTGTCGTAGTAGGCGGCGTTGGCGGCATGGGCCAGGTACAGGGCGTTGTCCAGGTGGCTCTTCCCCAGAATCAGGTTGGGCATGGCTTCTCTCCTTGCGAAAGACGGAATTGGACTTATCCCCTTTTCTCTTTCAGCTCCTTAAACAGCAGGCTCGGCTGGATGTCGGTGTTGTGCTGGTACTTGTTGCTCGAGTACGGCGTGAAATCGCCGCGGAGCTCGTGAAAGGCGATCTGGCAGATGGCCACCCCGGCGTAGACGCGGATCGGCTGGACGGCGAACATCTCCAGGGTCCAGTAGCCGCAGAAGCCCACGTCGCCGAAGCCGGCCGTCACGTGAACGAAGATCCCCAGGCGCCCGATCGACGAGCGGCCCTCGATCATCGGCACGAGGTTGTGCGTCTCGGTCCGCTCCGCGGTCCGGCCGAGGTAGAGCCGGCTGGGCTCGAGCACCAGGCCCTCCGGCGGGATCTTGATCCGCCGGGTGGGCGCCGGCCGGCGCATGTCGAGCTCCGGCTCCTCGTAGACCAGCAGCTCGTCGTGCAGCGTGAGGTTGTAGCTGTTGGGGTTCAGCCGCGCCGGATCGAACGGCTCGATGACGACGTCGCGGCCCAGCCGGGCCTGGATCTCGAGACCGGAAAGAATCATCGCGATGCCCCCTTCTCCACGCCGACCCGCGGGCAGAACGGGCCCAGGGGGCAGTCGTCGCATTTCGGCTTGCGCGCCACGCACAGCCGCCGCCCGTGGTGGACCAGCGCGTGGCCAAAGTCGATCCACGTTTCCCGAGGAATCAGCCCCATGAGGTCCTGCTCGATCTTGACGGGGTCCTTGTGCCGGGTCAGGCCGAGGCGCCGGCTGACCCGGGCCACGTGCGTGTCGACCACCACCCCCGAGGCAATCCCGAACGCGGTGCCCAGCACCACGTTGGCCGTCTTGCGCCCGATCCCCGGCAAGCCGACCAGCGTCTCGAGGTCCTTGGGAACCTCCCCCCCATGCTTGTCGACCAGCTCCGTGCAGCAGCCGATGAGGCTCTTGGCCTTGTTGCGAAAGAAGCCGGTGCTTTGAATGTCGCGCTGGAGCGCCTCCTGAGAGGCCCGGGCGTAATCGGCGGCACTGCGATATTTCTGAAACAGCTCCTTGGTGACCAGGTTGACCCGCTTGTCGGTACACTGGGCCGAGAGGATCGTGGCCACCAGGAGCTCGAGGGGGGTACGGAAGTCCAGCGCACAGGTGGCATTCGGATACTCCTGGCGAAGGATCTTGGCGACCTTGGCGGCATGGCGTTTGGATTGCGAAGTCCCGGCCACAGGAGGCCTCCCTGAGGGAGCCGGGCCGTGTCGGCCCGGAAAAGCCGGGGTGACACGCCCCGGCTCCTATAGCCGGGTTTTCCCACCCGAGAGGACGATTGTCAAGGAGGCAAGAAGCGGCCATCCTACGTTGAGCCGAGATGTTCCACCTCCCACACCCGACCACGGCCGCCGAAATGTCCCCGTTTTTCGATCCCCTGTATCTGAAGGGCATCGAGGAGTTCAATCGGCAGGACTACTTCGAGAGCCACGAGACCTGGGAGGCGTTGTGGCGCAAGGAGTCCGGGCCGGGGCGGGCGTTCTACAAAGGATTGATACAAGCCGCGGTGGCCCTGCACCATCTCAGGAGGGGGAATCTTCGTGGGGCCGAGACCCTGTTGGGCCGATCGAAGGAGAACCTCGATCCCTACCGGCCCGAGTACCTCGGGCTCGACGTGGCGGCCTTCCTGGCCGACTTGTCGCGGTGTTTTCCGCTGTATCCTTCGTGTCCTCCGTGCCTCCGTGGTGAGCCTTCTCCCTCCATTTCCCTCCGCGTTGATTGCCCTTGACCATGCCTCCTTCCCGCGCGACCGACTGTTGGTATCTGACGGGCCCGACGGCGAGCGGCAAGACGGAGGTCGGCGTGGCCCTGGCCGAGCGGATCGGGGCGGAGATCGTCTCGATGGACTCGATGGCCCTGTACCGGGGGATGGACCTCGGCACGGCCAAGCCCTTGGCCCGGCAACGGGAGGCGGTGCCCCACCACCTGGTCGACGTGCTGGAGCCTCACCAGGAGTACAGCCTGGCGCGGTACCTCGAGGCGGCCCTAAGGTGCATCGAGGAAATCCGTGGGCGGGGCCGGGAGGTGTTGTTCGTCGGCGGGACGCCGCTGTATCTGAAGGGATTGTTGCGGGGGATCTTCGAAGGTCCTCCCGCGGATTGGCAGCTCCGCCGGCAGCTCGAGGAGGAAGCCCGATCGCACGCCCCCGGCCACCTCCACGGCCGGCTGGCCGGGGTCGACCCGGCGGCCGCCCAGCGGCTTCACCCCAACGACACTCGGCGGCTGATCCGGGCCCTGGAGGTCTTCCTCAAGACCGGCCGGCCCATCAGCTCCTTGCAGCAGCAGTTCGAGACCGGGCTGAAGGCCGGGGCCTGTCGGGTGTTCGTGCTCGATTGGCCGCGGGAAGAGCTGGCCCGGCGGATCGATCGCCGCGTGGAGGCGATGTTCTCGGCGGGCCTGGTCGACGAGGTGCGGCAATTGCTCGCCCGGCCGGAGCCGCTCAGCCGGACCGCGGCCCAGGCCCTCGGCTACCGCGAGGTCCTCGACTGCCTGGCCGGCCGCGTTGGGCTGGAGCAGACCATCGAGTTGGTCAAGCTCCACACCCGGCAGTTCGCCAAGCGCCAACGGACATGGTTCCGCAGCCTGAGCGAATGCCGTTTCGTGCCGGCACACCCCTCTTTAGGCGGTACAGAGATCTCTGAAATGGTCTCTCGGCTCGCCACGCCAAGGAGCTAGGGCGCGGGACCGCGTCCCAAGCTCACTTGGTGAGTCACAAACCGTCAAGAAGGGGGGCATCAAAGCCCTTGTCGGCCTCTGGATTTCCGATTTGGGTGAGTATATAATATGAGGCGGATAGGTAGCATAGGGCATCTGCACAGAATCAAGGAAAAGGCGAATGTACGGCACCCGAACGATCGGTATTCTGCTCGTCCTGACTCTCTGCTCGCTCGGTCAAGCGGCAGTCCAAGTGGATGGGAATCTCGCAGAGTGGGGGATAACTCAAGGCAGTGGCGGCCACCTGGTCTACAACGGCTATAACTACATCTATCCCAGCCAGCCGCCCACCTCCGGGAAGAAAGACGTTGCGGACGTCTCCGGATTCGGCAAGGTGTTCTTCCACGCCGAAGACTCCGACGACTCGCTCGGACTGAGCGCACTGATTGGCCCCAACCACGGCGGGCAGCACTTCGACGGTGAGTTCCTCGGGGTGGCGTTCCGCGGCGACGGGCTGTGGATTGCCATCGCCACCGGCCAGCGGCCGGACAACGGGAAGGCCGAGTTCGAGCCGGGCGATATCCGCATCGAGACGTCGGCCGGCGTCTTCGGCATCGAGACCGGCGGCGGCGAAGGGAATACGTCCCTGCACGTCAAGACCGTCCAGACGGGCGATCACGGGTCGACCTACAACCTCAACGGCAGCGGCTACGCGTCGAGCGTGACCGACCTGCCCGGCCGTGCCGCCGGGAGCCTCTATTCGACTCAAGACAGCGACTGGATCGTCAACAACACGCCCGGCTCGAACAACGTTCGGGCCCAGGTGCAGGGCGGCACCTATGAGGGTCTGATCGACTACGTCTACTCGGCCTCCAGCGGGTACAACTACCACGCCTTCCTGGAAGCCCGCGTTCCCTACGGCGACTTGGGCAACGCGCTGATCAAGAAGGTGAGCTGGGCGCCCTCCTGCGCCAACGACGTGCTCGAGTACACTTGGCCCGAAGGGCAGCCGCCTATCCCAGAACCGGCCAGCGCCGTGGTTTGGTCGATCCTGGCCGCAGCCGGATTTGCCTCTCTCTGGTGGCGTGGCAAGAGCAGGGGCGCCGCGTAGGCCCCCATCCCGGCTGGCAGTCTGCACTCCCGGGTGCCTGGTGGCACGGGCATCTTGCCCGTGTCGGCCGGGTGGCACTCGCATCTTGCCCGTGTCGGTCTGGTGGCACGGGCATCTTGCCCGTGTCGGCCCATTCACCTTTGCACGCCGCCGGTGTCTGTCTAGAATAACAGGCTCTGTGATGGTCTCGGGCCCCCCTGCGCATCGCCACGGGGGGCCAGGACGCAGCGCCAGGGGCGCGGCAGCCGACTCTTGCCATGGGAATCCAACCTTGCTTAGGACACACACTTGCGGCGAGTTGAGGGCAGCACACGTTGGCCAGGAAGTCACCCTGGCGGGGTGGGTCGATACCTGCCGCGACCATAGCGGTGTCCTGTTCGTCGACCTCCGCGACCGGTATGGCAAGACCCAGGTCGTTGTCTCCCCAGAAAAGGGGGCTGAGAACCTAGAGGTTGCCCGGTCGTTGCGATCGGAGTACGTGGTCCAGGTTACCGGGAAGGTTTCCCCTCGTCCAGAGGGAACGGTCAACCCCAAATTGGCTACAGGTCAGATCGAGGTCCGTGCCCATGCCCTGAAGGTGCTCAACCGCAGCCTCACCCCTCCGTTCCAGCCAAGTGCCACGGGCAAGGAGCTGCCCGGGGAAGACCTGCGGCTGAAGTATCGCTACCTCGACCTGCGCCGGCCGGCGATGCAGCAGACGCTCCTGTTGCGGCACCGGATGATCAAGCTGATGCGCGACTACTTCGACGAGCTGGGCTTCCTCGACGTGGAGACGCCCGTGCTGGGTCGGAGCACGCCCGAGGGGGCTCGCGACTACCTGGTGCCCAGCCGCATCCAGCAGGGGAGTTTCTATGCCCTGCCCCAGTCGCCGCAGTTGTACAAGCAGATCCTGATGGTCGCGGGCTTCGACCGCTACGTCCAGGTGGCCCGGTGCTTCCGCGACGAGGACCTGCGAGCGGACCGGCAGCCGGAGTTCACGCAGTTGGACCTGGAGATGTCGTTTGTCGAGGCCGACGACGTGCTGGGGGTGGTCGAGGGGATGGTGGCCCGGCTGGCCAGGGAGATCCTCGGGCTGGACGTTGCGCTGCCGCTGCCGCGCATGACCTACGACGAGGCCATGGAGCGGTTCGGGCACGACGCGCCCGATTTGCGCTTCGGCATGGAGCTGGTCGACCTGACCGACCTGGCCCGGGAGTGCGAGTTCCGCGTGTTCCGGGGCGTGGCGGACCAGGGGGGCCGGGTGCGGGGGATCAACGCCAAGGGGGCGGCGGGGAGGTACTCGCGCAAGGGCATCGACGAGCTCGAGGCGTGGGTGAAGCAGCATTTCGGCGCCAAGGGGCTGGTGTGGTTCAAGGTCGAGGAGGGGGGATCGCTGGCCTCGCCCAGCGCCAAGAACTTCAGCCCCGACGTGCTGGCGGCCATCGGCCGCCGCATGGCGGCCGAGCCCGGCGATTTCCTGCTGTTCGTCGCCGATCGCTTCGAGGTCACGTGCAAGGCCCTCTACGGGCTGCGCAAGCGCCTGGGGGCGGAGCTGAAGCTCTACGATCCGGCGAGCAAGCATTTTTCCTGGGTCGTGGAGTTTCCGATGTTCGCCTTCGACGAGGAGGCGAAGTGCTGGAAGCCGATGCACCATCCGTTCACGGCCCCGCGCGCTGAGGACCGGGAGCTGTTGAAGACCGACCCCGGGCAATGCCGGGCCCAGGCCTACGACCTGGTGATCAACGGCTCGGAGGCGGGCGGGGGAACGATTCGAATCCACGACCAGGAGCTCCAGGAGCAGGTTTTCCGGCTGCTGGGGATCGACGCCCCGTCGGCCCGGGAGCGGTTCGGGTTCCTCCTGGACGCGCTCCAGTACGGGGCCCCGCCGCACGGGGGCATTGCCCTGGGAATCGACCGCCTGGTGATGATCTTCGGCGGGCTGGACAGCATCCGCGACTGCATCGCCTTCCCCAAGACGCAGCGGGCCACCGACCTGATGACCGGGGCGCCGGGCGAGGTCGATCCGTTGCAGCTAAGGGAATTGGGGATCAAGATCAACCGTTAAGATCAGGTGAGATCAGGGAGGACAAGAGCCATGCGGCCAAGAGCTATGCGGCACTGGAATCGACGGACCGTGGCGGCCATCGCGTTGGTGCTGGCGGCGGCGTGGCTCGGGTGCCAGCGGGACACGGGCGTCGACCCGGCCAAGAAGCCGAAAAAGAAGTTCTCCGTCGTCACGCCGAAGGACAACCTGCCCGAGGGGCCCTCCGAAGGAAAGCGGAACGAGCCGGACAAGCAAGGGCCGAAGACCCCGGGGCCCGCCCCGCCGCTCCAGATGCCGAAGGTCCTTCTGAATGCGCAGCTCCAGGCGGCCTCTCTGGTCAAGGTGGACGACGCGATGCCGGAGGGCGAGCTGCCCGACCTGGAAGGCAAGAAGCACTCGATCCGCTCGCTGCTGGGCGAGAAGCTCACCGTGGTGCTCTTCTGGGCGAGCGAAAACCCTTACTCGACGGAGGCCCTGGCCGACTTGCAGCCCGACGTGCTTGCGCCCTATGGCAAGAAGGGGGTCCGGGCGATCGGGATCAGCCACAAGGATTCGGCCGAGGACGCCCGCAAGGCCGCCCGGGAGGCGGAGGCCCAATACCCGATCCTCCTGGACGCCGACGGCTCCTGCTTCGCCAAGGTGGCCAAGGAGAAGCTGCCCCGGATCTACGTGCTGGACGCCCAGGGGAAGATCCTCTGGTTTGACGTGGAGTATTCCAAGAGCACGCGGCGCGACCTGATGACGGCGATCAAGGTGGTGCTGGGTGAGAAGTGAGCGGGAGGGGACTGTCCCGGTTTTCGCGCAGCGAAAACGGGACTGTCCCCCTCGCGAATCCGAATCCAACAGAGAGGACCAACCGTGACCGCCCGACTGCCCTCCGAGCCGAAGCCGGCGCCGGCCCCTGGCGGGGACCGGCGAGCGGGGGCAATCCGGGTGGCACTGGCCCAGATCGCCCCGGTCCTGGCCGACCGCGAGCGCAACCTCCCGCTCCACCTCGCCCAGATCGAGGCCGCCCGGCGGCAGGAAGCCGATCTGATCGTCTTCCCCGAGCTCTCGCTGACCGGCTACTTCGTTCGCGACATGGTCCCCGACGTGGCCCTGGCCCGCAGTGCCCCGGAGATCCAGCGACTTCTCGACGCCGCCGGGCCGGCGGCGCTGGTGGCGGGGTTCGTCGAGGAATCGCCCCAGCACCGCTTCTACAACGCCGCCTTCTACGCGGAGGAGGGGCGCCTGCTCTTCGTCCACCGCAAGGTCTACCTGCCCACCTACGGCCTGTTCGACGAGCAGCGCTACTTCGCCTCCGGCGAGCGCCTGCGGGCCTTCGACTCCCCCCGCTTCGGCCGCGTGGGCCTCATGATCTGCGAGGACCTCTGGCACCTCTCGGCGGCCGGCATCATGCAGGCCGAGGAGATCGACCTCTTGATCTGGATCGCCAATTCCCCGGCCCGGGGCGTCGGCGGCCGGACAATCGCCACCGCCGAAACCTACGACCACCTCACGAGGGCCTTCGCCCAACTGCTCGGCGTGGTGGTGATCCTCGTGAACCGGGTGGGATTCGAGGACGGGCTGTGTTTCTGGGGCGGCAGCCGCGTGGTCGGGCCCGACGGCCGGCTCCTGGCCCAGGCCCCCATGCTCGACGAATCGCTCACCCTGGCCGACGTCGACCTGGCCGAGCTCCGCCGCCAGCGCACCATCACCCCCCTGGCCCGCGACGAACGCCTGCTCCTGACGCTCGAAGAGCTCCATCGCATCAAGCGAGGGCACTATGACTCCTGACCCGGCCGTCGAAAGCCTGCGCATCAACCCCGAGCTGGTTGCCGAGATCCTCTGCCGCTTCCTCCGCAACGAGCTGCGCCGGGCGGGATTCCGCCACGCGGTGCTCGGGCTGTCCGGCGGGATCGACTCCAGCGTGGTCGCGTTCCTGGCCTGCCGGGCCTTCGGCCCGGAAAACGTCCTGGGCGTGACCATGCCCTACAAGACCTCCAGCGACGCCACCCGCCGCGACAGCCAGACCGTGCTCGACCAGTTGGGCTGCCGGACCCTCAACGTGCCGATCACCGACCAGATCGACGCCTACTTCCGCCAGTTCCCCGACGCCTCCCAGATGCGCCTGGCCAACAAGTGTGCCCGCGAGCGGATGACCGTCCTGTACGACCAGAGCGCCGCGTTCGAGGCCCTCGTGCTGGGGACCAGCAACAAGAGCGAGCTGTTGCTGGGCTACGGCACCCAGTACGGCGACCTGGCCTCGGCGATCAACCCGGTGGGCGACCTCTACAAGACGCAGCTCTACGAGCTGGCCGCGTGGCTGGGCGTGCCCGAGTCGATCCGCCGGAAGGCCCCCACGGGCGACCTCTGGATCGGCCAGACCGACGAGGGCGAGCTGGGGTTCACCTACGCCGAGGTCGATCGGCTCTTGGTCCTCATGGTCGACCACCGCTGGCGCCGCAGCGAGCTGGTCTCGCACGGCTTCGCCCCCGAGTTCCTCGACCGCGTGGCCACGCTCGTGCGCCGCAACCACTACAAGCGTCGCATGCCGGTCATCGCCAAGCTCTCCCAGCGCACGATGGACCGCGACTTCCGCTACGCCCGCGACTGGGGAACGTGAGCGGGGATTCGGACGCCTTGGCAGGGAGATCAGGCAACCACGAAATCACGAAAGTACGAAAACGCGAAAAGGAGATGGGGCGTGGGGCGTAGGGTGCGTGCTTGCACGCACGCGGCGGACTCGGAAAAGGTGTTCCGGTGCTTGAGTATGAAAAGGTGCTTGCCGATGCAAGTCGTTTGCCGGTCGTCGACCGAGTTCAGTTGATCGAGGCCCTTTGGGACACTCTGCCTCCTGATTCTCTTCCGCCCCTGACCGATGCGTGGGTCGCTGAAATCCGAAGGCGATCGGCCGAGTACGATTCCGGCTCGGTTCAGACGATGCCGTGGGAACAGATCAGGGCCGACGCGCTGCGCCGTGCAGGAATGACGGTGCCCGATGCTTCCCGTTGACTACCTTCCCGGCGCTCGCCCGCGCGAAACGGCGTCCTGGCTACTGGAGGACGCGAACCTGACGTACGAACGTCGCGCGTGAATACTGGCTGCGTGCCCGTTTCCGGCCGGGTGGCACTGCTGGCTTGTCCAGCAGTGCTCTTGGCGTTGGGGCTGCGTGGGATTCCGCGGCGCAATGCCCGCGCGTCACGCCGGGAAACGGAATGGTCCGGGCGAGGCGTTGCCAGCAGGTCCCACTGCTGGACAAGCCAGCAGTGCCACCCGCCGGAGCCTGGCTGGTGATTCCGACGTGCGTTTTCCAAGGCATGGCAGGGCAAGTGAATGGCTGCGATTCGGCTCCCGAATTCCGCGATGAATCCACGCGGGTGGGCGAGTCCCATGTCTTCGCATGAAGAAAGCGACCGCGGCACGCCGCACGGCGAGCGATGCCGAGATAATACGGCTGCTTCCCCACGTCATTCATTTGCCCTGCCATGCCTTGAAAACGCCGTGGTCTGGGGCGGAGCCCCAGTGAGCCGCCAATCCACCGCCCCGTATCAGGCCAGCCCACGCGCTTGACTAGCATTGCCACTCGTTCTGGTCCCATTGCGTGGGCGCAGTGTCATCGAGCAGCCGGTCGTTCCCCTGGGCGGCCATCGATTGAAACTGCTGGTCCCAATCGTGGGTATCCGGTCACGGAGGTAGAGGCAGGAGGGAGGGCAAGGGTTGATCGGTGAAGTAGGCGACGATGGAGTGGTAGATGAACTGAAAAGCTGAGCGGCCGTGTTGGGCGCAGGTGGCCAGCACCGTC
>Ga0315290_10001833_pt1 | contig 14761 bp, 13 predicted proteins | sample YL17G12_0_MG_FD_203627 | JGI IMG/M metagenome (GOLD analysis project Ga0315290, IMG submission 203627) | Sediment microbial communities from Yellowstone Lake, YNP, Wyoming, USA - YL17G12_0 | ecosystem: Environmental > Aquatic > Freshwater > Lake > Sediment | place: USA: Wyoming | collected... | reverse complement strand
CCACCATCGCACCCGACTCGGCCTTGATATGCTCGCCCGCTGCCAGGTCCACCCGCACCATCGGAAAGGCACCCGGATAGAGTATCTCGCTTTTCATCTATTGAACCTCCTAACTGACGTAAGGGGTGAGGCGTTAGGCGAAACAGACTGACATAGATCAAGGTCTCACAGCGACGCGTTTCACACCATTAGCTTTCTGATGACGGATCAGGCCACTGAGCATCTTGTCGATCCGCTCCACTTTTCTATCGAGCATTGCCCAATTATCCTGCACAAGAGATCCCAGCCTCCTCGCAAGTTCGAGGTGAGTGTCTAATTCACTGGGTGATCCTTGTGCCATGTGGAGATAGTTGATGAATTCCTTTTTCGTTTGCCGACTAACTCCCTCGGCAACGTTGCTGGGAACGCTAGCAGGATGCTGAAAAAGTCCGCCAGTCTGTCTCGTTTATTTAGTTTGTTTGGTTTGTCTTGTTTGTTTGGTTGAACAAAACTAACCAGATAAACAAAACAAACCAGACCAACCAGACAGACCGGGCTTCTCCCACACGTGCAGACCATTGAATATCTACCGTGCCACAATAGTTTTTCCGCAGACTCCTGGAAACAGCCCGCCTGATTTGATCAGTCAGGCTGTATCGCTCCTCTCTCGGGAATGAATCGGTTACCTGGTAGATGGTTACAGCCAATTCCATCGCCGTATTCCAGAGATCCAATTTCTTGTGCGGCTTGTCCATGTCTTGATCGCGTCCTGAATTAACACCTCACCCCTTACGCCTGACGCCTCACGATATTCATCCCGCTACCCATCCATATACCCGGTGGCTCGGCTCAGGCCCTTCTTCCAGATAGCTCATCCTGAGTTGTCCCAAAACATCCTGCGGCAACTCATTCCGCTTCACCTTGGCATCGACGCCAAACACGCGCGCGGCGTTCAGTCCGAAGATCCGTTCCTTTACCTGGCGCGTGAGCGGCTGGTACCGATGCCGCTCGATCAGCTGATCCGGAATCTGGAACCGCCGAAAGGCTTCGATCTGCCATTGCGGCGTACCATACCAGATGGAGTCCGTCCCCCAGAGCACGTGATCGACGCCGAACGCGTCGACGATCTGCCCAAGCACATGCGCGCAGACCGACGGATGGGTCGTGACGAGCTGCGCAAAGGTCGAGCCGAGCTCCATGTAGATATTCTTGATTCCAGACTGGGCCTGCTTCATGCGGCAGAACTCGGTGGTCCAGGGAATCTCGCCCGTCTTCGCAAACACCTCATCCATCATCGAGGTAGTTTTGAGCCCCGAGTGATAGACCAGGAAGTCGATGTCGGGGAAATCCTTGGCGGCCTTGATCAAATCCTTGGGATGATTGTAGTCCGGCACTGGCCCCAGCGGCAGACCCTTGTGAACACAGACGCGCTTAATGTTGAGCTTCCGGGCTTGCTCGAGCATCGGATAGGCGATCGTCTCATCGTCCATCCACCAGCCACGATCGAATCCCTTCGGACAAGAGCCAGTGTAACACTTCCACGCATCGACCTTGAGCATCTCCGCCTGCATCGCCATGAACTCCAAATCTGCGGCCCCCAGTTGGGGCGTGGCCAATCCATGCGCAAGCATTCGTTGGGACTGCGCGAGACGATTGATTTCGTCGCGGATGTGCGCCATCTCTTTCGGCGGCACGACCGCTTCTTGCGGATAGGGTCCCGGCGGCGTACTGATGAGACCGATGGTGGTCTCGCTGTCGAGAAACAGTTCTTTCACAAAATTCTTCCACGAAAGATCGTCAATGGTGCCTCGATCGCCGGCAAGCTTCGGATTGAGTCCTGTTTCCCGTATCCGTCGTCTGAGCGACAGCAGCGCCTGCTTCGAAACTGCACCTTTTCGATTGTCTTCGGCACCGGTCGGGTCGTAGTGCGTGCCGACATAGTGCGTCTGCACATCGAAGATAAAATAGGGCGCACCCTGCTGCTCGGCAAAGGCTTCCGTCTCAAAGAGTTCGATCTCGCCGATGTTGAAGAACCGTCCGAAGACGGAATTCATGGCCAGCAACGCGGCCGCCATCCCGCCCGTGGTCTTCAGAAAATCTCTGCGCGTGAGACCTCGTCGAGCTGTGGTCCGTTCCACGAGCGCGATGGCAAGCTGTTCAACGCGGGCTTGGTCCGTCGTCTGGCTGAAGGGAGCAAATTCTTCGTTCGACACAATCTGCGTCGGAATGGCGGATCGAAGGGTAATTCCTTGTCTGGCCGCGGGAAGGTGAGGAAATAGTTTTGGTGAGGGCGCCATCGTGCCTATCCGTCTGAACGGTGTGCGGTGATTCTGTGGAATACTACCGGCAGTGTCAAGCAACCAGCCCGCATTATTCATGAAGGTTCGTCGCCCCCCACCCCATCCCTCCCCATAATATGGGGAGGGTGAGGGAGGGGACGCGAGACAGGCACTCGGAGGCGTGAAGCACTGAGGCATACTCGTGCAGTATGTCGAAGGACTGAACGGCGAGACTGCCCGTCACAGCCGCGTATCCACGCTTGCAGCAGAAGCGTCATGAATAATGCGGGCTAGAGCGGGCGAAAGAGTCAGGAATCCTTGACCATGGAGGGGTGCGGTGCGGTGGATTACTTGGACCGGCGGGGGGACACGGAGCGGCTGCTCTCAAGCACGACCGATTGAATCGTGGGAATTTTTGCGACTACGTCGCGCTGGGGATCACCTTCTTGATCTTTGCCGTCTTGCCCGACACTATACATCACACCCTTCTGCTGATTGACCAGCATAGGAAGGCCGGTAAAGGGATCGTAGTGGGCCTGTCCTGCCTTTGCGAGGCGCGTGAGCAGATTTCCCTCTTGTGGCCCTCGTCTGATCCAGACTTGCAGGCTCGCCAGACGAAGCCGTGCATCGGTCTCCACCATACGCCCAACATAGGGATCCCATGAGGGGAGTGGCTCGATTCCGATGATGTGCTCGATCGGATTCGCCAAGTAGTCCACCGCGCTGACAGCGGGAGTCCGAATGAAGCTGGACGGTTTCGGCAAGTTGGTGTAGCGCCCTTCCGCCACTGCTTTGCTCGCTGCCTCGTAATAGTCCGCATAGGCATTGGATCGCCGCTGCACGGGAAGGGGCATCGCCGCCGCAAGGGCAACGTGAAGAGGACGGTCGCCGGCCTTGTCGTTCTTCAGGTTCGCCGTCACGGTCTTCGTCGCCCACACGAAATGGCTCTGCATCGGCCATCGGAGGGACAGCTCAACCTGATCCAAGGGACGAACGATCTTGCCGAGACGACCGATGGCTGCCCCATCGAGATCCTGTCGGATTAAGAGCCCGGACGCGATGGCGACATCGTCCTGGACTGCCGTCGCGGCCAACATCTTCACCATCAACGTCTTCGACTGTCCCAGCGCAGCGCGCCAAGATCCCATATCGGTCTCAAGTCGTTCGAGACCGGTGCTGAGATCCTGCGCAAACCCTTCTGCCAGGTACAATCGATGGGCCAGCAAAATATGGGCACAGTTCGGGCTCAGGATTTGTCCGTATCCCACATCTTCAAAGGGCATCGAAAGCCATCGTTGGTAGCGCCTGAGGGCAACCGATTCTTGAGCCGCCCATGATCGTACTGCTGCAGCCTGCGGCTTCAGCTGCGCCGCCGGGTCGACACTGGTGAACCATCCTCGGACCACGCTGGCGGAGGCCCCAGCCGTCGTCATCCCTTCCCCCTCATCACCAACCATGCAGGCGTTCGCAGCCTGGAGATCGCCCTCTTCCACCTTGCGCTCGTAACCCGCCTGGAGCGGATCCCGTTCCGCAGAAGCGTCGAAGCCGAGCAGCAAGAGATACCCGTTTTTTCTTGAATCAGTGAGTGTCTGTGGAGGATTCGTTGTCAGGGTGTGATAGACCGGCGAGGGGGGAGCTTCCATCACCTTCCAGGCCAATCCAACCGCCCCGATGCCGACCGCCGCCAGCACAACACAGAAGAGCGCCAACCCCAAACACAACAAGGCAATTGATCGCGTCGTCGAAAAACAGGACCCGATAAACGACGAGATGCCAATGCGGACCCGAGCCACTCGCGCGGCAAAGCGAGGGCGCGGTCTTGGCGACGCCGAACGATCTTGCGTGCGAACCTGGCTTTTCTCTCCCGTTGAGTCAAAAAGGACATCAACAGCCGACGCAGCGACCGAGAGCGCAGGTTTTGGCTTCGAGTGAGTGGATTCGATGCCGGAATCCTGCCGCGTTGCGGGAGACGATGGGGGAAGATTCACAAACGTGATCGATTCACTCGCCCGAACCCACTCCGGTCTCGTATCTTCCTGAAGAACAACCTTTTCCACGACGGGGGCCACCGCTTCAACGGCAGGGGCTACCGTCTCCGAAGGAGCCGAGTCCCATTCACTTGACGGCGCGGCGACCGGTTCAGGATATTCCTCTGCCAACGGCGAGAGAGTCGGAGGAACGACTGTAGCCTCCCCCTTCTCCTTGTCCCAGTTTCGTTTCTTTTCAGACGGACGATGTGGCTGAACCTCGACTTCGCCAGTGCTCCAAGGCGTCAGTGTATCCATCGAGGCGGGAGATGCCGATGGCGCATCACTTGGCGCTGCGGGGAGCGGAGGAGCCGCGGCGGCCTGGAACAGTGTGAAGGGTATTTCATGGTGCTCTGTGGAAACCGGTTCAGGCGCGGGTGGTGCTTCCGGGATCACCGCTGAACGTGAAGGCTCCGGAGCGGAGGCTTCCGGAAATGGCGCCACGGGCTGCAGCTCCATAAAAGACGGGAACGAAACTGGTTCAGTTTCACGAGCGGGTTCGACCGGCTCTGACAGAGGCGGCACCGGAAGGTCCACCTTGAAGAAGCTTGGGGCATCGCTCGAAAGAGTCGGTGGCTCCTCTGCCCGCGAGAGTTCTTCCGGAAGAGGAACCGCAGTTGACCGTGGCAGATCGGACTCTCTGATCGCATCTGTTTCTGCAATCGATTCACTCACCTCACTCAAGATCGAAGGATGAGCCGATGGCACCGGCTCGGGATCGCTGAATGAGAAAAGCGCTTCTGGAGTTGATGTACTGGATGGGACAGAGAGCTCTGGTTCTGGCGCTGATTCTGGTTGAACCGATTCTAATTCCTTCGCATCCTGTGAAATCGCATCCGGCTTGGAGATTGGGGCAGGCGAACTCGAGGACAAAGTTCCTGCGGCAAACTTCCATGCGCCGTCGAAGACGCTGTTCCATGAAATTGGGGCCGTGGGCGAGGAATCAGCGGCAGGCGGGGTCGGAACTTCGGGCTCTGGAAGTACCGCGGGACTCGTTGACGGATCCACCGCAAAGATCGACTCACTAGGCTCCGTCAGATCTGGCGCAGGAGCTGGACTCGCCAACTGATCTGATACAAATTCAGGCTGAATGTTGGCGGATGGGGCAAGAACGGATTCACCGCCATATCCAAATGGTGGTGCTCCCTCCGATTGAGCTAACGGAGCCGCCGACGGTTCCGCTTCCTTAATCCTGATGGTGGCGTTCTCTATCTGCTCCCAGGGCATGGGAGAGGATAATCCCGGCGATCCGACAGGAGACGTGATGGTTATCCCAACGTCCGTTGTGCGCTCCTCTGAAGAGCTAGGGGTAAGCCCCTCACCCTCAAAGGACGAAAGTTCTACAATCGGATCCCCCATCCCGTCATCACGATGTTCACTAGACGGAAGCGGCGACTCGGCCAATATTGGAATGGCAGCCTGCTCCCCCTCCGTGCTCGGTAGGTCCGACGTCGAAGGCAGAATATCCTGCCCGAGGAAATCGGCCTCCTGGATTGGCCCGGTAGATTCGGACGGCGGAACCTCCAGTTCCTGTAGAGCCAAACCGACCGGTGCCGGGTCTGTCAGAATGTCCGGAGCATCGGGCGATTCGATAACGGGATTCGTTGACGGCTCCACCGCAAAGATCGACTCACTAGGCTCCGTCAGATCTGGCACAGGAGCTAGGCTTGATAACTGATCTGATACAAATTCAGGCGAAGTGGGTGGCGGAGCTTCGGGACTCGGGGGAGCCCCATCAAACTGCTCCCACGGCATCACGTCAGAAACCCTGGATTCTTCAGTGGTGGCGAGGATTTCGTCCTGAGGCTGCGAGGCATCGACTTCCAATGAAGTCACTGCGGCAGGAGCCACGGGATGAGGCCCGAGAAACTCACCGGTTTGTATGTCGAAGAGAGAGGCAAACTGAAAAGCCACAGGGCTGACCGGCGCAAGCTCTCTCACCTTGGCATAGATCTGAGAAGGTTTCTTGGGATTGTCAGCTTCTGGATCCTCGATGAGAATGTCAATTGCCTTGCCCAACTCGGCCACCGCGGCCATGGCATCCCCCTTTTCCTCGTACACATGGGCCAAGAGTTCGAGAAACGGGACGCAACGAGGTCCGGCAGCCAAGTATTCGCGCAACAACGATTCGGCCAACCAGAAGTCTTGTCGCCCGATCGCTTCATTGGCGAGGGACTCAAATGCTTGCCGAGCCGTGACAAGACTGCCTAGTCGTAGATGCAGAGTGGCAAAGAGCCGGCGAGCTTCCGTATTGTGAGGATCAAGTGAGAGCAACTCTTTCAACGCAGCGGACGACCGGCCGTACTTGCCGGTGTTCATGTGGGTGATGGCTTCCTCGAGAAGCGCGCTTTTCTTGCTGTAGCCGACAACACCCCGTTTGTGTATCCGGGAGGGAGTCTTTTTGTCAGCTTTTTGAGGGGATTTCTTGTCGGTCCGCACGTTACAACCTTAGCAGATCATTGAAAGATGCGAAGTGGCTCCCTTGGCCGCTTTGCACCAGATTCCTCTTCCGTGCGGTTTCTCACGATCTTGAGGGAGCAAGCCGGTCGGAGAAGTGCAATCCTAGTGCCATTATGGTCTTCATGTTGGATTTGAATATCCTTGATTATTAAGGCGTTACTCGAAGCCCTCCTCCTCCGCTTCCTCGCTCCTTCTTCAAAAATGAACAAGCCCGTCAAGAATCGCCGTCGAGAGAGCCTTCTCTCGGAGCGACAAGCCCGCATTATTCATGACGGTTCGTCGTCCCCCACCCGTCCCTCCCCCATAGTATGGGGGAGGGTGAGGGAGGGGGTAGGAGATCAGCGCACGGAGCCCTGTCCCTGCCTGTCGAGCTTTTCCCGCCAGTCTCGCCCGTCTCGCTTGAGTCAGGCATCAGCGATTGCAGCAGAAGCGCCATGAACAATGCGGGCTGGGGGGAGACTCCAAGCAAATGGGCTGGTCCTTTCTGTGGGAGCCCACGAAGTAGGACCCAGGGTTGAGTAGGTACGGGAGGCATCCTTGAACAGGATGTCGTGCAACCAAGCGGCAGGCCCGGCCGTCTGATCGCGGAAATCTGGTGCTAATCGGTGGTTGCCGTAGCAGCTCTCATGCAGCAGATACGCTAGTCTGGTTGTGTCGATGACGAGCCTTATGGTACCGTCCTCTACTTCCATTTTCATGCTCGCCGTGGTCCGGGGGATGATCGGTCCCACCGCATACATTGTTTGGGAATCATGGATTTTTTCTCTTTCGGACAATTGAGGTGGATCAGGCAGGCCTCTCTCGTCTGTCTTTTGGCACTGCTGAGTGGATTGCTGCTTCCTCTCACCCCGCGGGCTGAATCTGGAGGAAGCTCCTCCGAACGCGTCTCCCTCGACTTCAATGATGTCGAACTCTCTGTTTTTGTTCGCTTCATCAGCGAGTTGACCGGTAAGAACTTTGTCTTGGACGACGTTGTCAAGAAGGCCGGGGGAAAAATCAGCGTGTATTCCCCTACCAAGGTCACGCACGACCAAGCGTACAGCATGTTCGTGGCGGCGCTCGAAGTCAGTCGTCTGACTGTCATCACGAAAGGGAACGTCAATCAGATCGTGGCGATGGGAGACCTTCCTCCGGAGCGCGGGGTATTCGTCTACAAACTCAAAAACGCCAATGCGACCGACCTTGCCGCCATCCTGACCAATCTCGTCGCCCGATCACAGACAGTCGCGCAGACGGCGCCCGGCGCACGCCCCCCGTTCAGGTCGTTGAGCGAATTCGAAGCCCCCGTCCAGGTCTTTGCGGACAAGGCCACAAACTCGATCATCATCAGTTCGACTAAAAACGCCTATACTAAGTTGCAGTCCGTCATTCGAGACTTGGATACGCGCCGGAAGCAGGTCTTTGTCGAAGCCGTCATCTTAGAGGTGGGGGTCGATCGGCTCAGACAGATCGGGACCGACCCAGCTCAGGCCGTGGCAGCGGGCAAGAGCGGTAGTGTGCAAGGCATTGCAGGGTTTAATACCGCACCTGAAAATTTGTCAACCATCGCGACGGCCATTGTGGGCGGTGCAACTGGAGGAGCGGTGACGGTGCTCAATACCATCAACGTGCGTGCGTTCTTGCAGCTGTTGATGAGCCTGACGGACACGAATGTCCTGTCGACCCCCCAAGTGCTCGCCGCAGATAACCAAAAAGCCAAGATCGTCGTGGGTGAAAATCGTCCGTTCCCAACCGGCCAGGCCCAAGGGATCACGGGCGGGACTCTCGTCACGATCGAGCGAAAGGATGTCGGCGTCACACTGGAAATCACCCCGCAGGTCTTGGAGAACGATCTGATCAGATTAGAAATCAAGCAGGAGATCACCGCGATTGCGGAAAATGTCGCACAAACGATCGGCTCAGGAACCTCATCGGTCCCCGTAGGCCCCACCACGACCAAACGGTCGATGGAGACGACCACCATCGCGAAAAATCAACAGACGATCGTCATCGGCGGGCTCGTGCGGGATGACCTCGTCCTCAACGAAAAGAAAATCCCTTTCCTTGGGGATATTCCGTTCATAGGTTGGCTCTTCAAATCCGAGAGCCGAGCATCAGTGAAGCTAAACCTGCTCGTATTCCTGACCCCAACCATAGTCAATGACGAGGCAGACGTGGTGGAGTTGAATGCCCGTAAAGCAGCGGAATTGGGGACACTGCAGCGCGAAAGTCGAATTGAGGAACCCACGAAGCTCAAGCAAGATGTCTTAGAAAAACTTGAACGCCCGAATGGAACTCCCCGCCCCCTTCCGAATACAGTAGATCCATCCGCTCCGCTCCAGCCACCCGTACGGCCTGAGTAATCTCTGATCGATAGCGTCGGCGATCGCTGCCTTAGCAGGATGCTGAAAAAGCCCGCCAGCGGCGTTCTCACTTCGCTCAGAAGCTCAACGTACCGAAGCGTACGCCTCGCCTCTTCGCTCGCTGCGGCCTTGCTGGACGGCCTTTTTGAGCATCCTGCGCGGTGTTATCCTGTTGTCCCAGACGTGCGGACCATTGAATTTCCACCGTGCCACAATAGTTTTTCCGCAGCCTGCTAGGCTCGCGCCTTCCACAAGTCCATCATCAACTCTCTTTCCGAAGGCAGGACTCTTTAGAGAGTGGCGTGAACGCACCGTGACGTCAACAAATCAACGCCACAACTGTAAGGATTGGTCGGCCAGGGATGGTGGGAACCGGAACGTGTCAATGAGTTTGGGACACTTGCCGTTGGCATTTAGTGTAGAACCTCGTCTGTCGAAATCGTGATCGCGTGAGGCGAGACGACCACGGACTCCGATACCACCCTGATCCCCTCACCATTCCGTGCGACCCGTGGGTCGTCTGCGATCGAGATCGTGGCTCCTGCGCGATCCTGCGAGGTCGATTCTCCCTTCGGCGGGTTGATCCAGACCGCGTGAGGCAGGAGGGGTGGCTGGGGCGGCTTCCTCACGAAGCGCTCCGGGTGCGCGGCGTAGGCGGTACTGAGCACCTGTTGCCGGGCGTCACGCATCATAGCGGCTCGCCCGTCGTGCACGGCGGCCGGCGTCATCAGCCCGATGCCGGAGTGGCGATGCTCGCCGTTGTACCAGGTGAAGAACGCCTGGCAGAAGACGCGAGCGTCTTCGAGGCTGCCGAAGCGTTCCGGGAAGTCCGGGCGATACTTCAGCGTTTTGAACTGGGCCTCGGAGAAGGGGTTATCGTCGCTGGTATAGGGCCGGCTGTGCGTCTTGGTGATCCCCAGGTCGACGAGCAGCCCCGCCACTGGCCTAGATTTCATAGAGGAGCCGCGATCCGCATGCAGGGTCAACTGCCCCGGCTTGATCTGCTGCTTCTCGCAGGTGTCTGCGATGAGCCGCTGGGCCAGCCCCGCCGACTCCGCCGGGGCGACCATCCAGCCGACCACATAGCGGCTGAAGATATCCAGAATGACATAGAGGTAGCAGTACGACCACTTCACGGGGCCCAGAAGTTTCGAGATATCCCAGGACCACACCTGATTGGGGGCGGTCGCCAGGAGTTCCGGCTTCTGATAGACCGGGTGACGGAGCTGGTTCCGGCGCTCCTTGACCTCCGCCTGCTCATCGAGGATGCGGTACAGGGTCCGGATGGAACAGTGGTAGCGGCCTTCATCGAGGAGAGTGGCATAGACCGTGGCCGGAGCTTTGTCGACGAACCGGTCGCTGTGCAAGGTCGCGAGCACCGCCTGTCGCTCCTCGGACGACAAGGTGCGCGGTGGGCTCGGACGCGGGGCGGGCGCCGTCGCGGGTCGCTGCCCACGATAGAACCCCGAACGCACGATGCCGAAGGCGTGACAGGCCGGTGTGATGCCGATCTCCGTGGACAGGGACCGTGTGGCGGCCATCAGATGCACCCGCCTTCCTCGGGCGTCTGCAACGGGATGCCCAGGATCTCGGAGACTTTTTTTTGGACGTCGATAATGAGCTCGGCCTGTTTCAGCCGCGTGGACAGCCGGGCGTTCTCCTTACGGAGGGTCTCATTCTCCGCCCGCAGCGGATGCCGGACCGAGGCCTTTCGGCCTCGCTTCTGGGGCGTCAAGGCCGAGAGCACTCCCTCCGTGCGTTGGCGGCGCCAGGTGGTGAGGTGCGAGGCATAGAGTCCTTCGGCGCGCAGCAGCGCCCCCAGGCTGCCCACCACGGTACAGGCATCGGCCAACTTCAGGATGCGCAGCTTGTCCTCCGCCGTGAAGCGTCGCCGTGTCGGCGTGGCCACCACCTCGGGGTCTGGCGGAACGAGCACGGCTGGTCGTGGTGAGGCAGTGCCTTGGGGGGAGTCGTCCGCAGGCATCGCCGTCGCCCGGCGGACTCCTTCGAGTCCTCGACTGGTGTACTTCTTGTCAACATGCATGATGGGTGTTTCTCCTCCGCCCGCTACTCTAATTGAAGAGAGGCAAAGTGTCCCACTCATATTGGCACAGAGGGAACATTCGGGTCGTTTCTCCCTAGCGTCAACAAGGAGACAATGAAAAGAGTCTAAGCCTTTGAGGTGCAGTCCGATGAGAACTCGATTGCGAAGGTTGTCGCTGAAGTTTCTAGTTGCCTGCCCTAGTTGCTGTTGGATTTGGCCTCGAAGAGCAAGCATGTCATCTGCGAGGATCAGGAACCGACGAAGTTTCTCCTCGGCTAAGGCTACGTGCCGTTCTTCCTTAGTAGGCATTTTGAAGTGCCACCGTCCTTGATATTAGCGTGACGAAGCTTACGGGCAATTCCCTGCCAGCCGATACCCCGCGGCTTCTGCCTCAGATACGCTATTAAACGCTACCCGATTATGTGGCGCAACCTGGCTGTAATTGGGGCAGTCTGGGCGGTGGTAGATGTGGCTCTTGCGGTTGCCGATGACAGGATAAGGAGAGGTTGAGGCAGAGCACGCGGAGCCGCAACTGGCTCAGAAGAAGAAGGCAGCGTGAGACAACCATGGGAGCCGCTCAAGAAATTTCAACGAACTTATTGACAGCCTCGTCAGGGGGGATAATGTGAATCAAAAACAGGAAAAGTTGTCGAAAATTAAATTATATCCGCGGCAGAATGAGCATAAAAAATGAAAAATAAAATCAAAAAAACCCTTTCGTTCTTCGTCTGCACCAATACAGTGCTTTTTTTGTCTCTCGCTTATTTTCAGATGCTCAGTACCGACCCAAAGTCGGCGGTGTTCATTGATTTTTGGGGACGCTTTACTGTCTACTCTCTCTGGTTTATTGGCTACACTCTCTATATAAAGTATTTGCACAACCGCCCCGCAGTTAGACATATTTTACTTCTGATAGTGTGTTTGAATATTCCGCTATTTTTGGGTCTTGCCTATTTTGATAAAATAAGTAATACGCCCGACACACTAGTATTTGTTGATTTTTGGGGAAGAATCACCGTTTATTCATTGTGGTTTATTTGTTATGTCCTCTATCTTGAATACATAGATGACAGTGGCGATTCACGTTCTGCCGCTTAAGCTTAGCAATCCTGCCCCTTCCTCTGCTTCCGCCAGCACCACGGCGGCACATGAGACGAATCAGCCCATAACCCTTTCCGCCCCTATCGGGCGTTTTTCTCTAACACTTCCAGCACCGTTCGTGAAACCAGGGATCGCATCGGTGGCATGTCCCAGAAATACATGTATTAACGAAGTCGTTGAATAGATAGAGAGAAGCCTCCCGCGCACCGTCGCCCACATCCGGTCCATGTACGGACAGTTCGCCTGATCGGCCCGGTTCCTGCGAGCCAGTTGACATCTGTACAGTGCGGGGTCCATAAGGTGACACCCAGGGCCAAGCCGGAGCCGCTCTGTTGTTGGAGCGCGCTCCCACTTTCTTAGCCGAAGTTTGAGGTGAGCCATGCTGGCCGTCCGATTGGTGCAGCTTATCGAGAATCACATCGAACAGCTTTCCGGCGAGCTCCGCGAGAAGGGTTGGAACTCTCCCCAGTGCAGCGATTTGCACAAAGTCCCGGCGAACGAACTCGAAGCCCGCACCCGCGAGATATACAGCAACCTGTGTGACTGGCTGCTGGACAAGGCCGAGGCCCAGGTGGAGCGGCGGTACACCGAGCTGGGCGCGGCGCGCGCCCAGCAGGGCGTGGCCTACAGCCACTTCGTCTGGGCCGTCATCGCCACCAAGGAGCACGTGCGCGCCTTCGTCCAGCGCGAAGGTCTGTCCGATAGCGCCATGGAACTGCACGGGGAGCTGGAGCTACTGCACCTGCTCAGCCAATTCTTCGATCGCGCGCTGTACTACGCCGCCGTGGGCTACGAGCAGGAGCGCAACCGCATAGGAGGGAGGCAAAGGAGGCGCAAAGGAGATGAGCAGAGAACATCCACGTAGCGTCTCAACGGGTGGGGGCTCGTGCCTTCCGCCACTCCCACGGCGGCACCGGGTGCGGATCAACCCATAAGCCTATCCTGGCCTCTCGCGCTTCCTTCTTCAACCCTTCCAGCACCGTATCCCCTGGCGCATACTTCCGATACCACCAACACCAGCCTTGCTTGACGAGTTTCTGATTGAGGTTCAGGCCATCGGACAGGATCACTTCTTGCTGCACGCAAACTTCCAAAGTGCTTGAGGCATACTATCTAGTTCAACTGGTACCCACTCGTTTTCGTGTGAGTCGGTATAAAGCAGCTTCCCCTTTCCCCTGTGTCCCGAGAACCACGAACCCGCAAGCCGCCGCCGGCGCTTTGCTGCGCAATCGTAGCCCCTTTGCGTCTTGCTAGATAAAAACAAGCCGCTCGCCGAAGCTTGTCTATTCTTGAAGTCCCACAATTCCCACATCTCCACCACACCTGCTTTGCGGCGAATGGTGCTTGGATCCACGTATGCGGTCATTTCTCCTTGGTTGTCGCCACTTACCCGCACCCACTCTGCATAGGCCGATCCACTATTCAGCACCAGGAGCGTGATCAGCAACCAGAAACCCGAACAGTAGGCCAGCGTCAGCTTGAGGAACGGACCAGCGTTGCAGGTGACGGCGCAGTGCACAGGAAAGCGGAAGAAGGGGCGAATCAAGAAGGGCATAGGAGCCTCGCAGGGAGAGCGTATTCTAGGGGGGAGTGGAACGAGGGCGCAAGGGTCTAGGCGTCGCTACCCGTCTTTTCCATCCGTCCAATGTGTTAGCGTGAGTAAAAAAGGGGTCGATCCTACAAATGTGTGTGCCAATGGCCTTAGCCGAGTGCCTCGCCTGACAAGGGGGGGGGGAGGGGTCTATCTATGGTGCGTATCGCCCTGCTGTTGATCATTTTTGGTCTCGTCATTTTCGGTCCGCAACTCTGGACCAGGCGAGTGTTTGCGCAGCATAGTGTGCCCCGTCCTGATTATCCGGGAACTGGGGGGGAGTTGGCGCGGCACCTGCTCGATCGGCTCGACATGAAGCACATCAAAGTGGAAACGACTGAGTTGGGGGACCATTACGATCCTGAGACCAAAACTGTCCGCCTGACGTCCGATAAATTCAATGGGAAATCCCTCACCGCGGTCACCGTGGCCGCCCACGAGGTCGGGCATGCCATTCAAGACCATATAGGCTACCAGCCACTCATGGAGCGTACGCGACTCGTGCGGGTCGCGCGCGGGGCGGAAAAGCTCGGAGGGGTGGTGATGATGGGCATTCCCATCGCGGTGGCGTTGGCTCGGACCCCTGTGGCGGGTGTAGTCGTCCTGGTTGCCGGGATGGCGACGATGGGGATCGCCACGCTTGTGCATCTCGTCACGCTTCCGGTCGAGTGGGACGCAAGCTTCAGGCGTGCTCTTCCGGTGCTCCAGCAAGGAAATTACCTGTCGCCTGAAGACGAGCAGGGGGCCCGCCGCATCCTCACCGCGGCCGCACTGACCTATGTGGCGGCCTCTCTCGCGAGTCTGCTGAACTTGTGGCGGTGGATCGCCTTTCTCCGGCGATAGGCGCGGCCACTTCACGTACCCTCTTCCCCAATTTACGTTTGCCGTGAAGTCCGCGAACATGGTGAGCGGAAGGGCGTGGGTCGCACGATCCGCCC
>Ga0315290_10001827_pt1 | contig 14791 bp, 14 predicted proteins | sample YL17G12_0_MG_FD_203627 | JGI IMG/M metagenome (GOLD analysis project Ga0315290, IMG submission 203627) | Sediment microbial communities from Yellowstone Lake, YNP, Wyoming, USA - YL17G12_0 | ecosystem: Environmental > Aquatic > Freshwater > Lake > Sediment | place: USA: Wyoming | collected... | reverse complement strand
AGCTCAAAGAAAACGAAGCAGGATTCCAATCGTAGCCCTTGTTGGTTACACGAATTCCGGAAAATCGACCCTCCTTAATCGAATTGCAAAAGCAGATGTATTTGTCGCTAATCAGCTTTTTGCCACACTTGATCCCACCACAAGGCGGGTCGAGCTTACCGGAGGCTACCAGGCGTTAATTACCGATACGGTTGGTTTTATCCAAAAGCTCCCTACAATGCTTGTGGCTGCCTTTCATGCGACGCTTGAGGAGATCGCAGAAGCCGACCTGTTGCTGCATGTCGTGGATATTTCGCACCCGAACGCTTTTAACCAATTTGAATCTGTTCAACAAACTTTAATCGAGATCGATGCTGGCCATATTCCTTCAATCACTGCATTGAATAAGATCGATCTTCTAAAGAACCCTGAAAGGGCTCAAGAAATCGCTGCTCAATATCCCCAATCCATTGGCATATCAGCTCTCAAGGGCACTGGTATTCGTGCATTGTTAGAACTCATTCAAAGGGAACTCTACGAAAAACTAATCCCCATTCATGTCAAGCTCCCCTATCAACAAGGTCAACTCATTTCGCTGTTTCATGAATCAGGCCAGATTGAAAGAATTGAACATGGTCAAGGGGCTGTCGAGATTGACGGAAAAATTCCTAACCGCGTATATGCTCAGTTTAGTAATTGGCAGGTTAATGAAGAAAATCCGCCTGAGGCTGAAGAGGAGGAGATTTAATGCTGAACTGGTTCTCCGAATTCCTGGATCGTTCATCTGAATTTCTAGTCCATCGTAAGGGATTGCTTCCCCTCCTGGGGATACTCCTAGTTTTATTTAATTTCTTATTGAACATGATTCCAGGCGTCGGGTGGCTCGCTACCAGTAATTTCCTGCTCCACCTGGGATTGATCATCGCCATTCTCGGCTTCCTTCTTGCCCAGGCGTTGTGAACCACTCCACCGCTGCAGTTGATGAATTTTTAAACCGCCCCTCTAAAACGAGACGCGAAAATAAAAGTACCACCTGTAAGAAAAAATGTACAGGTGGTACTTTTATTAAGTCAGAGATAAAGTGATTGACTCATTATCGCCCATTCAAAGCCTAGTCAGCGGTCTATCCGCCATGGGAACAGAATCGGGTATGAAAGATACATTGCGTTCTCGCGCAGCGCCACTCTTTGAGGAAACGATTCTGCTGTTCTTTCTCCCCTGGCCAGGCTAAGTCCCCCATCCATTTTTGGACCAGGGTCAGCACCTTGCGGTCCTGATCATCCAGATTTTCCTGAGCCTGTTCTTCGAGATGCCGGCGCAGTGCAGCCAGGGTATCGCCACAACCCATGGTGATCAGGCGGATGGCATTATCCTTGCGATACCCCAATCGCTCGGTGAATTGCAGGGTATCGACGGGCATGACCTCCGGGTAGATTTTGATAACGTTAACATGCAGCGGCAAGCTGCCGGCGAGCATTTTCTCACACCAGCCATCGATCTGGTCCAGAACATTATCCATCCCTGCCTGTTCCAGTTTCCCGGATAAGTCATGAATCAACAGGGAATGCATCCGTTCGCGTAAGGCTTCACGTGCTTCGCGGGCTTTTTCAGGATCCAGATTACCTAGAGTCTCCCGGTAACTCTCCAGCAAGACCTGCAGGACGCGGCCAAGTTGCTCGCCGTGCTGGCCGAAAGCATTGATCGTCCCCACAATGTTGGCATCACTGGTCTTTTTGGCCGCACCCTGGATGGCCAGCGTGCGCATGACCACTTCAAAGAGACCCGGGTCTTTCGCCCTCTCCTGGTCGAGCCGGGGCTCGGCATCCAGGAAGACCACCATCAGGTCCAGCACCACTTCACGCTTTGACTCACCTTTCTGCTCGATCTGTTCGCGGACATAATCCACCGCGGAGCTGGTCGGCGTGTTGTCGATCGCCCCGCCGTCCACATAGGTGTCCCCAAGCTGAGGAAAGTAATCACCAATCTCGGCCTTATTCTGCCAGACCGCGAAATCTTTAGCGAACTTCTCCTCGGTGGCGTTCTGGCTGCCGGTCAGGTAAGCCTGCCGGACTTGCTTTTCTACCTCTGGATCCTCAAGCCAGTTCGCCAACAGCCTGGCAAGAAATCCATTTTCCCCTTCCGTGTCAGGGTAGAGAGCTTCGACATGATACGGCGCAAAGACGCCTGGGAAGCGGCCGGAGCACAGGGCAGCATTGATGGCGTTGGGGTTGCCGGGCACCTGCAGGCGAAAATTGCCCAGCGGTAGTTTCTCGGGACCAAACGCACCGAGCTTCCAGGCTTGTTTCTTCATGAAACGAACAAAGTCTTCCACCTTGATCCAGGCCGAAATCTCCAGCCGGCCGGTGCGGTAGTTGGCGCGCGTCAGCCGGACCGAAATACCCTGTTGACCGTAATCGCGCAGGGTCCGCTTGGGATCCACAATCACAAAGCGCTCGATTCCCTCCGGGTCCGGTGTGCTCACCTCGCCCACCAGGTGTTCCGCTCGCAGCGGTGAAACCGGCTGGGTGAAGATGTCGCTCAGGCGGTGATCCTCCTCTGGAGGCACCAGCGAGCGGTCCATCCCGAAGCGTGCCAGGTAGGTGCGCACCGCTTCCCGGACAGGATCGGACCTGTTGTCCTTGATGATCCTCAGCAATTCCTGGCTGCCCCCCAGCCGTTCGAGAAGTTCTTTTCCAAGCCCGACCAGTGCCGGCCAGACATCGAGCGGGGGAATTTTGCCGCGTTGCGGGTCCGTCCACCACCAACCCAGGCGGACGATCTGCGGCATGTTCAGGGAGAATTGCTGCAGGTCATTCTTGATCTTCCCCAATGGCCCTTCTTCATGGTCGTCGATCAACCGTTTATCCGGAAGCTGAAGCCAGGCGTGCAGGTAAGCCCGGACCTGATTGTCCATCCGGTCAATCGTGCCCAACGGATCCTGGCGGACATCCAGTGGCAGTTGGTGTTTTAGGTATTGGTACTCGGCGAAAAAGACACTGTTGATTGCTCCTATGGAGGAGCCAGTGATGACATCAAATTCCATTCCGGCCAGGTGCAGAGCGTGGATCACACCGGCTTCGTACAGCCCTTTCGCCCCCCCGCCGGTCATCACAAAGCCGCGCTGTTTTGTTTTCTGTTGGAAATGGTTATCTTCCATGTCGATTCTCTCCTTCTTTAAACAATAAAAAATGTAATACCTGCGGGGGATTTAAAATACCCGCTGTCTTACGCGGAATGCGGGTGGGATGAGGCTATTTTGTGGACCGGCTCGAATTTCGAGTCCGACACCGCCTAAATGAGTATTGTTGAATCGGCTAGCAAAATCCTGTGAGGTGATAAGGCATTATACTCCGAACAGGGTCCATAAAAGATATCAAAGATACTATTTCTCTGAAATGCTTCGCATCAGAAATTTCCAAATATTCTTCGACTTATTCGGGTCCACTGCAAAGTCCTCTTGTCCTATAGACCCATGCAGTTTCAAATTCACAGCCCCTAGTCTCTTAGGCGTCAGTCGGTATTATTTTCTAATAGGCGCAGAGAATTTCAATATTAGGTATTGATTTTTTTTGAAAATATCTTATACTGATAAATGTAGTCCGATTTGAAAAGGAGTATTATGAGCCGCCACCCTATTTATTGCATTCTTCCGCCTCACATGCTAAAAGAGATTGCCACAAACGGTACCGAACCTCAAAAACAAATGGCAGTGCGGAATCTTGTCTCTGCCTCGCGCATGCGTGGGCAGAGACAGGATGCGAGAGAGCTGCTCTCGCTGTCGAGAACCTTAGCCACTACAGATAAAACCCGAACTATTTTTGATCTCAAGCAAGGGAGTACTCTTCCTGGCACTATTATTAGGCAAGAGGGTGATCCGCCGAGTCAGGATCCAGCCGTAAATGAAGCCTACGATTTTAGCGGTGCAACTTATGATCTGTACAAAACTGTTTTCAATCGCAATTCCATTGATGGGAATGGATTAAAGCTTGATTCCACGGTTCATTATCAAAAAGGGTATGACAACGCCTTCTGGAATGGGCAGCAGATGGTTTATGGTGATGGGGATGAAGATCTGCCGCCTGAGCAACAGCTTTTCAATCGATTTACCAAATCCGTTGATGTGGTCGGTCACGAATTAACCCATGGGGTCACTCAATTCGAAGCCAACCTAACCTACTATCAACAACCAGGTGCATTAAATGAGTCCTACTCTGATGTATACGGTTCGATTGTCAAACAATATATGCTCAAGCAATCTGCCGCAGACGCAGACTGGATTATTGGAGCAGGTTTATTCACTGCCAACGTGAAAGGCAAAGGAATCCGGTCCATGAAGGCACCGGGAACTGCTTACAACGATCCAGTGCTTGGGAAGGACCCACAGCCAGATCATATCAACGGGTATGTGAACACAAGCAGCGACAACGGTGGTGTTCACATCAATTCCGGAATCCCTAATTATGCATTCTTCGTCACAGCGACTGAAATTGGTGGGTTTTCCTGGGAAAAAGCCGGACTGATCTGGTACAACACTTTGAAGGACAGGCTTAAGTTTGATTCGGATTTTCAAAAATGTGCCAACCTCACCTGGCAGGTCGCCGGTGAACAATTTGGAACGAATAGCCTGGAACAACAAGCTGTGAGGAAAGGATGGAGCGCAGTGGGAATTGATGCCACGCTGGGGGGAGTGTCGCCAGCTCCCTCTGGGAGTGGATGCTTACCGACAATATTCCAAAAATTAGGGGCAACCAAGTGACGGCGCCCCATGCCTGCTCGAGCTGGGGTGCGCCAGCAGGACCTAAAGGCGGGGGCTTCTACGGGCTTGCACCGAGGCTATGCCGCCCCATAGCCATTAGAGGAGCTCTCTCTTGGATATGTTGAATGTTTTACAGGGTGGACTTTCCACCCCAACCGGCAGCATTCAGTTTTTAAAGAGCCGCAGTGGACTTGCGCTGAGTCTTTTCAACTTCTGTCGCTTCGTTCGTCCACTCGTTTTCTCGGAGGACAGCACAAATAGTCTAAGAAAGAGAGCGCCTGGTATCCACCCGGCTGCCCGGGCTGACCTGCGCCAGCAGGATACGACGCTATTTTGGTAAATCCAATGTCAAAAAGAGAATTAATGCATATTCAATTTGAGCGTTCCGGCGGTTTTATGGGGACGACCACGAAATCGTCCTTTGATCTTTCCGATCTGCCGGAAAGTGACGCAGAACAAATACACACAATTATTGACCAAATCAATTTTTCAGCTCTGCCTAAAGACCTGACGGTCGCCAAGAATAATCCGGACCAGTTCATTTATACGATTTCCATCCAAACGCAAGAATGGGAACATACGATAATTACTGGCGACAGTTCAGCTCCTCTCGAAATTCAACCACTTATTAAAACCTTAACCGATATAAGCCGTTCAAAAAGAGAAGAAAAAAAATAGAAAGAGCAGATGGAATCCAGCTCTTTCTATTTTTGGATTATCGGATCCCTCAACCGGGTTATAACGATTATACTGACAAGTAGAAGGCCGATGGAAAGTAAAAGTGAAGGCGTAAATGCCCCATCGGGAGTCCTCATAATTTCCATTAAGTAAACAAACACGACCGCAGCCTGTCCGCATAGCTGAACCAACCCATTCGACGTCCCCTCCGGGGTGGGATGCGTGATTTCTGCCGCGAATTGCATCCCTACCGGGAAAGTACTCACTAGAAAGAATCCCATCGAAAATGCGGAAATAAACAGAACTAAGCTTGATTGAGCAAAGGTTAATCCGATCAGACCCGGGATCGCCATCGAAAAACCCAGAAGGAGATATCTTTTCCGTTTATGCTGGCGATCTGAGATTGATGGGATGATCACCGCGCCTAATAACCCACCAACCAGCATTAATGCACCAAGCGTTCCTGCATCTTCAGGGGAGAAACCTCTAGGGCGGATGATGCCCTCAACCCAAGTTGTAATTCCATTGAATAATCCCATACCGACAAAGACAATGAACAAATAATACAAAAACGCCTTAACCTTGAGTGCGTGTTTCAAACCGTCCAGCATTAATGCACGGACCTCCATTCCGGGTGGACAAGGAGGCGTCGGAGGAGTTTCACGAGCCAAAATCACAAAGAAGACAGAGGAGATCGCTGCTATTGAACCATAGATTAATTGAATGGTTGCGATCGACATCAATTGATACAAAAATGGAGTAACTGCCATTCCAATGCCGGTGCCCAAGAGATTCGCCAAAGTGACTGCACCCACAGCAGTCGCCCTCTCTTCAATGGCGAACCATTTTGCAGGGACAGTAGTCCAAGCATTTAAAAGAAATGGCTGAGCGATTGCTATCCCTAATGTACTCCACAATACCAGCTGATAATTCGATCCGGCAAGTCCGCGCACAATCCCAAAAACGCCCATCAGAACTGCGCCGATGCTCACGGCAATTCGAAAACCATAAGTATCGATCACCCAGGAAACAGGAATGGAAAGCGGAATAAAAACGATCATAAACGACATGGCTAGGAAACCAATTTGGATATCGTTGACGCCATAATATTCAGCTGCAGGGCCGGTAATAGGTGCATAAGAAATCCACAATATCTGGATTGTAAGATTAATGAACATGAACACAGCCAGCACCATCCACCGGTATTTGTAGAGTTTAAAATTTTGCTCGTTCATTTCATTATCCTCGGTAAGCATTGAGCCAATTATTGGCATAAATGCATAAAAAACGAGGCTGATATTCATCAGCCTCCGAAAATTCTCAATAATCCCGATCTCTAGCTAAAATGTTTAATTTTCTGGTTGTAATTTATCAAGTACCCGGTAATCATCAACGGGATTGCGTCATAGAATCCAACATACACCGATGCAGTGAGAACCATATGGGCTGCCATTTGGATGAAGACCACCGCCACAAACATGTACAATCCCCAAAGCCTCCATTTCCATAAACCGATGACGGAGATAATTTGGAGAACTGCAGCAATTGCAAGGGACGTCAGGATCAAATTTCTATTATTTGCATATTGCGGATGAAGAGTGGCATTCGCTAAAAGAATAGCTCCTACACCATGAATCATCATTAGTACAAGCCATGTGGTCCAAACAGCCCCTCGTTGGGGACGAGACTCATGCTTACCGGCTTTCTTATCCTTATTGGACATTACGTTAGATACCTCATTTCCTCGAAGATTTCCCTGAAGTATATCAATTTTTCATCTAAAATATTTATGACTTTGGGCTATTTAACTTTGGGGCCGGCATCAATCACCTGCTGAGGTATATTTTCCGTAAATTTTGAAAAGTTCTCCTGAAACCGGGCTGCGAGGTCTTTGTAGCGCTTGTCGTATTCCTCCCGGCTGGACCATGAAAACCAGGGTTCAAGTACATTGTCGGGCACATCGGGACAGGATTTTGGGACTTCGAACCCAAAGATGGGATCCCTGTCATATTTCACCTTGTCTAATTTTCCAGAAAGCGCAGCATTAAGCAAGGCGCGGGTATGCTTGATCGAGATGCGTTTCCCGACCCCATAGGGTCCACCCACCCAACCGGTATTTACCAGCCAGCATGTAACTTTATATCTTTCTATTTTTTGCCTAAGCAATTCAGCATATTTGAAAGGATGATGAACCATAAACGGTGCGCCAAAGCAGGCCGAGAATGTAATTTCGGGTTCTTTGCCCAGCCCTACTTCGGTCCCGGCTATTTTGGATGTGTACCCCGAAACAAATTGATACACTGCCTGATCGGAGGTCAATCGTGCAATAGGTGGCATGACTCCGCTTGCATCGCATGTCAATAAGATTATGTTTCTGGGATGACCGGATTTTTTTTCGGGAACTGCGTTACTAATATATTCAAGTGGGTACGAGGCACGGGTATTTTCAGTAATCGAATCGTCATCAAGATTGATTAATCTGCTAACCGGGTCATAAGGAACATTTTCAAGGATAGTCCCGTATCGTTTCGTCGTGGCATATATCTCGGGTTCAGCTGTTTCGGATAAGCCGATAACCTTTGCATAACAGCCTCCCTCGAAGTTGAAGATGCCTTCATCACTCCACCCATGCTCATCATCACCGATCAAGCGCCGGGTAGGATCGGCCGAGAGCGTGGTTTTTCCTGTTCCGGATAGCCCAAAGAATAGTGCAACATCGTTTGGGTTATCCGGACTAACATTCGCCGAACAATGCATCGAAAGAATGCCTTCGAGAGGCAGAAGGTAATTTAATATCGTGAAGACAGATTTCTTTATTTCGCCCGCGTAGGCTGTATTTCCAATAATCGCGATCTTCTTCTCGAAGGAAAGGCAGATGAACGTCTCACTGGCTGAGTTGTCCACCGATGGCACACCTTTGAAAGATGGCATGGCGACAATGGTAAATTCCGGCACGAACCGCTTATATTCCTCAAGTGATTCCAGTCTGATGAACATATTACAGGCAAACATGCTGTGCCAGGCGTATTCTGTCACAATTCTCACCGGAAGGCGATATTGCTTATCGGCGCCCGCATATACATCCTGGACAAAGACATCCCGTCCCTGGAGAAACCCCAGCATCCGATCATACAATACTTCGAATTTCGTCGGTTCAAATGGACGGTTGTATACTCCCCACCAAACATTTCCCTCCGAGGAAACTTCACGAACTACATACTTGTCATTGGCAGAACGGGCGGTATGCCTGCCAGTATTCACAACAAATGATCCGCCAACCGCTGTGGCACCTTCGCCGCGGAAAATGGATTCTTCATACAAAGCTTCAACCGGTAGATTCCAATAAGCCAGTCGTAGATTTCCTATACCGTGGTTGGAAAGGTTGTAATCAGCTTTGCGAATTTGCGCAACCGGCTCTGAAGGTGTTTTGATATTTAAAAGATTATTCATTTTTCTGTCTCCTACAACCAGTCCCGAACCATTTTCTTGTCCCCAATGTATATTTCATTGGGACTGGTAGGGTCGAGCGCCCACTTAATTCGCGCGATGCCCTCGGTCACATCTTTTACGGTACCTGAGATCGACAGGCGAATGTGTCCTTCCATGCCGAAATCCTTACCGGGCACAGTAACCACTAGAGCTTTCTTGAGAATAAATTTTGCGAGTTCAACGGAATTCGTATTGAAGGCACGCAGATCTGGCAAGGCATAAAATGTGCCCTCAGGCTTTATCAACCGTGCCCCATGGAATGTCTTCATTTCCTGAAGGAGGACTTCACGGTTATTTTCAATTTGGAGGCGGATTGCCTCCACGACGGATTGGAGTCCATTAAGCGCACCTTCTGCAGCCGCCTGGCTGACCGGCGAAACCCCTGACGTGGTATGCGCAGTAACGTTGGTCATGACGCGAACAAGCTCTCGTGGACCCACTACCCAACCGACTCGAAAGCCTGTCATTCCATAAACTTTAGCTACCCCATTTACAGCAATCACATGAGATTCTTCGATGTCCTTTTTAGTGAACTCATAGGCAGGATGTGCGATTTTCCGATCAAAAACAAGCTTATGATAGATATCATCACAAACAAGGTAAATTCCCATACGCTCACAAAAATCAACTATTTTGCCGATCAATTCTGGTGGGTATATTGCACCGGAAGGATTATTCGGACTATTAACGATGATCACCCTTGTGGAACTGGTCACTGCCCGTTCTATATCTTCAAACCGTGGAGTAAATGTGCCATCCTCCGGGGTGACGATGACCGGTTTCCCGTAGCACATTTTTACAATTTCAGGATAAGAAACCCAGTAAGGAGCCAGGATAATTACTTCATCCTGAGGGTTAAGTAGGGAATAGAATATGTTAAATAGGGATTGCTTCGCACCATTGGTGATAATGACATTTTCAGGGGAGGAAAGACGATTGTAGTTTTCTTCAGTATAGCGAATGACTGCCTTCTTTAGAGAGGGTGTCCCATCTGCGGGAGTATATTTAACTTCGCCGCTCGTTAATTTTGCTGCGGAACTTAATATGGCGCCGATCGGGGTTTTATTTTTTGGCTCGCCTATTCCCAAATGGATAACAGCCTCACCACGTTCGCGGAGGATTCGTGCCTCTTCATTCAAAGCAATGGTCGGGGACTCAGCAATTTCGCTGGCAAGTTTGCTCAATTTCATTGACGCTCCTTTTCCTATTCAAGAATTGCATAAACATTAAAAATTAAATCTGGTCAGGGCTTCCTGACCAGACAATTGTTATTCAAAATAGTAAATTCTCGATTGGAGTTCTTTCGAGTTGTAACATTCATGAAACAATTATACTATGCCAACCCAACCACAATTCACAGAGAAATATCAATATCGACCCGGTCCTTGTTCGTGCAACCAAACCATTTCCTTAGTTTAAGGTATCGAAATCCTGTGGGTTTCCAAGTGATATAACGGCAACATCCGGAGAAATTCTTTTTATCAGACTGGCGAGCACGGAACCAGTCCCGATTTCCAGGAAAGTTGTTACTCCCCGCTCAACCATAAAGCGGATCGAATCCACCCAGCGCACTCGTGATTGCATTTGTGCTGAAATATCTTCCCTCAAAGCATCTGCTTTGGTGAGCAAGCCAGCGGTGACATTACCGACAACCGGAATTACGGGATCGCTACACGCAACTTGTTTTATCGCTTCATCCCACTCAAATTGAATACTCGACATCAATCGTGAGTGAGCCGCAATGCTCACTGGTAATGGGAGTGCCCGCCGGGCGCCAGCTTCCTTAGCCAGCACGAGAACCCGCTCAAGAGCCGGTTTGTGTCCGGAAACCACAACCTGTCCCGGAGAGTTATCATTTGCAACGGTTACCAATTGATAAGCTGTACTCGCTCGCATGCAGATCCTGTCGAGAGTAGGGATATCCAATCCCATGATGGCAGCCATCCCACCCGGATTCAGCCTCCCGGCTTCTTTCATCAACTCCCCTCTCGATCTAACAAGTTTGAGTCCGCCGGTAAATGTAAATGCATTTGCGGCAGCAAACGCGGTTAATTCACCCAGCGAATGACCTGCAACATAAGCCGGAGTGAAGGTTGGATAAAAGGATTTTAGAACCCGAACCGCAGCAATTGAGTGAACGAATAAAGCTGGCTGAGTATTGACGGTATCATTAAGCTCGCCATCCGGGCCTTCCCACATAATTTTCGAAAGGGAAAATCCCAAAGTCGCATCAGTTTCTTCGAAGACGCTGCGCGCCACGGAAAAAGCTGCTGCAAGATCCTTTCCCATCCCGACGGATTGAGACCCTTGTCCGGGAAATACCAAAGCAGAAGCGGCAGGATTGATCGGCATGATTATTCCTCTACGTAATTAAAACACAAACGCGCCGTTTTCGTCACGGCGCGCCAGTGCTCCACTAGGACTTCTTTTCCTTCTCCACTTCGATCACTTCGCGTCCTTTGTAGTGACCGCAGTTGGGGCAGACGGTGTGCGGGAGGCGCATCGTGCCGCAGTTGGAGCAGGCGACGAGGTTGCGGGACTGGAGCGCGTCTTGCGAACGGCGGCGGTCCCGACGGCCCTTGGAATGTTTTCTCTTCGGATGAGGTGTCATTTCTTACTCCTTTAACAATTGCACCAGCGAACAACCTGGTTTTCGATTAAGCGGGCTGATTATACGAGATGGCGGCGTGAGTGTCAAGGAAAAACTTTCGCAGTAAGGTTCTCGTCAATTAGGCACAAGGTATGCAATTAAACTGTTTCCATTCGGATTAATGCCATGGCGACAATAGCAGCCCAGGCTAGAACTTTGAACTCGCCATCTCTCAATGCATTGATGATCTCATCTCGACTTAATAACAAAAATTCCTGTTCCTCCAGATCGTCCGATATAGGTTCATTCTTTTTCACTGCATCCAGGGCAAGGAAGAGATTTCCTTTCCCTGCACCACGATTGGCATCCACGCTGTATTCCCCAAGAAACATCCATCGCTTTGTCTCGTATCCGGTTTCTTCAATCAATTCACGTTTTGCAGCCTCAAGTGGAATTTCATTTGGATCGACAAACCCTCCCACGACGGCGAGCGAAGTCCCTTCCACGGCGTATTTCACTTGGCGAAAGCAGATGAATTTCTTATCCGGCGTAAGCGCCACCACGTTCACGTAATCAGGGGTTATCACCCATGGCCAATCATTTATAATTCGACCATCGGGCAATTCAACAGAATGTTTTTCGATTTTCAGAAATTTCCCGCAATCAAGGATCAGTTCCCTCGATAAGGTTTTCCAGGGCTCCATTTCAATTCTCCTGCCGAAGATAGGCTTCCATGAGGCTATCCAAATTGCCATCCAGCACCGATTGGGCATTCCCGACTTCGTGATTTGTCCTGTGATCTTTAACCATCTGATAAGGATGCAATACATACGATCGGATTTGGCTGCCCCATTCAGCCTTTGTGTAATCCCCTTTCAATACGGCAATTTCCTCGTCTTTTTCAACTTGTTGGATTTCCAGCAGTCGAGCGCGTAAGACCCGCATAGCGAATTCACGGTTCTGGGTTTGCGAACGCTCGTTCTGGCAGGTAACCACCAAGCCACTTGGCAGATGCGTGATTCGGATGGCGGTGGCATTCTTTTGCACGTTCTGACCACCCGCGCCTGAGGAACGGTAAACGTCGATCTTTAACTCACTGGGGTCAATTTGAATCTCAGGGCTATCCATAGCCACTTGAGGCAGGATCTCCACCAGCGCAAAGGACGTATGTCGCCGGTGGGCGGCATCGAACGGAGATAATCTCACCAATCGATGAACCCCTTTTTCCGACCGTAGGTAACCAAAGGCATATTTCCCATTGATTGCTATCGTCACGGACTTAATGCCAGCTTCTTCGCCCTCGGTTGTATCCAGAATTTCCGCTTCGTAGCCCTTAGACTCAGCCCAACGAATGTACATTCGCTGGAGCATCTGCGCCCAATCCTGTGAATCGGTCCCCCCCGCCCCGGCGTGAATGGCAAGGATGGCATCATCTTCGTCATATTTACCAGAAAGCATGGTCGTGAACGACCGCGATTCATACTCCTGTTCGAGTGAGGCTATTTCTGTTTCAAGCTCTAGGCGCAGGGATTCATCGTTCATCCGGGCGAGCTCAAGCGAATCATCGATTCGATGTCGAAACGACTGCCAGGCTTCCACTTCGTTCCGAAGGGAAGCAGCATTCTTGCTGATCTTCTGGGCAGATTGCGGATCATTCCAGAATTCAGGAGTAGCTATTTGTTTATCCAGTTCGGCTAACTGATTTTCCTTCGCTGCGAAGTCAAAGACGCACCAATAGGTGCGAAGTCGATTCCCCCAGATGCACCAAACGATCAATCAAATCTTGCATTTCGCCTCCTATATTCAATTGCTTAAAATCCCATCGACAAACGCATCCGGGTCGAAAGGAATCAAATCCTCAGGCTTTTCACCCAGCCCGGCAAAAAAAATTGGGATACCGAGTTCGCCCTGGATGGCAAATCCCATACCACCCCGCGAAGACGAATCAAGCTTGGCTAGAATCACACCGGTCACTTTGACAGCATCGCGAAACGCCCGCGCCTGATTCAATGCATTCTGGCCAGTAGTCGCATCCAAAATAAGCCAAACGTGATGCGGAGCACCAGCAAGGGATTTTCCCACAACACGATGTACCTTTTTTAGTTCCTCCATTAAATTGTACCGTGTATGAAGTCTCCCGGCTGTATCAATCAGAATGACATCCACATTTCTGGAAATACCAGCCCGAACAGTATTAAACGCGACTGCGCCGGGATCGGATTCCGGAGCGCCAGAGATAACCGGTATCCCAAGCCTGTCTCCCCATACCTTTAGCTGGTCCACCGCAGCAGCGCGGAAGGTATCGGCTGCCCCAAAAAGGATGGATTTACCTTCCTGACTAAACCGCATACCCAGCTTGGCGGCAGTCGTTGTTTTGCCGGAACCGTTAATCCCCACCAATAAAATAACACTGGGCTTGATTGTGAAATCCAACTGCGGAGGAGTGGACAATCGCGATCGCAATTCTAACATCAACAACGACTGCAATTCAGACGCTTTGGTCAAACCATTATGCTTAACCGATTCTTTCAAAGCTTCGATCACCGATTGGGTGGTTTCCATACCCAGGTCAGCTTGAATTAGCAGCGCTTCCAACTTATCCCACGTTTGCTGATTAATTTCCGTAGCGCCCAGGAGCCCTGCAAGGCGTCCAAAGGTGGTTTTACTCGTTCGGGACAGCCCGGTTTTCCAGCGGGAGAGAATATCGGACATGGCGGGGGCATTATATCATGTGATATACTCCCGGCTTAAATCGGAGGAATGATGGCGGAAGAGAAGGCCAAGCAAATTTGGAAGGAAATTTCCGCCATTTGGGATGGCAACGAAGGTTATATTGCCTTAACCAAAGCTGGGGCTACTGTTCTGATGGGTAAGGATAAAGAAGGCAAACCGGGCATTGGTCCTATGGATATGTTGTTGGCAGGTTTAGCCGGCTGCACGATGATGGATATCATCGAGATATTAAGAAAAAAGAAACAAATCCCTACTAAATTCCAAACAAAAGTTCGCGGCAACCAGCGCGTGGGCGAATATCCATATTACTACACAGATTACAAGATTGAATATTTGTTTTGGGGAGATTATCTGATTCAAAAAGATGTAGCCCAAGCGATTAAACTATCTGAAGAAAAATACTGCTCAGTTGGTGGAACATTATCGAAATCAGGCCCCATCCTTTCTACTTTTCGCATACTGAAACCCGGCGAAGCAGAATAGATCTGTAACTTTTATCGTCAACCTGCATCAAAGGTATATAGATTAAATTTGTTAATTTAAAAGAGGAAACCAATATGAATGAA
>Ga0315290_10001826_pt1 | contig 14792 bp, 11 predicted proteins | sample YL17G12_0_MG_FD_203627 | JGI IMG/M metagenome (GOLD analysis project Ga0315290, IMG submission 203627) | Sediment microbial communities from Yellowstone Lake, YNP, Wyoming, USA - YL17G12_0 | ecosystem: Environmental > Aquatic > Freshwater > Lake > Sediment | place: USA: Wyoming | collected... | reverse complement strand
AACCAAGGGTCAGCAATGATGACCCACTTAATCGAAAAGATTCGAACCATGAACCATAGCCAAGCGCCCAATACATGGCAGTATATCCAAGAGAAACAAGTGCGTACCAAGTGGGAACCAACAGCAAAAAACCGATCGGGGCATAATATGCCATTATCGAATCGCGGCGGCGAAAATCATTTGTGAAACGCAATGGAATTTCTATGATGCGGCGGAGGATCCCAAAAACGAGTCGATTGAGTTCGCTGCGAGCTGCTCGCGGTAATACAAATGTTGATAAGGCAGAGAAAAAAGTGGCGATTACGACCGCCAGACCAATGAAAAAGATCACTGTTGACAACAATTCAATCCCTAAGCGTCTAAATAATAAGTGTGATAGGTATTTTCACATGGATTTCCCCATGCAACATGCATCGCACGAGAAGTCAAATCGATAATGAGCGCACAGATGGTTTTTTCACGATCCGCCGGGCGCTCCACATTCTCATCATGATTGCATATGGCATGCGGAAAATTGATGTGATCCCGCTGAATGCCTTGTAAACTTTTCAGAGTGTGCAGTTCGGTTTCCGCCAACAATCGGACAGAACGATAATACCTTACTCGCTTTGCGACTAATTCATCCGGCTCATCTTCAATTTTAGACATATGAGGATCAACATAATAATTTGTATGCGCCAGCCAGCCATCGTCTCCATAAAGGAGGGCAAAACGACGCGCAGAGGCTTCAACTGAATAGATTTCGCCACTCTCATGGGCGATAAAATGGTTATAGCCAGCTGCCCTTTGCGGTATTAGGGCACGGCTGATCGCATCAGCCGGAGATCTAGCCGCCAGAACGCCCCTAGCGACAATTAGGCGGGGAACGCCAATTCTTGTATCATTGGGATAAACTGAATCACAGCCCTGAGCAATTCCATGCGCATTCAGTCCTACAGCGACCGGATATCCGCCATAGGTCATCGCCAGGAAAGGAGGCTCATCATTGGGTTCTGCATGGACAATGAAAACATCCATCTCTTCTTCCGGAGTCCAGTCTTCATTATGAGCTAGCAGGACATGACCATCTGCAGTCCTGTCACTGTTTACTGCCATACTCGTGCACTTGCCCAGGTGGAGCGCATCCGATATAACTGCCTCCATCGAAACCAAGACGCTCATATCTTCAAATGAAATACCCGCCCCCTCGGCCATTCCTATCATCTCATCAACATACTGAGGGTATCTCTCTTGCGCAAACGGGACATACTTACGACTCTGGATTGTCGCGCCATGCCAGTCCAAGCCAATATAATCGTAAGTGGCCTCAATCATGGTGTGCGCATTTTCGACACAATGCTGAATTTGCCTGGAACAGGCCTCACCGATCTGTCTTCCAATTTCACGGTGGGACCCTTTGACTTTTATAAATGGAATTGGTTCCAAATGCTTTATTGTTGGCATATTATTCCTAAAGAAAATGTCAATCAGATGCCGAGATAATAGCCTTTCATAGAAAGGTTGTCAAGCAGGCATAATCCGGAAGTATTAGTTTTCATACTTAATATTCTCTCTCCTTGCTAGAATGCTATAATGAAGTAAATAATTCCAACGATCAATTATTTAGAGCTGTAATAAAGCGGTTAAGGGATATTCCAACATGAAACCTGCGAGTGATACTCTTAATAGGCTTCTCCTCGTCGAGGACAATCCAATGGATGTTGACCTGACCAGGCGGGCGTTCGCGATGAATAAACTACCAGTAACCATCGATGTCGCTAGCGATGGTGAAGAAGCTGTCGGGTACATTAAAAAGTGGGATGCAGGCCTGCCGCTCCCTAAGGTGATACTCCTTGATTTGAAGCTCCCGAAAATTGGTGGGTTGCAGGTCCTAAAGACCATCAAATTACATTCCATTTACCAACATATTCCGATAGTGGTATTAACTTCTTCTTCAGAAGAAAGGGACGTATATACCGCCTATGAATATGGAGCTAATTCTTACATTGTCAAGGAAATTGATTTTGATAAATTCCTAGATATTGCCGTACAGATTGAATTTTATTGGTGCAGATTAAATTTATTGCCAAGACAATCATAGCTTTCTTTATCAATATACCGGAGATTGAGTGAATATCCTTTACCTGGAAGACAACCCTAATGATGCAATTCTTACCAAGCGGACTTTAAGTAAAGCTACGCCTGTCATTGGCGTAGAGGTTGTTCACACGCTTCAAGATGCCTTTCAGCAATTGGAAAATCCAATCCAGAAATATGATGTTGTACTCACAGATTTGAATTTACCTGATGGTAGCGGATTAAACTTATTAAATTTTATAAGATCAAAGAACTTACCTTATGCCGTTGTGGTAGTAACCGGCCAAAGCGACGAAGACATTGCAATCGCCGCTCTAAAGGCTGGTGCGGATGATTACATCCCCAAACGAGAAGATTATCTTTCCAAGCTCCCCGCAACTTTAAACAGCGCTCTTGAAAGACATCATGCTGAAATCGCCCTGCATTCACGTTCGCTGAGAATACTTTATGCTGAAAGTAATGATGCCGACATCGAACAGACTACCCAGCATATGTTACGGCATGCCGCTCATATTCAGTTTGAGTACGTCACAAAAAACAAAGAGCTATTGAGAATTATCGCAACACCGAAATTTCGTGAGAACTATGACGTGATCCTGCTCGATTACCTTATGCCAGAAATTAATGCCCTTGAACTGCTAAAAGATCTATTTGAGACAAGCAGGCTTGATACTCCAGTCGTTCTTATCACAAGCCATGGAAGTGAAGATGTTGTTGCCCAAGCCGTCAAACTGGGTGCTTCAGATTATGTGGTGAAAAACCCAGGATACTTATTCAAACTCCCTGCTGTCCTTGAGAATGCATTTCATCGTACGGAGCTGGTTCGAGAGCAGGCTGCACTTAGGGCAGCCGAAGCCAAATACAGAGTTCTTGTTGAACAAAGCCCAGCCGCAACCTATGTGGATTTCATTGATAATGCGTCCAGCACATTTTATATTAGCAATCGAATAGAAGAAATCTGCGGGTATCCTGTTTCTGATTGGGTCCAAAACAAGGATTTCTGGTTGTCCATTATCCACCCTGATGATCTCGAAAAAGTCCGTGCTGAAAATATCCGTACCAATCAAACTTTCGAACCATTTCAAATGGAATATCGAATGATTGCGCAGGATGGACGGTCAATTTGGGTTCGCGATGAAGCGATCATCATGTTGGATGTGGATAGAGAACCACACCATTGGCAGGGAATACTCCTTGACATCACTGAAAATAAATCTGCCGAGGAAGCACTGATCAGACGCGATGCCATCATGGAAGCCATCAGCACAGCCGCTGAGGAATTCCTTATTGAATCTTGGCAAGATAATATTAATTCAGTACTGGCTCAACTCGGACAGGCAGCTAATGTTAGCCGAGCATATATTTTTAAGAATAGAAATACAAATAGTGGACGGATAGTATCAGACCAGATCTATGAGTGGTCAGCTCAAGGAATACAATCACAAATTAAGAATTCCACTCTGATCGGATTTGATTTCGTCAAAGAAGGTTTTACACGTTGGATTCCTATGATGTCTAAAGGACTGCCAATATTTGGAGATGTAAGTGAGATGAACGACGCAGAGAATGCTTTTTTCAATTCTCAAAATATTCTATCCATTGCCTGCATGCCCATATTCGTCAATCAAGAATGGTGGGGGTTTATAGGGTTAGACGAATGTAAGAATAAACGGAGCTGGCGCTCAGCGGAAATGGACGCGCTTAAGACTTCTGCTAATATCATAGGAGCCGCTATACAGCGTTTAAATGCAGAATCATCTCTTCAGCGTCAGCTGAACGAGTTGACGGTTCTCCAAGCCATATCATCCATTGGAATGAAATCGCAGAGTATTGATGAATTGGTTTCGAATTCAACACAAACTCTTGGAGATATGCTCTATCCTGATAACTGCGGCGTATTTATATTTGACGAGTCGAAAAATGCACTTGTCCGGCATCCTTCATATCGTTGCTTGAAGGGTGACATCCCTTCTGAACCAATCCTGGTTGGACAGGGGGTTGTTGGCCAAGTATTCATTAATCGCGAGCCTCTCCTGGTTCAAGATGTAAGTAAATTTCCTAAATATATTGCCATTCATCCGGATATCAAATCAGAAATGGCAGCACCCTTACACATAGGCGAGCGGATTTATGGCATCCTCAACGTTGAAAGCCGCGAGTTAGCTCACTTTACTTCGGATGACCTGCGATTGATGAATACTATTGCTGGTCAATTATCAATTGCTGCGGAGAAAATAAGGTTATTGGAAAGTGAACGCCGCCGACTACAGGAATCTGAGACTTTGCAGCAGGCAGCGTCAATCCTTTCTACTTCACTCGATCTTGAAATCGTTCTAGATACAATCTTAAGTTCTGTTAAAAAAGTAGTTCCTTATGACAGCGCTTGCATATTCCTAGCCGAAGACGAATCGCCAGCACTTCGTATTGTGTCCGCGCAGGGCTTCGTGGATAACTCAAAAATATTGCATATGACTTTTTCTGAACCCAACGATTTACTTAGATTGGTCTCAAATGAAAGACGGATTGTCATAATAGATGATGTTCAGAAAGATGTTCGCTACAAGAAATGGGGACCAGACCGTGAAATAATTCGAGGTTGGATGGGCGTTCCGCTAATTTCAAGGGATGAAGTTATTGGGTATCTCACCCTGGATAACAATATACCCAATGCTTACACATCCAGCAATGCAATTCTTACACAGACATTTGCCTATCAAGCAGCCGCAGCAATAAGTAATGCCACCCTCTATCAGGAAACTCGACGTCGACTGCGTGAACTTGAAGTCATCAATCGGATATCCTCCATATTGAGAACAACGGTAACTGAAGATGAAATGTTACCCCAGTTACTTAAGGAGACCTTGACTGCACTGGGGACAGATTCCGGCTCTATATGGCTTTGTGGAAAATCTTCCGATCTAATCCAACAAATAACTGCTCAGGGATGGTTCAAGCAATTAAAAGTCACTCTAAAAAAGAAGGCTGATGGTCTGGTAGGACATATTCTTAGATCAGAAATGCAATATGTAATTTTGGATTTCAAAGAGGACGAAAATATCACCGACGAGAATCGAGAAGTTATCCCTGCGGGATGGAGCGGAGCTGGTATTCCAATTCGCATCTCGAGTGAAATAATCGGTGTACTTTTCGCTTCAGTCCGTCATCCCCGGCATTTATCTAAAAATGAAATAAACCTTCTTAACACAATTACACAAATGACTGGAAACGCGATCCATCGCGCACAACTTTATTCACGAAGTGAGAAGCAAGTTGAACGGTTGACTTCTTTACATGATGTGGATATCGCCATTGGTGCTAGTTTTGACCTTCGAACCACGCTGGATGTCATCATTGATCATGTTGTTAATCAGCTCAAAGTTGATGCAGCAAGTATTCTTTTATATAATCCTTTCACACAAACTTTGGATTTTTCTGTGGGAAGGGGATTTCGAACTTCTGCCTATCTGGGGATGAGTATCCGGCTAGGTCAATCATTGCCAGGAAAAGCATCACTCGAAAATCGTATGCAGATCATTCCTGACATAGATGAATCAGAGCAAATTCCAAAGTTTATCAGCCAGGAAGGATTCTTAAGTTATTTCAATGTTCCGCTGAACGCCAAGGGTCAGATTAAAGGTGTGCTTGAAGTGTTTATGCGTACGCCTTACGACCCTTCTCCAGACTGGCTTGAATTTCTTAGTTCACTTGGCGGTCAAACGGCTATCGCGATCGATAATGCACAGCTCTTTTCCAATTTGCAACGCTCCAATATCGAACTCGAATTGGCATATGATACAACGCTTGAAGGATGGGGCAAGGCGCTTGAGATCCGAGACCAGGAAACTGAAGGCCATACACGCCGTGTGACGGAAATGACTTTAAAGCTCGCCCGAGAACTTGGATTGGATGGAGAAGAATTGATCCAAATCAGGCGTGGAGCGTTTTTACACGACATAGGTAAAATGGGAATCCCGGATGAGATTCTTCGCAAGCCGGGAACGCTCACTGATCAGGAATGGGTAATCATGCGCAAACATGTGGAATACGCATTTGCGCTGCTCAATCCCATCGAGTATCTTCAAGGAGCGATTGATATTCCCTATTGCCATCATGAAAGATGGAATGGAAATGGTTATCCTAGGGGGCTCAAAGGTGAAGAGATCCCTGCTCCAGCAAGAATTTTTGCTGTAATCGACGTCTGGGATGCCTTGTTATCAGACCGTCCATACCGAAGTGCTTGGGCTCGAGATAAAGTGATCGAGTACATCAAAGAACAATCCGGGATTCAATTCGACCCGAAAATTGTCGACATGTTCATGGATTTGGTCGAAAAAGGTGAAATGGGATAAAGAGCACCCAGGAGAGAGTGTCCATCCAGGGTTCTCTTTTCTAGAAAAGCTTATACAACCTTGACATATCGCCTCTTCCCCACTTGCAACACTCCTGCATGCGGAAATATGGCATCAAAGTCCTGGATGGTCTCTCCATCTAACTTGACTCCTTTTTGTTCGACCATCCGTCGTCCTTCGCTCCTACTGGTCACCAAGCCTGCCGCGATCAGCACATCGATGATAGTTTGCCCGTCTTGAAGCGAATACTCAGTAATCTCTTGGGGAATATTTCCTTGTTGGAAAAGGCTCACAAAGGAGGCCTGGGATTTATCAGCCAATTCCTCACCATAGTATGTGGCGGTAATTTCGCGAGCCAATCTCATTTTGGCATCCCTGGGATGCATCGCATTGGAATTAAGGTCAGCGTCAAAGGCTGTAACATCCCTGGGTTGCCAGCGTGTGACAAGACGGGCAAATTGTCCCATGGCTGAATCCGGAATGGACATCACCTTTCCATACATATCCTCAGCGGATGAATTCAGCGGAATATGGTTTCCAAGGGATTTGCTCATCTTTACAACGCCATCCGTCCCAGGAAGGATGGACATGATGATGCCGATATTCGGTTTCTCACCTAAAAATGTCATCACCTTGCGGGCTGCGGTAATAATATTAAATAATTGATCGGTTCCTCCCACCTGCACATCAGCTTTCAGAGAGAAAGCATCATAGCCTTGCATGATGGCATAAAATGTCTCATGCAGGTGAATGGCATCTCCGTGATCCCATCTCAGACGAAAATTCTCCCGGGTCAAGAATTGTTGAATCGTGAAATTCGATGCAAGACGGATTAAGTCTGCAAAATTCAATTCGGAAAGCCACTCAGCGTTATACCTGATGATCGTTTTCTTTTTTTCCAAAACTCGAAACGCCTGCTCTGCGTAGGTGTTGGCATTTTGTTCTACCTGTTCAGGTGTAAGCAAAGGCCGAAGTTTATCTTTATCGGATGGGTCGCCAATCAGCGATGTATAAGTTCCAATCAGGAAAGTTACCTCATGGCCCAGATCCTGAAATTGTCGAAGCTTCCTCATCGTAACGGTGTGACCGATGTGCAAGTCGCTTGTTCGTGGATCGTATCCACAATAGACCTTTAGCTTGCGGTGCTCATTCTCGGCATCGATCAACCTCTGGCGCAATTCTCCTGCCATTGTCTTCTTTAATTGTTCGTCGCCGTATTCGGTGCCTTGCATTAAGATTTCAACTTGCTCATCGATAGTCATGGTGCCTCCGTGAAAATTCCATAATTACTATTCACCGTCAGTGAACTACTCCACCGCTACCCCTGCTGGCCTGCGCCCGCAGGGCAGTGTAGGCAGTGGGCTTACGCCTCAGTTGATAAAAAACGCCTGCTGTGGCAGGCGTTCTAATTCTCCACAGTCACTCATTACGGACGAGAATAATAAAATGACTCGCCTTTCTTGGCAACTGAAATTAATCCGCTTTTTTGAATAATCTCGTCTCTGATCTCTATTCCCTGCTGAAATCCGACTCGTCCCTGGGTTTGCTGCTGAAAGGTCACTTCTCCAAGCGTATTAAAATCGAAATGCGATTTTTGACCCAAGACCTGGACTTTTTCCCCCCAACGGGATGGACTAGTGGATACAGCACTTACCGACAACCACGGTAGCTCAACATTTCGCAAACCGTTTTGAAAAGCAACTCCTGATTCTGAAATCCTAATTTGCGTTTTACGATCCATCCAATTTCCAAGGGAGATGCTCAAGGCTGCAAAAACCAAGAAACAAACAAAAACGATCGCCCAAAAGAAAATTACCCCACCCATGTTTAATATAAGCAAACCTATCAGAGAAGCCAATGCCAGACCCCAGGAGACTAATTCTGGTCGACGAGATTGAAGCTCAGGTTTGTAAATCCTTGCTTCCTGATCCATCATCGCATCATTATACAGCAAAAGAACCAGCCTTGATTCAGCCTGGTTCAATAATTTGTAGTCCTGAAATTGATTTATTCGTGATCTCTAGTAGAAAATTCTACTGCAGTATTTCTTTGAACCGCAGGAACAGCAGCTTACAATTCGGATCCATATTTAATCAATTTATCCCTACGCATAAGTACCATGGAGGCACTGGCTTTAGCGATCGCTGTTATCAAGGGCTTGTCCATTTGGTCTAGAAATTCTTCAGGCTTTATTTTCCCGGAAAAGAACTCTAGTGACATCTCAAATGATTGATCCATTTTGCTTGGATTAACCGATTTAAAAACGAAAAGGGACAATCGAGAATTGCGTGTGTCGAAAGTCGATTCACTCGCCCGGCCAACTTCCAGAAGATCACGAATTACCGGTGCTTGATCAACCCAGGTTGGGGTAGGAATGTTGGGAAGAAAATCTTCAATTCGTGGAGAGTTACCGGTCTGATCAGTCAGGTCTCCCATAAATATTGATAGAGGTGTGTCCCCGCCAGATACTTGCGCGAGAGCCTCCAAGATTGCTATAGCCACTAAACGAATTCGCAAATAATCTCTGGCAATTGTGATATTGGTTCGTGCAAGCTCAACCATTTCTTGATATTCATTATCAGGTGGCACGCCGTGATATTGACCAAATACCATTTCCGGCTCCAAAAACATCATAAAGCCTCGCATTTTCTGTAAAGCAAGGCGGTATGACCGAATGCTATATGCATCTCGATCCCGAAGGGCGATATTGGTTTCCGGAAGGAGCTTCCAGGTATTGTCTAGAAAGTGCGCAGGGTCAGGTTCTGAGAAATTACCAATATCCTTATTTGAAAAAACAACCGCTGCCTTAATAGTGTTTTCAATATCTCGAGGTTTAATCGGAGTTGAACAGTATTTTTTCGCCACATGAGGCAGCCTCTTCTCCATCACTTCAAACGGAGTAAGTCCATTTTTATCCTTGGTCCTAAACGGAATAGTTGCTTCTATACAAACGATCATCTTCAAAAGATCTTTTGAATCCACTATTTCGCCCAATTCCCTGACCAAAACCAATGCACTCAGGAATTCATTAAGCGCATCCACCGAGGTCAATTTCTGACCGGCTTTTAAATCAAAAACTGCCAATGTCAACCACACGAGCTGATCGCTCTCAGGGATATTCTTGGATATGTAGAATTCACTTTCAAGTTCATAGACGTATGGAATGATAATTGCATGAATTTCAGGCGTGAATCCCTGGTCCACTTGATAATAAACCACATCATGATACATAGCCGCTAAAGTACAAATGGGATCATCCGGCTCGACAAAACTGAAGACATGATCGAGATTGTGATAATTCCGACCATGCGCTGACATAGCTAACTGAACATTAACCGCTAATTTTCTGGCCCTTTGTTTCGAACATGAAACATTAAGCCGATCAAAAGCGCTCAAGAAAATTTCAGTCAACCGTTTAATGGTTTCGTTCTGCATTTTCCACCTAAATTACCCAAACCTTAATCACATTGTAAGCGAAATGTAGATGAAATGTTATAGTAAATACGTCCTATTCCAAACCGATAGACCCTAAACACGATTTAGAATATTTTGTAGCGCAAGTTCTACTGTCTCATACCTGAACTTGAATTCAGAATCTAGTAGTCTGCTTGGTACCATAAATTGCCCGTCGAGCAATAAAGTGCTCATTTCTCCAAGGGCAAATCGAATAACTTTATGAGGAACGTGAAACCAATATGGACGCTTAATCATAATTGAAATGGTTTTCATAAATGCTGAATTTGAGACTGGATTTGGGGCGGACAGATTATAAACGCCACGGGCAGAGTCATTTTCCAACAGAAACTTGATCGCGTTCACTTCATCATCGATATGAATCCAAGGAATACCTTGATTTCCCGTACCCAACCGTCCCCCAGCGAACAATCGAACTGGTAAAGCCATCAAGGGCAGAACGCCTCCATTCTTATCCAGAACGACCCCTGTCCGTATGACTATTCTCCTTAATCCCATCTCTTCTACATCAGCAGATGATGCTTCCCATTCGGTGCATAACCCAGCAGAGTAGTCAATTCCTGAACCAGCTGTCTCATCAATATTTTCAACTCCGCGAGGACCGTAAAACCCAACTGCTGAAGCCTGGATAAAAATACTTGGACGTGGTTGAGCGGAACGAATGGCATTAACCAACGCCGATCCGGCTTTAAGTCGGCTTTCACGAAAGAGACGTTTCCGCTTTTTGGTCCAAGGAAAACTCCCAATATTTTCTCCTGCAAGATTTATAACAGCATCAACTTTATACTCACTAGATCCCCAAGAAGTTACATTTTGTCCATCCCATTGTTGAAATTCTACATTGGGATAAATCGATTGTTTTGATGAATTACGACTGAGCACGACGATATGATGGCCACTTGATACCAACAATCGAATCAGCGGTCTGCCAATCAGCCCAGTTCCTCCAGTGATAAGGATATTCATTTCCTCTACTCCTTGAGGTTTCTCAATAATATCTGATCGGAAAATCAATTTATCTGATTATGCTATAATTTCGCCAATTGTGGAGGCGTGATGCAGGTGCAAGTGCTTGTTCTAAACGCCAACTTCGAACCCATTAACGTTTGCAATACGAGGCGGGCAATCGGCTTGATCCTTTCAGGCAAGGCCGCCTTAATAGCGAACGGACGTGGGTATATTCACACCATTTCTCAGAATTTTCCCCGCCCCTCAGTCATCCGCCTGGAGAATATGGTTCATAGGGCGCGCCCGAGGATCAAGTTATCCCGCCGGGAAGTGTTCCGCCGTGATGGGTTCACCTGCCAGTATTGCGGAAGACATGCCTCCGACCTGACCATTGATCATGTCTTGCCTCGACATCTTGGAGGTTTGCATCTTTGGGCAAACGTTGTGACTGCATGCGCAACATGCAATCACCAAAAAGGAGGAAGGAGATTAGAAGAAGCTCATATGGTCTTGGCTCATATGCCCAAGGAACCACCCTCCAGCGCTCACTATATCTTTGGACGGCATCTTTCAGAAAACGATGAGTGGGAACCTTTTATTGTGGGCTGGTAAATTCACACTGGAGTAAAAGTCTATCAATTCCATGAGGGTTTCATAAACAAGGGTTATTTCAAGATATTTTGGAGCAGTTGTGGCGTTATATAAGTTTCAACCAAAGCAGCAATAACCAGCAGGGGGACACCAAAACCGGTCATTATTCTAAACCAACTGGCAAGTGATTCGACTAGGACCTGGCTTAATGTCCGATTGGGATCTGGCGTTACAAGCATCACTCCCATATGGAGAATGGCAGCGGTAGAGATTACCAACGCGGTAATCTCGAAAATCCCATGGGGAAGAACTCCGGCACTAAAAACCATCAACGGTGAAAAACCCAGGGCGCTCGAAATTCCAAGCACGCCTCCCACCAATCCGAGATTCATCATATAAACCAATATTCCCCCAACACTTAATGTAAACATCCCTAATATGAGGCTGACGATTAATGCACGCACATTATTAAAAAAGATATAACTGAAACTCAATTGTGGAGCTTTAAAAAGGAATTTTTGTGATAATTCCGAAAATACCTCGTTTAATTTAACCTGATTTGAAGAGCCCAACAAATTTGGTAAATTTCCAACCATAAATTGGAAAGTAAAACCTAATGAAATTATTCCTATGAGAAAGACGATCAGAATTGAATAGCGCTGCCGATATAATGTCTTCGAAGTCTCCTTGTACCATATCCAGGGGTTTTGGGATGGTCCAAGAAATTCTTTAGTAAAAGCCCTCCAAATATACTTAATATTTAATGCATCAATTTCCCGTCCAAGAAGACTTTCTCTTCGAAAATGCGCCAATCCGAGTCGAATCAGCAAGAACGATAAAATGCTGACCCCAATAACCGCCAACCATAGAATTTTATTTGTCCCCCAGAACATGAGCACACTTTCGCCTTGAATGAGGAGCGCAATCGGAATAATAATAAAGGAGGCCATCAGGTTCGCGCCTCTCACGGATGTCGATTGAGCAGAGATTAATATCGCACCGCTGACCATCAATAACCCTTGGGCCGAGGTCAGGATCAAAGTTTGGGCAAGCATGGATACCTCAGGAAGTGGGATCTTGCTACCCCATAGACCCAACAGGTAAACGGTTATTCCTAAATAAGCGGCCATCAGAGGGAATATGGTCCCGGCAATTAGCTTGCCAACATATAAATGCCAGTCTGCCAGTGGGCTGCTTAAAAGAGGTTCTATTGTTCCACGTTCTTTTTCGCCGACGAAGGCTTCAAGTGCCACAACCAATGCCACGGTTACCGGGAAAAATCCAACCACCATCAGTAGAAAGGGAACCATTCTTTCGCCGACCAACCCCGCACCGTATTGATTGACAAAATTAACAGTGATTCGAGCTGTAAATATCATCAGGAATGGGAAGAATACAGTCAACGCGATCATTGGAAAAATAATCCGCCAATCACGTAACTGGTCGCGAAGCTCACGGGAAGCCACCAACCATACTTGTTTAATATCATGTTTCATAGAGTCTCGCCTCTCTCCACGCGGGACATTGCTTCAAGATACACCTGTTCAAGGCTGCGAGGAACTTCCTGCAAGGAGATCACTGGGATTCGGTCAGTGGTTAGGTTTTGAATAAGAATTGGATTGGTTACTGAAGGCTGATCGACTTGATACACAAATCCATGCGAACCACGGCTTGTGACTTTTAAATGATCAGGGAGATTTATCCGGTCCATAGCCCACTCCCCGCCTAACCTGATCTCATATTCCGATGGCCCCATCAATCTTTGCTTAATTTCATCCAGTGAACCTTGAATAATTGTCCGGCCTTGATAAATAATCGCAATCTTATCAGCCAAATATTCAGCTTCAGTAAGATTATGAGTACAAATAATGATGGATCTTTGAGAAGAACGTAAATCTGCGATATGATCACGTACCAACCGCGCGGATTCCGGATCCATGGCTGAAGTTGGTTCATCCAGTAGCAATACGGGTGGTTCATGAATCAATGCCCTAGCCAGGGCGAGTTTTTGCCGCATGCCCTTCGAATATTCTCCGGTACGACGATGCGCAGCCTGACTTAATCAAAAATACTCAAGTAGATGATTTATTCTGGGTTTCCTGATTTCAGGCGCAAGGTCATAAACCTGCGCAAAATATTCGAGATACTCTACAGCAGTCATTCGTGCATACAAGCCATGCTGTTCAGTTAATACTCCTACCGCAGAACGAACTTTGGCGGGTTCCCTTGCAACGTCATACCCTGCAACTTTGGCCCAACCCCGAGTTGGTGACAGAACAGCAGTCAACATTCGGACTGTGGTTGTCTTACCGGCTCCATTTTGGCCAAGCAGCACGAGGACTTCGCCCGGGTGTACTTCCAGAGTTACACCATTGACTGCCCAAAAATCGCCAAATTGTTTACTGAGGTCGTTGCAACTGATCATTTCCAAATCTCTTTCCAATACTAACCGGATAATTTTCACCCTCCCCCAACTTGGACCCCTTATTGGGATGCAGAAAATCAACAAGAAGGAAGAGGGTTATTTAATCGTCTTCTCGATTCTAGACGAAATTTTCGATATTAATTAATTTATATTCTCTACCTGACAATATTGAAATTAAGCCTTTACGCTGCGATGCCGCCAGAAAAGCATAGTTGATGCGGCGACCACAATGATTGCCATGAGCGTTTGGTTGAAATTTATACCTGCAATCATGGATGCATCCAATCGTAAAAAGTCCAGAAGGAAACGACCTAAAGGATAAATGATCAAATAGACCAGGAAGACATCTCCTGGTTTAAGCCGATCTTCAAACCGGCGACTTATCCATAATAACAGGATGACATTTCCCAGGCTATATAGCGACTCGTAAAGAAAAAGCGGGTGATATTTCGCAACTGTTTCGAAACCCTTAAGTCGGTGATTTTGATCAATAAATATTGCCCAGGGAAGGTTGGAAGGTGCGCCATACAATTCCTGATTGAAGAAATTGCCCCATCTTCCTATGGCCTGCCCGAGCGCCAGAGCCGGAGCGGCTATATCCGCCCAGGTACCAAAACTCAACCCTTTATATCGGGTAAAGAGATAAAGCGCTCCCGCACCTCCCAGGACAGCGCCTGGGATGCCCAACCCTCCCAACCTGACATTCATTGCAGTCAGTGGATGGGTCAAATAGTACATGGTGGTGTATCCAACAGCGATGGACGATGGTGGCGGTGTAAAAATATGCCAAAGCCTGGCACCAATCACTCCGCCGATGATCAACCAGATCAGCATATCCCAGACAATTTCCGGGTTGAATCCACGGCGCTTGGCCTCATGCGCAGCCAGGAACCCCCCAGCCACGGCACCAATCATAATGATGATGCCTT
>Ga0315290_10001822_pt1 | contig 14809 bp, 12 predicted proteins | sample YL17G12_0_MG_FD_203627 | JGI IMG/M metagenome (GOLD analysis project Ga0315290, IMG submission 203627) | Sediment microbial communities from Yellowstone Lake, YNP, Wyoming, USA - YL17G12_0 | ecosystem: Environmental > Aquatic > Freshwater > Lake > Sediment | place: USA: Wyoming | collected... | reverse complement strand
TTCCAATAATTCAGAGCTTAATTCACGATATAACTGGCAATACTTTTATCACGACCGGCACAACGGTTTTTTATCCCGCCGGATTGAAACTTCCCGTAACAAGATATATTTCTTTTCTTTTAGGACAGCCTGGTTATTCGGGAAATTGGACTCGCGGCGATGTGTCTGTAAGTGAGGATGAAGCTTTTTTAAAGTTCAAAGAAGAGCTGCGTCCGTTTTATCTGGCGAAGGTTATTTGAAATAATTTAGTTATATCTTATAATATGGAGATTATATAATGGGAAATGACACGAATTTATTAAATTTAAAAGAAGCGGCCAAATACATGACCGTTTCAACATCTTTTTTATATCACAATCAAGATAAAATCCCTCCTATAAAATTCAACCGAAATTTGAAATATTTAAAAAGCGATCTTGATAAAATTATCAACGACGGGGGGAAAAAATGAACGCGAACGGATCGGGCGTGATCGAAAAACAAAAGGAGAGAAAAATGAACACGCCTGAAGAAATAAAAAAATGGCAGGAAGCAGGTGGGTATATTATTGAACTACCAAGCGGTAAATGGCAATCCCATCTGAATTTACGAAGCACGGGCAATCATACCCTAACCATAGAAGGAACGTATGAAAAGGCCGTACTTGCACATGAGAAATTTGTAACCAAATGGAAGGAGAATAAAAACCAAAAAGACCTAACTTTGAAAGAACTTTTTGAACTATCGAACACTGACAAAGACTTTGCAAAAAATCAAAAAGATGCAGACCGGGAATATGCAGCAAGGCTTTTTGTTGAATTTTTTGGCGAGGATTTTCTTGCCAAAGACCTTGAAGATTACTCGGAAGACCCAGATCAAAAATCTTTGCGAAAATATGAAGTCTGGCGGCGTGAAAATAATCTTCAAAATAGCTCCATTAACAAGGAACTTCGGATACTGAACGCTGTCTATAACTGGGGCGTGAAAAATTTGAAAAAGCGGAAGTTTGCAAAACCATTCATTATTGAATATCTCAAAGAAAAGAAACGGCCGATCAAATCTTTCACGTCGGAAGAGTATCAGGAACTTCTTAATGTCAGCGGTCAAGATCAAAAGGATTTTTGCGAGGTTGTTTTGCTAACAGGCGGCTCTCGGCGAAAACAGATTGAAACTCTTACGTGGGATCAGGTTGACTTGAAAAACTTGAAAATAACCGTCAAGAACAAGAATCGAAAATACGAAGAAGAGATTATTGAAAAAGAGTTTCATCCCGATCTTCTTAAGATTTTTGAACGTCGCAAAAAAAAGTCATTCGTGTATGTTTTCCCGTCTAAAAGAGACCTAAACAAGCCCTGTGATTTTTACGATAGCTTCAAGGTTGCTGTGAAGAAAATTGGATGCGAATGGGCGAATGTACATACTTTAAGGAAAACCTGGGACTCATGGGGCAAGGAAGTTGACGGTGCTGCGGCGGCTTCAATGGCCGGACATTCTCTACAGGTGGCAACGAATCACTACATGGAAGTTACCCAGAAAGAACGCTCAAATGTGATGGACTTTGTTGGTAACAAAAGAAAAGCCGTTTAAAGGAGAAAAAATGGAAAATAAAAAGAAATTTAGAGTTGCTGATTTACGCTGCTGTTCAGTTAAAAACAGTGAGATACCAGATTTGCCGGTTGAGCGGGTTAATTGTGAGGTTGAATATTCTCTCTCAGGGAAAGAAATTGTTGATCAAATCTTTTTTAAGAAAAGTGCCTTCTATGTTCAAAGGCTTACCGAGGAGTATGAAGGATTCCCAGCCGGAAGTTTGGTCATTAGATGGAGTAATTTAATACCCAGTGGATGTGATGAGATTATTGTAATTTTTGAAGTTGTGCCAGAAGAAAGTCTGTAATAAACCGTAACAAAAATCATAAGCATAATGAGATGAGAAATTATAACTTGTTGATAACAAAAGGGTTCGGGACGGCAAGGGAAGCCCTTTTTCCCGCAGGACATTATGTTATATACGATGGTTTAAAAAGTGAGGTCAATCCGGATGAAAAAAGAAAATCTGAAAGAAAAATTCAACCCGATGCAGTACGTTTCGAGAAAAAGGAATAAACTGCTGATCGTTACAATATCCGTCATGGCGGTAGTAGCTCTGCTATATCTGTTCGCCTCCCCGAAGATGTACGAGCGGGCGTTACCAAAATTATCCAATGCATATATTGTATTAAAAGAAGAAAATGAGAAGACCGCTTTCAATAAGTCCCGAACGGCCGTGATCGGCGAGAATATCATTATGTTTGCGGTCATCGAGGGCAAGGAGTTGTTGTCAAAAGAAACAACGTTTTTTTCCCAAATCAAAGATATAGTTATTGATGATAAGAAGCTTCATGAGAACCGGGTCGAGAAATGGGACAGGTTCTGGAAGGAATTGAAGGTTGGCTGGATAAAGATCGAGCCGTTGTTCCCCCGTTTCAACGGCAAAGGTGAAACCGATTTGAGTTTTATCAAGTATAAATATCGTTGGCGCTTTGACGGGCTTTATTATTGGGCTCTTCCTGCAGATGCCAAGCCGGTCTCGATCATAGAATATGAGGTTGAGCAGGTACGAACAAAACATCGAAAAGCTTTCACAGACTCGAAGAAATATCCCGGGACGATGTATTTCAGGATTTACGCGTACATTCACAGCGATGACGATACTATGAATCCATTGCGTGAAGCCAAAACGCCTGGGGTCGAAACGGCCGGTCCTATGGGATTGAGCCAGAAAGTAATGCGGGTGACCTTTATTGAGGATAAATCGTTCAGAGGATTTTGCACCGGCTATTTCAATGTTCCATATGTCGAAGGCAACGAAGAGCTGGTCTTGAAAACCAATGCCACGGAGCGTTTCATCGCTGTGAGCAACCGGTCATATATTTTCGAATCTGCGATCCAGGCTGGCTACGATCTCGATGAAAAATCTACACAGGGGCTTCGCGGAGCCTGCGAACTGGTTTATAAGGATTTGTATCTCGCTTCGAGCAACTATATTTACCCGTTCGGAAAAGCCGGTGTGATGCTACCTTTCGGCAAAAATGGCGTCCAGCGTGGAGATATCATTGTCTGGGGAGCTGAACGAAATATGGCGGTTCTGTATTCGGATGGCGGACTCGACGCAAAGGCTGACGGTTATTTCGACGGGACTGATGTTGTTATCGCGGCGGACAAGGATGGTGTGGGCAAAGACTATCTTGCCAATATCGTTGACGACAAATTCGAGGTGTGGCGCCTTACAAAGAAAAAAGCGAATGACTGAAAAAATCGGTTTTACATCCACGGTTCCGGTGGAGGTAATCCTTGCCGCGGGTTATACGCCGGTGGACCTCAATAATATCTTTATCAATTCCGGCGATCCTCTTCATTCTGTTCTCGAAGCCGAAAGAAAGGGATTTCCACGGAATTTATGCGCCTGGGTAAAAGGTATATATACTGCCGCAAAGGAGTTTGGTATAGGGCGCATTATCTGCATCGGCGAGGGGGATTGCGCCAGCTCCGTCTCGATGTGCGAGGTTGCGCAAAAAGAAGGGATCGAAATAATACCGTTTTCATATCCTGCTCGCAGAGAACCAGGAGAGCTTGAATATGAAATCGAGCACCTCGCCGAACGATTGGGAACATCTTTGAAAGAAGCCGAAAATGTCAGGATAAAATTATCCGGTGTGCGCGCCAAGCTCCGCAAACTGGACGAATTGACCTGGGAGGAAAGGAAAGTGAGCGGCGCGGAAAATCATTATTGGCTTGTGAGCTCAAGCGATTTCAACGGAGACCCTATACAATTTGAAAAGGAACTGGATGCTTTCCTCTCCTCGGCGGGAAAAAGAGACAGGCCGGATTTTAAGCCTATCGCATACATCGGGGTTCCACCGATTATCAAAGACCTCTATTCCTTCCTGAACGAGTTGGGAGTGGATGCCGTATATAATGAAACGCAGCGGCAGTTCGCATTCGTATCGCCTTCAGATACGCTGGTCGAGCAATACTCCCAGTACACATATCCCTATGGCATCACATTCAGGCTTGAAAATGATATTTTGCCGGAGATAGAGAAAAGAGGTTGCATCGGTGCCATACATTACGTCCAGTCCTTCTGCCACCGACAGATCGAGGACATAATCCTGCGGGAGAGGCTCGATATCCCGTTGCTGACGCTGGAGATGGACAAACCTGGAGTGCTTGATAACCGTAGCAAGATCCGCCTGGAAGCCTTCACGGAGATGCTGTAGTTGGGACTTATCTATCCGCAAATTTATGAAAGGCTTTTATCTTCTTTCGGCTCGCAGGGATGGTGGCCGGCGGATTCGAAATTCGAAATAATGATAGGCGCCATACTGACCCAGAATACAGCCTGGTCGAATGTCGTCAAAGCGCTCGATAATATAAAAAAAGCAGACGGCCTCTCTTTAGATTTTCTTCGAGATATCGAAAGCGGTTCATTGGCGGAACTCATCCGCCCCGCGGGTTATTTCAACCAGAAGACAAGATACTTAAAGGATTTCATTCGATTCCTGACGGAACAATGTGGTGGGGATTTGGATAAATTATTTTTGCTCGACATAGACGTCCTTAGAAATGCCCTTCTCTCCGTCAGGGGTATCGGTCCGGAAACGGCGGATGACATTATCCTTTATGCGGCGGAAAAACCGATTTTTGTTATTGATGCATACACTAAAAGGATTATGAGCAGGCATCTCATCTGCAATCCGGACATCGGCTATGAGGAACTTCAACAGATTATAGAATGTGAAGTCCCAAAAGATGTTGAAATATTCAAGGATTATCACGGTCTCCTTGTAACATTGGCGAAAAAGAACTGCTTCAAGAAAAATCCCGATTGCGGGTCATGTCCGCTTAACATATACGAGAGATCAATTACTTAATATTCCAGCCAAACTAGCTTTGCAGCTGACCAAACATCTGGATCAGATCAAGTGATTTTAAATTCCTCTGCTGTCCTGTTAGCAGATTGAAAACGATCACTTGGAATAGAGAAGAATGAGGAATCTGCTTTGCTATTGGTCTTCAGCAATGAATAATCTTATGCTTTCCCTTATGAAACGTCAGATTGCTTCGAAATATGAACGAGAATTTCAATTTTTTCAAAGAATATGTTATAGAATGCAATGTGAGCTATTTTTCAGTTCCGTTTTTTGATATGATTTTTTTAAATTTATAATCGTTGCAATTGTGATTGAAGGATCTTTATTATGGATTTGCTTTTTCTGGGAATCGCAGTCGGATTTACAATCTCTTTGCCCCCTGGGCCCGTGGCTTTTGAGGTGATTAAAAGGGGTCTGAGCAGAGGATTCGTGCCTGCTTTCCCTCTCGGAATAGGAGCAGCTTTTGCAGACCTTTTTTATGCAAGTCTTGTCTATTTCGGTGCAATGAAATTACTAGATCAAAATCCTCATTTCAGGACGGGTATCTATCTGGTTGGCGCCTTATTATTGATCGGTGTTGCGATCAGGGGTTTTTGGCATATCAGAAAGGGATTACATCCGATGCCGATTTCCAGAGTGGATACTACAACGACGACACTATTGCCGAGAGACGCCAGTAGAAAGAAAAAAATCAGCTATCATATTTTTCATTTTGTAAAACGCATTATCCTCGGCTTTACGATGGCTTTATTCAATCCTTCCGGCTTCCTGTTTTTTATTACCTTGTTTCCTCCCATATTTGCAAAGATATTGAATTCCGATAACAGGAGCTATGCATATCTCTTCGTCATCGGTTTCGCTCTCGGAGTCATCATCTTGTTCACTCTTGAGGCGATGTTTGCCAGCATTTTCAAGAAGCTGCTGAGCGAGGAAATTTTTAGAAAAATCGGAATTATTTTGAATATTGTTCTTCTGATCTGCGCAGCATATTTTTTAATTATGTTTGTGGACAGGATCACTTAGCAAGAAACCGATAAGCATTTGTTCTCAACCAGCCGGTTTTAAAAAAACTTTTGACATCAAGTTTTCAGAGCTTGTATAATGGCTTCCCTGTGATTTGATGCTTGATTGAACACAGCAACCATGGATCTGTTGGTTGTATATCAACCGATGTGCTTCAGGATTCGCTGTTATTGTAAGGGGTAGTTAGTGGGTTTATCCCTTATAATCAATGCTTGCATCTGAAAATCTATCAAACTAAAAGGAGTTGGAATGGGAAGCAGTTACTTAAACGATTTTATGGATATGATCAAAGCCAAAAACCCGGCAGAACCGGAGTTTCATCAGGCTGTTTTCGAGGTAGCGCAATCGTTGATGCCCGTGCTTGATAAGCGTCCTGAGTACAAGAAGGCGAAAATCCTGGAAAGAATAGCAGAACCGGAACGTGTAATTATGTTCCGTGTCCCCTGGGCAGACGACAAGGGTGAAGTTCATGTTAACCGTGGTATTCGTATCGAGATGAACAGTGCTATCGGTCCGTACAAAGGCGGCCTTCGGTTACATCCGAGCGTCAATCTTGGCATTTTGAAGTTCCTCGCCTTCGAGCAAGTTTTCAAGAACGCCCTTACAACCCTTCCAATGGGCGGCGGCAAGGGCGGTTCCGATTTCGATCCCAAAGGCAAATCCGACAACGAAGTGATGAGATTCTGCTATAACTTTATGTCGGAACTTTTCCGTCATATCGGTCCTGATACAGACGTTCCGGCAGGAGACATCGGAGTCGGCGGACGTGAAATCGGTTATATGTTCGCTATGTATAAAAAGCTGCGCAACGAATTCACCGGCGTCTTGACCGGCAAAGGTTTGAACTGGGGTGGCAGCCTGATCCGTCCGCAAGCGACCGGTTACGGCGCGGTTTACTTTGCCGCAGAGATGCTCGACACCCGCAAAGAAACTCTGAAGGATAAGATTGCATTAGTATCGGGTTCCGGCAACGTGGCGCAATATACCGTCGAGAAACTCCTCGACCTCGGCGCCAAACCTGTAACACTCTCCGATTCCGCTGGTTACATCTTTGATGAAGCCGGAATAGATCGTGAAAAACTGAAGTTCGTTATGGAACTTAAGAATGTAAAGCGCGGCAGAATCAAGGAATATACTGATAAATTCAAGAGCGCTGTTTACACCGAGATAGATCCTAAGGCTGATCACAATCCGCTCTGGGATCATAAAGCACATTGCGCATTCCCAAGCGCCACACAGAACGAAATTAATGCAAAAGACGCGCAGAATCTCATCAAGAACGGCGTATATGTCGTATCCGAAGGTGCCAATATGCCGACCGTTCCTGATGGTGTGGACATCTTCCTTAAAGAGAAGATTCTCTACGGTCCTGGCAAGGCAGCGAATGCCGGCGGTGTTTCCACATCAGGTCTTGAAATGAGCCAGAACTCGATGAGATACGGGTGGAGCCGTGAAGAAGTTGACAACAAACTTCACGACATTATGAAGAAAATCCATAAAGCCTGCTATGAAACAGCAGAGGCATTCGGAACTCCCGGCAACTACGTAAACGGAGCCAATATTGCCGGCTTCCTGAAAGTTGCCGACACTATGCTCGACTACGGTATCATCGGATAATCGACTCTCCTATTAAGTATAAAGCCGGCCTTGCGCCGGCTTTATTTTTTATATTGCATTCAAATAATAAAAATCTGTTCTTTGTTGATTTTCCCTCATCTTTTTTTAATAATACGATTCCGATAAGGACAAAGAATGGAAAAAGCAAAGACAAGCCGTCTCAACCTGATTCCGCAAATCGGGTTGATCACTGCGATAGCCTATGGAGTAGGTTCCGTCATAGGTTCCGGAATTTTTAAAAAACCTGGCTTGATGGCAGCCCAGCTTGGTTCTCCGATACTTCTCATCATCGTCTGGTTGGTTACAGGTCTGATGACATTATTCGGCGCCTTGAGCATCGCAGAGATTGCCAGCATCTTCCCCCGTTCCGGAGGATTATATATTTATTTCACAGAATGCTATAACCGGTTGACCGGATATCTCTACGGATGGGCTGTTTTTATAGTAATACAGACCGGTTCCATCGCATCCATCGCGTATGTTTTCTCCGATTCGCTCGGGTATTTCTTTAACTTTTTCCGGCTGCCTGCCTCATGGGAGGCTATTGCCTTACATATACCTTATCTCGGAGTTATAACTCCATTTATGTTTTTCGGGCTTAAACTTTGCACCATCGGTCTCGTATTATTTCTGACATTCGTCAATTATCTTGCTGTGAGCCTCGGTGGAGCAGTACAAGTCATATTTACCGCGCTGAAAATCGGAGCGATTCTCGCCATCGTCGTCTTCGCATTTCTTTTCGGCGGTGGGAGCTTTGATAATTTCACAACTTCCTCATTACCACTCAAGGCGGGAGACGGCTCGATGTTCCTTGCTTTTATCGTCGCGATGTCCGGCGCCTTCTGGGTATATGACGGGTGGATAAACGTAACTTACAGCGCAGGTGAAATAAAAAATCCCAAAAAGAACCTTCCAAGAACGCTGTTTTATTCCGCCCTCATTTATATCTCGATATATCTTCTAATAAATCTCGCTTATATTTACATCATACCCGTCCCCGAGATGGCCCATAAATATGTGGCAGCGGAAGAATCCGGGCAGGCCTACCTCGTCGCGACGGATGTCGCCGGCAGCTTTTGGGGAAAATGGGGAGGAGCGATCATCGCCATTGCGATAAGCGTTTCCACTTTCGGAACGGTCAATGGGACTATAATGCTATCGGCGAGGGTTTACTTCGCGATGGCGCGGGAAGGTTTATTCCCAAGGCGGATCGGGGAAGTCCATCCCCGGTTCCGCACACCGGCCAGGTCGTTGTTCATCCAGGGAATCTGGACTTCTTTATTAGTCCTCTCCGGAACCTTTGACCAGCTCACAGATATGCTGATTTTTGTTTCATGGATATTTTATGCCCTGGGAGCGTTGGGTGTGATCGTACTGCGAAAGAAAATGCCAGACGCACCGAGGACCTATCGGGTCTGGGGTTACCCGGTGTTGCCGATAGTATTCATCATTTTTTCACTCGTATTTCTCGGATTCACGCTCTACAGTGACATAACTTCATATGCGCAGGGCAAGACTCCTCTGATTAACTCTCTTATGGGAGTAGTCCTTGTTGCCGCAGGCATACCCGGTTATCTCTACTGGAACTGGAAGAATAAAAAAAGAGCCCGTGCATCATCGAAGATTACATAGCATTCATTAGACCCGAACGAAAATTATAAGAAAAAAATATCGCCGGCGGTTGTTAACCGCCAGCGTTGATAGGATTGGAATCTTATACTTTGTTTCCTCCTGAATGCTGGAAACAAATTTTATTCTTTCTTCCCTTTGCGTTTTTTCCAGGCGAGATAGACCATCCACATTGCAAGCAAGCTAAGGATAACCAGCATCCCTCGTGCCGCCCAAAGATAAGGGCGATGAGAGGCTTCTTTGCCTTTCATCAATAATTCATCTATAGCGTATTGGTATATCCACAAACCGAGAACAGCCAGCATATAGATAGGCGTTACATACTTGATGATGAATTTGAATACCCTGGGTACCTTTAAATCAGCTCCATGATGCATCTCCTCCCAGCCGCGTTTCATCCCGAACACCCAGGAGAATAAGATGATCTCTACTGTGGCGAAAAACACCAATCCGAGGGTGCCGATCCAGAAATCCAATTCGTCGAGTACTCCGTATTTGAAAAACGCGACAACCAGTAGTGTGCAGGCCAGAACAACGGCAAAAACCGTGTTAACTGCTTTTGAGCGCTTCCATTTGAATTCGTCCTCGAGGAATGCGATTGCCGGAGAGGTCATAGCAACAGACGACGTGATCCCTGCGATGAATAGCAGGATGAACCACATCGCTCCGAAGAGTTGCCCGAGGGGCAGCTTCTGGAAAATAACGGGCAAGGCGACGAACCCCAGATTGAAAGCGCCTTCGTTTGCGATCATTTGGGTTGATGTTAGACCGAAGAAACAGACTGCCAGCGGAATGGCGATTGTGCCGCCGAGTACAACTTCAGCAAACTCGTTTGCAGAAGAAGTCGTCAAGCCGTTCAGAGTGATGTCCTCGTTTTCACGCACATATGACGCATAAGTGTTTATTATTCCCTGGCCGAGGCTCAACGTAAAGAAGATTTGACCTGCCGCGACGAGCCATGTTTTTGAATCGGCCAACCGGCTTAAGTCTGGGTTCCAGATGTATGAAAGACCTTTCATAACATTTTGATCCGGCAGAGCAGGATCTGGTGTCCCGAGCGTTAACACTCGAATTGCTAACACGATTCCAAAAACAAAAAGAATAGGCATTCCGATTTTAGCCAATACTTCGATACCTTTCGAGATACCTTTATAAAGGAAGAAGTAATTAAAAGCTAAAGTGATACCGAGGAAGATAAGCACAGGTCCTATGGACGAAAAGAAAGAATTACTCTCAACCCCCTGAAAGCCTTTAAGGAAGGAATTCATCGCTCCCTGGCTCGAATGACCCATATACTTTCCTGTTACCGAATACCAGGCGTAACCCAAAGTCCAGGATTCGATGAATGTGTAATAAATCACAATTCCGAAAGGCAGTATTATCCCGAAAGCGCCGATATATTTCGCCAGCCTGTTTTTCCAGATCATCGAAAACATACCCGGCGTTGTTCCATGTCCCCTCGAGCCACCAAATCTGCCGACGGTCCACTCCACCCACATCAGCGGAATACCGAGGAAGATAAGGGCGCAGAAATACGGGATCATAAAGGCGCCTCCGCCGTTCGCGGCTGCCTTGGCGGGGAACCTGAGGAAGTTGCCGAGGCCGATCGCGTTGCCGGCCATCGCCAGGATGAGACCGGTGCGGGATGCCCATCTCGCCCGTGTGTCGCCTTTAGTTACGACGACTTTCTGCTTCTTGGCGAAAAGCACTCTTGAAAAACAGTACGCTGCAAGACTTATAATAGAACCCCAGCTGATGATGAAAAAAATCCATCCTAAAAAAGACATACCTTCATTCATACATCTTTTCTCCTTATCGTGTAAAAAATGTATATCCAGTTTCCCGATTAGGTTTTCGGATGAACAAGATATACTCCTCCCTAAAAATCAACCTACACCAGTTTGAAGCACAACAAGAGGTAAAACCCGCTTTATAATATCAAATTGTCGTTGTCTTACAAATTTTTCTGACGGGTCTTAAGAAGATATTAGGACCGGCGGCTTCGATGCGGTTCTTACATATCGCTTGACGGCGGGGTTACTGGCAAAAGATAAATAGTCAGACTCAAAGAAGTTTCGAATAACAATGAAATCAAATCCACTTTTTTCCTTAATATTCTTATTGGAGTTGGTGGGTTATAAGTGCTTGGATATCCTTGATATCAATCTTCTAAGTTGGAAAATAGACCGATGATTTTAAAATAAGCCGAAATTCAAGGATTAGCATAATAGAGATACAGATTTTCTATCCGGCACTATTAAAAATGGGTTTTAGTCTGAAATCCGCCCCGTGTGCAAAGCGGCAGGTTCTCAGCCTAAAATGCTTTCAATCCATTTGAGATATTTCTCGGAACCGTTATCCACTTTGAAGGAAATAATTTCGGGAACTTCATATTGATGCAATTTGCTGATCTGTTCGATGATTGCCGTTTCATGCGTTTTGACGCTCTTGATCATCAAAAGAACTTCCTGATCCGAACAGACTTTTCCTTCCCACCAATAGATCGAATGGAATCGCATCGAATAAGATACACAGGCAGCCAGTTTTTTCTGGACAAGCGTCTGCGCAATATCTATCGCTTGTTGTTCGCTTCCAACAGTCGTCATCAAAAATATCATTTCCACGAAACCCTACCTCCGATTAAGGATATATTACCCTAAAGTATCGAAAATGTCAAGTTGAGTAAAAAATGGGACTGGTATATATATTATCAATAACTAATAATTTCATCCGCGTATATTAGGTGAAGACGGCTTCTTTTATCTGTTGCTTCTGGATTATTTCCTTAATCAAAGAAAAGCTCCCCTTATGTTCTGCATGTACCTGTTGACTGAAACCGGTCTATGGGATAACTTAAAGGGTAACATCTCTCCAGGTGATGTTGTTGGTTTTCCCGGAGGCTCGGAGTAAAAATGAGGAAAAAGGATCATACGCCAAAATTTAGTATTCTTGCGATTATCTTTGGCGGTTTTCTTATCTCTCTATTACTGATCGTGTATTTTTTTGCGATCAAACCGGCTGAAGAGGCTATTGAAGATGCCCGGCTGGCTGTTGAAGGACTGCCTCTTGAATGTGAGCGGCGCGCAGTGGACCTGACTCAATTCTCACAAACAAAAACCCTTGAAAGGATCATATCGAGGACCGGGTATTCCGATTTTCATGATATTTGTTTTTTAAATGGGTATATATATGCCGCATCGGACGGCGGACTGATACGGATCAGGAAAGGTTCAGCGTCGCTTGCGCCCGAACCCCCGGATCCTTACAAAGATGAAAAGCCTGGCGGCGCAAAGACATCGAAGAAACTGACATCTCTAACCCCTGATGAAAGAAATTATTTCAGAAAATACTATTCCGGTCTTGTCGGACGGAAAAAAGATAAAAAGCTAGATACAGACTATTATGTGGATGCTGTTTTCACGATCTCCGATGGTCTTCTTGAGAACAGGATCATGGCTGTGAAACCCTGGAATGGCAAGCTGCTGGTTGTTTACGGCAATTTCGGCGTCGCCTTGATGGACGGTAAAATGCTGTATAACTATATCTTTAAACAGCAGCGGTATAACAAGGTCTGCGCGGTGTCGGCGGGCCGGGAAAACATCCTGATGATCACCGATACGGCCGATATCATCGAGTTTAACGGAGAATCTTTCAAGCTTCTGAAGAACGAGGCATTGAACTCGAAAAAACACATAATATCCTCCATATGCCGTCTGAATGACGGGGCGCTCATTGGAACGGTCAGCTCCGGTCTTTATTATTACAATTACGACAAGGCCGTGGCGCAGAAAAATGAAATCTTTGTTTCGAATAGAATAAACTGTATTCTGAATTCCGATGACAGGATTTTTATCAATTCCGAATCCGGAGTCTATGAGAGAGGATCTTATAACGATTATCTGCCCGTAGTGAAAGATTACCCCGTTCGCGCATCGGCGGTCAGAGATGACGGCACGCTTTTATGCGGAACGTATTTCGGCGAAATCCTGGAAATCAACGGGAGGGGCGGAATTAAAAGCATCAAAGTATCGCAGCAGAACGAACCCGTCGAATCAATCTCGATTATAAACCAGTCAAAGGGCGCCATTCCGCAGGAGGCGCAGTTTGCCGTGACCGGTTCCGAGATTCTTCGGTTAAATTCCGGAAACTCGGTCGAAAGGATCGGCATATCATCGGAGTTGAATTTTTTAAGCGCAAACTTCATTACATCCCTGGAGGTTGATAATAACGGCAGGATATGGGTTGGATATTTTGAAGACGGAATAGATGTTCTCGATTCCGATCTGAAGGTGATTGCCCACCTGGAAAACGATGATGTAAGGGTAATCAGGCATTTAAAATTCGATGCCGGGCGTGGCTTAATGTATGCCGCCTCATCGAAAGGGGTTATAGTATTCGACAGCGCATACAAGTACAGGAAAATTGATGCGACGAGAGGGCTGATCAGCAACGAGGTAAGCAATATCTCGCTGATGAAAGATGGCGCAGTGTATTGCACAGCCGGGGGCGTCACTTTCGACCAGGGAGGCATACTGCGTTCCATATACGCCTTTCACAATCTGGCCAATAATCATACATATTGCTCAATTAATGATAGCGATAAAGTCTATGTCGGAACGTTGGGAGGGTTGAGCATAATCGAAAACCTGACGGTTCGCAATAATCTAACGCCTCTGAACTCGCCCCTGCCCAACAACTGGGTTACGGCAATCCTGAAGGACGAGACCGGAAACATCTGGATCGGCACATACGGGGGAGGGATTTCGAGGATCGGAAAAAGCGGCAAGTGGGATGACGTGAAATTTCCGTATAAAGACATTGAAATTAATAACAATGCTATGATATCATCCGGTAATATGTTATTCGCTGGAACTCTTTCGGATGGAATTATTGTATATGATTTCAATACAGGAGAATGGCAGCGCTTTTCCGGGACTCTTCCCTCACGGAATGTTACCGCCTTTTTGCAGATTGGAAATAATCTTGTTATAGGGACGGATGCCGGATTGGTAGTATCGGATATAAGTTCTTACAAATAAGGGGATTTATATATGAAAATGCTCATTAGAAATTTTCTGATTGTCTGCTCCTTTTTTCTTTCCGCCGGCTTATCGAAGGCCGATGTTGGGGTCATAATTCCGCTTGATTCGGGTTCAGATGTGCCAGATCAAAATATCCTGTCCATCCACAAGATGGAATTGGACATACTTATTGATAATAACTATGTAATAGTCAAGGTGCTGCAGGTATTCAGAAATCATACTAAGAATGACCTGGAAGGGCAGTTTGTATTCGTAATTCCGTCCCAGTCGGAGATTTCCGATTTTGCTGTATGGGATAATCAGGTGAGGATTCCAGGGATTATCCTTGAAAAATGGAAGGCGCGCGAAATCTATGAGCAAATTGTCAGCTCAATGCGCGATCCAGGCTTGCTCGAGACGACAGACGACGCCGCGGAGATCAACCGCTTCAGAGCGAGGATATTTCCGATTCTCGCAGGGGGCACCAAACGCCTGGAGATGGATTATACCCAAAGGCTGGACATCTCAAAGCTTAAGACCTATTTCATCTTTCCGATGAAACCGACGTTTTATCCCGCTCAGACTTGCGAGAACCTGAAAGTGAGGATAAAAATATTATCCAAGCACAAA
>Ga0315290_10001819_pt1 | contig 14822 bp, 11 predicted proteins | sample YL17G12_0_MG_FD_203627 | JGI IMG/M metagenome (GOLD analysis project Ga0315290, IMG submission 203627) | Sediment microbial communities from Yellowstone Lake, YNP, Wyoming, USA - YL17G12_0 | ecosystem: Environmental > Aquatic > Freshwater > Lake > Sediment | place: USA: Wyoming | collected... | reverse complement strand
CATGAAGGGATGCTTTTGCTGCATCCCTTCATGCCATTCATTACTGAAGAAATCTGGCATATTTTGCTCGAACGGGGCGAAAACGAAAGTATTATGATTTCCGCTATGCCTTCAACAGGAGATTTTGATGTTGCCATACTCAAACAATTTGCTTTCAGCAGCGAAGTGATCATAGCCATCCGCAACGTGCGCAAGGAAATGAATATCCCGATGAAAGAAAGCATCGAACTGTATATCCGCAAAAATAATAACGAAGCAGCCGATACTACTTTCGACGGGGTGGTATCGAGGCTTTGCAACATTTCCGGAATACGCTATGTCGAAAATAAAGTAGAAGGCGCAGTTTCATTGATCATCCGCTCCACCGAATTTTACATTCCCATATCGGCCAATGTAGATAAGGCAACCGAAATAGACCGTCTTACTGCAGAACTGAAGTACACCGAAGGATTTCTGCAATCGGTAATCAAAAAACTCGGCAACGAACGCTTCGTGGCCAATGCCAAACCGGAAGTTGTAGTTATTGAGCAACAGAAACAAGCCGATGCCGAAGCAAAGATCAGCGTGATAAAGGAGCAGATTGCACATTTAAATGCCTGGAGTTTGGAGTTTTGAGTGCCTGGAGTATGGAGTTTGGAGTGCCTTCTATGTTGACAGACGATTTCATCATGATATTGTGAAGTTTCTTTGGAAGCATTCGCATGTCATGCCAATCTTGAATTAATTCATTCCCAAGCGAAAAAAATAGCGCCCTGCCCTACGGCAATGCGCTAAATGTCAGATGTCAGACTGAGTCGAAGCCTGTTCATGCTTTTGGGACAGCTCCTATTGGATGACAGCCTGGCGAGTGGTCAATTTTATTCTTCCTGCTTCGCCGAAGGCCCGCACCTACCTCTCCATTCTGCTTTCATCTTTTCCCTTTCTTCCGGGCTCAGATGCATCCATTTTCTGCCCCACTCATGCCCTTCGCCATGGCATTTATGATGACCATGGCCGCCCATGAATCCGCCGAATAAGATTTTCGACAATACCAGTATACCTAAGGCCTGCCAGAATGTAACTGTACTTACGCCTAACACCGCCGCGAGTATGCCATTCCAGAGGAGCATTACCACACTCCCGAAAATAAATACACCGGCTGCAATTGCTATCGGGATGAAAATGGCTCTTTTGATCCAAAAATTCTTTCCCCGTTCTTGTCCACAACACATCATGATTTCTAAGTTTTTAAATTGTTAATATTCGTTATATATGTTTTGAAGCCGCTCACGCAAGTGCGCAATTGCGTAACGCTTTCGCGATATGATCGTTTTAATGTTATCACCGGTTTTGTCGGCTATCTGCTGCAGGGTCATATCCTCCAGTTCATTCCACACGAACACCTCCCTCTGCTTTTCCGGCAGTTCATTCAGCGCAGCAAAAAACGCTTCCCTGAAAAATGCCCCTTCAAGTTCAGTTTCAGGATTCATGCTATCTGCAAGAAGCGCATGAGGAAATATCATTTCACCGTCTTCATCTTCATAAACAAGATCTTCCAGTGATAGTGGCCTGAGTTTACGATTTTTATCCACAATCCTGTTTCTGCTCACGCGGTAAAGCCACGAACTTAGTTGTCCGATAGGTTCGGTATCGATAATGGAACTTAGCTGGTACCATACATCCTGCAGAATATCTTCGGCGTCTGCATCGTTTTTAACGCGGCTGCGTATAAAACTGAACAAACGCTTCCCGTAATTCTGAACAGCATCCAGGATACTTTGCTGCCGCTGCGCCATAGGTAATGTTATTAATTCGTCCATATATTCATGTAGACGAATGAATGAGGAAATTACTTTAAAAGTAGGAGTATTTTTTCAATGAATATCTTTTCTCCCTTTCTCATATATACAAACCTTGGGCATAATTATGTATCCTGCAAATAAATTGGTCCAAGAGGCGGTGAGAAAAAAGAGGTAACAGTTGTAAAAGGTAAAAACTTACCCCCGACCGAAAAACCAAACTCTCATTTCATTTTGGCAGATAAAACCAGGAACAAAAGCGGTAGATAATTTATTCACCACGTTTCTTTTTAATTCAGTAATTCACTCCTAAGTAAAGTTCCTGGCGCAGATCTGTAATATTCAGCTGGAATTTGTAATCCGTGCAATTCTTCTTTGTCGTTTGTAACGACATTCGTGGTAACGAAAATAAATAACGTCAGGGTTTGTAAAAAAATAAATCCCTGCCACCTCTCAGTAGCAGGGAATTCACATTGTTGAACATTGAAACTATTATTTTGTCAGTTCAAAAGTATTTCTTACCCTGACAAATTTTCTATTTATTTTAGAATCAGCTTGTATTGATTTCCTTTTTTCTACGTTCGGAAAATCCTTTTCAATAAATTCCAATGTAAATTCAGCTGGTAAAGTTTCCGCAACACCCGGATTGTCTATCAAATGATTAACGAAATCAATAGTCAATCCAATATTTCTTTCAACAGTTTCCTTATTAGTCATGGCTTAATGTTTTTTCATTTTTTTTATAAATCGTTCCTTGTACCATTCCCATCTGTCTTTCAAATCCTGCTCTGCGTATTTTGATGCAGATTTTATATTTTCAATTACTATTTCTTATTTCTCCTTATCCCTATCCGGTTTTAGAATATCTCTGTGAAAAAATTCATGAGCACAATCGTATCTGACAATTGGAGTCCAATTTTCATTTATCAAGGCTTCGTATTGATAAACAACATCAATCAACTCACCTTTTTCAACTTTTAACCGAACCCTTAACCTATCATGTCCGTATATCAAGTATTGATTCAAATTCTATCTCTTTCACTATCAAGAAGAAATTTAATTAATAGCAAAGATACAAAATCTAGTCTAAAGTTGGCTGAAGTGTTTAATTGTAAGCTTAGGTTCTGTCAGTATCGTATACATCAATACACTCAATAGCCTGATAGGAAATCCCCGTCACTTCTCAGCACCAGGGATTATTCTCTTTCAACCAGTAAGGAAAGAAAGATTTTTGAATTTTCTCTATTTCTAAAAAAGACAGGAGAAGGATCAGTCCCATCCCCTGTTTACTTCATATTAGAATCCTCATTTATTGTTTTAAATATTTTACAGGCAGGTTAAACTGAACCGGGATACCTTCGCCGTTTTGTTTACCTGGTATCCATTTTGGCATTAGGTTGATAACACGTAAAACCTCTTCATCGCAACTTTTTCCTATACCGCTTATAATTTTAGCATCGGCAATGGAGCCGTCTTCTTTTACGATAAATGTTGCATACACTGTTCCCTGTAACCCTGATTTAATAACATCATCAGGCACTCTCAGGTTATTGGACATGAACCTGTTGAGCTCATTTTCTCCTCCAGGGAATGAGGGCATCTGTTCAACTATTGTAAAGATTTGTTTATGGTTACTTTCCTTCTTCCCTGTAGCCTTCTCTTCTGATATATCCTGCTTTTTATCCTTGTTTCCCGCATCAGCATTCTCCTTTTTAGTTATGACAAGAATAACGCCGTTTTTCCCTTTCTCGCCATAAACTGAAGTTGCGTTCTCGTCTTTTAGTACTGAAACTGATTCAATATTATTAGGATCAAGCGAATTAAGAGCTATTCTATCTGAAGGGACGCCGTCAATAATAACATAGGGGTCGGGCTTTATCTCCATGTTGGGCTTCTCTCCGGGATATGTTAAAACAATCTCGTTTAAAACTGCTGTTGTTTTAGACATATGTATGTCAATATTGCTATTCTCCGTAAATTCCTTGACTACAGAAGTATATCCTATATGAGAGAAAACAAGAACTGATGGTGATGCTTCTGCTTTTATCTTAAAATTACCGTTTGGGTCAGATATTGTTCCTGTTGTAGTACCCTTAACTATGATACACACTCTTTTAACAGGCTGTAAAGTTGATTCATCAAGTACTTTTCCCTTTATGGTTATAGATCCGTTTTCAGCATTTAAAGTATTTTGAACAATGCCATTTTCAGGTAATAGCTTAGCATCAGTTATTTGCTGAGTAAAAGCTTCAACTTTCTCAATTACAGGCCTTACCAAAGGTCCCGGGTTTGAAAAAGCCATGAGTAATCCGGCTGTTAATGGCACAAAAAGCAATGCCTTTATTTTTGCCATACGCGGAGTTTTCATTTTTGTCATCATGATAATACGTTTTTTGACAAGTGATTGATTAAACTGGTGAGATATGGTAAACACCGGGCCTCCTAAAGCCTGGTTCACTAATAGTGCCTGATAATTTCCTTTTGATGCTCCCTGCTTCAGCACTTCCTCATCTGCCAGGTACTCATGAACTTCTTTAACAGTACGTTCATAAAGCCACACGATAGGGTTAAACCATTGAACAATCGTTATTATCTCGATCAGGAAAAGGTCAACAAAATGATATTGCCTTAAGTGCGACTTCTCATGGGCAAGGATACTCTCGAATGAAGACTCATCCTGCTTTGAGGCCGGAATAAATATCTTGCTGAAGTAAGCAAAAGGGGCTATCTCTTTCTCAACTAAAACAATTGTGAGGTTGCCTTTGATGATTGTATTCGACATGTTTGCAAGCACATGAATGTAAACAGATTGATAAATTAGCCTTGAAAGCGTGATGAACACCCCGAAAAAATAGATTAAAAGCACAATTTCGCGTATGCCCCAAAACGGCTCCGGTTTGCTTATAACCTGAACAACATTTGTCAGATCAATACGCATAACGGGAATATTAGTAACAACTTCAGGAGTCAGGTTGATCCTGATTAAAGGCAGTATAAGCGATCCAATTAATGCCGCGACCAGGGTTAAACGGTTAAGGACAAAATAGGTTGATCTGCGCATCAGCATCCAATAAAAAAAGTAGAAGACACTGAGTGCTATGCCGGATTTTATAAGGTATTCAGTTATGCTATCCATTGCTTGCGTTGTTTGATTGATTGAGTTCATGTTCAGTTAAGCGGATAATTTCTTCGAGTTCACCCATGGTCAGGTTGTTTTCGCGGGCAAAGAAAGCAGCCATTTTAGGAAATGAGTTATTGAAATAACCCGACAAAAAGTGGTTAAAATGTTCGCCAGCATACGCTTCTTTATTGATAAGCGGGTAATATTCATAGGTGTTTCCATATTGGATATGGCTGACAAACTCCTTTTTCTCCAGAACCCGGATAACCGATAAAACAGTAGTGTATGGGGGTTTTGGATCCGGCATGCGTTCCAGTATATCTTTTATGAACCCTTTTTCGAGTTTCCAAACAATTTGCATTACTTCTTCTTCGGCTGTGGTAAGTTTTTTCATTGTAGATGATCTTTGATAAAATGAAACATTATTTCGCAGCAAATATACTACTTTAATTACAGTAATACAACTGTTTTTTCAGTAGTTCTACTTATAATTCAGTAATAATTTCATATTACGCTGATATTATGTATTTTATAAATTAATAATTTTATAAATATTTCTCTGAGGCTTAACAAAGAATATTGAAAGTGCTTCTACGATTTTGAAAAGCAGAACTCCTTACTACTTACCCACAACTTTTTTCTCAGCACCCGGCACTTAGACCCCGATAATAATTCTTGCTCACCAACTGAGCAAAGCGATCTCATAAGCGAAGCGGACAATCACTTCTGAATCAAGATTCTGGCATCCACCGCCACAACCCTTTCAGGCGTTCCCAACAGCGGATTGAGGTCGAGCTCAGTAATTTCGGGGGCAATGCCCAGTAAAGCCGAGATCCTTACCACTACTTCGGCGAATTGCGCTTCGTTTACGCCCTTCTGCCCACGCACTCCTTTCAGGATACCATATCCTTTCAGACCCCGGATCATCCATAGTGCTTCGTCCTCGCTAAGCGGGGCAATGCCGGCATTCACATCCCTGAGCACTTCGATAAATATGCCTCCCAGTCCACACAATACCATATGCCCGAAACCTGGTTCGTATCTTGCTCCCGTAAAGAGTTCGGTGCCGCTGAGCATGGGCTGCAGCAATATGGCATGCGTGTCCCTGATTTTTATCATGCGCCCGAACTCGATGGCTACCGAGTCGAAGTTCTTAACGTTGAGCACTACACCACCCACATCTGATTTGTGAATCGGGCCAACGACCTTCATTACCACAGGCAATCCCATCCTGTTGGCAGCTTCGATGGCTGCTTCCTTCGTTGTGACCTGGGCTTCATCTGCACGGGGAATGCCGGATGCATCGAGTAGCTCGCTTACTGCAGCAGGTGATAAATAACCATTGGCAGCTCCATCTATTACCCTGCGAATGCGGGCATCATCCATACCTTCGGAAGCGAATGGTGTGGCAGCAGGTTTAGGCGTGTTGTAAACTTTGCAAAGTGCATTTCCAAACGCCACTTCATCGGGGAAATTGATGCGCCCGAGCGAAAGAAAATAGTCAATCTCCTTTCTCACATTTATGATCGAGGGCAGAATGGGAAAAATGGGTTTCCTGCAGGAGAGCATCTTTTCGTGGAGTACCTTGTACACGTCGTAAACTTCGAGCAAGCCCGGACTGCCGAAGATAACAGCCATGCCGTCGATGTTGTCGAATTGCTTATCGCAGTATTCAATAATCTCGCCCAGTTGTTCGGCGTTGCCAGTGGCCAGGAAGTCAATAGGATTAGCAACGGATGAACCGGGAAAAAGTTTGGCCAGCAGTTCAGGGCTTTCGAGTTTGGGTACTTCCATACCGCCCGACGAAAGTGCATCCGTGAGCATTACAGCCGGTCCGCCGGCATGCGTAATAATCGCAATATTACGGCCGGGTAATTCCTTATGCATAAAAATGGAAGCGACGGTTGTCAATTCCTCGCGGCTGTAACAACGAACGATTCCTGCTTTGCGGAAGAGTGCATCCACGGCTACATCCGGGCTGGCTAACGCGCCGGTATGCGAAGATGCGGCACGGCTGCCTGCCGATGAACTTCCGGCTTTTATAGCAGCTATATGACAACCTTTTTTTATGAGTGAGGACGCATGCTTCAGCAACATTACCGGATTGCTGATACTTTCAATGTAGAGCATTTTTACCCTGGAACTGGTGACAGGATCGAAGGACTCGTCAAGATACTTCAGGATATCCTCCACGCCCAACTGGGCGCAGTTGCCTACGGAATATACGCTGGAGAATTTAAGCCCTTTGGGGATGCTGGCTTCCATGATAAAAACGGCGGTGGCTCCCGATCCGGAAACAAAATCGACACCTTTGGGATCAGGTTTCGGAATGGGCGTGGTAAATACCGAAGTGTGGTACTGGTTCATCAAGCCTATGCAATTGGGCCCTATGAGGCTTCCGCCAACGCTGTTAATGGTATCAACAACCTGGTTTTCGAGAAGTCCTCCTTCTATACTCTCCTCATGAAATCCGGCCGAAAGAATGATGAAGCCTTTTGTGTTTTTCTCTCTGGCAAGAATCTCGACGGTTTCGGGGCAATATTTTGCGGCTATGGCAAGAATGGCAAGGTCAACTTCGGGCAAATCCTTAGCGCCGGCATAACACTTGATACCCTGCACCTGCGTTTCCCTGGGATTGGTAACATAGAGTTTTCCGCTGAAACCCTGGTCGATCAGGTTCTTTAGCACTTTTCCTCCCGGCTTCGTAACGTCGTTCGAGCCTCCGATTACAACAATGCTTTTTGGGTTTATAAGTTGGCTGGCAATCATATTTCCATTTTTAAAATATGCTAATAGCTATAAACGAATTGCAATCTGCAAAGAACATGGAACTTCATTTTCTTTGAAAATAAGGAGTTTTCTTACAAGCACGATTTATTGGAGCTAAATTATGAAAAGGAAAGGGATATTTGCCCTGTTGGAAGGAAAGGAACTGAAAGATTATTTCAGGAATGGGATAAAAACGGATGTTTCCGCTTTGTAGGCTTCCCAATCGGGCTTGCCCTCATACTTCTTTTCGAGCATAGGCACCCCTGAAACAAAACGCAGCAACAAAGTAATTGTAAGTGGTGCGATGATGGTAAAGAGTCCATCCACTTCGGGAATTGCAAACAGCCATATGCCCCACCAAAGCAAAGCTTCTCCAAAGTAATTAGGATGTCGGGTGTATTGCCAGAGTCCGGCAGTCATGAGTTTTCCTGCATTTTCGGGTTGCTTTTTGAATTGGCTCATTTGCCAGTCGCCAATGACCTCGAACAGGAACCCGCAAAGGAAGATGATGAGACCAATAGCATCATAGAAACCTAAACTGCGGGGAGCGGCAGCGTTTACCCTGATGATGGGCAGTGCGACGATGAGCATGATGAGTCCCTGCAGCATAAATATCTGGAAATAACTCCGCAGTTGGAAGTGTTTCCATGTGTTGCGCCAGTTCCTGTAACGGAAATCTTCGCCGCGTCCACGGTTTCGGAAGAAGATATATACGGAAAGCCTACCTCCCCATATCAAGATCAGGCTGCTGATAAGGATCTTCCGGAAGTTGATCTCTTCCAGGAAGAGCGTGAAGATGGTAATGAAGATAAATCCGACTCCCCAGCCGATATCCACGATCGAATTGTCCTTCAAACTCTGCGCGAGCAGGAATATTACCGTCATATAAAAAACGATAATGAAGGCCGACCAGGCTACCAATTGACACATGGGAAAACGATTTGTATTATTCGAACATCACAGAAACAACCACGATCCCGGGGCCACCATTTACGCCAAGAACCGGAGAAGCATGATTAATAAACTCAGCTGGTTTCCCGGTGAGTTCTTCAAGTTTCCTTGCATAAACGTCAGCGACTTCCTGGTTGCGGATGTGCGAGATCGCGTATCCCCAAACTTTCCTGGTTTGCATATGATTCTCAATCTCCAACATGATACGCGCCATGCTTGCCTTCTCGGTAAAAGGCTTCGCTATAACTTCAGCACGACCTTCGTCGTTAACAGTTATTATGGGCTTAACATTTAATAGTTTTCCGATAAGTCCTTTGGTTTGGCTGAGCCTTCCGCTTTTCACCATATATTTTGTGGAGCGTGCACTTACATAGAGCTTATTCCTGGCAGTCCAGGTTTCCATCTGCTCCAACACCTCATCGTGTGTAGCACCGGCTTCAATAGCTCTGGCGGCGCGAAGCACCGCCAGCCCTAAGGCACTCGAAATACGATTTGAATTCACCACAGAGATGCGTTTGTGCGATTGTTCGCTCACTGCGCGGGCAGCACGCTCGCTATTGGAAAATGTGCCACTCATATTTTTAGTAAGGTGCAATGCGATCAGCGATTCGTAATGTGTGCCAAGAAAGGCGTATTTATTGATGAAATCCTTGTAAGTTGGCTGCGATGTACTGGGATATACAGGGGAATTGACGAGCATGTCGTAGAATGTCTCAGGCGTGATTGTAGTGCGGTCGAGGAAATAGTTATCACCCATATGAACACTCAGCGGCACAACCTGTATCTGGTATTTTTCGAGAAGATGATCAGGCAGATCGCAGGTTGAATCAGTCAATAATCCTATGTTCGCTTTTCGGTTGGAAGCTATTTCATTTTGCATCACCATATCATCCACTTTCTGGTAGATGATAGTGCCCTGCTTACCCAGGAAACTAAAGAGCTCAACGGGTTTGTCGGTATGGATATGGATACGCATTTTTTTGGGAGATCCTGCAATAACAAGTGAATCGCCCAAAGTAGCAATATGTTCGCGGATGATTTCTTTATTGTTCAGCTTTTCATCGGTAAAAGAAATAAGAGCTTCGCTACAATAGCGGAATGTGATTTCTTCATGCGAAATGGGATCCATATCGAGGAGCGAAATCTCATTGCCAACCTCCGCTTGCCTGCGTCCGGTCCGGTTCTCAAAAAAGTCGAGCATACCTTCGAGGAATACCACAAATCCTTTGGCACCTGCATCCACAACATTTGCTTTCCGGAGAACCTCCAGCTGAAGCGTGGTGCGCTGCAACGACTCCTTTGCCTTTAAATAGGATTTGATGAGCAACTCCACAAAATCGTCGATGAGTTCCTTCATGGCATATAAAAACTCAGCCCATTCTTTAATAACGGTAATCATAGTTCCTTCGACAGGATTGGCTATAGATTCGTAAGCATAGCGGACTGCATTGCGCATATTATTGGCAAATGTCTCTACTGTAAGCGAGACTTCACTGTCAATTCCACTACTAAAGCCGTAGAGAAACTGCGCGAAAATAATCCCTGAATTACCGCGGGCACCAACAAGCGCAGCATCGGCCAGTGCAATTGCGGTCACCCTGATATTGTCAGTCGGGATGGGACTATCGATAATGGAACGCATAGTGGATGCCAGGTTTGTACCTGTATCTGCATCCGCAACCGGAAAAACGTTTATTTTATTAATCAGGTTTTGATTTTCGAATATACGTTCGGCGCCGGCCAGGAAACTGTAATAAAGGCTTTTGCCGTCCAGTTCGCGTAAGAATTTTGGTTTTTCGTTCAAATCGATATTTTCTAAGTTTTCCTAAATTGCAACAAAATCATTTCATTACGGATAAAGAGGAGCAAATATAGGAAATTCTACATATCTATTATAATCACCTGGTATTAATATAATACAACAGCGTTTGATTTGTTGCAGGTTCAAACTAATTCAATTGATAATTCTTACCTTGCTTATCAGCTTTCGCTGGAATTATAGATAGTAATAGTAAAAGTAGTAATTTTTATAACCCATTATTGGTATTTTTCAGATAATTGGAATTTTTATTCCTGAAAATATTTTTGGTATGACTTTTGTTAATTCATAAAAAATCTTAATGAAAAGGAGTTGATTTATAATATTCGTAAATTTGCATCTTTTATTTACAGTTAACCTGAAAACAAACCTTAATAAATTTAACAAATGAAAAGAGTTATTCTATCCTTAAGTGTCGTTTTATTTGCACTTGTAAACTTACAGGCTCAAACCACAGATCAATCTGCAGTTGCGCAGCCGGTTGTGGCCGTAAATCCAAATGCACCCGTGATTACTTTCTCCAAGATTGTGCACGATTATGGTACAATTTTCAAGAGTGGCGATGGTAATTGCGAATTCGAATTCAAGAACACAGGGGTAGAGCCTCTGATCCTGTCCAACTGTCAGTCTTCATGTGGTTGTACGGTTCCCGACTGGCCAAAAGAACCAATTTTGAAAGGGAAAAGTGCAGTGATTAAAGTAAAATATGCTACTGAGCGCCTGGGTGCCATCAACAAAACCATTACTGTTACTTCGAATGCAAGCAATTCACCTATTGTATTGAAGATTATTGGTACTGTAATTGAAAAAACTGAAGGTGCAGGGGTTCCTGAAAAGACCCTTAAACCCGGAGAATCACCGGTTGTTAAATAACGGTTATTTTGATATTTGAAATCCCGGGCGAATTTTTGTCCGGGATTTTTTATTTTAAGAACGGAATTATCCCAATATGATTCCTATTGTGGTGATTAAATTTAGCTAATTTTGTCCCGCCAATTCCACTATCCTAACCTTACAAATACCGTCCGATGCCATCGATTTCAGAAAGGGGTATTCAAATGCCGGCCTCGCCCATCCGTAAACTTGTTCCATACGCCGAAGCAGCCAAAAAACGGGGGATAAAAGTATTCCACCTCAACATCGGCCAGCCGGATATAAAAACTCCGGAAGTTGCTTTGAATGCAATTCGCAATTATAGTGATAAAACTGTCGCTTACAGTCACTCTGCAGGTAATGAATCGTATCGCAAAGGGCTGGCAAAATACTACCAAGGAATAGGCATAAACGTGGATTATGAAGATATCCTCATCACTACCGGCGGTTCCGAAGCCATCTCATTCGCTATGCTCAGCTGCATGAACCCAGGTGACGAAGTTATCATTCCGGAACCATTTTATACCAATTACAACGGATTTGCTTTAGCCGCTGGCGTTGTGGTGAAACCTGTAACGTCGTACATCAGAGATGGATTTGCTCTTCCCGTTATCGCTGAATTTGAAAAAGCCATCACTTCGCGTACCAAAGCGATCATGATTTGCAATCCAAACAATCCGACGGGCTATCTTTATTCGCGCCATGAATTGGAACAGTTGTGCGAAATTGTCATCAAACACGATCTGTATCTTTTTGCTGACGAGGTGTACCGCGAATTTTGCTACGACGGAAACGAACATACTTCGGTGATGCATCTTCACGGTCTTGAAAATAATGTTATTCTGATTGATTCAGTATCGAAACGCTACAGCGAATGTGGTGTGCGAATCGGTGCAATGGTCACAAAAAACAAAAGTGTTATTGCAACAGCGCTGAAATATGCCCAGGCCCGGCTAAGCCCGCCTTCACTCGGACAGGTTGCGGGTGAAGCTTCACTGGAAACCCCTGCCAGTTATTTTAAAGAAGTATATGACGAATATATTGCACGGCGCAATTTTGTTATCGAAGCACTGAACAAGATCGAAGGTGTTTTCGTACCCATGCCTAAAGGTGCTTTCTATTCAATGGTCAGCCTGCCCGTAGATGATGCCGGTGATTTTTGCCAATGGCTGCTCGAATCGTTCAGTTTCAAGGGTGAAACAGTGATGCTGGCCCCGGCTTCAGGCTTTTATGCCACCCCCGGACTGGGCCGCAACGAAGCTCGTATTGCCTATGTGCTTAAAATCGACGATCTGAAAAGTGCTGTAAAATGCATTGAGGAAGCGCTTAAGGTTTATCCGGGCAGGATCAATCATAAGTAGCTTAAATTCTTTGTCGAGCAGTTTTTACGAAATTCAACGTTAAAATCTCAGAAAATCTTCGGGTAATTGGCTGGATTAACGTCGTGCATCAGGTTGTAGACAGCCTCAAAGACATCTTCAGCATTAGGATTTGAGAAATAATCGCCATCGGTGCCATAAGCCGCCCGATGAGCCTGAGCCGTTACAGTGCGCGGTTCGGTATCAAGGTAGTAATAGCCTTTTTGTTCCTCAAGTACTTTCTGCATCATATAAGCGGTAGCGCCTCCAGGCACATCCTCATCAAAAAAGACAATCTTATTCGTCTTCTTCAACGATTCCACAATGGAATGGTTTACATCAAACGGTTCGAGCGATTGCACATCGATGAGCTCGGCTGAAATAGCGAAATCGCGCAGTTGTGCCACTGCAGCCTGTGCTATACGCACACATGAGCCATATGTCACAATGGTGATATCGCTGCCATTCTCAATTACTTCAGGAATACCAACCGGAACAAGGAATTCCCCGATATTCTCAGGCATCTTCTCCTTCAGGCGATATGCGTTTAATGGTTCGATGATAAGCGCTGGTTCGTCGGAGCGCAACATTGTATTGTAAAATCCTGCAGCACGCGTCATATCGCGCGGAACCAGCACATGTATTCCTCTGATGGAATTGATGACCATACTCAAAGGTGAACCCGAATGCCATATGCCTTCGAGCCTGTGCCCACGTGTGGTGATAATCAATGGTGCTTTTTGCCCGCCACGTGTGCGATAAAGCAATGTTGCCAAATCGTCGCTTAATACCTGCAAACCATATAACAGATAGTCGAAATATTGAATCTCAGCCACGGGACGGAGGCCACGCATGGCCATTCCTATCCCCTGCCCTATTATTGTTGACTCGCGAATGCCGGTATCGAAAATCCTGTTTCCACCATATTTTACCTGCAAACCTTCGTAGGTCTGGTTAACGCCTCCAATCTTTCCAACATCTTCACCAAAGATTACAACCTTCTTATTCTGCGCCAGGATGTGATCCCAATTTTCGCGCAGGATTTCCCTGCCGGGAACAAGTGCAGAATCGGGTGCATATACCGGAGCAACGCCTCGAATCAATGCTGCTGCTTCGGACGATTCGCTGTAAAGATGAGAGCTGTAACGGATGCGGCTATCGGCCATTTCGAAGTTTAGCCAATTGGTGACATTGATTTTTAATGAATTGGATGGATTGGAGCAGGCGTTACAGATAAGTCGCAGGATCTTCTTTGCGGCCGACATGATATCTTTACGGCAAGGCTCTGCAATAAAACGCAAATCGTGCTTAATATGATCAATCCTGGTCGTTTTTGCGCAATTGCATGTTGTAACATCTGCCAGTTGCAAAAACTCGTCACGCATCTTTATCAAGGGCCTGATGTAATTATTCCATGCTTTCCGGCGCGTTAGTATAACCTTCTCTTCGGCTAAGTGCTCAATTTCATCAAGTTGCCGGGCATCTGCAATTCCTGATGCAATCATCCATTCGCGCATCTTTACGATACAGTCGTATTCTTTCTCCCATTCGAGCCGTTCTTTCGACTTATAGCGCTCATGAGAACCCGAAGTAGAATGTCCTAATGGTTGTGTCATTTCCGTAATATGAAAGAGTACCGGTACATGATCCCGACGGCATATGTCAATACCTTCCTCATACATGCGGCACAAGCCTTCATAATCCCAACCTTTGGCATGCATGATTTCAAAACCATCGCCATTTTCATCTTTTTTGAAACCGGCGAGAACTGCTGAAATATTTTGTTTGGTGGTTTGCAAGTTATTGGGAACCGAAATCCCCCATTCATCGTCCCAGACAGAAATGGCCATAGGCACCTGTAATACACCCGCGGCATTAATGGTTTCGAAGAAATGCCCTTCTGAAGTGCTGGCATCGCCGATTGTACCAAATGCTACTTCATTTCCGTTAGTTGAAAACGTCGGCATATCGTGCAGATCGGGGTTCCGGCGAAATAAACCGGATGCCAGCGCCAGGCCCAGCAGGCGTGGCATCTGCCCGGCAGTAGGCGAAATATCAGCAGAAGAGTTCTTTTGATGCGCTAAATCTTTCCACTCACCATTGTCCTGCAGGCTGCGCGTTGAAAAATGGTTATTCATTAACCGGCCGGCATT